>Ga0164242_10006040_pt1 | contig 13393 bp, 13 predicted proteins | sample OricomgcompostMG_FD_108783 | JGI IMG/M metagenome (GOLD analysis project Ga0164242, IMG submission 108783) | Miracle-Growth compost microbial communities from Emeryville, California, USA - Original compost - Miracle growth compost (MG) ...
GACTGGGAGCTGATCGAGCGCCAACATCTTCGCGCTACCGATGAACAAACAAACAAACAACTCCCCTGGCAGACAGCAAGATTCGGGAATTTCTGCTGATGATGGCCCCCTATTCGATTAATATCCACGTGAAGCTCTAATAGGGTGCTCAGGAAGGTATTAGCTCAAACGGCTCAATCTCGAATCACTTCCACACCGACACTTGAGGTTCATGGCGAGAAAATGTCACCCAGAAACCTGGGCTCGAACTGAGATCCCTTGCATGAAGCTGAGCCATTATCCAACTAAAAACAAATCCTGGGCACTACAACTATAATGGAGAGGCTAAACGGCGTTGCCGTTGGCGCTGGCAAGTGTTTGCTCACGCTTTGGGGCGCTCAAATGAGAAGAAAAGTTTCCGAAGAACGGCCAAGTGCGTTTCCGCTATGGACTAGCAGCTAAAAAACAGTACCACTGTATACGGCCCGAGGATTCGCTAGTCGTGTTCGGATCGGGATCCTCGCGGGGTGGTACACAAGCCGATCATCGGTTTTACCTAGGCCTGAAGAACAGCAATCTCCTGGAGACCTACGAATATTCGGACTTCCCCGTGATCACGGTGACTTTTGAGGTCAAGACGGACCACCATATTGCCGGCGAGGTCATCAACATATATCTCAAGGCCTACGCAACCGAGTTTTCCATCGCCGATAAGATTCGCATCCGGACTAAGATCGTTGTCGCGGACACCAAGACACGACCGAAGCAGAATGGTTCTTAACTGTCACCGACTTGGAGCAGGAGGAGACCAAACTCTTCGCTCTCCGGCTTATCATTGAGTCTAACTTTAGAGTTCATGGACTTTTCTATGTGTGATGACTCCTTGTATGAACCTTGTTCTATGTTGTGTGTCGTCGATCTAAGACTAACGACGTATTTAGGCTACCTGCACTAGGAAGCTTGGATCCGCCCTCCATTAAACATACGCAAATGACTATGGGAGTGGCGAAGGAACACTCGCAGTGAGTATCCTTTTGTGTTCACCCGCCTAGCCACTATTTACTCAGGTGACCTCTACCGATCCTGGGTCTATGTCATTACTTTGTACGAGCCTCTAATTATAGGAGAAAGGTGGCAATAAAGTTTGGAACTGCCAACAGGTCTAGGCCATTGCAGTTCTACACGTGTAAATAGTGCGGGAATGCAGGGCAATATCTATTTTTAGGTGCTTAATATCGACCTTTCGCCGCATATCTCCGTCTTCGCGACCGGAACTGGGCACGTACGCCAGATTTAGTAATGCCAGGCGCAGAGTGCAGCACAGTCCTGCTAGCAAATGAACTCTAAGCTCATAATAGTCCACGTTGCCATACCTCACCGGTTAGATTGTATTGAATGTGATGGACTCGTCCCGGCTTGGAAAATCGTGAACTACTCTTTTCCTTGTACCAGGCGTCTTGGCTTGTCTTATGGCACTTCGGTGTAGACGCCACGACAGCGACGGGAGTCTAGGAACTTGGCTCGGAACGTTCCCAAAATGGACTTTGCCGTAGCTTCTGAGCAGAGCCGTTTAGGGAACGGATGGGTGTTGTTCATTGTATGTACTCAATCAATCTGGGGGATTTAGCCGGCCCCACGAGACCGCCCCTTGAAGATGTCAACTATGCATTGGGAAATCATAGACCAAAATCTAGCCCACGAACAGTATTGACCCGGAAAATACCACCCTGCACTAATAAAAACAAACCGGTAGCCCGCGCCACGGCGTCGGGACGATATTGGCTTGGTGGTCCCGATAAGAGCTTGAAGCTCCCTCGTTACAATGGCCCAACTCAGACCGACCCAGCTTTGTCAAAGCTCGAGGAATACCGGCAAACTCTTGGGGGATTTGTTCGGCGCTGCACCATGCGTACCCCGGGAATCCTCGCGGCGATTGCCAGCGCCATAGTCCTGGGGGCCGCCGCAAAGTTGCCTTTCGACCATGCCGTCCGCGATGCTGCACCCGTGGCACGGCGTACTCCGAGAAGCATTCCGGGCGCGTACGTCACCCACGAACGCCACAGACCGGGACATACAGAGGGGTGGGCGCGCAGGGAGTTGGCGGATGCGCAGGCCATTCTGCCCATGCGGGTTGGACTCACACAGTCCAATCTCGACCGGGGACACGATCTGCTGATGGATATGTGAGGGAGGAATCCATTGCTAGGACCAATTGAGTACTTGCTAAGGTCGACGCCTTGCAGATCAAGCCCTACATCACCGAACTACGGGAAGCATCTTACTTCCGAAGAAGTGCTTCAACTTTTTGCGCCAACGAACATCACCGTCAATGCGGTCCGAGAGTGGCTCGTGTCCGCCGGGATCTCCGATAGCAGAATATCTCAGTCAACAAATAAACAGGTGTGTATGGAAATGTTGAAGGACGGTTTACGTTTCTATACTGAATGGGATTTAGTGGATCCAGTTCGATGCGACGGTGGAGGAGGCCGAGCACCTCCTATTCACGAACTATCATGTTTACGAACATGTTGAGTCAGGGGTTAAGAATATTGGATGCCAAAAGTAGTTGGCTTCAGCCATTGGCCAAGAAAGAATAGAGCCGGATGCTGACGGCAATCAGGTATCACGTTCCATCGGAAGTCCGGAGCCATATCGACTATATCACGCCCGGAATTAAGCTCCTCAATGCCCCACGCTCCGGACACAAACCCGCGAAGAAATCGAGACGGATGCGGAGACCACCGCAACAGAAGCGGCAGTTTGAATACGATATTGCAAACGTTAACTACGATGTTGTTGACGACTTGTTGACCTCGATTGGATCTTGCAGCTCGGACATTACGCCGACTTGTATCCGAGGTAAGATAGTGCTAATTTTCCTGGAGCGGCTTTTAGAGACTTATCTCGAGACTAGACCAGTACCAGATACCAAATGGTACCAAAGCGAGTCCAGGGAATGAGCTAGGGGTGTTTCAATCCCTAAGCCAGCACTACAACCAGGAAGATCTCGATATGTACTTTGAGTACATTGCGCCGTGAGTTAATTTTGTCAAACTACGAACGAATACCACACTAACGTTGGATAATTGCGGGTCAGTTGGGTTACCAATGGCTCTCACCCGGAGCTACGCTCGATCAACGGAGCAGAAGGCCCAACGACCAACATAAACGCCGCGGGAGAAGAGGCAGACCTTGATCTTGAAGTGGTAATGCCGCTCGTATGGCCACAAAAAACCGTCCTCTTCCAAGCCGACGATGAATGGTACCAACTTGACCAGACTAAGTCGACAACCCAATACATGGGATTCTTTAACAGTATGTGTTATCGCTCGCTCAGCTAGCTGCTCCCGACCTTGCAATATTAACTCGATACAGCCTTCTTTGACGCCATCGACGGCAGTTACTGCAATATGGAAGCGTTCGGAGAGAAGGGCGACTGCAAGAGGCCCGAATGTCGTGACCCGGAATACCCGAACCCTATTGACGATGGTGGCTACCAAGGCGAGAGGATGTGCGGTGTTTACGAGCCAACCAACGTCATTTCCATCAGCTACAGTGGCATCGAGGCAGGTCTGCCATACAGCTACATGCAGCGCCAATGTCTGGAAATTATGAAGCTTGCACTCCGCGGAGTCACCGTTGTCGAGTCCTCGGGTGACTATGGAGTGGGTGGCCGGAGATTTGATTCGAGGGCAGGATGTCTGGGGCCTAACAAGGATGTATACTCGCCGAGGACAATGAGCAACTGCCCTTACGTGCTCAGCGTCGGAGCGACTACCCTTGTTGACGATATCGAAACCAAGGGTCAATTCAGGGAAGTAGCGCCCACCTTCTTCTCTTCCGGCGGCGGATTCTCGAACGTCTTCAAGACTCCGGCCTGGCAGAAGAAGCACGTTAGAAATTACTTATGTCGCGCAAACATTACTACATTGGGGTACGTGGGGGGAGGGTACAATTTCAGCAACGTGGGCTCCGAGCCAGGGAAATTGTTTAATAGGGCTGGTAGGGGCTATCCCGACGTCGCTGCCGTTGGCGACAACTATCTTGTCTACATGCAGGGGTATGCAACTAGACTGAGTGGAACCTCGGTTGCGACGCCAATCTGGGCGTCAATCTTGACACTGATCAACGAGGAACGGCTAGCCGCCGGCAAGGGCCCAGTTGGGTTTGTTCATCAAGTCTTAGTGAGTAAAGAGGCCTTGGCTTAGCGCTTCTTCACAATGATGGATTCTAGATACTGTGACTGACTGTTTCTTTTAGTATGGACACCCGGAGGTGTTTAATGATATCACTGACGGCTCAAACCCGGGATGTGGAAGTAGGGGATTTCCTGTGAAGAAGGGATGGGACCCGGTGACTGGGCTTGGGTAAGTAAATAACGCCTAGTTTGGTGTGAAGGGGCTAACTGGGAACATTAGGACACCAATATACCCGAAGCTTTTGGAGCTCTTCATGAGTTTGCCCTAGTCAGCGTTCGACGCGTGCTCGACGAATACGAGAATAGCCCCAGGGCCGATGTTCAGTTGGTCTACCACGGCGATATCAACAACAAGACTACCTAGGTAGGTAGTTACACATTTGAATATGAGCGGCATCTAGAAATACACGGTTGAAACTAAGACCGCCTGTTAGACAAGGACAACCGTCCTGAATAATATACAAGGAGATCTAAATATCCGGGGCCGCAGTTCTTTTCGTCCGGAAGTTAAAATGGAAATGATGCCTGCGTGATTTGGTGGACAAGCCCAAACTAAGAATTTAACCTCCCGGAGCGACAGGAGCCGCGAAGAGTATCTGTCTTGGAGTCGTACCCGATCCACCGTCATGTCTCAATACGACTATCTTCCTGGCTTGGAATCCCGTTCACCATTGTTACCTTCTCTATAATGCCGTCCTTCATCCAGACAAGCATGTCACCTTCGCGCATTCTGCTGGTTACCGCATCGGGATTGTGAGTGACCATAAATGTGGTATGACCCTTGGCAACAAATTCTTCGTCGATAACGTCATGTATAATCGCTTCTGCGATAGGATCCAATGAAGAGGTTGCCTCATCGAGTAGGAGGATTGGCCTAAAATTGGACACTTCGTCTTTATACTCCTGTCTTAGGCGCAACGCCTCATTCTTTGCGAGAGCTCGTGCAAGGGCCACAAGTTGGGTCTGTCCGCCCGATAAAACTGGCAGGGATGCCAGATTCGTATTCAAAACCAGGGCAGCATCCTGTCCCGAGTGGTGAGCGGATAGGGGTTTCCAGAGATGTACCTTGTCCAGAATCTTCACAATCTCATCGTCAGAAACGCCCTGGTCCGGATCTACGTTGAAGCGGAGAGTAGCATGAGGCATTAGAAAGGTGTCCTGGGGAATAGTTATGAAGCATCGCTGCCGGATTCCTGAGCGAGGAACTTCAGCGAGATTGACTCCGTCCACCGTGATAGACCCGGTATATTCCACCAGATGAAGGAGAGCGAGGATAAAGGTACTCTTGCCACTGTAATTAGATGGTCAGCAAAATGTACGGATAAATTCGCACGCTTTTCAGTCGCCCACTGGCTGCGTACCTGCCCGTACGTCCGCAAAGAACCACCCTTCGACCCCCAGGAACTTGCAGGGATATTTCATGGAGAGCCTTTCTAGAAGAACTGTAATTGCAAAGTCAGATCTAATTTGCACTCAGGACGGAATAAACCGAGATGCGAGGACCCACTTATACGAAGCTGACACCGCGTTGAGTTCAATCTCTCCTGACGATGGCCAGGCAGAATCAGGGCTTAAGATCTCCCACGGCTGGTCTTCGGCTGGGGTATTCTCCTCCATACTCTTCAGCCTGGCCACAGCGCCGAGTGATATTTCTAAAGTGGTCCACGACTCGACGAGTCGAAGGAGCGTCGTGGTGGTCACGATGACAACATTGAGTGCAACGCCAACAGCGCCGCCGCTAGTTGCACTTCTGAAAATCACTGCAAGCGCGACGGCGGTCAACGCCATACCACCGACTGTCAAGTCAAGGACAAGGTTTAACCAGCGCTGGAGGCAGAGCAGGACGTAAAGCGCTCGTTGGGACTCATTAAGGCGATAGGTGTTCCGCTCGTCCATCTGTTTTGTCCACCCGAATGCTCGAATCGTGACGGTACCTTCGACCTGATGTCACGACTGTTAGCTGCTTACAATAAACAGGGGGTAGAAATTAGAGTTTACCGTCTCAAGAAAAGATGAAAAGAGCGCCGATCTTGATTCGAGATCAATGTACCGGAGTTGCCGAGATGTTTGGAGGTAGGATTTCTGGACTACGTAAACCACACCTAGACAGAGAGGCAGACTGAACAGCATCGGCCTCTGAGCACTGAATAGTAAACTCAACTGAACGACGAGTTTAAATATCTCTGGTACAAATGTAAGCGGAATCCGCACAACCGGAAGTTGGTCATTAAACCTACGGTTTGCAAGAGCAGAAGCGGCAATAGGTAAGTCGTTATCGACGAGTTGGATATCCTGGCTGAATCTGCAGCAAGTGAGCAACGCGCAATATCGTCTGCAAAATTCTTACTTGATTACATACTTGTTTAGAATAACACCGGTGTCGGTAGTGGTAAAATAAGTCATGGGTGCGCTGAAGAAAATGCATGCGGTTAGTTTAGAACATCTTTGGGTACGTAATGCTGACATACCAAACAACCGCCCGTAATAGAAGCTTGTGTAAGGCAATTCCGGACCTGGAGGCTATCAGGATATACGTGGACCTTGAATTGAGACGTTAGTTTGATAGTTACGGACGGAGTCGTCAACTTGACTTACCATGCCGTACCATTTGTCGTGGCCCATGCCATGAACGTAAGTAAGATATACCCTGTCATGTAGAGCTCGGTACTAGTTGGCTCTGCCTCAATCCACCACTTGAGCCAGTACTGGGGGAAGTTGATGAAGAATGAGTAGGACGCCGAAAACAGCATCATGAGCATGAAGTTCGCAGCGCCGGCGTGCTGAATATAAAACCCTAATGAACTCAGCAAATCATCTCTCTGCGGGAGCAACCGATGACATATTCTCACCGTATAGTGAAAAGTCCCCAACCTTCCTCTTAGCATCTTGAGCTGCATCATTTGCAGCACGGGTTTGAGCCTGAAGCTTGGTTGTATTCAGTACCGTATCCGTCGTGATCTGCACCTCTGTGGGGCCGGGGTTGGCGTTATGAGAGCTCTCGGTTGCATGTAGTAGCAGCTGAGAATCTTCGAGACGGACTACTTGGTCGGCGAGGTCAAAGTATTGTGCTAAAATAAAAGAGACGATGAGTTACATCGTTCGCACTCCCCGTGTAGGTGTAATGGAAGGCCAAATACCGTTGTTGCTAAGCCACAGGACTGTTCTACCATCCTGCCTTAGTAGCCCACTAGGACCTAGGAGGTTCTGGACCACCCGGGAACTTGTATTGCTATCTAAAGCGCTGAAGGAATCGTCCAGAATAGCAATCCTGCAACGGGCGTACACTAGTCTTGCAAGTGCCTTTGGTTGAGTATTTGTAGTTAGCAGACCAACCAATTGTAGACGGGGTTGTAGCATCAAGAGCATACTAAACGCTGCCGTTGGCCTCCGGACAAGCTTATCCCCCTGCTCCCAATTAGAGTCCTGTCGCCATCCGAGAAGGAAGCAATATCGTGATCTAGACAGCATGAGTGAACCGCTTGCTTATATCGCAATATGTCCACCTCCGGAGCAGAAGCACAGATGACATCACGAACTGTGCCCTCTGGTAGCCAAGGTGTTTGGGCGCAGTAGCCAATGCACCCAGATGATATCTCAACGGTGCCACCAATTAAAGGGACTTCGCCGAGGATCACTTGGGCGAGGATTGACTTGCCGCTACCCACGGCCCCGCGACAAATGACAAGACGCTGGCAGTCAATCTCTAGGTCAATACCTTGGAGGACCGGTACATTGCCGCGAAGAACTCTGGTCGTAACGTTTTGCAGCTTGATTGCGGGGCCACCAGGCGATGTATTGGTCACTGCCTCCGTAGTAACCTTGCGTTGGTCCGTTCCGGCGGACTCCAGAAGGTAATTCTGGATCCTCTCGAAATGGGCAAAGCACGCGATCGCTCGAGGGACAATCGTCATGACCATGTTTGCTGGGTGCGTCACCATTACCAACACGGCTAGTGTCGTGAACACCGTCTCGGCGTCGAGCGAGCCCGTTAACCCTCGACGAGCTAAGATAGATAATAGTACTATCGTGAGTGTAGGGGTGAAAATACCAAGTACATTTGCTATCATGGTAAACTTTGTTAGGAGGCCGGTAACAAGTAGCAGGCAGGGTCCAGTTGAGAGCTAGAGTGGTGGCATTGAAACGTACCACTTGCGTTGTATACAACCATCATCCATCGTATCGCCCCGGCGCGGGAGATTTCGTACACTCTGAGGTCTCGAATTTGTGATGCTGTACTCTCAGACAAACCTATGGCCTTTACCGACTTTATGGAGCCAAGCATGCACGAAATTGCTGCAATGCGGTTTTGCGTTGCAGTGGCCCAGTTCTTCTGCCTGGACCGAAGGTTCTGGGCGACATACCGGCTGACGCGTGAACAAACTGTCTTTTGGTGAGCGGGTTGACAAGGATATCTAAACAAGGCTGAAGTCTCACGGAATATTAAACCCAAGGGGACAACCCATAACCATTTTACTTCCCGAGACAACATGACCATTCCTATGACAACTTCCAAGACGTATGCCCACAGCTCGTGAAACATCTCTGGCGCACCACTAATAGCATCGCAGTCGGTGCTCATGAGCGTGACCGCGGAGCCGTTGTCGTAGGCGCCACTCCGAGCGCGGAGCAGATTTGAATATATCAAGGTAACCAACGCCCCACGAGTCATAATACGCAAGGCACTAATTCGATGCCAGTATATGGCGGTTGAGACCTGGTAGGTCACGTTAGTGACCAAGTATTAGATATGACGAATCCAAGCATCCCTTACCGCCAAGCCTACGTAGACAAAACAAGCAGCCACTAGAATCCAAAATCCTTGGAATTGTTCATCACTTCTCCCAGGGGGTTGAGAGACAAATCGGATTAGTTGTCGAATAAGTAGTGGTTGGCCGTAACGAAAGATGATAAGAAACAGGCGAGGGATTATGGCTGACTTGAGCGGCGAAGCCAAACACCGTAGCAAGACTAGAAGTAAAGTCGTCTTTCGCTCAGGTTTTGCTATATCCCAAGTTGTCAGTATTGGCTGCATGCCCAACCAATGGTAAGGGATGGGGCCCGAAGCGTGCTAACCTCTCTGGTCCCATGCCCGCAATATCGACTGCCTCAAGGGCCCTGAACGCAGGCTCTGGGGTATGGTTGGAAGATCGTTCTGCTGAAAAGAGCTGTGTGCGCCTTTTGCTAAAACGGGGTTGATCCACCAGAAGAAGACACGCGAGAGAAGGCCTGCTGTTTCTTCTATAGAGAAATATTGGTACTGTGGATACAGCGCGGACCTCTTGCCGTAGCATTCTATGGCGAGAAGTATAGACTTCAAGATGACCTGGGCTGCTATCAACCAAGTAAAGCTTTGGCTCAAATGATGTTCCGGTGGAGAAGGGGCATATATCCAAAGCAGGTTACAAGTTATGCTAGCCAAGACGTAGGAACTTATCAACCCCGATGGCTGGATGGACCTTTGGTGGTGGAGAAATGACAGCCAGCATAGACCCGCCGATGCAATGAACTGGAACAAGACGGCCAGGATAGGCCATAACTCGTCATTTGGGGGCTGAGTTTGGAGAGAAACGACGAGATTGGCGAGTAGTACGATGGGAATGGAAGGCGCAAGGTACTAAGAACCTCGCATGAGCACATTCTCAGTCAAGGGATCTTTCATACGCTCGACGATGACAGGAACATCTAGAACGGTACATACAGATTTGGCACGGCTATGCCAACTTGGGAATACTTTCACTTGGCCCTGATACAGGCGACGCAGGTAGAAGGGGAGTAGTATGAGAAATATGGTATCAATCGAGACCAACGAAAGGGATGACCAGTCTGGGCTGGCCGTAGGGTGGCTCATCGCGTAAGTTTCCTGCACCGATGCCGGTGTTGCCAAAAGCGCAGAGGCCTAGATATGTCTCGTTGTTGGAAAGAGTGTCGTCTCATAAGTATGAATCCTTGTTGATTGAAGTCTTGGCCAACACCTCCTCACCTTGGAAGGGAGAATAGGTCGCGCAATTCTCGAATATTCCTGTTGCATTTGATCGGCGGGAACGGCACAGCATCCCCGCGGACCAACCGCAGAAGAAATAAAGTGGGGGAAATAAAATGGGGGCCCGCTCCGGACTCTTGATGGAGTTGCGTGAACTTTGCAGGGAGATAAAAGAAGTGGCCCATTCGATATTCGCGGCGGACCTACTGTGGATTCTGGCGGGCTAATGCATGCAGCCTGACTAGGTACGAGGAGAAGAAGTAAAATAAAGAGAGGTTCCCGTCCCCCGGGTAGGTCAGACCGTCAGTCACATGAGTCGAGCGGATCGTTCCGAGGGCCAAGAAAAATAGCCCGTGCAAAAGAACATTTGGATTACCGATGTAACTGAGGAGAAAACGGGAAAGTCGCTTCCTTCGCCCTCCCAATATTGTCACCATTCCTTGAAGGAAGTGACTGCTTCGGGCGCCTGTGCCGAATATGCATGGCTGGGGCTTGGCAGTCATCCTGGGCAACCGCACAGCGATGGCACACGCGCTATATAAAGGGCCTAGAACCCTGGGAGAATTATCCAATCTACGCGTAAGGCCTTCTTCATCTTTAATTACCTAACATTTGCTGGAAGTCAAGTAAGTGTCACTGATATGGCTACCAGACGCACCGCGCTTGCCCTTGGAGCGTCGCTCCTCGCGCTCGCAGTTGCTTGCCCGGCTGCCGCCCGCTTCTGTCCACCCCGTTCCGATAATAACGGCACTTACGACTACATCGTTGTCGGTAGTGGTCCAGGGGGCGGTCCAATCGCCTCTAACCTTGCTCGAGCCGGCTACTCGGTCTTGCTAGTCGAGGCAGGCGACGACCAGAGCGACAACTACAATTCTGCGATACCCACATTCTTCCCCTTCGGCTATACCGATACCTCCCTGCGATGGGACTTTTTCGTACGAAATTACGATGACGAGTCTCGTACCCTACGGAACAACCACCTCACCTGGCTTCGTGCCGATGGATCGTACTATGTTGGTTCAGATCCACCATCCAACGCTACTCTACTGGGGTTGTACTATCCCCGCGGCGGGACTCTTGGCGGAAGTTCAGCGGTAAATGCGATGGGTGCAGTTTTGCCCAGCGATAGCGACTGGCAGAATGTGGTAGATCTCACCGGAGATAGCAGCTGGAGGTAGGCTTCTCCACGAAGGGCTACGTTGACAGACTATACGATACGGCGAGGTGCTAATAAGCGCAGTTCTCCGCACATGCGCGAAATATTTGTGCGTATAGAAAACAACCACTACTTGACAGCGGGTGCTTCAGGGCATGGATTCGAGGGATACTTTGACACTAACCAAGGCGATGAGTCCATATGGGCCGGCCAAGATGACCTCCTAGCCGTACTGGGAACTGTCTCGGAAGGACTCGGCCAGGATCCTGACGATTTGGTGGATAACCTAGTCGCGGACGTCAATTTCTTGTCTTCCATACGTGACCAGAGCCAAGGGGTGTTTGGCTCAGCTCTTCATGTCGATGCGATGTGGCGGCGTTTCAGCTCGCGGGACTACGTCCTAGATACGGCGGGTGCCACTAACGCGAACGGCGACCAGAAATATCCCCTCTACGTTCAGTTGAACACGCTAGCAACCAAAGTACTCTTCGAGGACGAGACAGCCAACCAACCGCGAAAGGCCATTGGAGTTGAGCTGCTCCAGGGGCAGAGCATGTACAGCGCTGATCCAAGGTACGACCCTACGGACAGTGGTACATTAGAACGTGCCTACGCCCGCAAAGAGGTCATCCTCGCCGGTGGGACATTCAACTCTCCGCAACTACTTAAGCTCTCTGGTATTGGGCCAGCAGCCGAGCTGGCACAATTTGACATTCCATTGGTCGTTGCTCTCCCGGGGGTAGGCACAAATCTACAAGACAACTACGAAGTTCCTATTGTCGGACATGCGGCAGCAAACTTTACCGGACCACCACCTGATCCGAACGACCCGATCTGTACCTTCGGTGCCCCAGGTGATCCGTGCATCCCTCTATGGGAGCAAGGCGAAGGGCCTTATACTGGTAGCATGGGCACCCTGAACGCTATCTTCCGTAAGAGTGCCTACCCAGCTGTCAACGAGCGCGATGTGTTCATGGCGGGGGGCACTTTTGCCATCCATGGCTTTTGGCCTCCAACCGACTCGGTTCCCGCGGACCCCCCAAACACCTTTGCACTATCGACTGTGAAGATCCACTCGCAAAGCCATTCTGGGAGAGTCCTTCTGAAGAGTTCAAACCCCCGCGATACGCCAGACATCAACTTCAACCTCTTCGAACCAAACAACGAGGGAACCACGATGGACCTGAATGCCGAGCTAGACACCATAAAATGGGCACGACGTACCTTCGCAAATGTCCCAGGTCCTATTGGTCCGATTGAGCCTATCGAACCGCCTTGTGCTGGTACTCCGGCATCTGATGGGAGCTGCGATGATGAGGCAGACAAGGAGTGGGTTATGGACCAGATTTTCGGCCACCACTGCACTAGTACATGCGCTATCGGTGCTGACAACGATGAAATGGCGGTTCTAGACTCTAAGTTCCGAGTGCGAGGTGTAAGGGGCTTGAGGGTTGTTGATGCAAGCGCGTTCCCTCGGACGCCCGGGCCGTTCCCTGTTTTGCCAACTTTCATGCTCAGTGAAAAGGCCACGGAGAGTGTCCTTGAGGATGCGAATAGTTGGTGATACTTGAGATATAAATGGAGACAGAACATTATAAATTTCCTCGAGTCATCGTATTTCCAGTCCCCTCCTCATCATCAACCAGATACTCAACCACATCAAGATCTTGTAATGGGACAACGTGTAATGGTAATTGCCCTCATGCTTACACCCGAATCAGCCACCAGTAGTGCAAATCCGGAGTACGAGATTTCCCCCGAAATGGAGTGGGGATCAGGGACTCAGAAAGAGCTACAAAGTTTCATTAACACCTGCTTCAGAGGTGACATTTCTTCGCAAACTACTTTGTATCCCTGGTAAATATCTCCACTCCCACAAATAGGTATTATTACAGCTCTTCGTGCTTTATATCCCCTTCGACGCCCTGAGGTTCCTGTCCTGACCACGGCTTTACCTTGCCATTGATGATATCAACCAGGAACGCCTCCACCGCCGACGCTGATATCTTCTCTTTGCTAGTATATGGGAAAGTATCGCCATTGCTCGGGTTCTGCACCGACAGCACCTCCGTCGACCCTC
>Ga0164242_10006041_pt1 | contig 13393 bp, 9 predicted proteins | sample OricomgcompostMG_FD_108783 | JGI IMG/M metagenome (GOLD analysis project Ga0164242, IMG submission 108783) | Miracle-Growth compost microbial communities from Emeryville, California, USA - Original compost - Miracle growth compost (MG) ...
GTCGGTCAGCAGGTCGCCACGGACGATGCGCAACGGGGGTCCCCCTGCCCGCGGGGGCGCCTCCGGCGGGGATGACTCGGCACGGGCGATCGCGACGGCGGCGCGCAGCCGGGCGAAGCGCTCGGTCTCCTCCGGCCAGATCAGGCACTCCAGCCAGCGCACGTCGGCCTCGTCGGTGACATCAAGCGGGTTCAGGTCCAGGCCCGCGCGCCAGACGACATCCGGCAGGCGGGCCGGTGCGTCGATCGCACCGTCGAGGCGGCAGGGCAGTTCGACGGTCGAGTCGCCGAGGCGGTGCTCCCCGGTGGCGGCGCGGTAGGTGTAGGCGTACCGGTCGGGGAACAGGCACAGCCCGGCCGAGGCACCCACCTCGAGCAGGGCGATCGGGCCCTCGATCCCGGCAAGTGCGGGGACGAGGGTCGCGGTGCGGCCCGGTTCGTTCGTCTGCGTACGCCGGGACGCCACGATCGGCCCGACCTCGTCCCAGCGGGCAAGCACCCATTCGCGGAAGATGGCGTAGGCCTCGAGCGGGCCGCCGAGGAAGCGGGTAGCGGCGAACAGCAGGTTCGGCTGACGCTTCTCGACCGGCAACTCGTCCAGGCGGGCAAGCACCTCCGGGTCGTCGACGACGCCGAGGGCGAGCCGGGCGTACGTCGGCGACAGCTTTGCGGTCCCGGCGCCGGCGAACACCCGGTAGCGCTCCGCGGTCGACGCGCCCGTATGACCGGCCCAATCGTGCCTCGGCCGGCTCATCGCATCAGGCCTGGCCGAGTTTGGCGAGCAGGATCTCGCGCACCGCCGCGGCGTCCGCCTGGCCCCGGGTCGCCTTCATGACCGCACCGACCAGCGCACCGACCGCGGCGACCTTGCCGTCGCGAACCTTCGTCGCGGCATCGGGGTCGGCGGCGATCGCGGCGTCGGCGGCGACCTCCAGGGCGCCGGTGTCGGAGACCCGCTTCAGACCCTTGGCCGCGATCACCGCGTCGACGTCCTCGCCCGTCTCGAGTACGCCGTCGACGGCCTGCCTGGCGAGCGCGGTCGACAGGGTGCCGTCCGCGACGAGCGAGATGAGGTGGGCGACCTGGGCCGGGCTCATGCCGAGCTCGCTGACCTCGGCCTCGCGCTCGTTGGCCCTCTGGGTGAGGTAGCCGGTCCACCAGTTGCGCGCTTCGGCGACCGGCGCGCCGAGTTCCCCGGTCTCGACGACGAGGTCGACGACGCCCGCGTTGAGCATCGCCTGCATCTCGTCGGCGCTGATGCCGTACGCGTCGGTGAGCCGTTTGCGGCGCACGGCCGGCAGCTCGGGCAGCCCCGCGCGGAGCTGTTCGACCCACTCGGCCGAGGCCGAGATCGGCACCAGGTCGGGCTCGGGAAAGTAGCGGTAGTCGGTGGCTTCCTCCTTGGAGCGGCCGGGACGGGTGTCGCCGGTCGTCTCCTGGAAATGCCGCGTCTCCTGCTTGATCTTCTCGCCGGCGTCGAGCAGACCGGCCTGGCGGATCATCTCCGAGCGCACCGCACGCTCGACCGAGCGCAGCGAGTTGACGTTCTTGGTCTCGGTACGCGTACCCCACTGCTCCGAGCCAGCCGGCGCGAGGGAGGTGTTCACGTCACAGCGCAGCGAGCCCTGCTCCATGCGGACATCGCTGACGCCGAGCGTGCGCAGAATGTCGCGCAGCGCTGATACGTACGCCTTGGCGACCTGGGGGGCGAGCGCGCCGGTTCCGGGTACCGGCTTGGTGACGATCTCGATCAGCGGGATCCCGGCACGGTTGAAGTCGACGAGCGAGTACTCGGCACCGTGAATGCGTCCGGTGGCGCCACCGATGTGGGTGTTCTTGCCGGTGTCCTCCTCCATGTGCACGCGCTCGATGCCGACGCGGTACGTCGTTCCGTCGACCTCCACGTCGAGGTAGCCGTCGAAGCACAGCGGCTCGTCGTACTGCGAGATCTGGAAGTTCTTGGGCATGTCCGGGTAGAAGTAGTTCTTCCGGGCGAAGCGGCACCAGCTCGCGATCGAGCAGTTCAGCGCCAGGCCGATCTTCACCGTGGCCTCGACGGCCGCGCCGTTCACGACGGGGATCGCGCCGGGCAGGCCGAGGCACACCGGGCAGGTGTGCGTGTTCGGCTCGCCGCCGAACTCTGCCGAGCAGCCGCAGAACATCTTGCTCTTGGTGTTCAGCTCGACATGCGTCTCCAGGCCGAAGACCGGCTCGTACTTGGCGAGGACGTCCTCGTAGGTCAGCGTCATGTCTCAGAGCTCCGGGATGTTCGCGAGGACGGACGGGATCGCGGCCTCGAACGCCGCTCCCACGCGGTAGCACCGGTCGTCCTGCAGTGTCGGCGCGATGATCTGCAACCCGACCGGCAGCCCGTCGGCAAGGCCGCAGGGCACCGAGATCGCCGGTACGCCGGCCAAGGAGGCGGGCAGCGTCGCGAGGTCGTTCTGGTACATCGTCAGCGGGTCGAGTACCTCCCCGATCCCGAAGGCGACGGTGGGTGTGGTCGGTGAGACGAGCACGTCCACCGAGCCGAACGCGGCCTCGAAGTCGTTCGCGATCAGGCGCCGGATCTTCTGCGCCTGGCCGTAGTACGCGTCGTAGTAGCCGCTGGACAGTGCGTACGTGCCGATCATGATGCGGCGCTTCACCTCGGGGCCGAAGCCGGCCTCGCGGGTGAGTGACATGACGTCCTCGAGCGAGTTGTTGCCGTCGTCACCGACCCGAAGTCCGTAGCGGACCGAGTCGAAGCGGGCCAGGTTGGACGAGCACTCGCTCGGTGCGATCAGGTAGTACGCCGCAAGTGCATAGTCGAAGCTCGGGCAGGAGACCTCGACGACTTCGGCGCCTAGGCTCTTCAGCGTGGCGACGGCCGCCTCGAATGACGCCGTGACGCCGGACTGGTAGCCCTCGCCGCCGAGCTCCTTCACCACGCCGACGCGCACGCCGGTCAGGTCGCCGCGGCCTCCCTCGCGCGCGGCCGTGACGACCGGCGCGACCGGGACGTCGAGCGAGGTCGAGTCGGACGGGTCGTGGCCGGCGATCACCTCGTGCAGCAGCGCGGCGTCCAGCACAGTACGCGCGAACGGCCCGGCCTGGTCAAGGCTCGAAGAGAAGGCGATCAGCCCGTAACGCGAGACCGCGCCGTACGTCGGCTTGTGCCCGACGATGCCGGTGACCGCCGCGGGCTGGCGGATCGAGCCACCGGTGTCGGTGCCGATCGACAGCGGCGCCTCGTAGGCCGCAACCGCTGCGGACGAACCGCCAGACGAACCGCCGGGGATCTTGGTGAGGTCCCACGGGTTGTGGGTCGGCCCGTACGCCGAGTTCTCGGTCGAGCTGCCCATCGCGAACTCGTCCATGTTGACCTTGCCGAGCATGACGATGCCGGCATCCTTGATCTTGGACGTGATCGTGGCGTCGTACGGCGGCCGCCAGCCCTGCAGGATCTTGCTCCCCGAGGTGGTAGGCAGGCCCTTGGTGACGACGACGTCCTTCATGGCCAGTGGGACGCCGGCCAGCGGCGAGAGCCGCTCCCCTGCGGCACGCTTGGCATCGACGGCCGCGGCGGCCGCGAGCGCACCCTCGGTGTCGACATGCAGGAAAGCCTTGACCTTGTCGTCGACCGCAGCGATGCGCTCGAGGTGCGCCTGGGCGACCTCAACGGCGCAGACCTCGCCCGCAGCGATCTTGGCGGCCGTCTCAGCGGCTGACCACGTGATCATGCTCTGCTCTCCAGATCGTTCCGCGAGCGTCACGATTCCTCCGCCAGGATGCGCGGGACGCGGAACTTGTCGTCCTCGACGGCCGGTGCGCCGGCCAGCACGTCCCCGCGCGGCAGCGACGGGCGTACCTCGTCGGCGCGCCAGACGTTGGTCATCGCGACGGCGTGGGACATGGGCTGCACGTCCGCGACGTCCAACTCACCGACACGGGCGACCGCACCGATGATCACGTCGAGCTGGGCAGCGAAGGTGTCCAGCTCGGCGTCGGTGACGGCGAGCCGGGCCAGCCTGGCCAGGTGCGCGACGTCCTCGCGGCTGAGGTGGGCTGAAGTCTCTGGCACGACCTGTGAGTCTAGTGGCTGCGACTCTTGGCGGATTCTGCACCGGTGCTGGGGAGAATCGGCCAATCTTCGCGTAGGAACCCGGTAACCGGCGCGATACACCCATACGGAAGGCTTTCACCCATGTCGTACCTGCTCCGCGTCGTCCTTCCCGACCGTCCCGGTGCCCTCGGCGCCGTCGCGTCGGCGCTGGGCACCGTCGGGGCCGACATCCTCAGCCTGGACGTCATCGAGCGCTCCAGCGACAGCGCCACCGACGACATCGTCGTGGAGCTGCCGCCGGACAAGCTGGCCGACTCACTGGTGTCGGCGGCCGCCACGGTGCCCGGCGTGCGGGTCGAGTCGATCCGGCCGTACGCCGGGCAGATCGACCCGCACCGCGAACTCGAGCTGCTGGAGCGGCTCGCGGCGACCGGTGACTCGGCGGAGGACCCGCTGTACGTGCTGACCGACGGCGTCGCGCGGATCTTCCGGGCAGGCTGGGCCCTCGTCGTCGACACCGCCTCCTCCGGCCACTCGAAGGTGCTGGCCGCCTCGTCGGCCGCGCCGGAGCTGGACGTGCTCGAGGCGCCATGGTGGCCGCCGTCCCCGGCCCGTGCCCTGAGCGCGGCAGAGGCATGGTGCCCGCCGGACTGGGACCGGCTCGGCACCGAGCTCGCGGTGGCGCCGCTCGGTACGCACGCGCTGCTCGTCGGGCGGCCGGCGCTGCGCTGGTTGCCGAGCGAGCTGGTGCGCCTGCAGCACCTGGCCGCGATCGCTGCAACGGTCGCGGCAGCGGGCTGAGCTCGTCCCGCGCCCGATGAGCCCTACTCGGCGCCGTTCGGCTCGAGCCCGGCCGGCCCGGCCTCGAGCAGCGCCGCGAAGCCGGCCTCGTCCAAGATCGCCAGTCCGAGTTCCTCGGCCTTCGCGGCCTTGCTCCCTGCGTTCTCCCCGACGACCACGTAGTCGGTCTTCTTGCTGACGCTGCCGGCCGCCTTGCCGCCGCGGGCGATGATCGCCTCCTTCGCGCCGTCGCGGGAGTAGCCCACCAGCGAGCCTGTGACGACCACGGTCAGGCCTTCGAGGGTGCGCCCGATCGTCTCGTCCCGCTCGTCCGCCATCCGGACGCCGGCCTTGGCCCAGGCCTCCACGATCGCCACGTGCCAGTCGACGGTGAACCAGTCGATGACAGCCTCGGCGATCACGCCGCCGACGCCCTCGACCGCGCTCAGCTCCTCGAGCGAGGCCGCCCGGATCGCCTCGATCGAGCCGAAGTGCGTGGCCAGCGCCCGTGCCGCGGTGGGGCCGACGTGCCGGATCGACAGCGCGACGAGCACCCGCCACAGCGGCTGCGACTTCGCCGCCTCGAGGTTCTTGATCAACTTCTCGCCGTTGGCGCTGAGCGTGCCGTCCTTCTTGGTGAAGAGCGGAACCTTGATCAGATCCTCGGCGGTGAGCTCGAAGATCGCCGACTCGTCGCTGATGACGCCCGCGTCGAGCAGGGCCACGGCACCCTCCCAGCCCAACGCCTCGATGTCGAAGGCACCGCGTCCAGCCAACGACGACAGCCGCTCACGCAGCTGGGACGGGCACGAGCGCGCGTTGGGGCAGCGGATGTCCTTGTCCCCCTCCTTCTGCGGACGCAGCTGGATACCGCAGCTCGGGCAGTGCGTCGGCATCACGAACTCGCGCTCGGTACCGTCGCGCAGGGCTTCGACGGGCGCCACGATCTCGGGGATGACGTCGCCGGCCTTGCGCAGCACCACGGTGTCGCCGATGAGCACGCCCTTGCGTACGACCTCGTACGCGTTGTGCAGCGTCGCCATCTCGACCGTCGAGCCGGCGACGCGCACCGGCTCCATCACGCCGTACGGGGTGACCCGGCCGGTACGCCCGACGTTCACGCGGATGTCGAGCAGCTTGGTGTTCACCTCCTCGGGCGGGTACTTGTACGCGATCGCCCAACGCGGGGCGCGGCTGGTGGCGCCGAGCTGGCGCTGCAGCGCGACCTCGTCGACCTTGACGACGACGCCGTCGATCTCGTGTTCGACATCGTGCCGGTGCTCCCCGTAGAAGGCGATGAACTCGTTCACGGCATCCAGGTCGGACACGACCCGGTAGCGGTCACTCGTCGGCAGGCCCCACGCGGCGAGGCGCTCGTACCAGCCGGACTGGCTGCTCACCGCCGGCCCCCCGGCGACCCGCCCGACGCCGTGCACGACGAGCTTGAGCCCCCGGCTCGCGGTGACCTTCGGATCCTTCTGCCGCAGGCTGCCGGCCGCCGTGTTGCGCGGGTTCGCGTAGGGCGCCTTGCCTGCCGCGACGATCTCGGCGTTCAGCTCCTCGAAGCGTTCGACCGGGAAGAACACCTCGCCGCGCACCTCGAGCAGGTCCGGGATGTCCTCGCCGGTCAGCCGCTGCGGCACGTTCTCGATCGTGCGTACGTTCGGGGTGACGTCCTCGCCGGTACGTCCGTCCCCGCGCGTGGCGCCGCGGGTCAGTCGGCCCTTCTCGTAGACCAGCGCGATCGCCAGGCCGTCGACCTTCAGCTCGCACAGGTACGCAGGTACCGTGCCGGCGTCGCGCTCGACCCGGGCCGCCCACTCGGTCATGTCCTCGGCGCTGAACGCGTTGTCCAGGCTGAGCATCCGCTCGAGGTGGTCGACCGGGGTGAACAGCGTCGAGTAGGTCCCGGCCACGCGCTGCGTCGGCGACTGCGGGGTCCGCAGCTCGGCGTACTGCGCCTCGAGTTCCTGCAGCCGGCGCATGGCCGCGTCGTACTCGGCATCGCTGATCGTCGGAGCGTCGAGCACGTAGTAGCGGTACGCGGCCTCGTCCAGCTGCTCCGAGAGCGCGGCGTGCTCCTCGCGGGCCTCGGGCGGGACCGGCTCAGCGCTCACGGTTCGCTCGCCGGCGTCGCTCACTCATGGCCCCAACCTACCGAGGCGCTGAGACAGCGCCGCCCGTTCTGCGCGCGGCCCGAGAGACTTCGCCGGTGTCCCACCACCTGAGCTGGCTCGAGGCCGGCGTCATCGGCGCCTTCCAGGGCGTATCCGAGCTGTTCCCCGTCTCCTCACTGGGGCACAGCGTGCTGATCCCGGCATTGGTCGGCGGCTCATGGTCCCGCGACCTGAACGTGGCCACGCCCGAGTCGCCGTACCTCGCCTTCATCGTCGCCCTGCACGTAGCCACCGCGCTGGCGTTGGTGATCTTCTTCTGGCGCGACTGGGTGAAGATCATCGGCGGCCTGATCACCAGCATCGCGCGCCGCCAGATACGCACGAAGTACCAGCGGCTGGCCTGGCTGCTGGTACTGGCGACGGTCCCTGTCGGCCTCGTCGGTCTGGTGCTCGAGCACGCATTGCGCACCAGGCTCGGCCGGCCGGTGCCCGCCGCGATCTTCCTGACGGTCAACGGTCTGATCCTGCTCTGGGCGGAGCGGATGCGGCGTGCCGCGCCCCAGCAGTTCGAGAGCGAGTACGTCGACGAGCGCAGCTCCGGTCACGAGTCGGACGAACGGCTCGCGGGGCAGCCGGTGGCCCAGGCAGTGGGCATCGGCGCAACCCAGATCCTGGCGTTGGCGCCAGGCATCTCTCGCTCGGGCATCGCGATGGTCGGCGGCTTGTCCCGCGGCCTGTCCCGCGAGGACGCCGCACGGTTCTCCTTCCTGCTGGCCACGCCGGTGATCTTCGCGGCGGGGGCGCTCAAGATCGGCGACCTCACCGGCCCCCTCGGCGACGGCATCCGCGCGCAGGCGGTGTTCGGCGCCGTCTTGTCCGGCATCGGGGCGTATCTCTCGGTGCGGTTCCTGACCCGGTACTTCGCGAACCGCTCGCTGCGCCCGTTCGGGGCGTACTGCATCGTCGCCGGTATCGCTTCGTTGATCGTCTTCGCGGTGCGCGGCTGACCCGGGTCAGCCCGCGGTCGGCCGGGGCCATCAGCCCTCGGCGCCGGCCTCGGTAAGCCAGGAGCCGAGCTCGCGCAGCACCGACAGTGCACGGCGGGCGTACGCCGGGGACGCACCTGCCAGACCGCAACCCGGGGTCGGGACGACGGCCTCGGCGAGTTGCGCTCGCGGGAAGCCGAGCTCGTTCCAGAACCCGGTCAGCCGCTGCCGGGCGCTGTCGAAGGAGATCACCGCGTCCGTCCCGGGGACGACGCCGAGCCAGAGCGAGATCCCGGCGTCCACGGCCTCACCGAGTTGATCGTTGACGCCGGCCTCGATGAGCGTCAGGTCGAGGCTGAGCGCGTCGGCCCCCGCCTCGATGAACAGCGCGGGTGGTACGTCGGGCGCGCAGCAGTGCACGACCCGCGCTCCCTCCGGAGCCGCCGCCAGGACGGAGGTCAGCGTGTCGCGGACAAGCGAGCGATCGACCGCGCGCAGGGTCTGCCAACCGCTGGCGGTGGGCACGCGCCCGGCCAACACCGACGGCAGCGCGGGCTCGTCCACCTGCAGCACCGGCGTCACCTGCGGCAGCCGCCGTGTGATCTCGGTGAGGTGCGCCCGGATGCCCTCCGCGAGCGACTCGGCGAGGTCGCGGCTCGCGCCGTGGTCGCCGACGACAGCGGTGCCGTTGGGAAGCTCCAGCGTCGCAGCGAGCGTCCAGGGGCCGGTCACCTGCACCTTGAGGGGCCCGTCGCGGCCGGCCGCCGCGGCCTCGATCGCGTCGAGGTCCCATTCGAGCAAGTCCCGGGCCCGCCGTAGGTCGCGCCCGGCATGGGTCGCCAGCCGCCACCCCGTCGGGACCACCTCCGCCGGCAGATCGACCAGCAGCGCGGCCGCCCGGCCCACCATCCCGGCGCCCGGACCACGCGCCGGCAACTCCGGCAGGTGCGGCAGTAGCGGCAGCTCGCCGACCACGAGCTTGGCCGCCTCGGCCGGGTCGGTTCCCGGCAGCGAGCCGACACCGGTGACGGCGCCGGCCGTCCAGGTGCGGCTCATGCGTCTCTGAGCGTCGTCGTGAGCGGGGTTCCAGCAGCGCTGAGCGATGCACGAGCGTCGGAGATGGTGGCAGAGCCGAGGACGCGGTCGCCGTCGTACATCACCAGCGCCTGCCCGGCGGCCACGCCGCGCTCGGGCCGACGCAGCCGCGCGAGGACCCGCGAGCCCTCGACGGTGATCCCCGCCTCTCCGACCATGCCGTGCGCGCGCAGTTGCACCAGGCAGTCGAACGCGTCACCGGGCGCCGCGCCGGAGGTCCACAGCACCGGACCGGCCTGGATCTCGTCCGCCTGCAGCAGTTCGCCCGGCCCGACCACGACCGTGTTGTCGGCCGGACGGATCGACAGGACGTAACGCGGCTGCCCACCGGGCGCCGGCACAGTGATGTTCAGCCCGCGCCGCTGACCGACCGTGAACCCATGGGCGCCGTGGTGCGTACCGAGGCGCTCACCGCTCACCGCATCGACGATCGGACCCTCCGCCGAGCCGAGCTCCCGAGCCAGGAACCCACGGGTGTCGCCGTCGGCGATGAAACAGATGTCGTGCGAGTCCGGTTTGTCTGCGACGGCGAGCCCACGCGCCGCGGCCTCGGCACGGACCCGCTCCTTCGTCGAGTCGCCCAGCGGGAAGATCGAATGCGCCAACTGCTCAGGCGTGAGCACAGCGAGCACGTACGACTGGTCCTTGGCTAGGTCGACCGACCGACGCAGCGTCCCCCCGTCGAGTCGTGCGTGGTGGCCGGTGACAACCGCGTCGAAGCCGAGCGCGAGGGCCCGGTCGAGCACCGCCGCGAACTTGATCTTCTCGTTGCAGCGCAGGCAGGGGTTCGGTGTGCGGCCGGCGGCGTACTCGGCGACGAAATCGTCGATGACGTCCGCGCGAAACCGCTCGGCGAGGTCCCACACGTAGAACGGGATGCCGAGGACGTCGGCGGCACGGCGGGCATCGTGGGAGTCCTCCAGGGTGCAGCAGCCGCGGGCGCCGTGCCGCAGCGTCGCCGGCTGCGCGGCCAGCGCCAGGTGGACGCCGGTGACCTCGTGGCCGGCGTCGACGGCCCGCGCCGCGGCGACCGCCGAGTCGACGCCGCCCGACATGGCGGCCAGTACCTTCATCGGGCGACCTTCACGACAGCCCTGCCTTCCGGGCCCGCTCGACGACAGGTCCGATCGCTCCGAGCACCGCGTCGACGTCCTCGGCGGTGGAGGTGTGTCCGAGTGAGAACCGCAGCGAGCCGCGCGCCTGGGCGGGCGTGGCCCCCATCGCCAGCAGGACGTGCGAGGGCTGGGCGACGCCGGCCGAGCACGCCGAGCCGGTCGAGCACTCGATGCCGCGGGCGTCGAGCAGCATCAGCAGCGAATCGCCCTCACAGCCCGGGAACGAGAAGTGCGCGATCCCCGGCAACCGCTGGCTCGCGTGGCCGTTGACCAGCACGTCGCAGACCTGCTCCCGCACGCCTTCCACGAGACGCCGGCGCAGCGTGTCCAGACGCCGGTAGGTCTGCGGCTGCCGCTCGACCGCCAGGGCCGCGGCGGTGCTCAGCCCGACGATCCCCGGCACGTCGAGCGTGCCCGAGCGGACGTCGCGCTCCTGTCCGCCGCCGTGCAGCAGGGGGGTCGCCGCGGCGTCCCGGCGCAACAGCAGCGCGCCGGCTCCGTAGGGGCCCCCGAGCTTGTGTCCGGTGAGCGTCAGCGCGTCGAGGCCCGCAGCGGCGAAATCGACGGGCACCGCGCCGACCGCCTGCACCGCGTCGCTATGCAACGGGATGGCGTACTCGTGGGCGATCCCGGCGAGTTCGGCGACCGGCTGCACCGTACCGACCTCGTTGTTGGCCCACATCACCGAGACCAGGGCGACCGAGTCGGGGTCCGCCTCGATCGCCGCGCGCAGGTCCGCGGGCGAGACCCGGCCGAACCGGTCCACCGGCAGCCAGACGACCTTGGCGCCCTCGTGCGTCTCGAGCCACTCCACCGCGTCCATCACCGCGTGGTGCTCAACGGCGCTGGTGATCACGCGGGTACGCCCCGGGTCGGCCGTCCGGCGCGCCCAGAACAGGCCCTTCAACGCCAGGTTGTCGGCCTCGGTACCGCCGCCTGTGAAGATCACCTCGGACGGGCGGGCTCCGACCGCCGCGGCGAGCTGCTCGCGCGACTCCTCGACCCGGCGGCGGGCTCGCCGGCCGGCGGTGTGCAGCGACGAGGGGTTGCCGAGTTCACCCATCGCTGCGGTCACGGCCGTGACCGCCTCCGGCAGCATGGGTGTGGTCGCGGCATGGTCCAGGTACGGCATCGCGCCTCCAGTCTACGAAAGGTGCCGCGGCCGTCACGCACGGTTCAGGTCGCGGCCCCGCACGGGCCCATCTGTGACCCGCGGCGTCCGGATCGACCCATTTGGGTATTGCGCTCTCGTGATTCCCGATCGGTCTCAGGAGTAGGTCATGTCCTTCTCGTTCACCCGCCGCAGCCGTACCCTCGCCGCCACCGCGGTCGGCCTGGCCACAGCCGCCGCCGTTTGCCCGTTCCTCGCGACCTCGGCGCACGCGAACCCGGCCGGCACCGGGCTCGTGATCAGCGAGGCGTACGTCAACGGCGGCTCGACGGGAGCCAGTTTCAGCGACAAGTTCGTCGAACTGCAGAACCCGACCTCCGCCCCAATCCCGTTGGCCGGCGACACGCTGCAGTACCGCGCCCCGACGAGCACGGTCACGCCCAGCGGCTCACAGGTCTTCGCCCTCTCCGGCGCGGTCGCGGCGCACGGCCACTTCCTGATCCAGCTGCCGAGCAACGGCAGCAACGGCGCGGCACTGCCCGCCCCGGACGCCGACACCGGCGGCAGCGTCAACCCCGGTGCGGGCGGCGGCACGCTCTACGTCGCCGCGAGCACGTCCGGCGTCCTGCCGACGGACCCCGCGGTGATCGACAAGATCGGCTGGGGTACGAGCAACTCGCCGGAGGACGCCGCGGCCAGCGGCAACTCCGTCACGCTCAGCTACCAGCGCGACCCGGCCGGCACCGACACCGACGACAACGCGGCCGACTTCCACACCGCCGCACCGACGCCCCAGGACGCGGCCTCGGACGGCGGCTCGACCGGTGGTGGCGGCACCAACCCGCCTCCGACGAGTGCCTCCATCGCCGAGATCCAGGGCACCAACACCGACACGTCCCCGTACGTCGGACAGCAGGTCACCACCGAAGGTGTGGTCACCGCTGACTACCGCACCGGCGGCTTCAACGGCTTCTTCCTCGAGACGGGTGGCGCCGGCGGCACGGCCGCGGACGACAGGACCCCGGGCGCCTCCGACGCGATCTTCGTCTTCGGCTCGGCGGCCGCAGCGACGGTGGCCGTCGGCGACAGCGTGCAGGTCACCGGCACCGTACAGGAGTACCAGGGCGAGACCGAGATCAGCAGCCCGACCGTCACCGGACTCGATACCGCCCTTCCCGCCGTCGCGCCCGATCGGCTGCCCTGGTCGGACCTGACCACGGACGCCCAGAAGGAGGCCCACGAGGGTGAGCTGGTGGCGCCGCAGGGCCACTTCACCGTCTCGGACAACTACGACGCCAACTGGTACGGCTCGTTCACCCTCGCGGCCGGACGCACCCCGCTACGCCAACCCACCGACGCCGGCACCGCGGGCAGCGGCCGGGCGCAGACGGTCGCCGCCGCCAACGCGGCGCGCACGATCACCCTCGACGACGGATCGAGCTGGAACTACAGCACCAGCACGTACGAGAACGACCCGCTGCCGTGGCTGACACCGACCAACCCGGTACGCATCGGCTCGGCGGTGACCTTCCACGCGGCGGTGATCCTCGACTACCGCTACAGCCTGTGGAACTTCCAGCCCACCGCGCAGGTCACCGACAACGGAGCCGCGACCGCCACGTTCTCCGACACGCGCCGGGGCAACCAGCGGCCGGCGGCCGTCGGCGGCCGGATTCGGATGGCGACGTTCAACGTCGAGAACTACTTCGCCACGACCGGCGAGAAGTACGTCGCTGCCGGTCTGGGCACCTGCACCTACTACACCGACCGCGCCGGCAACCGCGTCACCGTGAACAACTGCCAGGCGGCCGACGGCAGCCCCGGCCCGCGTGGGGCCGCCGACGAGGCGAACTTCGCCCGGCAACAGTCCAAGATCGTCACCGGCATCAACCGGCTCGGCGCCAGCATCGTCTCGCTCGAGGAGATCGAGAACTCGGCCAAGTTCGGTGAGCCGCGCGACACTGCACTGGCCGGGCTGGTCGATGCCCTCAACTCGGCCGCCGGTGCCAAGGTCTGGGTGTACGTCCCCTCGCCCGCCGCCGACAAACTGCCACCGCTGGACGAGCAGGACGTGATCCGTACGGCGTTCATCTACAAGCCGGCCGCCGTCTCCCCCGTCCGGACCTCGACCGTGCTCACCGGCGA
>Ga0164242_10006042_pt1 | contig 13391 bp, 11 predicted proteins | sample OricomgcompostMG_FD_108783 | JGI IMG/M metagenome (GOLD analysis project Ga0164242, IMG submission 108783) | Miracle-Growth compost microbial communities from Emeryville, California, USA - Original compost - Miracle growth compost (MG) ...
ACCGACGGCGCACACCGGCGCTGGCGTCGCCGCTCGTCTGCGCCGGCAATGCGCCGTCATATCGCGTCGAGGATCTGAACGATCCGGTCGCGCTTGCTGGTTCGGGGCGCTTGCGCTCGAGAAGCCACATGCCGCCCTGGCGGGCCGAGCCACATGCCGCCCTGGCGGGCCGGGCGTGAGCCGGGCAGTCGGTGGGTTCGGGCGTGACTCGGGCGGCTGGGGCGCCGGCCTTGCAGCCGGCGGAGAACCTCGTTTTCCCGCACCCAATGAAGCGACGTCAGGATTGCTGGTAGCGGGGGCGCGGCTTAAGCGTCGTCAACTCCCCTGGCGCTGACGTTTCGATGAGGTCGAGCGGCCGCAGATGCTCGCCGTCCGCCTGGTAAAGCGGTGTGCCGGCTCCGAGCAGCACCGGCACGATATGGACGACGATCTCGTCGATCAGTTCCGTCGCGCGCACGGGCAAGGGCTTTCTTGAGGGTGTCAGCCGTGAAGACGACATCGGGGTGCGGCGACTGATCGAGCGGCCGGTGCGTGACCACGAAAATCGGGCCGCTAAACGCGCTGCCGTAGGGCTTGCCGCGTTCGAGGTCGGCGATGCCGAGATCACCGTCGCCGACATATCACGATCGCTCCTTCGTTGATTTGGCTGAGATGGGCCATTATCGACCGACGGGCGGGCGATCCGGTTCGGTGATGTGCGTTGTCCAGGTGACGCCATTCGCGGTGTCGCGCACCTCGATGCCCGCCGCCGCGAGCCGATCGCGAATCCGGTCGGACGCCGCGTAGTCGCCCGCCGTCCGCGCTTTCGCACGCAACTCCAGCAACATCTCGACGAAGGGGCCGAGCACCGCGCGTGGATCGCGCGCGCCTGCCTCGGCCAGGGCGCCGAGCCGCACAACGAAGGAGCGCAGTGTTCGGCGCGCATCGTCACGGTCGCCGCTTTGCAGAGTGTCCGACTGCCACGCGACGATCGCGTCGTCGAGGTCGAGGATCGCGCTTACGCAGCCGTCGATGTGGCTCGCCGCGACGGCGCCGTCGAACCTCGCTCGCAACTCTTCGACCACCTCGTGCAACGACGTGCGGCCGGGTGGTCTTGGCGCTGTCGCCTTAGCCGGTCGAGCTTCACTGGTGACGGGGAATCCTTGCCCGCCAGCGAGTAGCGCGTTGAGGTCGTCGAACGACATCGTCGCTCCGGACGCGAAGGTTCGCGAGGCGCGGCGCTGGCGCACGGTGACGCCGCGGTTGCCCATGACGGTCGCCCGGCGAGATTCGAGGTCGAGCAGGAGGGCGGTGTGCTCGTCGACTCCGATAATGCCGACGTCGTCGGGCAATTCACGTTCGAGCAAAGCGAGACGTTGCTCGCCGAGATAGCAGAACCGCGTGTCGTGCGTGCTGCCCTCGGCGTTGTCGTAATGCGGGATCACGACCGCGCGAAGGCCGGTGAGCTCGCCCAGGAGGTCGAGGCCGTCTGCCCAGGCGGGTGGCGCGCCCGCCTTGTAGATCTCGTAGACCGGGATGGCTCGCGCGCCCAACGTCACAGCGGCCGCGCTGCCCATCACCAGCGAGCCGCCACGGCGCACGAGGTTGGCGAGCACACCGGGCACTGGCGTGCCTGCCCACTGCCGCAGCGCATAGGTCGGGCTGCCTGGCCCGGCGAAAGCCCAGGCCGCCTGCGCGAGCAACGCCAGCGCCTTCTCCTTCTCGACGGTCTCCTCATCGGCGTTGCGCCAGCGCGCGACCTCGACGTTTCTGCCTACGCTGTCGGCGAAATAGACACGTGCGCGGGCGACCAGTTCGTCGGCGTTCAGTTGGAACCCGAAGGTGGTGTCGAGCATCGCGGCAATGCCGGGTGGAGTCATCGCGAACACCTCGCGGTGCACGCGCACCATCGTCGGCGCTGTCTCGCCTGAGCCCATGATGACCACTCGGCTCATGGCCGGCTCGTCCCTGCGAGGAGATGACCGGTCGTCGACGTGAGGCGGGCGCGGTCTGGCGGCGCGATCTCGCGGTGGGGTGGCCTCGACACGGCGCCAAGCTTAGGGTGGCCGATCGCATGCCAAGGTTCGATATGTGCGATGAATATGCTTTGCCGCAAGCGTCTCATCAGGCAGCATGGCGCGATGACCGCTGAACGCAAGCCAAACGAAGGGGATCTACCGTGACGGCGAGCCCAGACGCGCCCGCGATCCTGGTCGAGGGCGTGCGTAAGTCGTTCGGCGACGTGCACGCGTTGCGCGGCATCGATCTCGCGGTGCCCCGCGGCACGGTGCTCGGCGTGCTCGGCCCGAACGGGGCCGGCAAGACCACGGCGGTGAAGATCCTCACCACGCTGTTGCATCCGGACGCCGGTCGCGCCGTGATCGAGGGCTACGACGTCGTGCGCGACGCCGACGCGGTGCGCCGCCGGATCGGTCTGGCCGGCCAGTCTGCGGCGATCCAAGAAGAGCTCACCGGCCGCGAGAATCTGCGCATCATCGGCCGGTTGCATCATCTCGGTCGCGCGGTGGCCCGCGCGCAGGCCGACGATTTGCTCGCCCGTTTCGACCTCGAAGACGCGGCCGACCGCGCTGCCAAGACCTATTCCGGCGGCATGGTCCGCCGGCTCGACCTCGCGGCGAGCCTGGTCGGGTCGCCGTCCGTGCTGTTCCTCGACGAGCCCACGACCGGCCTCGACCCGCGCAGCCGGCTCGGCATGTGGGCGATCATTCGCGAGCTTGTCAGCGGCGGAACGACGTTGCTGCTGACCACGCAATACCTCGACGAAGCCGACGAGTTGGCCGACGAGATCGTGGTCATCGACCGTGGCCAGGTGATCGCCGCCGGCACCGCGGCGCAGCTGAAAGACCGTGTGGGCGGCGACGTTTTGGAGTTCACCGTCCCGGATCGAGCGCGTATCGCCGACGCGGTGGCCGCGGTCGCGCCGCTGGGCGAGGCCGAGCCGCAAACCGACGAAGCGAGTGGCCGGGTCACGGTCGGCGTCGGCGCTCGCAGTTCGGTCTCGCTTATCGAGGCGGTGCGCCGGCTCGACACCGCGGGCGTCGCCACCGACGGGCTGGCGGTGCGCCGTCCGTCGCTCGACGACGTGTTTCTCGCCGTCACCGGGCACGCCGCCGAGGACGAGGCGAGTCCACCGCCTGGTCGCCGCGCTCGCGGCCGTCGGGCGCCCGCCGAAGACGAAGGGGGACGCCGATGAGCGCCGCCACCGTAGCGCCGTCCGGCCGACTTGGGCTGATGTACGACCGCGCCCGCTGGGCCGTTCTCGACGCGCTCACGATCACCGGTCGCGACCTGACGATTTGGCGTCGGGTGCCGGCGTTTTTGGTCTTCACGCTGGTGCAGCCGGTGATGTTCACCTTGCTCTTTCGCTACGTGTTCGGTGGCGCGATCCCCACTGACACGCCGGGTGGTTACGTCAATTACCTGATGCCTGGCGTGATCGTGCAGACCGCCGCGTTCGGTTCGTTCGGCACCGCGATCGCGCTTTCGCGTGAGGTGCAAAAAGGCGTGCTCGACCGGTTTCGCTCGATGCCGATGGCGCGGTCTGCCGTCCTTGCCGGCCGGCTGACAGCCGACACGGCGCGCATGCTGGTGACGATCCTGGTCATCGTCGGCGCCGGTTATGCCGTCGGTTTTCGGTTCAGCTACGGGGTGGGCCCTGCGATCGCCATGATCGTGATCTCGTTGTTGTTCGGGCTCGCGGTCTGTTGCGTCTCCGCCTATATCGGGCTGGCGATCAAAGACGAGGAGTCGGTGCAGGCGTTCGGTCTGATCTGGGTTTTCCCGCTGACGTTCGTCAGCTCGGCGTTCGTGCCGATCCAGACCATGCCGGGCTGGTTGCAGGCGTTCGCCAACAACCAGCCGGTGTCGATCGTCATCAACACCGTGCGTTACTTGGCGATCGGCCCGACACGTGGCGCGACCTCGCTCAACCCGCACCTGTGGCAAAGCCTCGTCTGGATCGCCGCGATCCTCGCCGTGTTCGGTGTTCTCGCCGTCCGCGCTTACCGCCGCACCGGCTGAATCACGAGTTGGCGGCGGGTTTCCGGCGTTCCGCCGGGCTAGTCTTCGTGCTCCAGGCTCGGCCAGACCGTCGGCCAGCCGCCGATCGGGCCGCGACAGACGGCGATCGGCTCGCCCTGCTCCTCGTTGTCGACGTCGACGTCGTCGTCGAGGCGCGCGGCGACGGCGCACGACTGGAAATCGCCGCGTGCGTCGCGAAATTGTCCGCCGACAAAGACGACGACGCCCGCCGACGCGGGTGGCCGCGCGCGATGCCACAGCTGGTTCTGGCCGCTGTAGGCCTGCGGCAGGTGATAGCGGGCCCCATATCGGTCGACCGCGCCCGCTTCTCCGTAGTTGCTGGTCACGATCACCGCGGTCGCCTGGTCAGCAGGCGAGAGGGTCGCGTAGACGTCGGCGATCTGCCTCACGTACACCGGCCATCCGACGGTGTCGCGTGCCACCTGGTTGATGCCGGGCACTGGTGTCGAGCCGAGGGCCGACACCGGGATCAGCGGCATTCCGAGCGCGAGGTTGACGGCCGCGTTGAGCGACACTCCCGCGACCACGATGTTCGTGTGGCCGCGCGTCATCCAGGCTTCGGTGGGCACGCAGCCGATCGCGAAGATCACGGCCAACAGTCCGAACGGGTAGTAGAACTGCGTGCCCATCGCAAAAACCAGCACCAACAGCACCGGAAAGGCGGCGGCCAGGAAACGAAGCGGGCGCCATTGCGGCCGGCGCAGCAGGCTCACCAAGCCCGCGACCCAGATCGGCGTCAGCGGGGGCCCGAGCATCAAGAACAGGAAAGGGAAGACCATCGCGTGCACGTCGCCGGAATTGTGCTGCGCCAACGCATGGCCCATGCTCAGTTGCGGCCACCCGTGCGTCGCCTGGTAGATCACGTTCGGCAAGCCGACGATGACCGCGAGCGCCGCGCCGCCGAGCACCCATCGCGACCGCAGCAGGCGGCGTGGCCCGACCAGAGCGATGCCCGCGGCCAGCGCCACCAGCAGGATCGCGACGAGCAACTTGTTGTACATGCTCGCGCCGACGACCAAGCCCGCGGCCAGCCACCAGCGCGGCTGCTGTCGGATTTGCGCCCGGACGACGAACAGCAGCACTGCGGGCCACACGGGCAAATCGATCGTCGAGGTGAGCAGCGCGTGGCCCATGATGAGCGGAATCGACGCGAAGGCGTAGCCCCACGCGCACAACGCCTGGGCTCGGCGCCCGCCGCCGAGTTCGCGCGTGATCAGCACGAGCACGAAGACCGAGACCGCGGTGGACAGCGTCGCCGGGATGCGCACGGCCCAAGGCTGGTCGGCGAACGTGTGAGTGAAAAAGTGGGCCAGCAGCGGGGTCAGCGGCGGTTGGTCGACGTACCCCCAGGCTGGGCGCAGCAGCCTGAAATACAACTCGTCTCGGTGATAGCCGTATTGATCGCTGAACGCCGAAAGCACGATCGCCAAGGCCGCGATAGCCGAGAAAACAGGCCAGCGTGCGAGCGCGGGCAATGTTCGTTCTCGGGTCTTGGTGAGCGCCTGCGTCACCCGCGAAGCCTAGCGATCATCGCTGTGGGCAGCCATGACGTTTCGCGCGGCCGTCGAGGCGAAGCCGGCTGCTTCAGGCCTCGGTTAACCCGAGCCCGGTCAACCCGAGCCCGGTGTTCGAGCCCGTCGGCGTGGGCCGGCGACAGGCAAGCGTAGATTGAGGTCTTCCGGAAGGGAGCCGCCCATGCCTGTCTTCATGGTCGAGCGGCGGTTCGCGGACCAGCTCGAGGTCACCGCCGAGATCGCCGACGGCGTCAATCGCATCAACGACGCCGAGGGAGTGCGCTGGCTGTACTCGTTCCTCTCGGCCGACAAGCGCAAGACCTACTGCCTCTACGAGGCGCCGTCGGCGGCGGCAATCTTGCGCGCCGCCGAACGCGCGGGCCTGCCGGCCGACGTCATCATCGAGGTGGCGACGAAGCTGGAGCCCGACGGCTCGCTCTCGCCGGTCTGACGCTCGCCCGTCTGGCGCTTTTTCAGCGCGGCAACAGGCCGTTCGTCGCGGCGTACATCGCCGCCTGGGTTCGATTGTCGGAGCCGGTCTTCGCCAGGATGCTTCGCACGTGGTTGGCCGCGGTGTTCTCGCTGATCACGAGTTTGCCGGCGATGTCCCTGTTGCTGAGCCCATCTCCGAGCAGCCGCAGCACTTCAATCTCACGGTCGGTGAGGCCGTCTCGGCGTCCGAGACTCGCTTGCTGCCCGACCAGGCCGTCGACCTGCGCAAGCGCACGCCGATGATCGAGGGGCTCGGCGATCGATCGCACTCGCTCGACGAGCTCCGACACCCTGCGCGGGTCGGCGCCCCGCCTGCTCAGATGTCGTGCGTGCGCGGCCATCGTCAACGCTTGGTGCACGGGCGCCGCCATGCGGGTGTCCATCTCCAGGGCGGAGGCGAACCATTCCTCTGCCGGGCCACCTTTTCCGAGCAACGAGTCAATGGCGCCGAGGTAGCGATCGGTGCTGCCGAAGACGGCGACGAATTGCCCGGCCACCAGATTGAGGCCGGCATATTCGAGCAATGGGCCGCGCAGTTTTCGGGCTGCGGCATCGTCTTCTAGCTTGAGCGCCGCCTCGACCAAGAACGCGAGCACCCCGGGCCATTGCGCCGAGCGTTCATAACGAGGCAGCCGTTCGTCGACCAGCCAGCTGAGCAATCGTGCGGCCGCGTCGGCCATGTCAAGCTCGGTGTACAGCGCCAGCAAACCTGGTGCCCAGTGCTCGGTCGGTTGCTCATGCCCGGTGATGAAACCACGTACCGTTTCAAGCGTGCCGGCCTCACGTCGAACCATGTAGGTCTGGACGCCGTAGGGCCCCTCGGTGTCGTCGGTGCCGAACGATTCGCCGAGTTCGAGCAAGGCGGCGCAATCCATTTCCGCGGAGCGGAATTCGCCGGAGACGAAATGCCGAGCATATTCCATGCACCCGGCCATATAGCCGAAGAATCCTTGGCCTGTGGCCCGGGCGGTCAGCACGAGGTCGCCGTAGGCGGCGTCCATGCTTTCGGGGTCGCCGCGAAGGTAGGAGATCGCGCCGCGATAATAGGCGGCCGGGCCGAGTTGACCGAAGTCACCGGTGCGGTGCGCCAATTGCGACAGGCGAGTGGCACGTTCGAGTTTCGGCGGCGCGTCAGCCGGGCGCAGACCGTGCCAGAGGCTTGCCTGCAAGGCGTGGGCGATGAGGTGGTCGTCGCCGAGTTGCTCGGCGAGTTCGATGGCGCGCCCGCCGAGCGCCCTTGCTTCGCTGGTGGCGCCGGTGAACGCGAGCGCGCGCCCGAGGCTGGCGATCGCCCGCACGTAATCGGGATCGGCGGGATCGCGGTCGATGTCGGCGAGCGCTGCCGACAGCAGGTCGACGGACCGTTGGCCGGGCAGGCCCGGCCGCCACGATGCCGCTTCGAAGGCGATGGCGCCTTGCACGCGCTGGCGCGCTGAGCCGCCGGTGGCGACTCGCTCGGCCAGCTCGCGAGCGCGGGCGAAGTCGGCGCCGAGCAGGTGGCTGCGAGATGCCTCCAGGAGAAGGGAATTTCGTTCGTCGACGCTTTCCGTGAGCGCGGCCGCCTGCTCCAGCGACCGGGCGGCGTCGGCGTGCGCGAGGCTGCGATCGTCGACTCGCGCGGCTTCGAGCAGGTAGCGAACCGCTTTGTCGGCGAGGCCGAGCGTGTGCGCGCCCGCGAAGTGATAGGCGAGGGCGCGCACGTGAGAATCCGACCCGGAAAACTGGCTCTCGATCACCTGGGCCACTCGAGCGTGTTGGTGGGTTCGGCGAGATGACGGGATGAGATCGAGCACGGCGTGGCGGGCGAGCGCGTGCGGGAACCGGAAGACACCGTCGGCGCCCGGCGCCGGGTCGACGAGGCCCGCGCCCACCGCCGCGTCGATAGCCTCCAACGTCGTGTCGTGCGTCCATTCCGACGCCGCCACGAGTGTCGCCGCGTCGAATTCCTCGCCGATCACCGCGGCCAGCTCGAGCACTTGCCGGCTGGGCGCGGGCAGTCGATCCACCCGGCGATCGATGGTGTGCCGCACCGATTCAGGAGGCTGGAAATCGGCCGACCGCAACACGCTCAGCCCGCCTCGCACCGCGAGGTCTCGCCATAATTCCCGCAGGAAGAAGGGATTTCCGCCAGTCTGGTCGCGCAGGATCGTCGCCGCCGCGCGCGCCCGCGCAGGCGCGATGTCGGCTTCGGCGACGAGGTACGTCGCGATGTCTTCAGCGTCGAGCCCGCCGAGATCCAAGCGGCGGACGCCGTCAAGCCGGTAGAGCTGGGCGATCGTGTGCACGAGCGGCTGCGAGCGGTCTGGCGCCGTGGTGCGGTGCGTCACGAGCATGAGCATGCGCGAGTCGGCCGTCTGCTCGACCACGTAGCTGAACAGCTGAAGGCCCGCGCTTCCCGCCCAATGCAGATCTTCGAGCACGAGCACGAGCGGTCGGGCGGCCGCGGCGGCGCGTAAGGCGACGACGGCGGCGTCGTAGAGGCGGCGGCGATGTTCCGCGGCGCGGGGGCGTCGCGGGCTATGGCCCGACAGTGTCGCGAGCCGGTCGAGGAACGTCGCGTTGTCGGGTTCGGTGGCCTCGAGCGGCGCGAGCCGACCGCTGGTCAGATCCGCGACGAGGCCTTCGAGCGGTTGCACGAACGGTTGGTAGGGCGGGCCGAAGCCCTCGATGCAGCCACCGACCAGCAGCGCCGCGCCCTGCCGGTGGAACTCGGTGGCCAGCTCGGCGAGCAGCCGCGACTTTCCCGCGCCCGGCTCGCCCCCGACGAAGATCACTTGGCGCGCGCCCGCCAACACGTCGTCCCACACGGCCTCGACGGTGGCTCGTTCGCGGGCACGCCCGACGAACGCCGGGTGCGTCGCTCCCGACCAACGCACCGGTAGCGAGGGACCCCTCCAGTCCGACATAACGATTTCACGCTAGCCGTCGGCGCGCGGCGCGTCGATAACCAGATCTGACCATCAAGATCGCTGCGCATGTCGCGCAGTTCTGGTCATGCCGACGGCACGCCGGCGCTCTTACGGTCGAAGCCTGCTCGCCGTCAGACGGTCGTGACGTCGAGACCTGCCGATTGGAGCTTTCGATGACAACGCAGACGATGGACTCCTTACGGAGCAAGGTAAACGGTCCGGTGATCGGCCCGGCGGACCCCGCGTTCGAGGATGTCCGCAAGGTCTACAACTTCATGATCGACAGACGCCCGGCCGCGATCGTGCGCTGCCAGACGGCGGACGACGTCGTCGCGGTCGTGCGGCATGCCACCGATGCCGGCGCGGAACTGGCCGTGCGCGGTGGGGCGCACAGCGTTCCCGGGTTCGGAACCGCGGACGGCGCGATTGTCATCGACCTCGCCCAACTGAGCGCGGTGTCGGTCAACCCGACGAACCGCACGGCCACCGTGGGCGGCGGCGCGACCTGGGGTGGGTTCAACGACGCCGCCGCCGCCCACGGCCTTGCGACCACCGGCGGGATCGTGTCGACCACCGGAGTCGGTGGGCTCACGCTCGGCGGTGGCATCGGCTACCTGGCCCGTGGTTATGGGCTGAGTTGTGACAACCTGCTCTCCGCGCAGGTCGTCACCGCCGCCGGCGAGATCCTCACCGTGAGCGCCGAGGAGAACGCCGATTTGTTCTGGGCGATCCGAGGCGGCGGCGGCAATTTCGGGATCGTCACCGAATTCACATTTCGAATGCACCCGGTGGCCCAGATTTACGGCGGGCCGATGTTTTTCGAGCTTGCCGACGGGCCGGCGGTGCTGGCGCACTTCGACGAGTTCATCAGGACGGCGCCGCGTGAATACGGCGGGTTCCCCGGATTTCACCTCGCGCCGCCCCTCCCGTTCGTGCCGGAAGATCGGGTCGGAGACCCCCTCGTCGCGGTGGTTTCGTGCTGGACCGGATCGATGGCCGACGGCGAGAAGATCGTCGCATCGCTGCGTGAGGTGGCTCGCCCGGTAGCCGAGCACGTCGGCCCGATGCCGTACGCCGCTCTGAACAGCGCCTTCGACGCGCTCGTTCCGCGCGGTCTGCAGCACTACTGGAAGGCGGCGTACATTCGCGATCTCCCCGCCGAGGCGATCGACATCCACCTGCGGCATGGCGCGCTGGTGCCCAATGTGAGCTGCGCGGTGCATCTCTATCCGGTGAACGGCGCCTGCCATGACGTGGGAGCGGCGGAGACCGCGTTCGGTCACCGCGACGCCACCTATGCCGCGGTGATCGCCGGCATGTGGCCCGACGCCGTCGAGAACGACGCGAACATCCGCTGGGTCAAGGACTACTACGCGGCGATCACGCCACACACGTTGGCGGGCGGGTACGTGAATTTCGCCTCGGCGGACGACCAGTCCAAGGTTGCGGAGAACTATGGCTCGAACTTCGCGAGGCTTCGCGAGGTCAAGCGCCGCTACGACCCGAGCAACGTGTTTCACCACAACCAAAACATCGAGCCGTGAACCCGCGCGGTCGCCGTCAGCCCGCGGGTTCGTCGTCCTCGGCGAGCAGGCGATAGAGCGCCCGCCGGGTGTCGGTGAGAATCTTCGCCGCGCGCGCGATCTGCGTGTCGTTGCCGGCGCGCGCCACTTGGTGCACCGCCGAACCGACCTGCAGGCCGATCTCGGCGAGATCGCGCAGGCCGTCGGGCATGCCGGCGCCGACCGACTCCCAGGGCGCGCCGAGCCGCTCGCGGTTCTCTTCGACGTAAGCCCGTCCCGCGTCGGTGAGCTGCCACCGCCGCTGGCCTTCGCTGGACGTCGCGCTGATCAGGCCTTCGTCCTCGAGCTGCTGCAACGCTGGGTAGATCGAGCCGGGGCTCGCTCGCCAGGCGCCCTCGCTTCGGGCAGCCAGCTCTTGGATGATCTGGTAGCCGTTGCGCGGCTCCTCGGCGAGCAGCACCAACGCGGCGGCCCTGATGTCGCCGCGCCTGGCCCGGCCGCCTCGCCTGCCGCGCCCTTGGCCGAACGGCCCGAGTGGCCCGCCGAAACCGAACGGGCCGCCGCCGAACGGGCCACCGAACTCGGGCCCGCCGAAGCGACGCCCGCCGCGACCACCGTGCCCGCCGCGACCGCCGTGCCCGCCGTGCCCGCTATGGCCTTCCCGGCCCGAACCGTGGTGCTCGGCATCCTCGGCGTCACCGGCTAGCGCGGCGAACGAAAACGCCTCATACGTTCGGACGCCGCGCCACCGCCGACCTCGCCGCCCTCGTCGTCCGCGTTCGCCGTGCTCGTCGCCTGCTCGCGAGGTTTGGCCTGGCAGCTCTGCCGTCGGGTCGAACGCGCCCTTGTGGCGCGGGCGAATCCATCCGTCGTCGAATACGTGTGTGCTTGACATGATCATGAACTCCTATCGTTGTCTCGATAGCTCAACGATATATCGCGACCGCTCGTTAGGCAAGAGTGGGGCGAGACGCCCGCGGGCGTGCCCGGGTGGTCTCCCCCGGCGACACGCCACGGCTGACGGCGTACGCTCGACCTGAATCACGGAGCCTTGGGCTGTCCAGCCCCCGCATTCCACGGCCCGTCCGGTTTTTCGAGACGGGTACGCCGATGACAGCGGAGACGACACCTGGTCGCGTCGAGCGGCCCGCCAGCGACTACGCAGCCTTGCTCGCGCGGGTGCGACGAACGGGCCTTCTCGATCGCTCGGCGGTTGGCTACCTGCCACGGCTGATCGCGCTCGGCGTGATGACCGCGGCAGGCGTCGTCGCGATGTTGTGGCTGGGCCGCTCGTGGTGGCAGTTGTTCGTCGCGGCGTATTTCGCGATCGTGTTTGCGCAGATCGGATTTCTCGGCCATGACGCGGGCCATCAGCAGATCTTCCGACGCAAGGCATGGAACGACCTCAGCGGCTTGCTCCTGTCGAATCTGGGCATCGGCCTGAGTTTCGGCTGGTGGGTCGACAAGCACAATCGGCATCACCGCCACCCGAACGACCTCGACCGCGATCCCGATGTGAAGCGCAACGTTCTCGCGTGGAGTGACGATCAGGCGAACAGCCAGCGCGGGCCACTTCGCGTCGTCGCCCGCCATCAGGCGGCGTTTTTCTTTCCGCTCCTGCTGTTCGAAGCCTGGAACCTGCATGTCGGCAGCGTGCGCACGCTGCTTTCTCATCCTCGCGGTCGAGCTGTCGAGATCGCGCTCCTCTTGGCGCATGCTGGTGGTTGCCTCGCCCTGCTCGTGGTCGTGATGTCCCCGGTGAGGGCGCTCGTGTTCGTCGCCGTGCAACAGGCGCTGCTTGGTCTTTATCTCGGATGCAGCTTCGCGCCGAATCACAAAGGAATGCCGGCGGTCGACGACCTCGACGCGGCCGACTTCCTGCGGCGTCAGGTGCTGACGTCGCGCAACATCGCCGGTGGCCGTGTGACCGCCGCGATTTTCGGCGGGCTCAATTACCAGATCGAGCACCACCTGTTTCCGAGCATGCCGAGCCGCAACCTGCGTCGTTGCCAGCCGCTCGTGCAGGATTTCTGCGCGGCGCGAGGAGTCGCCTATTGCGAAGCGAGTGTGATCGGCTCCTACACTCGTGCGCTCACCCATCTGGGCGGCATCAGGCCCGTCGCACAGCGAGGTCTGGCCGCTTCAGAGCGCGGCTGAATACGCTCTCGCTCGGCGGATTTCGGCCGAAGCCGTGAGGCGCGGCCGGTTGATGCGCGTGGCGCCACGTTAATGCGGTTGTCCAGGCTGCGCGAGCCAGGCGTAGGCCTCGGCGAGCTGCTTGATCGCGGACGCCTTGGCTTCGCTTGCCGCCTCGCCCTCGAATGCTTTCGCCTGCTTCGCGATCGCGGAGAACAGCGCGGATTCTGCTTCGCTCCTGGCGTCCATCGCGGACCTCCGTTTGTCTCGTGCGCGCTCGGCCGGCTCGATCAGCCGCCGGGGGTCACTCCGAAGGTAACGCGAAAGTCGCAGCTTCCCTTACACGCCATGGTCGCGGTGTCGTCGAACGGATACGAATAGGCGTAGGGCTCGGCGTCCTTGAACACCGTGGTGTAGTTGACCGGCCACTTTGTCGGGTCGCAATTGTCGCGCCCAGACCACGCGCCACGGCAGCAGTAGTCGTCGGTGCCGAAGGCGTCGCACGCGTTGTGGCAGCCGATGACGACGCCATCGGCGACGATCTTCATGGGGGCCGGGCAGGCGACTGCCTTCGTGCAGCCGGCCGCCGAGCACCCGTTCGCGCTGATCGGATCCTTCGTTTCCCCCTTGGCGATGTTGATGTACATCGGCAGGTTCGAGCCGTCGACCAGGCTCACGTCATAGAAATCCAAGCCGTTCCAGGCGTCGAGGCTGAACTCTGCCAGCGTGGCGGGCGTCTTGCCGCTGTTGGGGCACTGGAAGGCGTTTGAGCAGTC
>Ga0164242_10006043_pt1 | contig 13391 bp, 13 predicted proteins | sample OricomgcompostMG_FD_108783 | JGI IMG/M metagenome (GOLD analysis project Ga0164242, IMG submission 108783) | Miracle-Growth compost microbial communities from Emeryville, California, USA - Original compost - Miracle growth compost (MG) ...
AGCCAGCTTGCTCTCAATGTCCGCCTGCCCGCCGCTGAGCCTGGCCGCCGCAGCGTGCAGGTCCTGAAAGGTGACGTTGACGTTCGCCATGATGAATCCCCCCGAAGCCATCGCGCCCCCCGCGGACGCGCCTCCCGGCAGCAGCATAGGTGGGGGTTATGCCTAAGGCAAATATGCCTCAGTGCTAGACGCCACGAGGTCTAAGGAAGATAGGCGGAGGCAGTCCACAGGTGCATGGCGGCGTAACTGCGCCAGGGCGACCACGCAGCTGCGATGACGGACGCCTGCCGCGCGGTCTTCACCCCCAGCGACTTCTTGAGCACCAGGTCGTCGGGAGCGAACGAGTCCGGGTCGCCGAGGGCGCGGAGCGCGATGTAATCAGCGGTCCACGGGCCGATGCCCGGCAGGGCGAGCAGCTCGCGCCGCGCCCCCGCCCGGTCGGCGGCGGGGCTCAGCTCGAGGCCGCCGGCAAGGGCTGCGGCAAGGCGGTGCAGGGCCGCGGCACGTGAGCCGGTCAGGCCGATCTCGCGGAGTGCTTCCGCGCCGGCATTCGCCACGGTCTGCGCCGCGGGGAACGCGCTCAGCCCCGACTCGCCCACCGGCGTGCCAAACGCGCCCACCAGCCGGCCGGCGAACACGCTCGCAGCCTTCAGCGAGACGGCCTGGCCGATGACGGTGAGCATCGCGGTGGTCGCGCCGTCGAGCGACCCGGGGACGCGCAGCCCAGGGCGTGCCGCGATGAGCGGCCCGATGATCGGGTCGGAGCCGAGCGCTTCAGCGATGAGCCGCGGGTCGGCGTCGAGGTCGAGCCACCGCCGCAGCTTCGCGACGATGCCGGTGAGGTCGGCGATGTCGGCGGGCCGGATCCGCACGGTGACGTGTTCGGCCCCAGTGGCCGGCCAGTCGATCGTCGCTAGCGCGAGGCCATGCGGCGCCGGGATCGGCGTCGTGAACTCGCCGTCGCCGATGAGATCCATTCCCGGGACAGCGTGCGCCCGCTGGAAGGCTCCCATGGCGGCGTCGTCGTAGGGCGCCCGATGGCGCAGGCGCAGCACCACGGTGGGCGCTGCATCGGAGGTGGGAGCGTCTGGCATGGGAGCCGTCAGCCGCCGCAACTCCGACGGCGCCGTGCCGTATTCGGCGAGCATCACGTCGTTGAACTGGCGCACGCTACCGAACCCGGCGGCGAACGCGATGTCGGCAAGCGACAGCGTGGTCTGCTCGATGAGCGTCCGTGCGGTCTGGGCGCGGCGCGTGCGATTCAACTGCACGGGCGATGCGCCGACCTCGCTTACCAGAATGCGGTGCAGGTGGCGCTCGCTGACCGAGAGGCGCTGAGCGAGACCAGCGACGCCGAACTCGTCGACGGCGCCGTCGCGAATAGCCCGCACGGCGCGGGCGGCGAAGTCACCGCTCGCATCCCAGTGCCGCGAGCCCGGCAGCGAATCGGGGCGGCACCGCTTACAGGCGCGGAAGCCGGCGGCGACGGCCGCAGCCGCGCTCGGGAAGAACACGCTGTTCCGGCGCAGCGGTTTGCGCGCCGGGCAGGACGGCCGGCAGTAGATGCCCGTCGTCGTCACGCCGAGGAAGAAGCGCCCGTCGAAGCGCGGGTCGCGGCCGGATGCCGCGCGGTAGGCGACCTCGGGGTCGATCGCCGCTCGGGCGGCGGGCTCAGTGCTCACTCCCCCATGATGCGCGCGACGCGCGCGCCCCGGTGGCGGGAATCGGACATCCGACTCCGGCGGTAGCCTGGCCGTGATGAAGAAGCGGCTGGCCGGTCTCGCCCTCTGCGTCGCGGTAGCGCTCGTGGCAACGGCACTGGGCAAGGTCCTCCCGGTAGTCGGCGCCCCTGTCTTCGGCATCGTGATGGGCGCGGTCATCGCCGCATTCCTGAAGCCGGGGGCGGTGACGGACGCAGGCGCCGCCTGGTCGGGGAAGTACGTGCTGCAGGCATCCGTGGTCGTCTTCGGCACCGGCCTTTCGATCACCGAGGTCCTGCAGACCGGCTGGCACTCCCTGCCGGTCATGCTCGGCACGCTCGCGATCGCGCTCCTCGGCGCGTGGCTGATCGGTCGCGCGCTCGGCCTCGACGGCGACGTGCGAACGCTGATCGGCGTGGGCACGGCCATCTGCGGGGCGTCCGCCATCGCTGCGACCCAGTCGGTCATCAAAGCCAAATCGGCCGACGTCGCCTACGCGATCGGCACGATCTTCACATTCAATGTGATCGCGGTCGTGACGTTCCCGTTCATCGGCCGTGCGCTCGGCATGACCGACCACGCCTTCGGGCTCTGGGCGGGCACCGCGATCAACGACACCTCGTCCGTCGTCGCGGCCGCGTTCAGTTTCAGCGCGGCGGCCGGCGCCTACGGCATCGTCGTGAAGCTGACGCGCACCCTCATGATCATCCCGATCACGATCGCCCTCGCGCTGTACAAGCGGCGTCGCGAACCGCAAGAATCCCGACGCGTCTCGTGGAACAAGATCGTCCCGATGTTCCTGATCTGGTTCCTGGTGGCGTTGCTGGTGGACTCCTTCGGCCTGATCCCGGCGTCGTGGCATCCATACCTCAGCGAGCTCGGCAGTTTCATGATCACGGTCGCCCTCGCGGGCATCGGCCTCGGTACGCGCGTGGGCGTGCTGAGGCAGGCGGGCTTCCGGCCGCTCGCGCTGGGCGGCAGCCTGTGGGTGCTGGTCGCCCTCTCGTCACTGGGCCTTCAGGCTCTCACCCACACGATCTGAGTCGGCTGTCTTTCGCGACCTGAGCGCCGGGTCGACGAGCGCGAGCAGCGCGGCGGCGCCCACGACGACGGCGACCGCGATGCCGAGGCCGTGCAGGCCGGAATCCGTCGGCGCGTGCGGGAACGCGAGCCCGATAGCAGCCGACGACAGGATCGAACCGAGGTAGACCGCCGTGCGCGACAGGCCCGACGCGGTGCCCAGCTGATCGCCGGGCGCCTGGCGGTAGAGCGCCTGTTGATTGCTGACGGACGCCAGGCCCTGCGGCACCCCGAAGATCGCGGCGACGAGCAGCAGCAGCCAGAGCGGACTCGCGCCCGTGAGGAACACGAGCAGCACGCCACCGATGAACGGGATAGCCCCGGAGAGCACGAGCGGCAGCCGCAGCCGCCGATTCTTGGCGATCATGACCGAGGTCAGCGCGGCGAGGATCGCGGTCGGGAGCTGGACGAAGCCGGCCTGGTCGGCCGAGTAACCGGCCGAGCCCTGCACCCACTGGCTGAAGCCGTACATCATCGTGTACGCGCCGAAATAGATGAGCAGCATGCGCAGGTAGGTGCGGCTGAGCGCGCCGTTGCGGCGCAGCATGCGCACGTCGATGAACGGATGCTTGCTCCGCAGCGACCACCACAGGAGTGCCGCCACGAGCACGACCGTCACGCCCACGAGCCACAGCATCGAGAGCTTCAGGTCGAGCAGGAAGACCAGCAGCGACGCGAGCGCGCCGGCGAACAGCACGATGCCGAGGGGGTCGATGTCGCGCAGCGTCGGCGCGGGGCCGGAGCGCGCCGGGCGCGTCTTGTCGGAAGGCACCCACATGATCGCGGTCACCAGAGCGATGGCGGCGAGGGGGATGTTGACCAGGAAGATCGACTGCCAGCCGAACAGGGCGATCAGGACACCGCCGAGCACCGGGCCGATCGCGGCGGTCGTCTGCGCGGCGATCGAGATGCCCGAGAGCAGCGCGGGTGGCGTCTGCCGCTCGAGGCGGGTGCTCTGGTCGCGGATCAGCGACATGGCGGAGGGGTAGGCGGCCGAGGTGCCGATTCCGATCAGGATGCGCGAGATCAGCACGGCGCTGAAGTCGTGCCAGATGTTCGGCAGGAAGCCGGCGATGAGCACGACGACGAGGCCGACGATGTAGACGCGCTTGGGGCCGAACACATCGGCGAGCTTGCCCATGGTGGGCTGCGCGATGGCGCTGGCGAGGTAGAGGCCGGCGACGAGCCACACGACGACCGAGGTCGCGACGTGCAAGTCGCGGCTGATCGGCACGAGCGCGACGGCGATCATGCTCGTGTTGATCGGGTTGAGCACCGGGCCGATGAGCACCGGGGTGACGAACCGCCAGGTGAAGCGGCCCGTCCCCTGGCTCGTGGTGTCTGCTGTCGTCACTTCTGCCCCTCTTCGATCTTCATGAGCACGTCGAGACCGCGGGCGACGAGGTCTCTCTCGGCGCCGCTCAGCTTGGTCGCGAGCAGGTGCACGAGATCGGCGTGCCGGACCTCGTCCGTGCGGTTGACGGTTGCGGCGCCGGCATCCGTAAGCGTGAGCAACTCCCGCCTGCCGTCCTCCGGGTCCTTGCTCTTCACCACCCAGCCCTTGTCGACCAGTTCGGCGACGACCGCGCCCATGGACTGCGGGGTGATCTGCTCGTACCGCGCGAGCTCGGCTGTAGTCAGCTGGCGCTTGCGGCGGAGCCAGGCGAGCGCGGCCTCGTGACGCGGGGCGAGGTCGCCGATCTGCCGGCCGCTGCGCATCGCGCGCCGCAGGGAGGCGAGCATGTCGCCGATGCGGTCGGCGAGCTCTTCGGGTTCAACGGTGCGGCTCACTCAGAAATTGTAAGGCTGCCTTGCAAGTTTTCCTGCCTATCCTTGGTTCTGGCACTCAGTGCCAGAATGGAGAAGACAATGACGTCAGCTGAAGAGAAAGCAGGAAACGCAGTGGCTGCAGATCGTTTTGCGGGCAAGACCGTCATCGTGACGGGGGCCGGTTCGGGCATCGGGAAGGCGACCGCCGTGCGCATCGCCGCAGAGGGCGGAAAGGTGGTCGCGGCGGACGTCGTGGCCGCCCGTCTCAATGAGCTGAAGGCGGAGAACCCGTCACTCGACATCGTCACCGTCACCGGCGACATCACCAAGGACGACGACATCGCGCGCATCGTCGCCGCGGCAGACGGCGGGGTCTGGGGCCTGGCCAACGTCGCCGGTGTCATGGACTCGTTCCAGCCCGCGCACGAGATCGACTGGAAGCAGTGGGACTTCGTGCTCGCCGTGAACCTCACCGCAACCGCGAAGCTCATGGCCGCCGTGATCCCCGGCATGCTCGAGGCCGGCGCCGGCTCGATCGTGAACGTCAGCTCTGAGGCCGGTCTGCGCGGCTCGGCCGCGGGCGCCGCCTACACGGCCTCGAAGCACGCCGTCATCGGGCTCACGAAGAACTCCGCGGTGATGTACGGCAAGAAGGGCATCCGCGTGAACACGGTGGCGCCCGGCGCGGTGCAGACGAACATCCACGCGGAGTTCAAGTCGCAGCTCGCCGGCGAGGCGATCGGCGCGCTCATGCAGGTCGCCGTGCCCGGTCTCGCGCAGCCGGAGCAGCTCGCGTCGTCGATCGCATGGCTGCTGTCTGATGACGCGTCGAACGTCAACGGCGCGGTGCTCGCCAACGACACCGGCTGGTCCGCTGTCTAAGCGAGCTCGCCGAGGTTCGCGAGCAGGGCGAGCGCCCTCTCGAGGGTCGGCCGGGGCGAAGCATCCGTCGTCTCGGTCGCCCACGCGAGATACGCGTTCAGCACCGCGATCGTGAACCCGTCGGCAAGCAGCCGGGCGGCCAGTGGCTCGATGCCGCGACCACGCAGGTGCTCGACGAGCGCGCGCGAGCCGCTGTGCATAGGGCCCGAGCCGAACGCGATCAGCTCGGGGTGTGCGGCGATCACGCGCAGCCGCGTGCGCGTCATCGCGAGGTCGGGCAGCGCCTCCACTCCGGCGAGCGATGCGCGCGCGAGCGCGTCAAAGGGGGTGACGGATGCCGCGCCCTGCAGCGACTCGTCACGTGCACGCATCACCGGGGCGAAGCCGTCCCAGATCAGCTCGGCCTTCGAGGCGAAGTGCCGGAACAGGCTGCGACGGCTCACGCCGGCTGCCTGCGCGATGTCGTCCATGCTGACGGCGTCATAGCCGCGCTCGCCGAAGAGGGCGATCGCGGTGGCCGCCACCGCCTCGCGATCGACGGCCGACGGGCGGCCGCGTGCGGGGTGGTGGTCGGTCACCCTTCCGATTATGGGCGTGCTCCCGCGCACTGGGGGCGCGCAGCGGCACTTCGAAGCGTCCGCCGCGTCTGCTCAGTGGATCGGGTGGTTCGCCTGGAAGACGCCCTGCGGGTCGACTCGCACGGTCTCGTACGCAAGTCGCTCACGTGCACCGCCGAAGAGCTGCGCGCCGTCGGTGCGATTCTCGCTGAACGTCGGCAGCTGCAGCGGTGCCGCCCACGGCTCGAGCGCCGCGCAGAGCCGACGAGCTGCGAGCAGCCCGGGCGCGATCGCCTCGGGAAAGGGTGTCATCGCGATGGCGAACAGGGCGAAGTCGCCGGTGATGCTCGCGATGGCGCCGCCGTCTTCGGGTCGGCGGCTGAGAGCGCCGCCCAGCTGTCGCAGCTCGGCGAAGAACAACCCGGACTGGGAGCCGGGCCCGACGAGCGCCAGCAGGGTCTCGAGAGCGTCCTCGGGCAGTCCGGTCAGCACGCGGTGGTCGCTTACCGACCCGGTCGGCTCGGGCGGGTCCATGTGCACCGCGGTGAGCGCCGTGGTCGGAATGCGGGAGAAGGTGTCCATTTCCGGCTCGAGGGCGCGCAGTGGAGCGAGGATCTGCTCAGCCTCTGCGTCGCTCGTATGCACGGCCCCGTCGATGACGACGAGGTCGCGACCCGCGAGGAACGGGGGCAGCTCCGGCAGCGGCGGCAGCGAGAGCACGCGCAGTGAGGTCGCCACCTGCTCGGGCGCCGTGGCCGCCCAGTCGCGCCAGGTGCGCGCGACCTCGCGGAGGTGCGAGCGATCCCACAGCAGCATGCCCGCGTAGACATCACTGAACGGCAGCAGATCGAGCTCGATCGCGGTGACGACGCCGAAGTTGCCGCCGGCGCCCCGCATGGCCCAGAACAGGCCGGCGTTCTCGGTGGCGCTCGCGCGCACCAGCTCGCCGGCGGCCGTCACGAGTTCCACGGCGCGCACGCGGTTCGCCGACAGACCGTACTCGCGGCCGTAGAACGACAGCCCGCCGCTCAGCGTGAAGCCGGCGACGGCCACATCGCCCGCGCTGCCGTGGAGCGCGGTGAAGCCGAGCGGCTCGGCGGCCGCGATCACGTCCTGCCACAGCGTGCCGCCCACGACGCGAGCGGTGCCGGCCTCGGCGTCGATCGTGACACCGGTGAACTCGCAGAGTCGCACGATGACAGTGCGGGAGAGATCCTGGTCGGCGAGCGCACCAGCGCCGTGCCCCGTGCTCTGTGGCGCGACCCGCAGGCCGGCCGCAACGGCAGCACGCACGACCGCGATGACCTCGTCGACTGTGTGGGGGAAGGCGATCGCCGCGGGCGCGAGATCGGCGGCGAGCGCCCAGCCGAGCCGGTGCTCGTCGTAGCCGGTGTCGCCGCGCAGCCAGATGCGGCCGGCGCAGAGGTTTCGGTCAAGCTCTGCCGGGCGCAGTGCGAGGTCGTAGTCAGACATGGTTGTGGTTCCTTGACGTTCGGGGGAGGTGGCGGATTGCGCCGTCGTCAAGAGTCCGCCGCGCGGGCCTCCGTCACCATCCCGCGCAGCAGGTCAGTTCCGGTTCCCAGAAATCTGGGATATGAAACTTGCTCAGCTGGGCGCACACTGAGCTGATGAACCAGGCCGTCGTCGCTGAGCGAGTCCGCGGCGACATCGACGTGCTCGCGCGCGCGGGCCTCGAACTCGAGACCTTCCTGTCAGAGGCGGTTGACTCCCTGCAGCGTGCCATTCCGCACGTCGCGGCCTGGGTTGCGACGCACGACCCGGCGACCCGGCTTCTGACCAGCGCGCGCAAGTACGGCGCGCTCGCGGAGAACAATGACCACGACGCGCTGTTCGGTCAGATCGAGTACGACTCCGACGAGACGACGACCTGCCGTCGGATGTTCGACGAGGGGCGCACCGTCGTGTCGATGTACAACGAGACCGGTGGGCAGCTCGAGCGCTCGGTGCGCATGTCTCAGCTGATGGTGCCGAGGTACGGCTTCGTCGATGAGCTGCGCGTCCTGTTCCGTGCCGGGGGCACCTTCTGGGGCGCCATGTCGATGTTCCGTGATGGCGCCGGCCCCATTTTCACGGCAGCCGATCGGCAGTTCATGACGGCACTCGCCCCGTTGTTCGCGCGGGGTGTGCGCAACGGCATTCTGGCGCGCGTTGCCGAGCGCAGTGCGATGACGGATGCCGGACCTGCGGTGATCGTCGTCGATCGCAACGACCAGATCGTGCAGTTCAGCCCGAGCGCCGCCGCGCGGCTGGAGTTGCTGACGATGGGCGATCACAATGCCGACCCGATGGGGATCCTCGCCGGGCTGGTCGGGACCGCCCGTCGCCGCCTCCGCGGCGAGGCGATGCCGCAGCCGCGGATCCGCGTGAGGTCGGCCGACGGCATGTGGCTGCTGTTGCACGCCTCCCCCCTGACCGGCAGCGCCGAGCGCGGGGGTGACGTCGTCATCACCATGGAAGAGGCCAGGCCGCCCGAGATCGTCACGATCGTCGTCTCGGCCTTCGACCTGACCCCTCGCGAGCGCGATGTGACGCAGCTCGTTCTTCAGGGGGTCGACACCAAAGAGATCGCGCAGACCCTCCACGTCTCGCCGTACACCGTGCAGGACCACCTGAAGTCGGTCTTCGACAAGGCCGACGTGCGCAGCCGGCGCGAGCTCATCTCGCGCATCTACTTCGATCAGTACGAGCCGCGCCTCGGGGCGCCGCTCGGCGCAGATGGGGCGTTCGCCCGCTTCTAGCCTCTAGCGCGCGACATTCACGGCCGCCGCTCGCTGCCTCAGCTCGCCACGGCGCGCGAACGCCGCTTCGGCCGGCGTTCCGGGCTTCGGTTTGGAGTACACCTCGTCGTCGGGAACGACCACCCCGTCGGCATCCACGAATGCGACGTGGACCTCGGCATCGTCGGAGCGGCGCCTGCGCGTCACGGTCTTGCCGAACTCCGACGGAACGTACTTGTCGCCCCATTCCTGCAGGGCGGCCAGCACCAGCTTGAGGTCCCGCCCGCGCTGGGTGAGCACGTATTCGTCCCGCGGCCGCTCGCCCGGGACCTGGTAGGGCCGCTTCTCGAGCACCTCGGCGTCGACGAGTGACGCGAGCCGGTCGGCGAGCACGTCGGGAGCGACCCCGAGGATCTCGCGGAAGTCGCCGAAGCGCGTGATGCCGTTGAGCGCCTCGCGGAGGATCAACAGGCTCCAGCGCGCCCCGATGATGTCGAGACTGCGCGCGATCGTGCAGCTCGCGTTGTACGGCGACCCCTTGGTCGACAGCGGGCCCGCTTTCAGCGGCATGGTCACTCCTCTACGACGGCTGCGAACGCTCGGGTATCCGTCGCACCATGTTGCACCCCGCGCGCACTGCCGCGCACGCGCAGCAACTGCGTCGCGACCAGCGCGGCGATCGCGAAGGCGCTGATGACGACGGCGCCGATCTCGAGCGCGACGCGCAGGCTGTCGCCGGTCGCGATCAGGCCGAGCGTGATGGCGGCCGCGCCCTGCAGGATGTATGCCACGAGGTAGACGGCCGAGATGGTGCCAGCACGGTGGTGCGCCGGTGCGTTCTGGCTGATCAGCCCGAGGCCGCCCGCGAACATCAGGGCATAGGCGGCACCCGAGACGAGGGTCGTCACCATGAACACCGCGAGCGACCCGCTGAAAGCCGAGTCCAGCAGGAAGCCGAAGGCGATCAGCGTCACGACGCTGCCGATCGCGATCGAGACCTGCGGCCGCAGCGCGCGCGTCGCGATGGCGGTGATGCCGATGACCGCCGACATGAGCGCGAGGATTGCGCCCACGACGAAGACGTTGTGCGTCGCCGTGATCTGCTCGGCGATCTGCGCGCCCAGCGCGAGGAAGACCGAGCCGAACATGTAGGCCACGCCGACAGCCAGCGTGGCGACGACGTAGAGCAGACGGATGCCGGGGGCCACCGTCACTCCGCGCGGGCGCCACGGTCCGCGGGACTCGTCGCGGGTGTGCCGCGGCAGGAACCACACGCCGATGCCGACGGCCGCGATGGCGATGACGAGTACCCAGAAGTCGAGGTGCAGGGGGAACGGCGCGTACTGGATCAGTGCGCCGCCGATGAGCGTCGCGAGCGCGAGACCGAGGGCGGTGGCCGCGGTCGTCACCGAGCCGGCCGAGCGCTCGCGCCCGGGCTTGCTGAACTCGAGCACGGCGGCCGATGCGGGGCTGAGTGCCAGACCGACGCCGATGCCCATGAAAGCCCGACCGATGAAGACCACCGCGATGTTCGGGGCGACGGCGAAAAGGATAGTGCCGACGAGCAGCGCGGCGAGGCCGAGCAGGATGGCGGCTCGGCGCCCGATGTGGTCGGCGAGGTCGCCGAAGATGAGCAGCACGATCACGAGGGTCAGGGGGTACACGGCGAAGATCGTGGTCGTGACGGCCGCGGTCACGTGCCACTGGGCCTCGTAGAGCGGGTACGTGGTGCTGGGGGCCCCGCTCGTCCACAGCGCGATGGCTGCAACGCCGGCGGCGGTCCAGTACGAGGCTGCGCGGGGCAGTGTGCGTGCGATGCGGTTCATCGGTCATCCCGTCGACGTGTCTGGGTTAGATACGACGTGCCAACTCAGGATGCTGGATAGCTATTCCCAATTCAGCGGCGGTTCGTTACGGGCAGCGCTGGGAGCGGGGAGAATCGGAGCATGACTGACACCGAGCTCTCCGCGGCGGAGGTCGCGCGCTACATCGACTTCACTCTGCTCAAGCCCGAAGCGACCCATGCCGACGTGGCCGCGCTCGTCGCCGAGGCGATCGAGCTCGGCACCTATTCGGTGTGCGTCTCGCCTTCGATGCTGCCCGTGGACGTGCCCCTCGAGGCGGACCTCAAGATCGCGGTCGTGTGCGGCTTCCCGAGCGGCAAGCACAGTGCGACCGTGAAGGCGGTCGAGGCCGCCGAGGCCGTGAAGCACGGGGCGGACGAGATCGACATGGTCATCGACGTGGGCGCCGCGAAGGAGGGGAACTTCGCATATGTCGAATCGGAGATCGCCGCGGTGCGCGCGGCCGCACCGCGCCCCACGGTACTGAAGGTCATCATCGAGTCTTCGGTGCTGACCGATGAGGAGATCAAGGCGGTCTGCACGGCTGCGGTCAGCGCGGGCGCTGACTTCGTCAAGACGTCGACGGGCTTCCACCCGAGCGGCGGCGCGACGGAGCATGCGGTGGCGCTCATGCGCGAGGCGGTCGGGCCGCAGCTCGGCGTCAAGGCGTCGGGCGGGGTCCGCACGATCGAGCAGGCACGCGCCATGATCGCCGCTGGGGCGACCCGGCTCGGGGTCTCCGGCGCACGGGCGCTGCTTGCGGGCGCCGAGACGACGGGCGAGGCCGGCTACTAGGGGCGGCGTTTGCGCGCGCCCACCGGCGCGACTGCCTTGCGCCGCAGGTGTTCGTAGACGACCGAGGTGCGGACATCCGCTATCTCGGCCCTGCTCGTGAGCTTGTCGATGACGAAGGCATACAGGGCGTCGTTGTCAGGAACCGCGACGTGCAGGATGAAATCCTGATCGCCCGTCGTCACGAAAGCGCCCAACGTCTCCGGCAGCCCGGTCACCCAATCTCGGAACGCCTCGATCACCTTGCGGGATGGCGGACGGATGCGCACGGCGACGAGGGCCTGCACCGATCGTCCGATCGACGCGAGGTCGACGTCGAGGCTCGCGCCCGTGATGACGCCGCGCTCGCGGAGTGCTCTGGTGCGCTCCAGAGCGGTCGTCGGAGCGATGCCGACGGCTGCCGCGACCTCGCGATTGGTCGTTCGCGCGTCCGCCTGCAGAACCGAGAGGATCGCCGCATCAAGTTCGTCGAGTTGCGCCATATCGGCAGCATAGGCGTATAAAGTTCGGTCCGTTTGCGTCCAGGGCGATCATGTGAATGGCTATCCGTATGAGCGCCCTCACAATCGGCTTCGACCCCGACCTCTTCAATCCGAACATCTCGACCCGCGAGGCGCACCTGAAATGGGCGATCGTGGTCGACGACGCCCTCCCTGCGGGGCGGGCTGTGAATGCAGCCGTCTGCGTGGCGGCAGCGACGCAGGCGCGCGTGTCGGGTCTGCTCGGGCCCGACGCGGCTGACGCCTCCGGCTCGGCGCACCCCGGGCTGCCGTGGGCGGGGTGCTCGATCCTCGCGGCGCCCGGAGCTCGGCTCAGCGAGCTGCGTGCGAAGGCGGCGCCCCGCGAGGACGTGTTCGTCGCGGACATGCCGGCTGCCGCGCAACTCACGCGGGTTTACGCCGAATACCTCGAGGAACTGGCCGCACGGGCCTCCGGTGGCCACGAGTACCTCGCCCTCAGTCTGTTCGGGCCCCGAAACCGCATCGACCGTCTGGTCGGGGGTCTGCCGCTGCTGAGGTGACCGGGTGTCGGCCCGGATCGGGGTAGCTGGCGGGGCGGGGGCAAGATAGTCAGCGTGCCCGAAGAGTTCCGCCTGCGCTCCGTTGCGGTCTCGGCGTACGGGCCGGCCACGCTCTTCGGACTCGCGGAAGGTGCGATCTTCCCGGTCATCGCGCTGAGCGCGATCGACCGCGGGGCGACGACCTCGATCGCAGCACTCGTGGCCGCACTGATCGGCATCGGGTCGATCGCCACGAACATCCCGTCAGGCATCCTCGCGACGCGCATCGGCGAACGCAAGGCGATGCTCATCGCGGGCGGCATCACGATCGTCGGCCTGCTGTTCTGCCTGCTCGACGCCGGCGGTGACGAGTTCTCTCTGCTCACCTATTCCTTCGGGGTGCTGTTGATCGGGGCGGCGAGCTCGGTGTACAACCTCGCCAGGCAGTCGTATTTGACCGAGATGGTGCCCCCGCACATGCGCGCCCGGGCGCTCTCGACACTCGGCGGCACAATGCGTATCGGAGTGTTCCTCGGGCCGTTCGTCGGCGCGGGCGCCATGCACCTCTGGGGGCTCGACGGCGCCTACTACGTCGCGCTCGTCGCGATCATGGCGGCTGCGGTCATCGTCTTCCGGGTTCCCGACCTCGAACTGAGCGCATCGCACCGCGCCGCGGCGGCGACCGTCACCACCGCGGGAATCCTCAAGCAGTACTGGCGGCTGTTCGTCACCCTCGGCGTCGGCATCCTGCTGCTGTCGGCGATCCGGCAGACGCGGCAGATCGTGATTCCTCTCTGGGCGGCGCACCTGGGACTCGCGCCTTCCACCTCGTCGATCATCTACGGAGTCGCCGGCGCGATCGACGCGCTCACCTTCTACCCCGCGGGCAAGGTCATGGACCGCTACGGTCGTCGCTGGGTCGCCGTGCCCTCGACCATCGTGCTCGGCATCTCGTTCGCAGTGATGCCGCTGACCCACGGGGCGACCACACTCGCGATCGCGGCGATGGTCATGGGCTTCGGCAACGG
>Ga0164242_10006044_pt1 | contig 13391 bp, 13 predicted proteins | sample OricomgcompostMG_FD_108783 | JGI IMG/M metagenome (GOLD analysis project Ga0164242, IMG submission 108783) | Miracle-Growth compost microbial communities from Emeryville, California, USA - Original compost - Miracle growth compost (MG) ...
CCGGGCAGCACCGGGACCCACAGCCCGAACGGCAGCGCCGCCTTCATCAGCTGGTCCAGGCTGACGCCGGCGTCGACGTCGACCAGCCGGGTGTCGGCGCTGATCGAGTGGATGCGGTTGAGCCCGGTCATGTCGATCACCAGGCCGCCGCCGTTTTGGGCGTTGTCGCCGTAGGAGCGGCCCAGCCCGCGCGCGATCACGCCGCGGCTCTTGGAATGACCCGAATCGGCGACCCGGGCGACGGCCTTGGCGATCACCTCGGGGTCGCGGGTTCTGAGCACCTGGGCCACCGACGGGGCGGTGCGCCCGAAGCCCGTCAGCCGGGCGGGCGTGATGAGGGGATCGGTGCTCGACATCGTGAAAGAGGGTACCGCTCGCACAAGAAGCCTCAGCGGATGCGGAAGATGACGGCCCGCTGCACGACGAAGTTGATCACCGTCGCGGTGCCCTGCGCGATCACGAAGGCGACGGGGATCGCCCAGCCCCGGTAGTGCAGAAACGCCAGGCACAGATGGTTGAGCCCGACCTGCACGGCGAAGGTGACGGCGTAGAGCGCCATCACCGCGACGAACCGGGCGGTGCTGGGAGCCGCCTGGAAGGTCCACCGGCGGTTGATCAGGTAGGCGGTGATGGTGCCGACGATGAAGCTGATCGCCTTGGCCACGTCGACCTGCACACCCACGACCTTGTAGAGCGTCGCGTACAGGCCGAAGTCGACGATGCCGGCCAGGCCGCCGGTGACGACGAAACGCATGACCTGGGTGGTCAGTTTCAGGTTCGGGCTGGCAACCATCGAGGGGAGTCTAGGGCAGCTTGACCGCGATCAGCTCGACCTGCTTCTCGCCCTGCGGCGTCGGATAGGTCACCGTGTCGCCGGGTTGGCGTCCGGCAAGGGCCTGAGCCAGCGGGCTGCGGGCGGTCAACGTCTCGCCCTCGCGGCCGACCGGTGTCTCTTCGACGATGGAGATCACGTGCATGGTGACCACTTCGCCGTCGGCGAACCGCAAGGTCACCTCGGTGCCGCCGGGCAGCGTCGCCGAGGTGTCGGCGTCCGGCGGCCCGGCCCGCAGCCGCCGGTCCAGCTCGTTGATCCGGTCGGACAGCACCACCAGCTCGTCGGCCCGCTGGATCGCCTCGGCCGCATCGCCGTGATCGCCCACCATCCCGCGGTCATTCTTGACCTCGACCTCGAGGCGGTCGCGACGCTGCCGCAGCCGGTCCAGCTCGGCTTCCAGGTTTTTGCGCGCCGCGTCCGCCGGCGATTGGCGTTTGTTGGTCACGTCGGTGGACCTTTCGTCCCGCTTGCTCAGGTGGCGTTTCAGTGTGACACCACGGCGTGGCGGCCCGCCACTGTCAAAGCCCTCGAAACGACAAGGGCGGCGGATCGTTGTTGGGCAACGACCGCCGCGCCTCGGCGCTGATGCCCGACTCATTGAACCGCGCACCCGGGCGGCGTGCTCCTGGGCCCGGGTTCGTTGCCGGACAGGCATCATCGCGCCGCGGTCCCGCTGCGATGCGGGCAGCGAGGTGGGCAACGTCGGAGTTCCGGGCAGGCGGCCAACGCTGGAAAGTAAAGTCCGCCAGGGGGTTTGGTGGTGTAGCCGTGCCCGGTCGGCAACGTCGAACGCACTGTGCCGTCGGTGGCGGCAGAGCAGCTTGAGGTTCGACGGATGCGTCGGGAAGGGCGGAAACGGCAGGTCGACGGCCGCAGACCAACTGTCTCACCGGGCTACGGCATGCCACGGCGGATACATGGCCTCCAGCCCGTCGGCGGCGGTCGCCGCGATGGTGCTGCGCACCATGCAGCGCGGCTGGTGCGCCGGCCACGGCCGGCCGCGATGCATGGTCGCCCGGTTGTCCCACATCACCACGTCGCCCGCCCGCCACGAGTGCAGGTAGCTCGCACCGGGGGCGGTCGCGGCCTCGGTCAGCGCCGCCAGCAATTCTCGCGCCGCGGCCGGCTCCATACCCTCGATCCCGTACGCGTGCGACGCGAGGTAGAGCGCCTTGCGGCCGTTGACCGGGTTGCGCCACACCAGGCGCCAGCATTGCGGCGGCAAGGCCGCCCGCTCCTCCGGGCGGGCCAGGTCGGGCGCGATCTTGCCGCGCGAATAGGCGTATTCGTGCCAGGCGAACGAATTCTCCACCCGTTCCCGCAACCCGGGATCGAGCCGTTCGAACGCGATCCGGGTGGAGACGTACTCCGTCTCGCCGCCGCGCCCCGGAACGATGCGTGACGACAGCACCGACGCCAGCGCCGGCACCCGCTTGAACGAACTATCGGTGTGCCACAGCTGATTCGCCTTGTTTTCCAGGGCGAGCCGGTGATCGGCTGGCACCACGTTGCCGTCGTCGTCGAGGGTCTTGAGGACCACGAGGTGGCTGCCGTGGCCCACCGCACCCACCTTGGTCACCCCCAGCGGGCCGAACCGGCGCGAAAAGGCAAGCTGCGCTTCATCACTGACGTGCTGGTCCCGGAAGACCAGCACCGAATGCTCCTCGAACGCCGCGCGCACCTGCGCGTAGACGTCCGGCGAAGCCGCGACATCCGCGATCGTCACCCCGCGCAGTTCCGCGGCAAAGCCCGGTCCCGACGCCACGATCTCCATCGGCGTCCTCCGTCCTGTCGCCGGTTACACCCAGTAGGGCACCCGCGCCCGGTACTGGCGCATGGCGAAGGCCGCCAGCAGCCACCCCACCGCCGTCAACACCAGCACCACCGCCCAGTGCCGCAGCTCCTGATGCGACCCCAGCAGCGGCGCGCGCACGATGTCGAGGTAGTGCAGCAACGGGTTGAGCTCGACGATGCTCGACCAGCGTCCGGCGCCCTGCTGCCGCAGGGTGTCGTCGTTCCAGATGATCGGCGTCATGAAGAACAGCAACTGCACGACCGAGAAGAGCAGCGGGCCGATGTCGCGGTAGCGGGTGGCCAGGATGCCGAAACACAGTGACACCCATATGCAATTGAGTACGATCAGCGCCAGCGCCGGGATCACCGACAGGTCCGCCCACGACCACGGCTTGGGATAGATCATCGCGATGACGACGTAAATCACGATGTTGTGCGCGAACAAGATCATCTGCCGCCACACCAACCGATAGACGTGCACGCTCAGCGGCGTCGGCAACTGCTTGATCAGCCCCTCGTTGGCGACGAAGACGTCGGCGCCCTCCAGGATCGCGGCGTTGATCAGGTTCCAGATGATCAGCCCCAGCGTCACGTACGGCAGGTGCACGGACAGCTCCAGGTGGAACAGCTTGGAATACAACCCGCCCATCGCCACCGCCGTGGTTCCCGTCGCGATGGTGATCCAGAACGGCCCCAGCACCGAACGGCGGTAGCGCTGCTTGATGTCCTGCCAGCCCAGGTGCAGCCACAGCTCGTGCCGGCGGAAGCCGTCGACCAGGTCGCTGCGGGCTCGGCGCAGGGTGCGCGACTGGGCCGCGGCGTCAAGGAAAGTCATCGAGATCCTCCAGGCTTGCCGAACAGCTCGCGACGTCCCAAGCGCCGCAACCGGATCCATTCGGCCAGCCCCCTCGGGTCGCGACGCGTCACCAGGAAGAACCAGCCGAACCGGACCCACTCCTGCACCAGCAGCTTGCGCAGCCCCGGCTGCGAGAGCAGGTAGCCGCGGTTGCGGTAGGTGAAGAACCGCTTGGTCGCGTCGTCGGGATACTGGGTGTGCATCCGGCCACCGAGGATCGGCCGGAACTCGTCGGATCCGCACGGATGCAGGTAGACCGCGTCCAGGCAGGTGCCGAACGGCAGCCCCGAGCGCACCAGCCGCCGGTGCATCTCCACCTCGTCGCCGCGGATGAACAGCCGCAAATCCGGGACGCCGATCGACTCCAGCGCCGACGCCCGGAACAGCGCGCCGTTGAACAACGACGCAATCCCAGCCAGCAGGTCCTGCCCGGCCTCGGTGCGCAATTCGCTTGCCCGCCTGCGCCATACCAGGCCGCGGCGCAACGGAAACGCCAACCGTTCCGGGTCGTCGAGGTTGCACACCATCGGCGACACCTCGGCCAGGCCGTGTTTGTCGGCGCAGGCCAGCAGCGTGGCCAGCACCCGCGCGTCCTGCGGCCGGCCGTCGTCGTCGGCCAGCCATACCCAGTCGGCGCCCTGGGCCAGCGCATGCAGCATGCCGAGCGCGAAACCGCCTGCGCCGCCAAGATTTCGGCGGGACTGCAGATAGGTGGTCGGAATAGGTTGCGCCGCAACCAGTTCACGGACCCGGCCGTCGTCGCACGCATCGTTGTCGATGACGATGAGGTGGTCCGGCAGCCGGGTCTGGCTGCTCAGCGCGTCGAGGGACTTGGCCAGCTCGTCGGGGCGCCGGTGGGTGACGACGACGGCGAAGACGGTGTCGTTCATGGCTGTTCGGCGGTCTCGGCCAGCACCTCGCGCACGTGCCGGGCGGCGTCCTCGCCCTCGTACGCGCGCACCACGTCCTCGATGCCGCCGGACATGCGGATCTCGCCGTGGTCAATCCACATCGCCGTCTTGCACAGCCGGGCCAGGAATTCGTTGGAGTGGCTGGCGAACACCAGGATTCCGGACCGCTCGACGAGGCCCTGCAGCCGCGACTGGGCCTTCTTCATGAAGTCGGCGTCCACCGCGCCCAATCCCTCGTCGAGCAGCAGGATTTCGGGGTCGATGCTGGTGACCACGCCCATCGCCAGCCGAACCCGCATGCCGGTGGAGTAGGTGCGCAGCGGCATCGACAGGTAGTCGCCCAGCTCGGTGAACTCGGCGATCTCGTCGACCTTGGCCAGCATCTGTTTGCGGGTCTGCCCCAAGAACAGGCCGCGGATGATGATGTTCTCGTAGCCGGAGATCTCCGGGTCCATCCCGACGCCCAGATCGAAGATCGGCGCCACCCGCCCGGTGACCTGGGCCCAGCCCCGGGTGGGTTCGTAGATGCCCGAAAGTAGGCGCAGCAGAGTCGATTTCCCGGCCCCGTTGTGGCCGACCAGGCCCACGCGGTCGCCAAGCTCGAGGGACATGGTGATATCGCGCAGCGCTTCCACCACCACCACGTTGGAGTTGTTACGCCCGATCGTGCCGCCCGCCTTGCCCAGGAAGGCCTTCTTCAGCGACCGCGACTTGGCGTCGAAGATGGGAAACTCCACCCACGCGTTGCGCGTCTCGATATGAGGACCAGAACCCGGCGCCATCGGTGTCGCGTCTGCTTACAGGTACTGGCCGTGCCCGGGCGCGCTGCCCGGCTTGCCGATGCCCGAGGGCAGCGCGCCCTGTCGCATTTTCTCCAGCTGCGCGCGGGCGGCCATCTGCTGGGCGAACAGCGCGGTCTGGATGCCGTGGAACAGTCCCTCCAGCCAGCCGACCAACTGCGCTTGGGCGATGCGCAATTCGGCGTCCGACGGCGCCGCGTCCTCGTTGAAGGGCAGCGTGAGGCGGTCGAGCTCCTCGCGCAGCTCGGGCGCCAGACCCTCTTCCAACTCCCGGATGCTGGTCGCGTGGATCTCGCGCAGCCGGTTGCGGCTGGCGTCGTCCAGCGGTGCGGCCCGCACCTCCTCGAGCAGCTGCTTGATCATGGTCCCGATCCGCATCACCTTGGCGGGCTGCTCGACCAGGTCGGTCAGCGAGCGCTCGTCGGCGTCGTCGTCGTCGACCCCCATCATCCGCGGGTCGACACCACCGATGACTTCGACGCCGTCATCATCGTTGCGGGTACTCAATCCTTCACCATCCTTTGCGGACTATGGGTGTGGCGTCGTGCCTTCTGCGCGCCATTCGTAGATCCGGGCACCGCCATTGTCGTAGATCAGCGCCCACGACTTCGACTTATCCAGTGACACTAGTCCTTCGGGTACGGCGAACCCCCGGACAGTCGGCGTGCTGGTGAGTATGTACCTGATATTGAGGGCTTTAATCGCCGCGACCACGCGCGGATCGGAATCGCCGCGGCGCGCGTACGCCCAGAAGATGAATCGGTTGGGACCCGGGCCCATCTGCTGGGGGTAGTCGTAGTGGGTCCACAGCGGGTGCAGGTCGGCGACCGCGTACATCCACGCCGTGCCGTCGGTGTTGCCGTTGCCGATCAGGGTCTCGTGCGCGCCGGGCAGCTTGGCCAGATAGGCCATGGCCATCAGGTCGCGTTGGTCGATCATCACCGAGTCGTACTTGTCCCCGAACAACACCAGGTGCCGGTACAGGTAGTGGCGGGCGGACAGCATGGTGGTGGCCACCAGCAGCACCGCGGTGGCCGACACCCAGACCGGGGCGGGCAGCGGCCGCCACCGGCGGCCGATCCGTTTGGCGCCGGCCACGCAGGCCGTCACGACCAGAAACAGCGCGAGGCCGGCCATCGGTTCGAGCAGTAGGGTGATGGCGGCCGAGATGCGGCGCGGATCCTTGTAGAAGAACTCGCCGAAGGCGCCGGCCAGCGCGCCGATCGGGCCGCCCAGCGGGTTCCCGGCGTCGACGTTCACCACCACCAGGAGCAGCCACACGGCCAGCGGCCACCAGATCTTCTTGACCAGCAGCACGATTGCGCCGATGGCCGCCAGCGCGATCAGCCCGTACTGGACCGGGAAGTCGTTGAGGTGACGGGAGTGCTGGAACACGGCGTCGAACAGTCCGCGCTTCTTGCTCAGGTAGGTCAGGAAGGAATGCCCGGCGATGATGTCTTCCTGCTGCTGCACGCTGATGAACTGCGGCAGCAGGATCAACCCGGAGATCGCCGTCACGCAGACCAAGGCCGCGACATCGGCCAGCCGGCCGCGCACCGGATGCCACAGCGCGTCCAGCAGCCACCAGGCGATCAGGAACAGCAGCACGATGACGCCGCCGGTGATGTGCACCGACATCACGCCCACCAGCGCCAGCACGGCCGCCGGGATACGGTCCCGGTGCCGCATGGTGGAGGTGATCAGCACGAACGTCGGGATCGCGACGCCGTAGGCGGCCAGGTTGGGCATCGCCGCGACGCCGAACTCGACGTAGGGCACCGCGGTGAAGGACGCGGACAGCGCGCCGGCCGTCGCGGCGGCGCCCGCGGTGCGCCATTCGCCCCAGCTCGGACGCAGCAGCCGCCAGGTGAGCAGCGCCGCGCTGGTCGGGAACAACCACACCGACGCCGCGACCGAACTCAACGTGTAGCCGGTGGTGGGCGCCGCGCCGGTGAGTTGGCAGAACACCGCGATCAGGGCGTGGAACACCGACGGGTAGTACAGCATCTGGTGCGTCTCCACGTTGCGCAGCTCGCCCATGTGGGTGGACGACGCCTGGCCGGTGTCCAGGATGAACCGCACCTCGTTGGCGTGCCAGACCGCGTCCCAGGTGCTCGGGATGGTCTGCCAGTGGGCGGCCAGGCCGCGGTAGGCCGCCCACATGATCAGGAACGCGCCCAGCAGCACACCGGCCGCCACGGCGGCGGCCGGCCAGCGGCTCACCGCGCGCGCTTCGGCGTCGCGGTCGCGGAAGCGGGCCAGCAGCAGCTGCAAACCGGTCATCAGCAGGCACACGACCACCAGCGCGGCCAGCGCGGTCCAGCCGTTCCACGGTATTCCGATGGCGCCGAACGGAATAATGGCCAGCGCGACCATGCCGTAGGTCAGCGCCGGGCCCACCGCGACAGCGATCGGCCACGTCAACTGACTGATACGTGCGATGATCGCTCCGGGCGCTATCAGCAAAAACAATGCAATGAGCGTTCCGAACCAGAGCCCCACTCGACTAGTATGGCTGGCCGGGTGCCCTGGCTCGGGAGGCCACCGACTGGCCGGAACGTGTGTGGCACCCGCTACCGTCACAGTTTCGCGGAAAAGCGGAAGCTTTAAGGTGGCCTGCATGGCATACGACGTCGCCCGGGTGCGCGGACTGCATCCGTCGCTGGGTGACGGGTGGGTGCACTTCGACGCCCCGGCCGGGATGCTGATCCCCGACTCCGTCGCGACCACCGTGTCGACGGCTTTCCGCAGGTCCGGACCCACCACCGTGGGGGCGCACCCGTCGGCGCAGCGCAGTGCCGCCATCTTGGAGGCGGCCCGGGCGGCGGTGGCCGACCTGTTCAACGCCGAGCCCGCGGGCGTGGTGCTGGGCGCCGACCGGGCGATCCTGTTGTCGGCGCTGGCCGAGGCCTCGTCCTCGCGGGCCGGGCTGGGCTACGAGGTGATCGTCAGCCGCCTCGACGACGAAGCCAACATCGCGCCCTGGCTACGGGCGGCGCACCGGTACGGCGCCAAGGTCAAGTGGGCCGAGATCGACATCGAGACCGGTGAGCTGCCGACCTGGCAGTGGGAGGGGCTGATCGGCAAGTCCACCCGGCTGGTGGCCGTCGCGTCGGCGTCGTCCACGCTGGGCACCGTCACCGACCTGCGGGCGATGACCAAGCTGGTGCACGACGTCGGCGGGCTGGTGGTGGTCGACCATTCCGCCGCGGCGCCCTACCGGCTGCTCGACGTGAAGGAGACCGACGCCGACGTGGTGGCGGTGAACGCCGCCGCGTGGGGCGGCCCGCCGATCGGGGCGATGGTGTTCCGCGACCCGGCGCTGCTGAATTCGTTCAGTTCCATCTCGGCCGACCCCAAAGCGACCGGCGCGGCCCGGCTGGAGATCGGTGCACACCAGTTCGGCCTGCTCGCCGGGGTGGTGGCCAGCATCGAGTACCTGGCTTCGCTGGACGAATCCGCGCGCGGCACCCGGCGTGAACGTCTGGCGGTGTCCATGCAGTCGGCCACCTCGTATCTGAATCGGATCTATGACTACCTGATGGTGTCGCTGCGCTCGCTGCCGCTGGTGATGGTGATCGGGCGCCCGGAGGTGCGCATCCCGGTGGTCAGCTTCGCCTTGCACGGCGTGCCCGCCGAACGCGTCGTACAACGGTTGGCGGACAACGGGATTCTGGCCGTCACCAACGAGAGTTCCCGCGCGCTGGACGTGCTGGGCGTCAACGACGTCGGCGGCGCGGTCACGGTGGGGCTGGCGCACTACTCGACGACGGCCGAGGTCGACCAGTTGGTGCGCGCGCTGGCGTCCCTGGGCTGAACCGTCAGACGGTCAGCACGATCTTCCCGGTGACCTCCGAGGCGACCAGCCGTCGGTGCGCGTCGCCGGCCTGCTGGATGGGCAGCCGGGCGCCGATGATCGGGCGCACCCGACCGTCGGCGATCATCGGCCACACCGAGGCGGTGACCGCCTGCACGATCTCGGTTTTGCTGTTCGGCCCGCTCACCGGGCGCCCGCGCAGCGTGGTGCCGATCACCCGGGCGCGTTTGGCGAGCAGCTTGCCGATGTTGAGTTCGGCCTTGATGCCGCCCTGCATGCCGATGATGACCAGCTGCCCGTCGGTGGCCAGCGCGTCGATGTTGCGGTCCAGATAGGCCGCGCCCATGATGTCGAGAATCACGTCGGCGCCGCCGGTTTCGTCCGCCAGCCGCGCGACGAAGTCTTCGTCGCGGTAGTTGATGGTGATGTCGGCGCCGAGCTCGCGGCAGAAGTCGAGCTTGTCGGCCGACCCGGCGGTGACGGCCACCCGGGCGCCCAGCGCCCGGGCGACCTGGATGGCGTGGCTGCCGATGCCGCTGGCCCCGCCGTGCACCAGCAGCAGTTGGCCGTTGCGCAGGCCCGCGATCAGCACCAGGTTGGACCACACCGTGCAGGCGACCTCGGGCAGCCCGGCCGCGTCCACCAGGTCCACCCCGGCGGGGATCGGCAGCAGCTGGCCGGCCGGCACCGCCACGTACTCGGCGTACCCGCCGCCGGCCAGCAGCGCGCAAACCTCTTGCCCCACAGACCATTCGGTGACACCGTCGCCGACCTCGGCGATGACGCCGGACACCTCCATGCCGATGGTTTCGCTGGCGCCCGGTGGCGGCGGGTACTTGCCGGCGGCCTGCAGCACGTCGGCGCGGTTCACGCCGGCGGCGGCCACCTTGACGACGACCTCGCCGGGCCCGGCGGAGACGTCGGCTACTTCTTGCCAGGAAAGCTGATCGGCGGATTCGGCGACGATGGCGCGCATGGTGGCCACGCTACCGAGCCCCGTTACCCTTAGCAGCGGTGGCGTGGCAGAGCGGCCTAATGCACTCGCCTTGAAAGCGAGAGACGGCTAACACCGTCCGGGGGTTCAAATCCCTCCGCCACCGCCGCGCGCTCACTCGACGCTTTGGTGCAGCGTCGGTGCGTAGCGCAGCACCGCGCCCACCCCGTCGGCCGGGGCGATCCGCTCGTCGGTGCGCACCAGGTTGGCGCCCACCTTGATCGCGGAGAACGGCAGCGCCTCGTCGGCGCGCAGCGTCCTGGCCGGGGCGGCGCCCTGCTCGGACAGCACGTTCTCGTTGGGGGCGACGGTGGTCAGGCCCTCGTCGGCGACCACGGTGGCGTCGCCGATGTCACCGATGATCAGCGTTTCCACCGCGCCCTGGCGCAGCGCCGAGCAAACTGCGTCGAGCCCCTGGGCCGCCAGCCCCGATTGCCGCCCGATCTCGGCGGTAAACCGCTGTGCGGCATCGTCGATGGCGCGCAGCTGACGTTTGACGAACTCGGCCTCGATGGCCCGCTCGATCTCGGTGAAGTCGTGGCCGCTGTGCCGCGCCCCGACCTCGAGTGTCACGGCGCGGTCGTGCAGCCGTTCCGGTAGCGCGGCCAGCAGGTCCGAGCGCGAGCGCACCTCGCCGACCACGAAGATCACGTCGATCGCCTTGTCGTCGGCCAGTTCGGCGACGCGGTCGGCGGCGGCGCGGACGTTCTTGCGGGCGGCCTCCTCGGTGCGCAACTGCGGGTCGCCGTATCCGGCGGTCTCGGCGCCGGCCGCCTTGTGCACCGGGTAGCCGGCGCCGTCGACGGTCTCGCTGCGCAGCGTGCCGCCGATGTGGGTGGTGATGTCGGCGCCGCTGTGGTCCACCACCACCAGCACATAGTCGGGGTGGTCAAAGCTCTGCTCCAAAATCGGTACCAGATAAGGCAATTCGGACACCCGCAATATGGTGGTGGCCGCCGGGCGGGCCAAGTGCTCGTTGATCAGCACGCCGTCGGCGCCCGCGATCACCGCCCGCCCGCTGCGCCCGATCGGCGGGCGCAGGTTCATCACCGCGTCCTCGATGCCGGCGACGATCGGCGCGCCGACCCCGTGGCGTTCCAGGTCTTCTCTGATCGCGCGCCACTTGAGCTCGAGTTGAGCCTCGGCGTCGTGGGTGTCGTGCGAGTCGTCGAAATACACCGAAACGAACGGCCCCGGTGCGTCCAGCAGTTTGCGGAAGCGTTGCGAGTCCATGCTTTAGTGGTTGCCCGGCTTGCCGGGGCACAAACCCGCCCTAGTAGCTCCGGTCTCCCTCGCTGTCGTCGAAGAAGTGCCACTGCCCGTCGTGCTCGACTTCCATGCGCCAACCCAGCTCGTTGCCTTCGACCTTCTGGTCGGCGAACCAGGCGTGTGCTTTGTCGGCGCTTTCGATGTCTTTGGTCGCGACGACGTCGCCCTTCGGGTTGAGAACTCGATAGGTAGCCATGGCGGCAGTGTTCCCACTGCCGCGGGCGTCAATCGCGGGGGATGGCGGCGGTGATCGTGTCCATCAGCGCCGTGTACCGGCGCGCTTCCGGGTCGCGTCCGGGTTTGCCGCTGCTGATGACGCCGGCCGCCAGGCCGCGCGCGGGATCGGCCCAGATCGCGATGTTGGTCAGCCCCAGGCTGCCGAACGCGTGCGGCGCGTTGCGCCCGAACGGCCCCCACCGGTTGGTGCCCAGGATGAACCCGGTGCCCCACCGCGCCGGCTGCAGCCCGACCGCGAAATCCGGTCGCAGCCTTCGGCATTCGGCTACAGCGTGGTACATGGTCTCCGGGCTGATCACCCGCACGCCGTCGAGTTCGCCTCCGCGGCGCCAGATCTCGGCGAACCGCGACATCTCGTGTGCGGTCGACACGGTGTTGGACGACGGAATGATGGTCGTCAAGAACATCGGCGAGTTGGTGTAGGGAATCATCTCGTGCACGGTTCCGCCGATCGCCTTGCGGAAGATCTGCGCCACCACGGGGGGCAGGGTGCGCCCGGTGGCGTGACTCGGCGCGACCAACGGCACGTCCTGCTTGGCGACACCGAAGTTGGTCCAGCGGAAGCCCAGCGGGTCGAGGATCTCGGTGGCCAGGATCTCGCGAATCTCCTTGCCGGTGGCCGCATACACGATCTCGCGCACCAGCGGGCCCCAGGTGAGCGCGTGGTACATGTGGAACAGCCCGGGCCGGTAGAGGGGCCGCAGCTCGCCCAGCTTCTGCTGCGCGTACTCGTGGTCGTCGGCGCGGGTGACGTCGGGGCGCGGTCCGGTGGGGAAGGGCAGCCCGGCGCTGTGCGTCATCACGTGCCGGATGGTGATCCGGTGTTTGCCGTGACTGGTGAACGTGGGGATGTAGTCGCAGACCCGGTCGTCGAGGGAGAAGACGCCGCGCTCGACGAGCATGTGCACCACGGTGGCCGCGATCCCCTTGGCCGCCGAGTAGACGCAAAACGGTGTGTCCGGTGTGACCGGGATCTTCTCGGCGTCGGGCGGGTCGGTGGGCGCGTTGCCCCAGCCGTGCCCGATGGCGCGGTTGAGCACCACACGTCCGTGCCGGCGGATGCACAACTGGATGGCCGGATGGAAGCCGCCCTGATACCAGTGCCGGGCGGCCGCCCAGATCCGGTCGACGGCGGCGGCGTCGATCTCGGAGTGGTCCTCGGCGCCGATCGTCGTCACCGCGTCCAGGTCGGCGGGCAGGCGGATCTTGCCGTCGGGAGTCGGGGTCGTCACCTCAGCGAGGGTACGTGTCTTACTCGCCGGTGAACTGCGCCGGCCGCTTCTCGAACGTCGCCGCGATGCCCTCGGTGAGGTCCTTGGACGGCAGGAAGGCCGCGTTCCAGGCTGCCACGTAGCGCAGGCTCTCGGCGACGGCCGAAACGCGCTGCTGGTCGAGGACGTCCTTGATGCCGTGCACGGTCAGCGGGGGGTTGGCGGCGATCTCCGCGGCCGTGGCATGCGCGGCGGCCAGGCACGCGTCGGCGTCGGCGTACACGTCGTTGACCAGCCCGATCTTCTCGGCGCGGGCGGCGTCGATGTCCTTGCCGGTCAGCGCGAGCTCGCGCAGGTGGCCGTCGTTGAGGATGTACGGCAGCCGGGCCAGGCTGCCGACGTCGGCGACGATGGCCAGCTTGACCTCGCGCACCGAGAACTTGGCGTCGGCGCTGGCGTAGCGGATGTCGACCGCCGAGATGAGGTCGACGCCGCCGCCGATGCACCAGCCGTGCACCGACGCGATGGTGGGGGTGCGGCAGTCGGCGACGGCGGTGATCGCGCCCTGCATCCGCTTGACCTCGCGGTGGAAGACGGCGCGCGGCCCGGCCAGCGCGTCGCCCGACAGCAGCGGGGTGAACGATCCGCCCATCGCCGGCACGTCCAG
>Ga0164242_10006045_pt1 | contig 13390 bp, 22 predicted proteins | sample OricomgcompostMG_FD_108783 | JGI IMG/M metagenome (GOLD analysis project Ga0164242, IMG submission 108783) | Miracle-Growth compost microbial communities from Emeryville, California, USA - Original compost - Miracle growth compost (MG) ...
CCTGCTCGGCCGCTTCCTGCTTCAGCGTGGTGAGCGATGCATCCATCTTCAGGATTGAGCCTTGCGGTTCCTTCACTGGGTCGACCCAGCCGCGCGCCGGCCCGAGCCACGAGCAGCCCGCGTAAGCAGTCGCTGCCTCGATGAAGTCTGGCGCGCCGGCCGGCAGGGGCAACTCATCGTTCTCCATCGATTCGCGAAGCCAGACCGCATACATTGGTGTCGCGGTGCCGCCCGAAAATTCCAGGCGCCGGCGCACGAGGGTCTTCCAGCTTTCCAGCAGGCCACTCCGGGCGCTTGAGTAGGTCGTGCGCGTCCAGTCCTGCGTGACCTGTTCCAGGGAGACGCCGAGCGCGGACGCGACGCACCCCTGCATCTCGTGCACGAACTCGGTGAAGCCGTTATGAGGGTGATCCGAGGTGAGTGCCTTGATGTCCTCCCCCGGAGCCAGCGCCGGCACGCGCACCCCGTTGAACATCGCCGGCCGCTCGTCGTTCCATTCCTTGCGCAGGCCCTGATAGAACTTGAGTTCGTGGTCGCCGGCGATTGCATCCTGCACTTCGGCCGGGTCGTATGGGCTGGTGATGTACGTGCCGATCGACGCGGCGAGGGCCGCAGCCTGCAGCTCGATGCCGTAGTAGCGCGCGAGCATCTTTGCGTGCGCAAGGACGGGAACGAACACACCGATGCCGCGGTTCTGGCCCGCTCGATCGCGCTCGAAGTCATGGATCACGCGTCGCCAGCCGTCATCGTCCTCCGCGATCACGCGCTCCCACTCCATGCTCTCGACGCCGTTGTACCAATCGTTCTGGTGAGCTTTGCGGATGTGGTAAGCGAGCGGCACGCCGACGTCGTCGATTTCCACGCCGCCGCGCAGATGCTTCGTGTCGACCATCTGCATGGGGTTCGACAGCCGGTCCGGATCCACGATGAGGAACGCGGTCGCATACTGCGCGGCTCCGCGGCCGATGCGTTCAGGCATCCAGTGGTTGACGATCAGATCTTCGCCGTCGATCAGCTTGTGGCGCAGCGCGAGGCGCAGCTGCTGCGAAACGGTCAGCTGACGCGACACGTCGTTGTAGTGGCCCAAGTCATTGGAGAACAGGCGCCAGCGCGCCTCGACCGCACTCGCGAATTCCTTCGCCCATTGGATATCGAACGCAGCGCCGCTGATGAGCCGCAGCGCGCGGTAGTCCGGCATCGCGGACAACCGCAGCGACGCACCCACCGTGTTATCGAGAATCCGTGTGATCGCGCCGCTCGAGCGGCCATCGTTGCGCACCTGATCGCGCGACCGCGCGACCATGCGATCGCGGAACTGCGTGATCTCCGCGTCGGGTGATCTGATCCAGGGCAACCAGTTGCCCATCTCCTGGGTCTGCCAGGCGGCTGCCTGGTACGGAAAGAACGAGCGGCCGACGCCGGTGGTCAGCGGCATGCCGTTGGGATACTCGCCGCGCGCGCGCCGGATCGGATTGCCCTGGGCGTCGACGATCCTGAGTTCGTTGCCCATATCAGTAGTACGGCATCATCGGGCGGCGGCGCTTGATGCGCACGCCAGGGTTGAGTGCCTGCTGCAACTCGGCGATCAACAGCCGCAGGTTCGCCATGTCCGTCTGCTGGAACGTCGCGCTGCGCGACCCACCGCCCTGCGCGTACGAAACGTTCACCACCTTCTTCCCCGTCCGCAGATCGATATAGGCCTGCTGTGCGGCGCTGATCGCGGCCATGAGCTGCTGATCAGTCATGCCGTAGTACGGCGAGCTGATATCGGTTGTGGCCATAGGATTAACGGAAGCGGTGAACAGCGGATTTCGGGTTCTTCGGCGCAGTGCCGTCAGGTGTCGGCGTCGCGCTCGGCGTCGGCGGCGGCGTAGCCTTGGCTGCAGCGGCCGCTACGAGCGTCGTGTTTTTGTCCCACGGTGCAGCGAATGACGGCGGCCTCGTCCAGTCGATCTGCGAGAGGCCGTGCAGGTGCGCCATAACGTGCGTGAGCACCATCAAATCGAGCGCCTCATTGCGACGCGACTTCACGGCCTTTTCCCACCGCCCGTTCTTCAGCCGGATCTCGGCCGTCAGCTGCTCGAACCAGACGTGAGGTTGTTCGGGAGATCGAAGCGCATGCGGGAAATGCACGTACCAGCTGCCGAGATCAGCCTTCTGCAACTGTCCGGCGAGGTCGTCCTTGAAGCTATTCGGGTTGAACCGCGCGACCGGCACCGTGCCGCCGGCGGCCGCGCGGTTCGATTTGCGCGCGGTGTCCGGATACGTCACCAGCAGCCGCTGGGCGGTCAGCGCGCTCGCGCCTTTCGTTGGCAGCACACTCCAGGCGTCGCGACCGGCGATCTTGCCGAAAAGCCGCACGATGCCGTCCTGCTTGCGCCAGCGGTGCCACGCGGCGTAGGCCTGCTGCGTGACGCCCGCCTCGCCGCCGCTGTCGAACCCGAACGCGCGTATCGGCATGCGGCGCCCGCTCCCGTCCGCGAGCGGATACGTGCGCTGGATCACATCGAGCAGCAGGTCCCAGTCTTCGGGCGCCGTCGCCGGATCGCCGTTGATGCGCCCCTTCTCGATCACCCAGCTCTCGCCGTCGACTCCCCAGCCGCGCACGAGCCACTCAAAGCGGCCGCCATTGGCGTCGCAGCCTCCGGTCAGGAAACGGACACCCTCCGGCACCACAGCGAGCTTCAGGTCTGCTTCCGCGCGATCGGCCAGCACGTTCGCATCGATCGAACCGACGCCGCGCTTCGGCGCGTACAGGAAACCCCACTGCTTGACGACGACCTGCTTCAGCGTTTTGTCGTCGCCATCAACTTCGAACTCGCGCTCGGCTTTCGCCTTCGCCCGGGCAAGCCCGCCGATGCCGCCGAGGATGAACGGCGACATTGCGCCGACGATCCAGAATCCGGCTGACTTGCGCGCGACCAGCTCGCCGCTCACGACGCCTTCCTGCGAGATCTCCTGGCCGTCTCCGACCCACCCACCGAACGGGGATCGATACGCGGCCAGATTCATCGCGCGACGGTGCCGGTCCTCGATCAGACAACCGTTCACCGGACATATGAGCCGCGCCTTCACCTCGATCTCGTCGAGACTCCAGCCTTCCTCGTAATGCAGCGGCATGAACCGCGCGGCAATCGGCACCGGGCTCGACCACGCGCCGCAATGCGGGCATGGCCAGTACCAGACGCGGCGATCGCTGTCGCCGTACAGCGCCATGACGCCGGATGTCCAGTCGCGTTCGGGGTTCAGCCCGCGCGCCCGGTCCGGGTGGCTCATGGCAAGCAGCATCGACTGCCGCCCGAACGTCTGGCGGCGGACGTCGAGCAGCGCCTTGATGTCGCCGAGGCCCTCGGGATACGCGTCGACCTCGTCGGCGACAATCCGCGGCGCCGATTTGTTGATCAGGTTGTTCTCGTTCGCCGACAGGAATTCAACGCGCATGCTGGCGAAGCGCTTGAAGTGCAACGAGTCGTCGACGGGCCGCGAGCCGAGGCTCATCGCCATCTCTGGATGGCCGTCGATCTGCGTGTTGATCCGGCTCTTGACGAAGGCCTCGAGGCCCGGATCCGTCTGCATGTACCAGAGGAAGTCGCCCGGATCGTTGGCCACCGACTTCAGCAACCAATTCTGACCTACTTCAGTCTTTCCGCTTTGTCCTGGGCCGACCACCACCGTCGTCAGATAGTCCAGCCGCGTGAGCGTTTCCATCGGCCCGACGAGATACGGCGCCTTCTCGTGGTGCCAGCGGCCCACATAGCCACCGCCCTGGTTCGTCAGCCGACGGTGGAGGGACGCGTACTGCGCGACCGTTTCGCGCGCAGGAGGCACGAGCGCGGCGAGCGCCTCGCGCACGATCTGGTACGCGTCAGCGTAGGCGTTCTCAAGCATCTGGGCCCAGCAGCACTTTGAGCTCGTCGACCATCGTCGTACGAAGGTCGTCGGTCAGCTCACGGATCGCGTCCGAGTTCTCCTCGGGCAGCCCGAGCTTTTCGATCACCTGGTCGGCCAGTCGGTCCATCCCCTTGCCGAGGTGCACCAGCATCTTCGTGATCACCTGGCGCATGACCTCTGCCTGCACGAGATCGCCGCGATCGCGCCGCAGCTTGTCCTCGAGGATCTCCGCCTGCACCGCGTCGCGGCGCTGCCGCGCGCTCTGTTCGCCGGTGTGCTCGACAGGCGGAACGCCCGGCGGCGGCACCACCGAGTACTTCGCGCCCGGGTATGGGTTGGACGATGGCTGCGGGTCGCTGCGCTGGTCGATCGGCTCGCGAGACTTCGCCGGGAGCTTGCGCGAACCGCCGTCGAGATAAGCGCGCACCGCGGCGAGGTCGAACGCCCAGCCGCCGGCGCGCGTGCCGCGCTGAGCGATCGGAAAGTTTTCGTCGCTATCGAGGCGCCGGTCGAGCTTCGGACGCGTCCAGCCGAGGGCCTCGCAAAGCGCAGCCTTGCCGATCAGACCGTCGGTTCCGACCGGTGTAACGCCGGCCGCTGTAACGTTGCCGCCCTTCCCCCGAGCTTTTGCGCCGCGTTGCGTTACACCCGCTCTGCCCGACGCCTTCTGCGTTTGAGCCGCGTTGGATGCCGCCATAGCGTGTAACGTGTAACGAGTTTTTTTCGCTCAAAAGAACGGGAGAAACGGGCGCGCGCAATGCCCGCGTGTTTCGCCCGTCCCCGGAAGGACCCTGTAAGGTAGGGGGGTGACCGACCTCCTCCCGGGGGGGTGCCCACCCCCTCGGGAGGGGTCCGGGGCCCCCCAAGGGACCGCACCGGGGCGCCCTGCGCCGGGCCACCCTCAACTCACCGGGCCGTTCTGCGTGCCGCTGCGAGGGCCGCTGACAGGTCGCGGTCGATCCACTGGTCGACGATCTGCTTCGCGCGCTTGCCCCAGTTCAGGTGCTTCTTCACCGGGAGCGCATCGCCGAAACGGATCAGCAGCTTGAGCGCGCCGAGGTGCTTGTCGTACAGGCCACCGCGGGCGGCGCGCTTCTTCCGCACGCCACCATTGCGAGAGACATCTAGGCGTTGCCACACACCGTTGATGCTGCCTTTGGGCGTCTTGACGACGCCGATATAGATGTCCTTGCGGCCGCGCAGCTTCGCCATCACGTTGCGCGGTAGCTGACCATACTGGTTGAGGACGATGTCTTTCGGATTCAGGAGTGCAGATCCGGACAGCACGTGCACGCCCCCGGTCTCGTACGGCTGCAGATACGTTGCCGTGCCGTCCTTCATATAGACGACGGCCGTCGGTGAGCCCTTCTTCGCTCGGCGCACGCCGACCGACTTGCGCGTGAACGGCGTCGGATTCTTGAATGTCTGGACGATGTTCTCGGTCTCGGCCGACGCGACGCGCTGCGCCGTTGCATTGATGCCCTGCGCGACCGCGAATGGCAACTGGCGCCGAATGAAGTCGTCGAGCCCACGTGCGATCGCGTTGGCGTTCGACGAAACGCGGATCGTGATTACGCCGGCCACGCCGCCGACCGAACGCCCGAGTCCGGTTCTTTCGCGAAGAATGGGATCGCCGGGATCTGCAGTGAGTCACGGCCCAAGGGAAACGCCTGCACGGCGATCTCGTTCGTCTCGTCGTCGAACAGACTGATGACCATCGCAACCGTCGGCTTGGCGAAATATGGTGCGCGCACCATCACGGTCTCGCCAAGTCGCGGGAGTGCGACAGCAGTTGCGGTCGCGGCGGCCTTCGACTTTGGTCTGTTCATCCTGTCACCTGGTAAATCGCGCGTCCCTGCCGCACATTCGCCCTACGGAGGATCAGGAAGCGACACATGACGCGCTGCCGGGGTTGCTGTCGGACACTCACCGGCTTGCCCGGGCGCCGTTGACTCGGCACCGGCCGTCGCACCGCTCGAAACTGCAACGAAAAAGCCCCGGTCGGAATCGACTCGGGGCTTTGGAGACACTTATTCACAGTGTCAGATTGGGGCCTATTCTAAGGTCGAAAACCACAGTGTCAAGTAAATTATGGATTCTGCCCGTTGTCCCGCGTCCACGAATACAGCTCGTCGAGCTTCTCAATTCCGCTAACAAGCGCGTCCCTCAGTATCTGGTAGTCCTCGACGTCCATTCCGTCATATCCAGAGATAATTTCTTCGAAAGACCTGACCAAGATGTGCTGATCACCGCTGTCGGTCACATAGACTTCAGCTTTTCCATTCTCGGTCATGAAGTCCAGATGTAGTTCCCCGCGATATTTATCTATCAGTTGACTTACCAAACTGCGTGCGTCTGGAGATCCGTACCTAATTCCATCATGGACGGTGCGCCGAGCCACTTCAACGCAGTACGCTTGATACTTTTCCCTTCCGAGAAGGGTTTCTATCGCGGCATCAATTTGTCGAAAGGAATCAATTGGATGGGTCATGTTCATTCCGTCTTGTTACTATTCGTCCCGATACAGGGTAGAGCTAAAAGAATTTCGTCTGCTTTTTTGCAAACGATCGATGCAAGGCCATCGATAGATGTTGGCACGCTCGTTCCGCCATCTTCTGCATCGGCAACATCTGCTGTTCCACTTCCAGCTACAACGCGCCGACGCGGTGAGGGTTTGATTCGGTGAGGCCTCGGCTGCCCGAGAAACCAAGCTTTGATCAACTTCCAGTGCGCGTCTGCGGTTCCTTCCGCCACTCCACACTTAATGGCCAATGTCTTTAGCTCTGGTTTTGGCAACGACTTCTCGCGGTTCTTGCGATGCTCGAAAATGGCTTTTTCTAGCAGACCGCGGCGCAGTTGATAATGCACGATCCTACCAGAGAGCACTTCCAGAGCCGCTACGTCAAGCGTTTCAATGGCTGCATCGTATTCGGGATTTCTCATATGCCCGGAGCAACATGACGAACGGCATGAGCAGGGCCAGGAGCGTGGCGCATAAAGCACCGCAAGAACGGCCAGTTCCCGCGTGCTCAGAATGCTGAGGAGCCGGCGAATCATGCCTGCCTGTCCCGCTCCATCGTTGCCGCTGAGACCTTTCCCCGTACGCGGACTCGGCGCCGCTAGTCGGTCAACCAGCGAGCGATCTTGCCGCTGCATCGAATAGTTGTAGGCAAAAACGAGGGCGTCTTGCGGCGTCCGGAACAACGTTTCAATGGTCTCGCTCATTTTGTGGCCTTGCTGGGTTGCCGGTTTCTAAGTCGTTTGATTCGCTCGCTCTGAGCGTGGATCATCTCGTTTAGCAGCCAGAGCGCGCCGGCTGAAATCGTAATCGGCTCCTCAGGATGGCCCGCGCGAACCGCGAGCGATGCGTCGCGCAGCGCGTTTTCGACATCCGACTTCGTCGGAGGCAGCCGGCACGCATTCATACATCGCGCTCCATTTCGCCAGATTCGAAGAAGTCCCTGAGCGTTTTTCCGTTCAAGCTGAGCCGCGCGTAGCAGCGGAGGTAGTCGGACTCCAGCCAACTTCCCTTCGATGCCTCGATGTAGCCGCGCTCGTGATCCGGGATGAATGCCTCGACGATCACGCGGTCTGGATCAAGCGAACCGCCAATGTGCTGGATTCGCCGCAAGCGCCGGACTGACGTAACCAGCGGCACGTCATCAACGATACTTGTGACGCGCACTCTGCGCCTTGATCGCACCTCGACAGCGACGCGCATCGGAACGGCAACGGATAGGACCATGGTCATCGTATGTTCTCCTCGGGGCTAAGCTTGCGCGCGCGCACCGGCCGCCAGCGTTCGAGTGCCGCCAGCGTCGCGTCGCGTCGCTGCTCTTTCGTAGGGATCCTCGACTGATCGAGCCAGAAATGACAGGCACCGCAGCCGGGGACGGTGAATTCGTGCGCCGCCTTAATTCCCTTCCCCTTCCCGTGCTGCAATAGGTTCGAATGGCACGGGACGACGTCTGGCGCGGCCCATTCGGGCGCCGTGCACACGCCGGCGATCCGGAGATAGCACGGCTCGTCGCGGCAGGCGGCGAGGTATTTCGAACCCTCGGCCACCGTCGGCTTTTTCACGGCGCGCTTCATTGCCGATCGGCGTTGCGTCGTAGCGCGGTTCGCAAGACTGCTAAATGGCGAACCCGATCTGCGCGTGAAGCCTGTCCGCGTCATCGGAGCCGACCGCTTCACGCGCTCACCTGCTGGGCCAGCGCGGCGAATGGATCGTAATGCCCGCTTCGCACCTTCAGGCGTTTGCGGTAACGCTTCATTCTGGCGGCCGGAACCACCTTTTCCGGTTTCGGGACGTCCGGCAGAGATCCCAGCGACCATCGCGCGACCCAGTCTCCTTCGCCCGCCGCATGTGAGCGCGTCCAGCCGGAGCGATAGAAGCTCGAACCGTGGCCCGCTTTGAGCACCTGTCGGACGCGAGATCCCGACCCAGTGGTGCGCTCCGCAAGCTCCGGAACCGTGAGATTGGGCAACTCGCCGAGCACCCGCCGCATTTCCTCGCTGACCCATGAATAGCCGGTGCGCAGACGCGCGTCGCGCCGCGGCAGTCCGATCTGGCGCCCCATGTCCATCGCCGACCGCCAGCCGCGATTCGGGATGTGTTTCGGCACCAAGCTTTTGAGCGACCCGCGCTCAAACCAGATGTGCCGAAGCGCGGCAAGCTCTTCGTCGTCCCACTCGGCCCGCGTCGTCGGGCGCTGGCCGAGCTGCAGCTTGTTCAGCATGCATTGCACGCCCATCGGCGACCGCAATGGAAACGATTCGGCAATCTGCTCGACGGTCAATTCCGTCGGATGCAGTTTGATCAGAAGCTCTACCTCTTCCGGCGACCACACTTTCGCGCCCATTACACCTCCCGTATATCCCAGTTGCCGCCCTTCGCGCGCCGCACGATCCGCAGCACGAACGGGTATTGCGCGGCCGCCGATTTCAGCTTGACGGCCGCATCCTCTTCCATGAAACCCTTGACCTCGTGCAGCTCGAGCGAGCCGCCAGCTACGATCACCGCGAAGTCCGGCGTGTAAAACGTGCGATCCGCCAGCCGCAGCTTCAAACCTTCGAATCGGAACCAGAGCACGTCACCGACGTGGCGGCGCGCCGCGAGATATTCCGCGTATGCAGCCTCCGTCTTGTTCATGCGGCCGCCGCCGAGCCGGCCGAGCGCGCGATGCGTCGCGCGCGGATCGCCGACCATGCGCGCGAGCGATGCTTCGAGCTCGGGGGCCGTCGTCGACTGGAGGCGTGCGGCAGCGCCAGCGATCGTGTCGCGCACACGAGCAGTCCCGATGCGGTCGCCGTTGATCGCGCTCGCCGGGAGGCGGATTGTTCCCTTGCTCACGATCGCCGAACGCCTCGAACCACGACCGGCTGGCACGCACCGGGGAATTCGGAGCAGTCCGTCATGAGCCGCGGATGCGATGCGAGCGCGTTCGACCAATCGGGGAAGTTCACTTCCGACCAGCGCGCCAGCGCATACGCTTCAATTTCGCTTTCCGGGCGCACGATGAGCGTTCCGTCTGCGGTGATCGTTGCCTTCACGCCGGCACCTCGTCGTGCTGCTCGTCGTGCAACGGCACGCCACCGACCGGAACGAGATACATGTCGCCAATCGCATAAACCGTTATGTCGAACGGAAGGCCGATATCGATTCGAACGGGATCGATTCGCCATTCGATCTCGTTGGCCAACTCACGACAATGCACGACCTTCCCGACCATCGCGCGTAGTGCGTGCGCGCCGACAGCGTCGTTGCTGTCGGGCGGAAGATTTCGCATGACGATCGCGAGATCTCCGGGTTTGCAGTTCATACGTCTCCCTTGTTCGCCGCGCGCCGGCGGCTGTTGACGTGATGTTCAGGTCTCATGATGCGTAGTCGTCCACAGGCATCAGCGCGTCGCCGAACGTGGTGCGCGCGAACTGGTAGAGCTGCGAATCGTTGAAGCGCCGCGCGTCGTTCAGTACAGCTTCGACGGCGCCGCGCTCGCGGGCGGCGTTTGCGACGAGCACGCGGTAGTAGCGCCAGTTTTCGTCCGGCTTGCGCTCCCGCACGCCGAGCTGTTTCCCGCGCGCATCGACACCGTCCATCGTTTCGTGCCACGGCGTGTCGTCGCCGGGCTGCTGCGCGGCCGCGACAGAGACCTCGATCTCCTCCGGCGAGCAGTCCCGCCAGCGCCGGCCTTCGAGGTATCGGATCGGCGTTGGGTCGCCGCCGGTTTTCCAGTGCTGCGTGCGCTTCATCGCCTCGACGTGCGCGACGATCAGGTGCTGGTCGGCTTCGAGGCCGTTCGCGATCCAGTGCGACAGACACGTGCCCCGCGCCTGCTTCCGACCACTCGCCGCCGGCCATGCCTGCCAGAAGCGATCGAAGCCGGGCACATCGCTCTGCGCAGTGGGCGGTTCGCTCGTCGGCGGGTTCACTTCGTCGTTGGGTGGGTGAGCGGTTTTGTCGGTGGCGTCCTCGCTCTCGTGCGCGTCGCTCCCTCCGCACAACTCCTGTAAAACTAAACCCTTCTTGCCTCCGAAATTTCGGGGGGCTTGACCTGGGATTTCGGGGGGCTTGACCTGGGATTTCGGGGGGCTTGACCTGGGATTTCGAGCCCCTCGGTTTTTCAAGGGGCTCGGTTTTTCATACCCCTTGGAAGGGGTAGGGGATTTCGAGGGGCTCGGTTTTTCGGGGTGCTTCGCCTCGTATTCCTTTAGCGACGGCGGGCTGAGCATCACCACATTTCCCTTTGAATCGATCGACTGGACGAGCGTCGAGCCCTCCGGCGCCAACATCTGATAAACGACGATGCTCCGCGTCTCGCCCATGCGCCGGTTCGTTTCCACGAGATAGCCGAGCTGCACCAGCTTCTTGCGCGCCTTGCGAATCGTGTCGATGTGGAGTTCCGTGTCCAGCTCGAGTTCGTCGTTCGTCACCCACGTCTGATAATCCTCGGCCGCGAAATGGGCGTAGCTCTTCAGCACCGCTTTCGCTGCCGAGTCCCCAACCCTTTGGCGCTTCGCCCACATGTGCGCATAACCACTCATCCGCGCCTCCGCATCCAGTGCGTCTTGAGCCCGCGCGCCCACGCGAGCGTGTAGACGATCGAGAGCGCGAACACGCCCCACTGCCCCGCGGTCCACGATGCGTGGAACCAGAACGGCTGAGCTGCCAGACCGCAGAGGCAAGCGAAACGCCGGCGGCCAGCGCGCGCATCCTGCGAAAGGTAGGCGGCGCCGGTACCGAACACACCGATGACGATCTGATCGATCACGCGACGCTCTCCCGTACATGCCGAGGGATTCGTCGCTGCGCGTCGATGCGCTGCTCCCAGTACCGGTAGTACAGATTGCGGTACCAGTGCCCGACCACTGCGTTCGGAATCTTCACGCGACCCCGCACGTGCGGCGCGCGAGCCACGACGATCTCGAAGCCGTCCGGCCGCGTGCTGAAATGATCAACGCGCGTAGGCTTCACGTGCCAAACGCCAGCCCAGCGTGGTGCCCATTCTGGAATGCCGAGCTGCTCGGGCACCACGTAGACAAAACGAGTGACCCAGTCAGGCATGCACACGAGCTTCGGTTTGGAGAGATCCCGGCGCCAGTCGGCGAGCGACACTTTCACCTCGAGCTCGGTCGCGTAATCGGCTTGCGAGACCATCACGAAATCCGCGCGATATTCGTCGAAGCCACCGCGCGGATGGGCGTAGCGGACGTTCGCCTCGGGGATCAGAATGTTGCGTCGGTGATCGACGTGTCGGCGAATCGCGGCCTCGACGAGCCCCGCGTTCATCGCCGCGGCGGCGGTGTCTGTCTTATGCGCGCGCATTGGCGACCGGCTCCTGCTGCGCGACGTTCACGCGATAATGCACAGCCCTGCCGTCGCGCAATTCGACCACCAGGCCGGCCGCGACGAGTTCCGCCAGCTGCTGGCGTGCTCCGCTGCTCGACAACCCGCACATGAAAGCCAGTCGCGCAACCGTGACGCGGCATTCGCGCGTGCTTTGTACGCTGAGATGGGAGAGGCAAAGGAGGACGAGCTTTTGCATTCCGCGCAGCTCGATCTCCCACGCAAGATTGGTCAGATGATGGGACACGCGCCCTCCGAAGGTCTCGCGATTTCCGGGCGCGTCTGCCCGCATCCGCGCATGGTCAGATACCCGCCGCCGAGATCAGCGCGCCGACGAACGCCGACACAAAGCTGATTGCGAAAACCCAGCGGCGTTGGACGAAGGCGCGAACAAGCAGCGCAATCACGAACGCACGCAACAACGCGTCGAGCAAGAGGATCGCGCTCACTGAAGAGTCTCCGAGGTCGTCGCCCGCTCAAGGATCTTCAGGCCCTCCTCGGACAGCGCAAGCCCCTCAGACGGATCGTCCTCGTAGACGAAAACGTACCGGCCGTCTGCCTCTCGGTCGAACACCACACGCCGCCGCGAAGGGGCGACGAACACGGCCCCTTTCCCGCCACGCTTCAAATTCATGCCGCCGCCCGTGTTTGCTCGAACGCCTTCTGGATGTATTCACCGAGAACCTGCGCGCTCAAGCGCTTGTACTCGGCCTTCGCCTTCTCTTCCGCCAGCTCGAGCCACTGCCCGGGGTAATCGCACCCCGTAAACATGCAAAAGAGGAAGACTTTCGACGCAGGGAACGGCCGGCGCCCCGCAATCAGGTCGGCGAAGTGCGGATAGTGGATGCCGCAGTTCGACGCGAGCGTTTTGCGGTCGAAGCGCTTCAGGCCGAGCTCGAGCGCTTTCGCGAGACACTCCTCGAACGTCATCGCTTCAATCTCGGAATCGGGTAGCCTCGCACCTTCTACATACGGCGCAAACAGGCGCATTTCGGTTTGTTTCATAGCCTTCGCGATAGCGAAAAATCATCGTTACCCAGTTGGCTACCCAGTTGATTACCCGGTTAGCCCACGCTGAAAATTTTTTGCATGAACCTCATGCAAAACACCGATACGTCAGCCGCCAGGCAGCTGCAGAGCCGGCACAACACCGTCCGAAACGGCGCGAGCGAAATGCATCAATGTCTCGCTCGCGCGCAGCTCGATGGCCACGCTGAAGCCGACCGAGCCGTCCGAGTGATGCGCGGGCGCACCCTCAGGCACATACACGTCGGCCAAGCCGTCGCGGATCTCCTTCGCGTCATCGAAGATGAAATGCATGACGTCGGCCGCCAGCTCCGGACGGAGGTCGATGACGTCGAGCAACTGGTCGATGACGGAATGCAGCAGCGGGGCTTTCATCTAACTGGCCTCCGCTCCGTTGGGGTGGGGATTCGCTCCCCGTTTAGAATCGGTGGTTCCTACGCCAACCGCTTCTTCACGAAGCCGAATCCCCATGGAAAAATCGAACGAATTTTTTGCCATCGAAAAACGATTGGCCGAAATGGAAGTGCGCGTCACGATGTGCGAAGCCGCTGGGCGCGCGCAAGTGGTGATGACCAAGGCGCTCATCGCCACGCATCCAGATCGGGCGTCTCTGGCCGATGCTTTTCG
>Ga0164242_10006046_pt1 | contig 13388 bp, 10 predicted proteins | sample OricomgcompostMG_FD_108783 | JGI IMG/M metagenome (GOLD analysis project Ga0164242, IMG submission 108783) | Miracle-Growth compost microbial communities from Emeryville, California, USA - Original compost - Miracle growth compost (MG) ...
AGAAACGTGACGGATTATGGCGGCGTGACCTATAAAAATCTCTATAGCCATATCGATGCCCGTGTGTATGCCATTGCCTCGGGCCTGAAATACGATATCATCGCCTACCCCGGCAGCGACCCCGGCAGGGACATCCGTCTTCAGTACGAGGGAACCCAGGGTCTCAGCCTGAAAAAAGGCCATCTGCATATCGCCACCTCGCTGGGAGAAGTGATCGAGGTGGCGCCCTATGCCTACCAGGTGATCAACGGCGACAGGAAGGAAGTCTCCTGTTCCTACCGGCTCCAGGGCGATATCCTGTCTTTCAAAATTGACAAAAGGTATGACCGGGGTTATCCCCTGGTCATAGACCCGAGGCTCATCTTTGCCACTTTCAGCGGATCGACCGCGGATAACTGGGGCTATACGGCCACCTATGATGCCGCGGGAGACCTTTATATGGGAGGCATCGTCTTTGGACCCGGGTATCCCACCACGACCGGGGCTTTCCAGATCAATTTTGGGGGAGGGGCGGACGTCTATAACGAAGGCGGCTTCGACATGGCCCTCTCCAAGTTCTCCCCGGACGGCACCAAACTTATTTTTGGCACCTACCTGGGCGGGGGTGGGAACGAACAGCCACAGAGCCTGATCGTCAACAGCCAGGGCAATCTCATTATCGCCGGCCGGACCACCGGCGGATCCAGCTTCCCCACTACCGATACCGTCGGGGTGGGCGGAGACTGGGATGTGACCTTAACGGAACTCACCACCGACGGTTCGGGGATGGTCGGATCCCTGGTCATTGGCGGCAGCGGTCCGGACGGTGTCAATATCGCCGACAAATACGATACCGGCCCGACGGGTGGCCTGTATACCTATTCGCTGCGCCGGTTTTACGGAGACGATGCCCGAAGCGAGGTCAATATCGACGGTTCGGGGAATGTCATTCTCGTGGGATCCACGCAATCCAGAAACTTTCCGGTACGGGGAGGAGGCTTTCAGTCTACGTTTGGTGGCGGCATGCAGGATGGCTTTGTCCTGAAGGCCACCCCTACGCTCTCCGCGGTCACCTGGAGTTCTTTTCTGGGAGGAAGTGCCAATGACGCGGCCTATGTGGTCAATTTTTCGCCCAATGGGTCGCTGTATGTGGCGGGGGGGACCGAAAGCAGCGATTTCCCGATCAAGGGAAGCACGATGCAGACGACCAATGCCGGCCGGGCCGACGGGTTTATTGCCGAGATCAGCGATAACGGGACGCAGATCCTGCGTTCCACCTACCTGGGCACGAACCAGGCGGACCAGATTTACGGTGTTCAGACCGATCACGACGGGAACGTCTATGTCGGCGGCACCACGGAAGGTGTCTGGAAGGTCACCGATAACGCGAAATATCCCGGTATCCAGCTGAACGGAAAACAGTTCCTGGCCAAACTGAAGCCCGATCTCTCTGCCTATATCTATTCGACGGTCTTTGGCGCTTCAAATTCCCAGGCCGCTTCGCTTCCCAATATTTCCCCGACCGCTTTTCTGGTGGACCGCTGTGAAAATGTCTACATGTCCGGCTGGGGTGGCGATATCGAACCGCAGACGCCCGATATGTATCCCAATTCGGGTACCAATAACATGCCGACCGTGAATGCGATCAATCCCCGCCCCCCTGATGGAAGGGATTTTTATTTCTTCGTGTTGAAAAAAGATGCGGAACGGATCCTTTTTGCCAGCACCTATGGCCAGGACGGCGGTTTTACGGACCATGTGGACGGCGGCACCAGCCGTTTTGACCCGACCGGCGTCATTTACGAAGCCATATGCGGTAACTGCGGAGGCGGGACCGTTTTCCCGACGGGCCCTCCCGGCGTATTCAGCCGGCAGAACGGCAGCCGGAGGCCCGGTTCCAACCAGGCAGGCTGTAACGTGATCGGGCTGAAGATCGCCTTTGACCTGGACGGCGTCCGCGGCGGCGTCACGACCCAGGACAGGCAAAAGCTGTACTGTAATGACGAAAAAGTATCCTTTATCGATACGCTGTACGGAAGACAGGCCTACCAGTGGATCTGGGATGTATTCGGCACCTGCGATCCCACCCAGCTGAATGCGGCTACCCATCTGGCGGAGAAGATCCAGGACTCCACCCAGGATAAACCCTATATTTTCAACTACGAGTTCGGAAAGGCCGGCTGTTATACGGTCAGGCTGATCAAATACATGCCGAACGATTGTATTGAATATGACACTTCCTATGTGACGGTGAGGGTCGGGGATAATCCGGCCATGCTAAAGATCGAGGCGCATAAGATGCGCCCCTGCAACAGTTACCGCTATTCCTTTGTGAACCTGTCTTCCAATGCGCAGAACCTGCCCTTTGGAGACAGCGCCTTTGTCTGGGATTTCGGGGACGGATCGGCCCAGGTGATCTCCAATGCCGATACGGTTCTCCACCAGTTTCCCGGCGAGGGCAATTATACCATCCGGCTCACGCTGGTGGATACGGCCAGTTTCTGTAATACGCCGCTGGATACGACCATCATGATCAGTATCTCCAACCAGCTCAAGGCCGTCATCCAGGCACCTGACACCCTGTGTATCCCCAACCAGTTCCTGCTGGGGAATGCCTCGCAGGGCGGGACCAATTTTGACTGGGTGATCACCGACCCGGCGGGGCAGGTGGACACCATCGAAAAGGATGACCTGAGCCAGCTCTCGTACGACTTTACCGTGCCCGGTCTGTACCGGATCTTGCTCATCGCCCGGGATACGGTCTGCGACACCCGCGATCAAACCCAGGACAGTGTCTTTGCTTATCCCAAACCGACCGCCGGGTTTACGTTTTCCCCGAATAACGCGACCAACCAGGTGATTACCTTTCAGAACCAGTCGCTGTCGAATTTCGACGGCGCGGATAATACGCTGAGCTACCACTGGAATTTCGGGGACGGATCCAACTCGACGGAAAAGGATCCCCGGCATCTGTTCTCCGCCACCGGCACCTACCAGGTCCAGCTGGTGACCTATAACAAGGCCGGATGTGCGGATACCTCCATCCAGGAAGTGACCGAGAACATCATCGCCAAGATGGACATGCCGACTGCGTTTACGCCCAATGGAGACGGGGTAAATGATTATATTGCGCCCATGGCCTTTGGGGTCACCAAAATTGATTTTAGGATATATAACCGCTGGGGACAGCTAGTCTATTTGAGCGACGATCCCCAGATTACTTATATGCAGAACAAGGGATGGGACGGGAAATTCAAGGGGAAGCCGCAGTCCATGGATGCCTATGCGTATGTGCTGCATGTGGTGTTCAACGACGGCACCGAAGCAACTAAGCAAGGGAGTATCACGTTAATCCGGTAAGACCGGACATCCGTGATGATACCCGTTATAAAAGACAGGCTCGCCGGAGACTTTGCAGTTGGCGCGGCCTTTTTGAAGTGAAAGACTGAACAAACATGGGTAAAGGGAAAATATTGACGCTGATCTGTCTGGTGCTCGCCTTGTCATATGGGGCGTGTGCACAGGATCTGCATTTTTCCCAGTTCTTTAATTCGCCGCTAACGACCAATCCGGCCAATACGGGGTTTATTCCCGATGCAAATTACCGGTTTGGGGCCAATTACCGCAGTCAGTGGACCTCGGTACCGGCGCCTTATACCACCTATTCGATCTTCGGAGACGCCCAGCTGCTGAAGGACCGCTGGTATTATGGCTGGCTGGGGATCGGCGGGGTGCTCTTGCAGGATGAAGCGGGCGGCGGCTATTTGTAGCGGCCCCTTTCTGCTTCAGTACTCTGATATGACGGTGTCCGTTTCCGTGTCGCCGATATTTTTGATTTTAATTTGCTTAAAGAATCTCTTCTCCTGCGCCATTCATATACTTGTGAAGGGAATAGACTAATTTTTGAGAGCCGTTCGGCGTCCTCCAGGGATTCTGTTGTCAATGTATCATTCAGGTACTGTTCCATCATATGCGCTGCAATCGGCGCAGCCCATGTGGCACCGTAACCGGCATTCTCCACATATACAGCGATAGCTATCCTTGGATTATCAACAGGTGCATAGGCTATGAATACGGCAAGGTTTTTCAGATGAGGGACCTGTGCGGTGCCGGTCTTTGCGGCATACTTTATACCCGGAATAAGAATGTTCCGTGCTGTACCGATCTTAGTTGCATCTTGCATTCCTTCCTGTACCGAGCGGTAATCATCATCGCTGATATGCAACGGATGGTGTTTGATGTGGAATTTCTTAAGGTACATCGTATCGTCTTTGGTCTGGTCTTCTATGCTATCTACAAAATGTGGTGTATAATACCAACCCTTATTGGCGATGATGCATGCCTCATTGGCAGATTGCAGAGGGGTCATAAGCATTCGATCTTGCCCAATCCCCATGGTTATCAGGTTGCACGCAATCCAATGAGGCCCATAATCCTTGTTGTATTCAGAGGTGTCTGGAATATTACCTTTCTGTTCTCCCGGGAGATCTATCCCAAGCACTGTGCCGAATCCAAAAGCATTCATATAATTTCGCCAGGCCGCATAACCTCTTTTGGGCGAACCATAGTAAGGATTGTCCAACGTTAGCTTAAAAACATTGCAGAAATATGAGTTATAGGAGTGGGCTATCGCTGTCCTTAATGTTTCGTGCTTGCCTCCGTTCTCATCATTATGTACCGCTTTCCCACATGCATAATAAGGCCTGCTGCAGTCGTATTCCGTTTTGGGCGTAACTACTCCTTCATCCAATCCGATCAATGCACCCAGCGGTTTGTATGTAGAACCAGGTGGGTACATTCCGCTTATGGCGCGATTAAACATGGGCCTGCTTGTGTCTCTGACCAGAAAGCCGATATGGCTTCTGTATTCATTCGGAGATAGATCATTGGGATCATAACTTGGCGCTGAAATCATAGCAATAACGCCACCTGTTTGGGGATTAATGGCAACGGCTGCACCAATTTTCCCCTGAAACATTTTTTCACCCAATACCTGCACACTAATGTCGATGCTGGTGTATAAATTTCTTCCCTCAATGGCAGCGGTATCAAATTCTCCGTTTTCAAAAGGCCCCTCAATACGCGCCCGGTTGTCGCTCAAAAAGCGTCGCACGCCGCGCTGGCCTATTAATACTCTCTCATAAGATTTTTCCAATCCTGTAATACCGGTGTAATCGCCGGGCTGATAGCCGTCATCGTGATGCGACTTCAAAAATTCGGGAGATACTTCGCCCAAACGCCCAAGAAAACTGGCTCCTGCGTGATAAGGATAGGTACGCAATGGTCGTTTCCGCAAAGCAAACCCGGGAAACTTATACATATTTTCGTTGAGCTGCGCGTAAATTTTGGGTGATAGTAACGGCGCAAATGTGCTGGGTTTGAAGCGGCTGTTTTTTACAGTAGCGGCTATCAAGCGCTTGTTATATTCAGCTGTATTTATTCCTAAAATAGCGCAAAGGGCGAGTGTATCTACGCCGCTGCGAGCGTCTGATGGTGTCACAATCAGATCGTCATTAATTACATTATCCAGGATGGCCTTGCCTTTGTAGTCATATACGATGCCCCGATCAGGATACTGAACTTTCCGCACGACGGCATTATCCTCAGCCCGGGCCATGTACCCCGAAGAAAACAATTGAAGTCGGAGAAGTTGTAGTATAATTATTGAAAAGACTGTAAAAAAAATACCTAGGATGACACGAATGCGCGGGATATTGTTGCTTTGAATTTTCATCACGTAAAATATCAGAAATAAATAGTTCTTTTCTACCGCGCGTTTGTTTTTGTTTACAATGAAAGGTTAATTATAAAATCATTGGATTGCTATTTTATAGCCTTTCCTATTCCTCCGTCTATTTAGTAGGAAGCCATTAGATGGTAAATATAGGAAACAAACTACTAAATGCAACATAATTGCAATTACTTTTAAAATATCCGTAAAATCGTAACTTTGTGTTTCGATAAAGAAATATAATGACCGAAAGGCACACTAAACTATTGGAAAAGCATGGGCTGTCGAAAACACCGCCCCGCCTGAATGTATTATCGATCCTTACGTCCAGGGAAGTCGCGACCCCCGAATCTTATCTGGAAAAGAAGCTGGGCGATCGAGTAGACCGGGTAACCTTATATCGCACGCTGAAGACCTTTGAAGAAAAAGGTATTCTTCACAAAGTGTTAGATCAGAATGGAACGGCCAATTATGCGATTTGTTCCGAAAGGTGCAGTGAAGAAAAGCATTATGACGAGCATATGCATTTCAATTGCCTGATATGCAATAAGATATATTGCATGGATGAAATGAAACTTCCTCAGGTAAAATTGCCCAGAGGTTTCAAGGCTAAGTCCATCAATCTGACGGTTAGAGGTATCTGCAGGCAATGTCAAAGCAAAAGAAGTTAAACCATCGCCTCGCCGGGTATTTTCCATTCACTTAAAATCTGTAAAGTTATAGATCACTGGGTTGCGTGTTCGTAATAAAGATGATATTGGTTTAGATGATCGGCTTATATATATATCTTTTCTATTTCATGGCACCGTCTCCGGCAGAAAAACGATAAGGAATGACCAATAGTGAATCTTACTGAGAAGGGCATGATATCATCAGAAGTTAATATAAATTATCATTTTATCTTCAGGGATCTGGCTTTCAAGATCTTAATCGCCTTCTTTATTTCGCCTACATTTCTCAGTTGTTCTATTGCCTGTTTTCTGTTTTTACAAAGTAGCTCTTCATGACGAATGCCATGCTCTATCTTCGTTTTCTCCTTTTCTAACAGTGCTATTACAAATTGCATTTAATCTTGTTTTTCGAAGCCGATCTCAAAATGACCATATCAATTTCATGCAGACATTCCTTCCCATATTGTATATTCCCAAATGCCTGCTTGGCGAACTGCTGTAGTACTCAAGATATTTAAGCCTGCTCAGATTGGACTGGTAAGCCTTGTCAAATAGATTATTGACCTGAAGTTGAACCAAAAAATCTTTCTTTTTCCGATAATGGAAGCTGGCATTCATACCGGCATTAAAAAGTACATATCCGGGGGTAGGTGTCTCCGTTTGATATAATGATAGGTAGCGATTCTGTGCAGCATTATATTCCATTTCAAATTTTACATTTATACCACTCAAAATAGTTGATCTTATATCAAAATGCTGATCGGCGCTACTCAGCCATTTAAAAGGCGGAATAAGGGGCAGGTAGCTGCCGTCTATCCCCGATCCTTTATATTGCTCTTTTCTGTTGAATCCATAAATGACTGACCATGCATTATTAAACGTGAATCCTTTCAGGTTCACAGGATGGAAGTTAAAGGTAGCTTCCAGACCATATAGCTGTGCCGCGGATTGCTCATATTGATAGGTTTTGTTGCCCTGTGCATCCACAACTGGGTGGTTATTCTCATCGGTTAATTGTGCCAGGTAAATATAATGCTCAATATTATTGTTGAATACGCTTACGGAAGCTGAAAGATTCTTCTCATGCAAATCAATTCCCAGGTCTTCCTGGAAGCTGAATTCAGGGACGAAACTCCGGTTTCCCAAGTAAATAATATGCGCACCGGGATCTAATCCATTGGACGCAAATTCGGTAATATTCGGAGCCCTGTATCCTCTGGCCATATTTGCCTTTATACTCAGGCGACTGCTTATTTCATAGGTAGTACCAAGGCTCAGAGAAATGCCGTGGAATTGCTTGCTAAATGCCGGGAATTGCAGGTAAGCGCCCGCTGTATCCGGCGGAGATGTCTTCCTGGAGAAGCCTGTTTCGGGATCAGTAACTGTATAAAAATCATTTCCTTTCAGTTGACGAATATCATAGCGAACGCCTCCGCTTATCGTCCATCTATCCTGCTTCCATTTGGCATAAAGGTATCCGCCGGCATCAAACAGGTTGTAATCCGGAATCGGGAAATCGGTGGCATCTTTGCTCTTGTTGTTCTGATACATGCCATTTATGCCGGCAGAAATTTGGGTGTTCCATATTTCCGGAGCATTATAACCAAAAGAATAATTAAATGTATTGAGCCTGACGAACATGCCGGCTTGTTGGGGTAAGGTAGGATGATTATATTCTCTGCGCACATTGCGTTGGTAAGCCAATGAAAAATTAATATCGCTTTCACCCATTCTGTAATGGTTGTTACTATAAATCCGGTAATGGTCTATGTGCTGATGTAGCGGGCTTAAATCGTATGAGTTTAATTCCTTTTTGGGGATTATAGGACGGTTTTTAATATCATCACCGTCGCCTTCGTAAATCTGTTTGGTAAATTTCCGTGTGGTAGAATCCCTGCTGCCATCTGGTATGCCTTGCAGGTTATTATATAACGTGATATTAAAGTTGGAATATCCGGCATCTGAAGTATGTTGGACGGAAGCGGAAGCATTCCCTTCCCGGAATCCGGTATTATATACCCGGCCATCAATCCTATTCCGATAATTTTTTGCAAGCCTGTAAGATCCCCTTAATGCGTAAGACCAACTGCTATTAGCGTAAGTCAGCAGCATGCCATTGCCAATAAGTCCGTTGTTGGACTGGTATTCACCATAATATTTTCCGTGCAACTTTGCATCCTGCTCTTTAGCCATAGGAGAAAACAGGCTTACCACACCTGCCAAAGCATCCGATCCGTACATAATGCTGGCGGGGCCCTGGATGACCTCTGCCCGGTCTATATTATAAGCATCCACTTCTATCCCATGTTCATCACCCCATTGTTGTCCTTCCTGCCGGATACCATCGAACAGTGTGAGCACACGGTTATAGCCGAGGCCTCTTATAAAAGGTTTGGAGATATTGGGACCCGTTTTTACCGCATTTAATCCAGGTACATTCCGCACTAATACATCTATGATATTGGGTTCAGTGGTCTGTTCAATATCCATGTTGGAGATATGCCGAATCGCTACCGGGTTTTCCCGGATTAATGTGGCCCTTGTCACGCCGGTTACCACAACCTCATCAATAGCAGCAGCGGATTTTTTCAGCGAGACATTACTGGTCGTCGCGGGGGAATCCTTATCGATGGTGACCTTGCCCTGATAGGTCTCGTAGCCTATATAGCTGACCGTCAAGGTCCATGTGCCATATGGAATCTTCCTAAGGTCGTATTTCCCCTTATTGTCCGTTATGGTACCAATATTCAGTTTCGGAATTGATACCGTGGCCGCTTCAATAAGCGCTCCATCCACTCCTGAGATGATGCCTTTTACCGCGCCTGTCTGGGCAAGGGCCACTGTAACCTCCAGCATCAGGCAACAGACCAGGAGGATAATTTTTTTGATTTTCATTATGGTCCTTCTTAAGGTAATAAATTCATAAAGCAAAAATATATAATTTCAATAATCTAAAAAAATAATTAGGTTAACCTAATTATTTAGAATATTAGAATCTATTGGGATAAATAGCTGATAACGTGCATCTTATGGGTAAGTGCCTCTATTTTAGGCCCCTTAATTCTCTACATCAATTAAACGACGGAGCAATGTGGTCCCTTTGTCAAGAAAATATCAGCATTATCGACCGGAATAGAGACCTCGGCATCCAAAGAAAATAGAGACGTTACACTGCTAACGGCGGGCTTTTATTGGAGAAATGAAAGAAGTTGGCTTGTGATGTAAAGCAATATGATTCCGGTCCGTCGCCGGCGTGAATAACTGTTAGAGAATGCTTTTGGTTAAAGCAAATATCAGTATATACAGAATACCGGTGATTGCATACCGGGCAATTATCGGCCGGATCAGCGACTTTTACAATCAACTTTTGTCCAGTATTCTTTATGATTTCAGCAGAGGTGAATTTTCCCGTGTATGAATGATGATGCCATAACCTAACCGGGGTTGCAATAAATGTATTGAGAGCAAGGAAGCCCATCGATACCCAGTGCCTATATTTTTTAGGAAACCACATAAATTATTGCAACATTGTTGCAAATATAAAATAAATTTCAAACTAATGTCATGCCCAATAAAAATTTCTGTTAAATCTGAGGGTAAATGCGGTAGCTTTTCTGTTCTTTGTTCAAACTACTCACCCCCTTTAACTGCATCAACATAATACTTGGCAATAAGGACGGCTATATCTACATAAAGTCCAAATCGTTTTCAAATACACCTTACTGAAAACCGGATGAAAATTATACGGTAAGATTTTTTTGTTGCTTTATTCCTTTTAATTGCCCGGCTCATAATCATTGATATAGTGAGAAAAAAGCATTTGTCTCCTTAGCATTAGGGTTTGTATATAAGATAGATAGAAGGCGGCATTCTTCAAAATGCGGCTTTCCGCTACAAATAACGTTACCAGACGTTTTACCCAGGGTTTGTCGGCCCCTGATAACGACTTTAAAAGATGATTTTAATGCAATAGGGATTTACCTCTTCTGATTAGGCTGTCCATAGATGCGTTAAGTCGCTTCAGTGATTGCAATCGTTGTTTTATTAATGCTGTATTTGCGCTATCCGGCGACATCGTTTGGTCATGGTAGCGGCCCATCCAGCCGAACATGGCCGTGTCACTGTGAGAGTTCCGTCGTATCGCCCTTTTCGGCAACGATTCTATTTATCTCACCATGGATACTGTCTTCGATCCTCCTTAACGGAGCTATCTTTTCCATGGCGTCTTCATGGAGAGTCATCATCTGTTCTTTTAGCAACCCAGCTTCTGACGCCGGCGCCTCAAAGTTCGTACCCGAAGATGTGTGATTACTATTCTGACGGCATGATGCGACTACGGAAATAATAGCGATACTTAAAATTATTATTCCGAACCGGAAAGCAATTATTTTCATGAGTTTTATTTTTTGGGTGATTTGAATTCTTCCTTGTACAGTTTATTATGAAAGTTACCGGTCTAAACGGACCTCAGGATAAGAATGTTGTTCCTCTACCTGAAGCCATCCGGAGATTAATGTCTGGCTGGTGAACACCGGATGGACCGGAGGGGGTACGGCATAGGAGAACGGATTAGCCTCAGATATACCCGGGCGATGATCAATGCCGCACTGAGCGGGGAGTTGGATAAGGTAAGCTACAGGCCTCATGCACATTTTGGCGTGCGTGTGCCACAATCGGTGCAGGGTGTTCCTGCTGAATTGCTGAACCCGCGTGATAGATGGGAAGACCGGAATCTGTATGATGAAGCGGCCAACAGGCTTGTAGAGCTGTTTATCGCCAATTTTGAAAATTACGAGGCAAAGGCAGGGCCTGAAACCAGGGCCGGTGCCCCGGTTATCTTAGATACCACTGCCCAGTAGCCAACTGGAATAGGGGCAAGGGCTCCCGTCTTCAGAGTCGCATTTCCTTTTACAGAAATCAGCTTATGTTGTCTGGTAAGCCAGATATTTCCGCTCGACCGAAAGTAGTGGGAAAGTGATTACCATGCTTATTGCTGCAGTTATATCAATTTCACGAAAGCCGAGTTGACAAGCCACCAGTATTACAGATAAGAAATTGATCGCTGCAAATCCCATTCGATAACAAATAGCCGTGATGCACCAGACCTTTCTAAAGAGACAGATTCCATTTTGGAATAGGTAATTCAGATGAACATCTTGAGGATCCGACCGAAGTATTTGAACTAGTCAGGCGAATGCCAAAGTAATTTAAATAGGCAATCGGGGGCCTTGAAAACCTCTAGAATATTAGACATAGGGCAACTCCTTCTACTTAAGGAAACATCATAATGTGGTTGTTTTCTTTTTTTTATGCCAATAAAAGTCTATAAACCAAGACGGTCATGATTCATTTTAGTTCGACAACTGCTACCAAAATATTAGCTTGAGGGTAAGAATGCATAAAAACCTCTCTCAGCGCATCTAGATAGCATTTTTCATGAGTTCGATTTCTCGTTCGGGTTTCGACGTTTTGATCTTAGTCAAGTTTTGTAATTCTTCGTAACAAGATATAGAACGCATAATGATAGTTCCCTCCATTGAGGCACCATTTTTTTGCAAGAATTGTAATCGTTTACTTACCAGAACTCTTCTTATCTTATAATATAACCTGCGACTGACCGGTTCCAAGTAGGGTTCGTCGGTCCACCAGCGCGAAATGGGCATCACAGTGCCAGAGAACGAAGTAATAGGCCAGCTAGTTCCGGTTTATCGTTCTACACTTCAAGCTCCGGTGCAAATAGCTGATGGTCGCTTCGGTCTACTTGTCTGCGATCGGGTACAACCAACCCCAAGGGCAATTCTTAGGATAACCAAGGCTGTACCAATCATCATAAGCTGACGGAAACTGAGCGAAATGTAGCGTTTGAATATTTTACCCGGTTTGGTATTTAAACCGCTTCTGCGACACATAACGCTTTGGCAATAGACTAGAATCCAGTCATTAAAAAGCCATATATTTGCCCCGTCGATTTTGTACTTGCATCAGATTCCGACTCTTCTTTGAATAAAGTTTTTATTTTTCTTTACTTAGCAGCGGTTTAAATTCATTTTCGCTAAAAATGGAGTATTTGCTTTGTCATATTAAAGTTTCTTTAACTTTGGGCACCTCTGGATTCGTTCTCAGGAATTTTATATCCGATTTTTAAGTCTATGCATTCATATAGAGCTCACACCGATGAACAATTGCTGTCGCTCTTGCAAGCCGGCGATGAAGGAGCTTTTACCGAGCTATACGCCCGGTATTGGGATAAACTTCTGGCCCGCGGCATGACGCAGCTCAAATCGCTAGAGGATACGGAGGAACTGCTACATGATATCTTTGTGAGGCTTTGGAAACGGAGGGAAACTATCCAGATAAGGTATAGCTTTCATACGTATATAGCAGCGATGCTGAAATATGAAGTGCTCAAAAAACTGGCTGACCGAAAAAAAATGAAGCTGCAAGGTCTATCTGAATCGCCGGAATCCTCGCTGGCGGATTATTCTACCCAGCAGCGTTTGGATTTTCTGGAGCTGCAGGAGCGTCTAGAGGCTTCCATAAAGCAATTGCCAGAAAAATGCCGTCTTGTGTTCCGGCTAAGCCGGGAGGAAGGATTCTCCGGAAAAGAAATTGCCCGCAAGCTTCAGATCACACCCAAGACTGTAGAAAACCACCTCAACAGAGCACTTCGTGCTTTACGTTCTTCCCTCAATCTCTTTCTGACACTTTTCTTGTAACCATGAAGAAAACAACTTAATCCCCCCCTTTGTTTAAATTTTCTTAGTCGATCGTATGGCTAGAAACGCAGGCCTGTCTTCATTTGAGCGATTCTACTGTCCTAAGGAATTGGTTTTTTAAAATTTTTTTCAAAATCGATTGGGGGATAAGAGCCTATTTACCCCGCTATGATAGAAAGAAGATTCTTGAAATGCATCGACTATCCGCAAAAGAACTGGCATCATTGGCTGAAAAGTGGCTCAACGGCACCATTACGCAAGAAGAAGAACGGTTGTTCAACCAGTGGTACG
>Ga0164242_10006047_pt1 | contig 13387 bp, 6 predicted proteins | sample OricomgcompostMG_FD_108783 | JGI IMG/M metagenome (GOLD analysis project Ga0164242, IMG submission 108783) | Miracle-Growth compost microbial communities from Emeryville, California, USA - Original compost - Miracle growth compost (MG) ...
CCCCTCCCTCCCAAACCTCAGACCGCCGGCCCGTGGAAGCAGACCTTACAGGCGCGGCAATTCGGCGAACCATTTTCGGAGGGCAGTCAGCATAAAGGGAGACATACCTCCGGTTGTATCTTCGATTGCTTATTTGGTAAGAGATGCCTTTCCTACAGCTCTTCGGCGTTCTATTTTTTGTTCTGGTTCAGCCGCAACTTCTGGACGCCCGTCCGTTCGGTGTGCAACCCTAGGAATGATGACGGCCGGCCACCGCCGCCGCCACCACCACAACCACCAGCGCCATGTCCACTTCGACTTACCGGTCCCTTCTGACAATTCTTGCTTACATACTTTTGTTGCAGACAGCGAACCCAGAGTCCAACTCTCTGCCAAATGCATCTATAGTAGCGAGCTTGCCCACCCGACAGACATCCTCAACATGATCTCCTCCGCCCTGCTTCCCCGCCGATTTCGGGGGGAGCAGCCCCCCACCAAGGCCACCACCCCGTCCTGGATCAACAAGAAGATCACCCCCGTTTTGCAGTTCCTCTCGACCATAACCTCGTCGAACCCGATCCACACCATCGTCATTGTCGCCTTGCTGGCTAGCTCGACCTACATCGGACTGCTGGAGGAGAGCCTGTTTGACGTGACAAGCAGCGTGAGGAAGGCAGAGTGGTCGTCCCTCGTGGAGGGCAGCAGGAGGCTACGCGCTGGCGAAGATACGGCGTGGAAGTGGCAGTCCGTTGACGACGATTCTCCCGCCGAGGCCGCCGCCGACCACCTTGCCCTCCTCACCTTTGTGTTTCCCGAGTCCTCCACGGATGCGCCCAAGACCGCCCCCCTGGCGGCGACGGTTCCTGCCCCCCAAAACCTGTCCATCACCGCGCTTCCGTCGACCCCGAATTCCTTCTCGACCTACTCGCAGGACAGTGCCCTCGCTTTCTCGATCCCCTACAGCCAGGCGCCCGAGTTCTTGGCTGCAGCCCAGGAGATCCCCAACGACATTCCGGGCCAGGAGACCCGAGAGACCGGGAATGGCGGGGAGAAGAAGATGTGGATCATGAAGGCCGCCAGGGTGCAAACTAGGAGCAGCATTGCCCGGTGGGCCGTCAACACCTGGGTCGAATTCATCGACCTGCTGAAGAATGCCGAGACCATGGATATTGTCATCATGGTGCTTGGGTACATATCCATGCACCTGACCTTTGTCTCGCTCTTCCTCTCGATGCGGCGCATGGGGTCCAACTTCTGGCTTGCGGCTAGCGTCCTCTTCTCATCCGTCTTCGCATTCTTGTTCGGCCTGATCGTCACCACCAAGCTCGGAGTGCCGATTTCTGTGGTTTTGCTGTCCGAGGGCCTCCCGTTCCTGGTCGTCACCATTGGTTTCGAGAAGAACATTGTCCTGACCCGCGCGGTCCTGTCCCATGCCGTCGAGCATCGCCGAGCTCTTGCGAAGAACGGTTCCAAGGGCGCCGACGGATCCGCGAGCGTCATCGAGTCAGCTATCCAGGTTGCCATTAAGGAGAAGGGCTTCGAGATTGTTAAGGACTATGCTATCGAAATCGCTATCCTCATCGCCGGAGCTTCATTCGGAGTCCAGGGAGGCCTGCAGCAGTTTTGCTTCCTCGCCGCGTGGATCCTCTTTTTCGACTGCATCCTCCTGTTCTCGTTCTACACCGCCATCCTGTGCATCAAACTCGAGATCAACCGGATCAAGCGTCACGTCGCAACGCGCAGGGCCTTGGAGGATGACGGTGTCAGCCGTCGCGTCGCCGAGAGCGTGGCGAAGAGCAACGACTGGCCGAGGGCTGACGGCAAGGGGCAACCCGGGACGACCATCTTCGGCCGAGAGCTCAAGAGTACCAGCATTCCAAAGTTTAAGGTGCTCATGGTTTCCGGTTTTGTCATCGTCAACGTCTTGAACCTATGTACTATCCCCTTCCGCACCAGCAACTCCCTGTCCAGCATCTCGACCTGGGCACGTGGCCTCGGTGGCCTTGTCACCCCCCCGCCAGTCGACCCCTTCAAGGTCGCATCGAATGGTTTGGATATCCTCCTGGCATCGGCTAAATCCAGCGGCATAGAGACTTTTGTGACCGTTGTGACGCCTATCAAGTACGAGCTAGAATTCCCGTCGATTCATTACGACCTCCCTCAGTCCGTCTCCGGACAGGGGATGAATGATGCCTTCGACCAGCTACGGGGATATGGAGTAGGTGGCAGGATGGTTGGCGGCATACTCAAGAGTCTTGAAGATCCCATTCTTTCCAAATGGATTGTCGTCGCTCTGGCCATGAGTGTTGCGCTCAACGGATACCTGTTCAACGCCGCGAGATGGGGCATCAAGGACCCGAATATGCCCGACCACCCGATCGACCCGAAGGAGCTGGCAGAAGCCCAGAACTTCAATGATACCGAAGCCGCAACCCTTCCGCTCGGCGAATACATGCGACCACCTCGAGCTCAGCCGAGGGCCCCCGTGGTTGCCGAACAACGTGAGGTTCGGCCATTGGAGCCGCCGCCGGTACAGAGGCCAACCAAAAATGGCCAAGCCGTAGAACAGAGGACCCAGGAAGAGACTGAAAGGATGCTCCGGGAGAAACGGGCACACGAGCTCACTGATGAAGAAGTTGTCGCGCTCTCCATGCGCGGGAAGATTCCCGGCTATGCACTAGAGAAGACTCTCAAGGATTTCACCCGCGCGGTCAAAATCCGCCGAACAATCATCTCGCGCACCAAGGCTACGTCGGATCTTACCAATTCGCTAGAGGGCTCCAATCTCCCGTACGAACACTACAACTGGGCGCAGGTCTTCGGCGCCTGCTGCGAGAACGTCATCGGTTACATGCCCATCCCTGTCGGCGTGGCTGGTCCACTAGTGGTTGACGGGCAGAGCTACTTCATCCCCATGGCCACCACCGAGGGCGTGCTCGTCGCCAGCACGAGTCGAGGATGCAAAGCGATCAATTCTGGCGGAGGTGCTGTTACAGTACTGACTGCGGACGGCATGACTCGAGGCCCCTGCATCGGCTTCGAGACCCTTGAGCGGGCCGGTGCCGCGAAGCTGTGGCTCGACTCTGAGCCTGGTCAAGCGGTAATGAAGAAGGCCTTCAACTCAACCAGCCGATTCGCGCGTCTACAATCGATGAAGACCGCTCTTGCTGGCACGAATCTTTACATCCGCTTCAAGACTACAACGGGCGACGCCATGGGAATGAACATGATTTCCAAGGGCGTCGAGCACGCGCTGACCGTTATGATGAACGAAGGCTTCGAGGATATGAACATCGTGTCGGTGAGCGGCAACTACTGTATCGACAAGAAGCCAGCCGCCATCAACTGGATTGACGGAAGAGGCAAGAGCGTCGTCGCCGAGGCTATTATCCCCGGCGACGTTGTGAGGAGTGTCTTGAAGACCGACGTCGACACGATGGTGGATCTCAACGTGAACAAGAACTTGATCGGATCGGCTATGGCGGGAGCCATCGGAGGATTCAACGCCCACGCGTCGAACATCGTGGCAGCCATGTTCATCGCTACCGGCCAGGACCCGGCTCAGGTGGTTGAGAGCGCCAACTGCATCACCATCATGAAGAAGTAAGTTGCTCTACGAGAAATTCAACATCCCATCTCGGGAAAGAGAGAGGGAGAGAGATTGACTGAAAACTAACCCCAATTTGCAGTCTCCGCGGGTCGCTCCAAATCTCCGTCTCCATGCCGTCCATCGAAGTCGGCACCCTAGGTGGCGGCACGATCCTCGAGCCCCAGGGCGCCATGCTCGAAATGCTCGGCATCCGCGGCCCGCACCCGACCAACCCCGGCGACAACGCCCGGCGCCTCGCCCGCATCATCGCCGCCGCGACCCTCGCCGGCGAGCTCTCGCTCTGCAGCGCCCTCGCCGCCGGACACCTCGTCAGGGCGCACATGGAACACAACCGCTCGACGCCCGCTACTAGGACTAACACGCCCGCTCCCGGCGGGCCGGCGACGCCCGTTGGGCTGGCGATGACGAGTGCGGTTGAAAGGGGGCTGAGCGCTGCTGCTGTTGAGAGGGCGCGGCAGTGAGAAGGGCGGGTTTGTGAGGGCTTGATATGGTTGGTCGTCCGGTGGGATGTGCAAGGCGAGTTGTATAAATATAGCTAGGTGGAGTCCTAGATAAATAATTCGGTGGTTGTAGAGGGGAGCGTGCATATACGACTCGGGCGTTTGACCAGAGGTTGAGCAGTACACATTCGCTAGAGCAGGCCATAGCACTCGTTGTTCATTTGTTGTTTAGATGGGGGGAGTTAGAGAGTGAAAGCTTCTACACTACTAGGTGTGAGCTTTCAGGGGTAGCTAACAGTAGACAAGCATATAAAGAACCCAGCATTTCGGGCAACTCATGACAGCAGCATAATGGCGTAGCTGAGACGCAACCGAGCAGGGGGTCATATCCATAATTTCCCGTCAAACAATGGCTGCCTGCCTCACCTTGTCTTGCCTTACCTCACCTCGCGATTGACTTGCACGGCCAAAGGGAGCATAGATCTCGGAGTTTCGAGTCAAAGCCGACGCGCGAGGTACCTAGTGCGGCTTGTTTAACGACCCGCTATTGGCAGGAGATGAACCCCTAACCTCCCCACGTTGGGATCGGCAATGCGGCACCGGGAGTCTAGGCTCTCTCCAGGGGACCGGGTTGTGGCGAGACGGCACTGCTGGACGCAAGTCTCGGGTGGAGGAGTAGCACTCACAGCGGCACGCTGAGTTCGTGCTGAAGTCGGGTCATCTGCCGTTGACTTCTTTACGTAACTTTCTCCAGCTCAAAGCAGCTTCACCTCTGAGCGTTTTCGGAATGCATGCAAGGTTGCCTCCTGTTTTTTTTACTGGAGTTCTAAAGTCCGGGCAAGAAAAGCTTTATATCCGTGTACGCTATGCCAATTGCAATGACTCACTAAATTTAGCAGAATGGCGACTTTTTAATTTCTAAGAACCTGGTTCGGTCATAATTCGTTGTTTCTTTTCTTTTACTTCGAAGCTCCGAAGTTCTCCGTTGAAAGAAAAAAAAAAACATGTTCTTCGTGGATATTATATCTTTCTCGTTACATGTTTGCCTTGGCCGATAATAGTATAGCGGCGAAGGTAACCACGCGAAACGGCGCGCTTGGCCCGAAGTATCTTCTATCCAAGAACACATGACATCGACGGCGCGAACCTCGTCGTCGTCCACCCGCGCCGGCTCTGGAGCCGGTGGCGCGGACGAAAAAACCGACGTCGGTACCGGCCACGACCACAACGATACGCCCACAGCGGAGCCCGAAACAAGCGATGCCCAGCCTCCACTAGTTGACGAATCGGGACCCTCCAGCGGAGACTCAATTCCATCGACCAAGGAGGCCGAGTACCCGGATGGGCAGGCCCCCGAGCCCGGCCCCGCCGCCGGAGGAGCTACTACGGAGGGCGGCCCGAAGCCGGAGCCGGCGGATGCACCGCGCACGCAGCTGCAGACGACGCTGATCATCCTCTCGCTGGCCAGCGCGCTGTTCCTGTCGGCGCTGGACGTGACGATCGTGACGGTGGCGATACCGACCATCACGGAGCAGTTCAACTCCACGGCGGGCTACACGTGGATCGGCAGCGCGTACATGCTCGCCACGGCGGCGTCGGCGCCCATGTGGGGCAAGTTCTCGGACATCTGGGGCCGGAAGCCCATCCTGCTTCTCGCCGCCGGGGTGTTCTGGGTTGGGTCGCTGCTGTCGGCTGTTAGTGTCAATATGGCGATGTTGATTGCTGGGCGGGCGGTGCAGGGTGTTGGAGGAGGGGGGATTGTTATTTTGGTGTACATTTGCATCAGCGATTTGTTCTCCATGCGAGAAAGAAGTAAGTTTATCCCGTTTGTTGATTCTAGTCTCGATTCGGCTAGAATGTCCTCAGGAGGTAATGAGACAGAGACGAGATGCTAACATGATTCACAGGCGTGAGTTCACCCATTTTGCTCATTCGGACTTTCCCCCAGCCGGACTACTCTCGGGGAAGTAATGGACGGATCGAGGCTAACATAGTTTCCAGGTTTATTTCGGAATAATGGGTATGGTTTGGGCTGTGGCCGGCGGCATTGGACCTATTCTAGGAGGCGTGTTTACGGACAAGGTTACGTGGCGCTGGTGCTTCTACGTCAACCTACCTATTTCGGGCGCCGGTATGTTAGTGCTGGCCTTGGTGCTCAAGTTGCACAACCCCAGGACGCCGATGCGCGAGGGCTTGGCAGCCGTGGATTGGTTAGGCATGATCACCGTCGTCGGTGGCACGCTGATGGTCCTCCTCGGCCTCGAGTTCGGCGGCGTCACCTTCCCGTGGGGCTCGGCGACTGTCGTCTGCCTGATCGTGTTTGGTCTCGTCGTCGCAGTGGCGTTCGTCTGTGTCGAGTGGAAGGTTGCCACGTTCCCGATCATGCCCCTCCGACTCTTCACGGTCCGCTCCAACATCGCCTCCCTGGCCGTCGCCGCATGTCACGGCTTCGTCTTCATCTCTGGTAGTTACTACCTACCGCTGTACTTCCAGGCCGTTCTCGGCCTTTCACCGTTGCTCTCGGGAGTGTACATCCTACCCTACACGCTCTCGCTATCCGTCCTCTCCGCCGGGACGGGCATCTTTGTCCAGCGCACGGGGAAGTACCTCATCTGCATCATTTTCGGCATGGCGGCCATGACTCTCGGCTTCGGCCTCTTCGTCGACCTTGACGCGCACGTCAACTGGCCGAAGCTAATCCTATTCCAACTCATCGCCGGAACGGGCGTGGGGCCCAACTTCCAGGCGCCGCTCATCAGTCTGCAGACCATGGTAGCGCCCCGCGACATTGCCTCCGCTACGTCGACCTTCACCTTCCTCCGCCAGCTCGCCATGTCGATATCCGTCGTCGTCGGTGGAGTCGTCTTCCAGAACGGCATGCAGAGCCAGTACCCGGAACTGCTGGCGCGCCTGGGGCCCAAGACTGCGAATCTGCTGTCGGGCAGCAACGCCGGCGCGAGCGTGGGGCTTGTGGCGAAGCTTCAGGGCGAGGAAGGCGAGATTGCAAGGGGCGCATATATGAAGAGCTTGCGCACCATGTATATCATGTACGTGGCCTTCGCGGGGCTCGGGCTGGTGATCAGCTGCTTCGTTGGGTCGAGGAAGTTGAGCAAAGAGCATCAGGAGCATAAGACGGGTTTGCAGACGATGAAGCAACCGGTTGCAGATGGGTCCCCGCCAGTGCGTGGAGAGGATGGCACTACGGACGAAGAGAAAGCATCCTCGAATGGCCAGATGGCGACCCAAGGCGGGAAGGAAGGATCTACAACGGGGACTTAGGACGAGCCCTTTGGGAGGTCATTTACGTCATTTGAATGGTGTTGGCGTTTGGAGTCGCCACATTACCATGTTGGTTAAGCAAGCCTCATCCTACTTGTTTGTGCCAGCTGTCGGATAGATCGTATATATTTAGACATACATGTGGTCGATAATGTTTAGATTAAGGAAGATATGGCAGTTGTCAAACCAACCTGCCATTGCCTTTTGAGTACGTCGATTTGTGGCAAGAAAGGTAAGTATCGTAACAACTCGTTATGGGAGGAGTTGGTTTTCATTCAGACGGCGAAACTAGAACGTGCAGAGGCATCCGACCACGGTTTTTGTCGTTTTTTCCGCTGGGCCGTCGGGACACCCACCGCACGGCTCCTCTGAAGCCGGCCCACCGGAGTGGGGCCGTCACACCGGAGGGTTACAGCGAAAAGGGGGACCAACTCCGCTAGCATGCTTGAGGCAAGCGCCCCGTCGTGCCGTTCTAGAGATGGTTAGAGCTTCTGGGCACTCCTCCGTCAGCCCGGAAATGAGGTGTTCCCCCAACTTGTAGCAGTGGTTTGAGTGGAGCGGAAATGACTGCTTGCACCGACACTCCGGCTAGGGATGAGGCTCGTGGCTAGAAGAATCCGTAAGGCCGACGAGGATTCTATTCCTGTCATGCACGTCAAGATCGCAGCAAGGATCCAGGTACCCGGAAGCTTGGCCTTGCTCGCCGTCAAGCACAGTTCCGAGCCAAGCCCATGTAACCTCCTGGCACATCCGGAAGGTAGGTTCCGATGTTGACGCCGGTCGATGTTCAGTTCGTCTTCGGGTTTTTCCGTTTGATCAAAGTTTGGAAGGATTGGGGAGGTTGTATATAACGCAGACTTCCTGCCTATCCCCGCGCCGTGGTATGCTCGATGAAGGCAGTTTGGACTAGAGCCTCATCTAATCATTCACACCAACATGAAGATGCTCAAATCTTTCGCGGCAGGCCTCTTGGCCATGTCTTCACTTGTGGGAGCTGACCAGGTGATCAAGCGCGCATCGCTCACACAGGTCACGGACTTTGGGTCCAACCCATCCAACACCAAGATGTACATCTATGTTCCCGGGAACTTGGCCAGCAAGCCCGCAGTCATAGTTGCCGTGCATTACTGCACAGGAACCGCGTCGGCGTACTACAGCGGCACTCCCTATGCGCAGCTGGCGGAGCAGTACGGCTTCATTGTCATCTACCCGGAGTCTCCGTACTCGGGCACCTGCTGGGATGTGTCGTCGACAGCAGCCCTCACGCATGATGGTGGCGCGGATAGCAATTCCATCGCCAACATGGTTACATACACGCTCTCGAAGTATAACGGTGATGCCAGCCGTGTCTATGTCACGGGCTCAAGTTCCGGTGCCATGATGACGGTGATTCCCCTTATATCAGAGGTCAACTCAAGCCCAGAGGACCTAGTTTGCTAATATTCATTCCCATCATTAGAACGTCCTCGCCGCAACGTATCCCGAGATGTTCGCAGCTGCAACAGTCTACTCCGGTGTCCCCGCTGGGTGCTTCTACACGGGGACCGTCAATGGCTGGAACTCGTCCTGTTCTCAGGGTCAGTCGATCCACACACAAACAGAGTGGGCCAACACCGTCTATGCCATGTATCCGGGCTACACGGGCGCTCGCCCAAAGATGTTGATCTTGCACGGATCTGCGGACACGACCCTTCTGCCTCAGGTAAGCTCAAACCTACCAGCATGATGAAGTGGATTACTCCTCGACCTCCCGATACCATAATTTGCGGTGAACGACGACTGACTTGCTCACCTTGTCCTAGAACTACGACGAAACCATCAAGCAGTGGGCTGGAGTCTTTGGCTACCAAGCCGATTCACCGGCGCAAACCCAGGCAGGGACCCCGAGCGCTGCTTACACCAAGTACACCTACGGAGCCAACCTTGTCGGCATCTACGGCACCGGCATTGGCCACACCGTCCCGGTCATGGGCGACATAGACTTGGCTTGGTTCGGTATCACCGGCGGCGGTGGTGAGACGACTCCGCCGCCTACAACAACCACTACTGCCCCTTCTGGGTCGACAACGACGAGCAACCCCGGAGGCGGTGACGGAGGATGCACGGCGGCGAGGTGGGACCAGTGTGGAGGGAATGGGTTTACAGGGTGTACGAATTGCGCAAGCCCCTATACGTGTCAAGTATCGAACGACTGGTACTCTCAGTGTCTGTGAGAGCTGTAAGATGTTGCCACAGGCTCACTTTGACGGGGAAAAGGACGCGTCGAGAGTAGAGTTGGCGCTATAGACACTCGACGGATATGGGGGAAAGGGTTGCTTGGTTTATATACAAGAAGCGCACCAATCAATTCGTGTAGAGCCTCACTGTCTAATGGGTTACGCGCTGCCCTACCGAAATGGGCGCTTGTGATGAGGTCCTTGGTAGAGAATGCCCCGAGAGGCACTGTACCATCGCCGGCTAAATGGGGAGGTTCCTCCTTCCACGGAACATCTTCATGGTGATCAACTGCCGCCGTCAGGGGTTCTCCGCTCCCATTTCGTCACCCAAATTAACCTCCAACTTCTCCGCATTAAGGTGTAGAGGTATAATGGAGGTTTAACATAGAATAGCGAGAAGATCCGCGGTGGATCTTCGAATACCACCACCTCGTTGACGGCCGGCATGGATCTGCAGCTGCATATGGAAATAACACAATATGAGCAGGGAAGCTTGCTTTCGACATGCAGTCGCCCATTTTACCCGTTATGGTATTGGCAGTGACAATCCAACCCTAGTACGACGTCGATGTGCAGTCTACCTAGTCTCGGCACCGTATACCGGTAAGGATATCGGCCAATTGATCATACAACTCGATCCGCCACTATATGTCCCGGGAATAGTGGAGCTAGAAAGCGGGTGAAATATGGCCGCCGGTACCTTGCAGGAGAATGTTTAAAAGCTCACTGTCCCGGGGCTGGAGGGTTGGGCGTCTCGTCGTAAGCGTCATCCAAGATGAAGTCATCACTGTCGCGGGCCCTCGCGGCCGCATCGCTCGGCTTCGCAGCTGTTGAGGCTTTCCAGTATCCAGACTGCGTCAAGGGGCCGCTGGCGAACACCACAGTGTGCGACCCTAAGGCGTCACCTCCCGACCGTGCTGCTGCGCTCGTGAAGGCAATGAACATCACCGAGAAGCTTGCTAACCTGGTCGAGTATGCCCAAATCAATTCGAACTGCCCATGTCCCAGGCACCAAGCTGATAGCCGCCGCGTAGTCAGAGCAAGGGTGCTGCAAGGCTTGGCCTACCTGCGTATGCGTGGTGGAGTGAAGCGCTGCATGGCGTAGCCTACTCGCCTGGTGTTAGCTTTGCAAACACCGGAGATACCTTTAGATACGCCACCTCCTTCCCAAATCCAATATCGATGTCGGCGGCGTTCGATGATGATTTGATCTACAAGGTTGCGACGATCATCAGCACGGAAGCGCGTGCCTTCAGCAATGGTGGTCATGCCGGCTTAGACTTCTGGACCCCGAATATAAACCCGTACAAAGACCCACGATGGGGACGGGGTTCAGAGGTCCGTCTTCACGCCTGCACTTCAGCAGTTTACTTGATAGAATGCTGACCACGTAGCAAAATCGTAGACACCCGGTGAAGACCCATTCCGCATCAAGGGGTACTTGAAATCGCTACTCGCGGGGCTTGAGGGCAACGAAACGACAAGGAAGGTGATTGCTACCTGCAAACACTATGCAGCATACGATCTGGAGAAGTGGAATGGCACCGAAAGACATTATTTCGACGCCATTGTCACCTCCCAAGACCTGTCAGAGTATTATCTCCCGCCATTCCAACAATGCGCAAGAGATTCCAAAGTTGGGTCCATCATGTGCTCCTACAATGCCATAAACGGGACGCCAGCATGCGCCGATTCCTACCTCATGAAGGACATCCTTCGGGATCATTGGGGCTGGACTGAAGATGACAACTATATCACCAGTGACTGTAACGCCATCCAGGTAAGCCAGCGCGCCATTGCGACCTCCAGAACGTCTGGATGCTAAAATGATCCACAGGACTTCCTGCCCAAGTACCACAACTTCAGCCAAACCCCAGCGGAGGCGGCAGCGGCAGCGTACATAGCGGGAACGGACACTGTCTGTGAAGTCCAAGGCTACCCCCCTTACACAGATGTTGTCGGAGCATACAATCAGACGCTTCTATCTGAGGAGACGATAGACGTGGCGCTTAAGCGGTTGTACCAGGGCCTCATTAAGGCTGGGTACTTTGATCCTGCTGATCAGGATCCCTATCGGGCTATCGCGTGGTCTGATGTCAACACCGAGGAAGCGCAGGACCTAGCGCTCCAGTCTGCGACAGACGGTATCGTTCTTCTCAAGAATGACGGCACTCTACCAATCAACTTCGAAGGCAAGAGCGTTGCCTTGATCGGCCACTGGGCGAACGCAACCCGACAAATGTTAGGCGGTTACAGCGGCGTCCCCCCCTATTTCCACAACCCAGTTTACGCAGCGGAACAACTCAACCTGACGTATTACTACGCCACGGGACCCGTAGCTCAGCTAAATAGCGCAGCCGATACCTGGACGACCGCTGCTCTCGACGCCGCCGACAAGGCAGACGTGGTGCTCTACTTCGGCGGAAACGATCTAACAATCGAAGCCGAGGACGGGGACCGCGACTCCATCGCCTGGCCCGAAGCACAGCTAACACTCCTCGGAAAGCTCTCCGCGCTCGGCAAGCCGCTTGTGGTGGTCCAACTGGGCGACCAAAACGACGATACGCCACTCCTCAAGGACGATAACGTCTCGGCCGTCCTGTGGGCCGGGTTCCCTGGACAGTCGGGCGGCACTGCGGTCTTCGACATTCTCGCGGGTAAGAGCTCACCGGCTGGCAGGCTGCCCACGACGCAGTACAAAGCGTCGTACGTCGACGCTGTGCCAATGACGGAGATGGCGCTGCGGCCGATACCTGGTGGCAGCCCTGGTCGGACGTACAGATGGTTCAACGACCCGGTCCTACCGTTCGGGTACGGAATGCATTACACCAACTTCACCGTCGCGTACAGGCAGGGCAACGGCTCGACCCCGGCAAACGGAAGCACCATCGCCATCGCTGATCTGCTAGCGGCGTGCGACGAGAAGCATCGCGACCTGTGCACACTCGGCGACGTGCCCCTCAACGTCGCGGTGCGCAACGTGGGCAACGCGACTAAGTCCGACTACGTGGCGTTGTCGTTCCTCGCAGGCGACTTTGGGCCGGAGCCTCGGCCGATCAAGACACTGGTTGGGTACACGCGCGTTCGAGGAGTTGAGCCCGGGAAGGAAGTGGTAGCGCCGCTGCCGCCGCTCACGCTGGGTTCGCTGGCGAGGGTGGACGAGTCGGGTAACACGGTGCTGTACCCAGGGTCGTATTACCTGATGTTGGACGTGTCGGATCTGAGCGAGGTGCACTTTAAGTTGACGGGCGACGCGGTAGTATTGGATGAGTTCCCGCAGCCGAAAGCGGCCGCTGAGCAGGTTGACGGATAGCTCTCATTGATCCGGTCGGTTTCTAGTTATCTTTTTTGAGTAATCGCCGCAGAAAAGTTTAATTACAATGAAAGAAGAAGAAAATGGGATAGCATTCCGTTGCACGTGACGGCTTTTTGACTTTCTTGTCCCATTCACGATCTGGACATTGCTGACAAATCTAGGTGATGCACTCTAATAGCACCTAGGAGGAAGAGAGCATCATGAGCTTTATATCGTGAAATTTTCCGACGTCCCTCATAAATGGCTTCTAAACCTAGAAGTTCCGGGGGCTGCTGGACGTGCCGCCTCCGACGAAAGAAATGCGATGAAGCCCAACCGATCTGTGAGGCATGTGCTGGACTTGGGATCGAATGTCACTACAGCGAAGTCAAACCGGAGTGGATGGACGGCGGGGGGCGACAGAAAGAGAGAGCTGGTTGGGTAAAAGCCCAGGTCAAGGAGCATTCCAGTGGCCGTAAGGAGAAGAAACATCTCCAAAGCCCAGGGAGCTGGAACCACCATCACAGGGAATCCGGAAAGTACAAGATCAGCGCTCCACCATCCACCG
>Ga0164242_10006048_pt1 | contig 13386 bp, 16 predicted proteins | sample OricomgcompostMG_FD_108783 | JGI IMG/M metagenome (GOLD analysis project Ga0164242, IMG submission 108783) | Miracle-Growth compost microbial communities from Emeryville, California, USA - Original compost - Miracle growth compost (MG) ...
GAAGATCAAGGTATTCGCCGACTACGTGCAGCCGAACATGCAGGTGGTCGAGAAGCACATCGACCTCAACTACTTCCAGACCAAGCCCTACCTCGACGCCTTCAACCGCCAGCACGGCACGCATCTGGTCACCATCGTCGGGGTGCACATCGAGCCGTTCGGCGCCTACTCGCACCGCTACAAGAACATCGACCAGCTGCCCGACGGCGCCACCGTGGCGATCCCCAACGATCCCAGCAACAACAGCCGCGCCCTGCTCCTGCTGGCGAAGCACGGGCTGATCACGCTGAAGGACCCGACCGACGAGCTGGCCACGCCCAAGGACATCGTCGCCAACCCGAAGCACCTGCAATTCAAGGAGCTGGAAGCGGCGATGCTGCCGCGCACACTGGACGAGGTGGACCTGGCGCTGATCAACACCAACTACGCGCTGGCCGCCGGCCTCGACCCGCAGAAGGACGCGCTGCTGATCGAGGACAAGGACTCGCCCTACGTGAACTACCTGGTCGGCCGTCCCGACAACAAGGACGACCCGCGCGTGCAGAAACTGGCGATGGCGCTGACCAGCCCGGCGATCAAGGCGTTCATCGAGAAGAAGTACCACGGCGCGGTGCTGCCCGCGTTCTGATGCATGCTTTTTCTTCCCCCAAGAGGGAAGAAGAAGCCAAAGCGCACCCGACTGCCCGGTTTCCTCCCTCGCCCCTCCGGGGAGAGGGCCGGAGTGAGGAGCCGGGCTTGCGACAAGGCTCGCATCAACCAACGTCCAGGCAAGATTGGCCCCTCACCCCAACCTTCCTCGCTCCTCAAAGCCGATGCCATCCATGGCGTCTCCCCGCGTGCTCCCCGGAGGGGAGAAGGAGCGGAGCCACACCTCAGCCCTGTTCCGCCGGAATCTCGAACACCTGGCGCAGATAGGTCACGTAGGCCTTGTCTTCGCACATGTTCTTGCCCGGCGAATCGCTGAGCTTGGCCACCGGCTGGCCATTGCAGCGGATCATCTTGATCACGATGTTCAGCGGCTCCGGCCCCACGTCGTTGCTGAGGTTGGTGCCCACGCCGAAGGCCAGCAGGCAGCGCCCGCGGAAGTGCTCGTACAGCTGCATCACCTTGGGGATGTCCAGGCCATCGCTGAACACCAGCACCTTGGTGCGCGGGTCGACGCGATTGGCGCGGTAGTGCGCGATCATCCGCTCGCCCCAGTCGAACGGATCGCCCGAATCGTGGCGGGCACCGTCGAACAGCTTGCAGAAGTACATGTCGAAGTCGCGCAGGAAGGCCTCCAGCCCGTACACGTCCGACAAGGCGATGCCGAGGTCGCCGCGATATTCCATCGCCCAGGTTTCCAGCGCGGCCACCTGCGAATCGCGCAGGCGCGGCCCCAGCGCCTGGTGCGCCTGCAGGTACTCGTGCGCCAGCGTGCCCAGCGGGGTCAGGCCGAGCCGGCGCGCGAACCACACGTTGCTGGTGCCGGCCAGTTGCTTGCCGAGCCCGTCGCGCAACGCGGTGAGCACTTCCTCGTGCCAGACCCGCGAGAAGCGCCGCCGCGTGCCGTAGTCGGCAATGCGGCAGTGCTCGTAATCCGGCGTTTCATGCAGCAGGGCCATCTTCGCCAGCAGGCGCCGGCGCCCTTCGGCCAGATCCAGCTTCGGCTGCGTGTTGCGGAAGTACACCTCGTTGACGATCGCCAGCAACGGCACCTCGAACAGGATGGTGTGCAGCCACGGCCCGACGATGCGGATCTCGATCTCGCCGTTGCCGGCTTCGGCCGGTTCGATGGACACGTACTTGGCGTTGAGCTGGAACAACCCCAGGAAATCGACGAAGTCGCTCTTGATGAAGCGCATCCCGCGCAGGTAATCCAGCTCGTCGGTGGTGAAACGCAAACTGCACAGCGCGGCCAGTTCGGCGCGGATCTCGTCGATGTACGGCACCAGGTCGATGCCCGGGTTGCGGCACTTGAAGCGGTACTCGACCTGGGCGGCCGGGTAATGGTGCAGCACCACCTGCATCATCGAGAACTTGTACAGGTCGGTGTCCAGCAGGGATTCGATAATCATGGATCGTCCATGCAGATGCGGGGTCCATCCGCCACGCGGATCGGGGGCGAACGAAAGGGAGGCTTCGATTATCCCCGCCATGACCCGCGCGATCCATCCAGCAGGCTGGCGCGCAGGCATAAAAAACCCCGCGCGCCAGGGGAGGGGCACGCGGGGCCTGTCAGGTCGGCGTCCTTGGGGAGGTAGGGCCGACCCCTCAGCGGCGCGTTGTTCTGCCCCGCTTCCTGTCGCCGTCACGGCGATACGATGGATTAGTGTGGGCGCCCGGGAGAAAGTTCAAGGGTCGCATTCATCCACCAGACAGGAGCCGAGCCACCCCGGTGCCTGACGGCCCGGCCGTTACAATGCCGGGGCCTGTCGCCGGAGAACCCCATGTTGATGCGCTGGATATGCCTGCTCGCGCTGTGCTTCGTCCTCCCCGTCCGGGCGGCCGAGCTGAAGATCGACCTGGGCCACGGCGTGACCGTGCTGACCACGGATCAGCTACTCCACCGCGCCGACGCCCGCAGCGTGACGATTCCGGGCGACGTGGCCTACCGGCGCACCATGCATTACCGCGCCGTGCTGCTGCGGGCGCTGCTGCCCGGGCTGGTCCCGGGCGATCACCTCCAGTTCGCGGCATCCGACGGCTTCACCGCCGAAATACCCGCCAGTTCGATCCTGAACCACCAGGGCTCGCAAGCCTGGCTGGCCGTGGAAGCTTCGTCCGCGCCCTGGCCCGCCCTGCCCGGCACCACCCGCAGCGCCGGTCCGTTCTATCTGGTGTGGGTCCAGCCGCAGGCGGCCCATATCGGACCGGAGCAATGGCCCTACCAACTGGCATCGATCCGACGCATGAGCGACGTGGACGCGCGCTTCCCGGCCATCGTGCCAGCCGCCTCCATGCCGGCGGACAGCCCGGTACGGCACGGTTTCGCCGTATTCAAGCGCACCTGCTTCGCCTGCCACACGCGCAACGGCGAAGGCGACGCCACGCTGGGGCCGGACCTCAACCTGCCCTACAACCCCACCGAATACCTGCGCGCGGACCTGCTGCGCGCCTTCATCCGCAACCCGCAGTCGCTGCACCGCTGGCCCAGGGCGAAGATGCACGGCTTCCCCACGCAGGCATCGCTGTCGGATGCCGACCTGGACGCGGTGCTGGACTACCTGCGCTACATGGCGAAGCACAAGACGCCACATTGAGCGCCGGCCCGAAACCTTTCCGCAACAAGCGCCCGTCCTGGAACCCGTTCACGCCATGGTTCCGGTGAACGTCCATTCCGGAGAAACAGGTAGGAGCGGCGTCAGCCGCGATGCCTTCAAGGCTTTTCGGGTGCCAGGCCAAGAGCATCGCCCGCGAGCGGGCCCCTACCATTCGGAACCACGGGGCATGCGGATGCGCTGGACGAGGTTTTGAACAAGCCCTGCGCGTCCAGGCCCCGGATCAACCTGCCGGCCCCTTGGCCATCGCCTGCAGCGTTTCGTCGCGTTGTGCCTTCGCTTCATGCGCCAACACGCGCACGCGGCCGTAGAACGCCGGCCATTGCCGCCGGCTTTGGCGAAACAGCTCGGCGAAGGCCGGCGTCCACTGGTCGTACAGGCCGAACGGCAGCAGGCGCGCATTGTTGATCGGCTTGGCTACCCAGGCGTCGTAGCGATGGTCCCCGGGCCAGTGCGCATCGCGCCATGCGGCGTAGCGCTGGCGGAACGCGGCGATCTCGCGCTGCTTGCCCGCTTGCATGAACTCGACATCTTTGCCACTGGCATAAAGCTTTTCGAGCCTGTCGCGCAGGTTCAGAACCAATCGGGTGAAACCTTCGTCCATCGCCTGCGCCTTGCCGTCCGTTGGCGGCAGGCCGCGCGACGCTCGCCATTCGCGCAGCCCCTCGCGCTGCACGAAGGTGGCGAAGGATTCGTTGAACGCGGTGTCGCCCTTGGCGTAGATCAACTGGTGCGCCAGTTCGTGGAAGATCGTGCCGGCCAGTTCGTCGTTGTCCCAGCGCAGCATGCTGGACAGGATCGGATCGGCGAACCAGCCCAGCGTGGAGTACGCCGGCACGCCGCCCACGTAGACGTCATCGCCCTTGGCCCGCAAGCGCGCCGCGTCGGCATCGGCACGCGCCTCGCTGAACCAGCCCCGGTAGGCCACGCAACCGGCAAACGGGAAGCAGTGCTGCACCGCCTGCACCGAGAAGCGCGGGGTGGCAAACACGTTCCACACCACGAAGGGGCGGTGCAGGTCCACGTAATAGGTGTAGCTGCGGTTGTCGGGCAGCCCCAGCACCTGCGAGGCGAAGCGCCGGGCGCGCTGCGACAGCGCCAGCCGGGCGGCCAGGGGCGGCGGCGTGGCCGGGTCGCGCAGCACCTTGCCGATCGGCCGGCGATGCAGCAGCAACTCGCCTTCGCCATGCGTCACGTGGGCGTAGTAGCCCAGGTTTGCGCATGCCGACAACAGCAGGCCCACCGCGCCGAGCGCGATGAGCCGGGTCTGGAATGACGTGTACCGGGACGTGCCGCGACGGGTCATGCCGTCATTGTGCCGCAGCGCGGCATGGCTGGGCCGTTTTCCCCATGCTTCAAGGCCAAACCCGGGAACCGCCTTCGCGACGCGGCTCAATGCCCATGGTGGCGATGACTGCCACCGTGCCCGCCATTCGAATGCCCGTGGCCGTGCGAAGGCGCAGGACGGCCATGCCCGCCCCGGTGGCCATGCCCGTAACCAGGATGCCCACGGTAACCGCCGCGATAGTCATGGCGTCCGCCGCGATAGTAGCGGTGCCCGCCGTACCAGACGCCTCCGACGGCGACGCCGGGCGCCCAGCAGCAACCGTAACCGCCGTAGTAGGGCGAGACGTAGTAGCTGTTGCCGTAGATCACGGCCGGGCCGCTGCCGTAATAGGCGCTGCCCGCGTAACCGTTGCCGCGCACATAGCTGTAGTCGGGCGACACGTAGCAGCCGGACAGCAATACCGTGGCACCAAGGATGGACAAGCCGGCAATCAGACGTTTCATGGCCAGACGTTTCATGGCATTCCCTCCACCAAGGCACGACACCCCGCTGGCACCGCACGATTGAGCCGGTACCGGGCGAACGGCACCGGATGCCGCACCTCTGCGCGACACCAGTATGACAACGCCGGCCGCGGCACGTTCCGTCGCCACGGATTCCGGTTCAGCTTTTGCCGCGCTTCATGCCCTCGCCTCGTGCATGCGCCAGACCGAGGCCATGCGGCGCATCGCCGGACGCGTTCGCGTGCGAAGGCAGTTCGTCATGCGTGTCGGATTCGGGAGGGTGCGCCTGTGCCTCCGCGCCCGGCCAGTCCGGCCCGCGCTGCACGCGCTCGCGCTTGGCTTCCAGCAAGGCCTGGATCTGCGCCACCGCCTCTTCCTGGGTGATGTGTGCCGGGGCGGCCGGCGGCGCCTTGCGCGTGGAGGTCGCCTTCTTCGCGACCGGGCGCTTCGCCACGGGCCGCTTGGGAGTCGTCTTGACGACGCTTGCGGCCGGCGATTTCCCCGCCGCGACCTTCTTCGCCGCGACCTTGCGCACGGCCTTGCCTGCCGTCTTCCGGGCCGCCGCCTTCTTCGTGGCCGTTTTCCCGACGGCAGCCTTCCTGGCGACGATCTTCTTCGCCGGGGCTTTTCTTGCGACAACCTTCTTTGCCGTCACCTTCTTCGCGGCGCGCTTTCGGGTCGCCGGCTTGGCTGCTGCCGACTTCCGTACGGCGACCTTCTTCGCGGCAGCCTTCCTTGCGACAGTCTTCTTCGCTGCCGTCTTTGTTGCTGCCGTCTTTGTCGCAGCCGTCTTTGCCACCGCCTTCCGGGCCGCGGTCTTGCGGGTCGCAGATGCCTTCTTCGCCGTCTTCCGCGGCGAAGGCTTGCCGGCTGCCGTCTTGCGTGCCGCGGCTTTCGTCGCGGCGGCCTTCTTCGGCACCACCTTCTTTGCCGAAGGCTTTTTCGCGGCCTTTTTCGCGGCCGGTCGTGTCATTGCGTGCTTGCCTGTGCTGGTCTTTCTGGCCGAGGATTTCTTCGCGGCCGACTTGCGGGTCGTTGCCATGCGTGCGTACTCCTGCGGTGATGGGCAACCCAGTATGGGCACCGCCATGATGACTCGAACGTGAGCGTACGTCCCCTGTCAGAAGTGGGGCTGTGACAGCGCGCCGAGAAAATGCGGCAATATGCGCGGATTCACCATGATGGTGAATACCACGCCATAGGCCGCGCCCCAAAGGTGCGCACTGTGGTTGACGTGATCCTGGCCGCGTCGATCCATGTAGATCGAGTAGGCCGTGTACAGCACCGCATAGATGGTCGCCGGCATCGGAATCACCAGCACCAGGATCTGCGACCAGGGCGCAAAAAGGATGTAGGCGAACAGCACGGCCGAGACCGCACCCGACGCGCCGAGGCTGTAGTAGTTCGAATTGTTGCGGTTCTTCAGGTAGGTCGGCAGGATCGATACCAGCAGGCCGCCCAGGTAGAACAATCCGAAACCGAACATGCCCAGCGACGCGTTGTAGAACGGCGCCATCGCCCGCCCGAAGAAAAACAGCGTGAGCATGTTGAAGAACAGGTGGGTGCCGTCGGCATGCACCAGGCCATAGGTCAGCAGCCGGTAGTACTCGCGCTTGCGTGCCACCGCCGGCGGCCACAGGATCAGGTCGTCCATCACCTGGCGGTTCCTGAAGGCGATGAACGAGACGATGCAGGTGACCGCGAGGATCAGGATCAGCACGAGCGACATAGAACCATTCCGACCAAGGACATGAATCCGTCCATCTTCGCGTTCACGCCCGTGCTTGTCGACCGCTAGAATGCGCGCTCCCCCTGCGGCAAGCCCCGTCAGTCGATCCCATGGACCCCATTCGTTACCTGCACCTGGACGTCTTCGCCGCCAGCCGCGGCGGCGGCAACCACCTCGGCGTGGTCACCGACGCGCGCAGCTGGAGCGATGCCCGCATGCAGCGCTTCGCACGCTGGAACAACCTGGTCGAGACCACCTTCCTGCTGCCGCCGGACGACCCGCAGGCCAGCTATCGCGTGCGCATCTTCACCCCGCACAAGGAGATCCCGTTCGCCGGCCATCCCAGCATCGGCAGCGCGCACGCCGCGCTCGAATGCGGGCTGGCCTCGCCGGTGGATGGCCTGCTGTGGCAGGAATGCGGCGCCGGCGTGCTGCCGATCCGCGTGGAGGGCGACAGTGCCGACCGCCGCCTGCTGCTGCAATCGCCCGGCGAACGGGTGCTGGAAACCGGCCACGATGCGCATCCGTTGCTCGGCGCGGCATTGGGCGGCATCGGCAGCGGCATCCTGCCGCCGGCACTGGTCGACGGCGGCCGCCGCTGGTGGCTGGCCGAGGTGGAGAGCGAATCGGCACTGCGCGCCTGGCAACCCGACCACAGCGCGATCGGCGCCCTGGCCAGGGCCAGCGACAGCATGGGTCTGTGCGCCTTCGCGCGCAGCGAACAAGCCGGCTATCAGCTGGTGGTGCGCGCCTTTCCCGCCGGCGTGGGCATCGTCGAGGACCCCGCCTCCGGCGCCGCCAACGGCCTGATCGCCGCCTACGTCGCCCAGACCGAACCGCACGGCCCGCTGGCCGGCGGCTACACCGTCAGCCAGGGGCGCGAGATCGGTCACGACGCGTGCCTGGTCGCGCACATGGTGGACGGCGCCGTGTGGATCGGCGGCCGCACCCACGTCATCATCGACGGCCGCCTGCACTGGGACGGCACGTGAACGCGAACGCGCAGATCTGGGTGGATGCGGACGCCTGCCCGGGAGCGATCAAGGAGATCCTGTTCCGCGCCGCCGAGCGCGAGCGGATCCCGGTCACGCTGGTCGCCAACCAGTACCTGCGCACGCCGCCCTCGCGCTTCATCCGGGCCGTGCAGGTGCCCGGCGGATTCGACGTGGCCGACAACGAAATCGTGCGGCGCGTCGCCGCCGGCGACCTGGTGGTGACCCAGGACATTCCGCTCGCCGCGCTGGTGATCGGGAAAGGCGCGCTGGCGATCGACCCGCGCGGCGAACTGCATACGCCCGAAACCATCGCCCAGCGCCTCGGCATGCGCAATTTCATGGACGAACTGCGCGGCAGCGGCGTCGATACCGGCGGCCACGCGCCCTTCCACGCCCGCGACAGGCAGGCCTTCGCCAACCAGCTCGATCGCTGGCTCACGCAGCGGCGCCAGGCACGCCCGTAGCGCGCCGGGTCACCCGGGCAGTCAGTCGCCCCGCTCGTCCAGGTTCGCGCGCCGTGCCGCCACTTGCGACAGCACCGACCAATCCACATCCTCGTCGCCCGCCGCCAATGCTTCCAGCAAACTGTCGCGCAACACGCCGGCGAACGGCAGCGGTACGCGCGCCGCATCGCTGGCGGCCAGCGCCAGGCCCACATCCTTGTAACCCAGCGGCAGCGCGAAGCCGGCCGGCTTGAAGCGCCGTTCGGCGATCAGCTTCGCGTAGCCCTGGTAGGCCGGTGCGGCAAACAGCGTGCCGGTCATCACCGCCAGGAAATCCGCGGCGCTGATGCCGTGCGCCCGCGTCAGCGCCGAAGCTTCGGCCATGCTCTCGATCGCCGCCGCCAGCATGAAACTGCCCGCGATCTTCGCCACGTTGGCCCGCTCCGGCGCCTCGCCCAGCGGCCACAGCTTGCTGCCCATCGCCTCCAGCAGCGGACGCACCCGTTCGATCGCCTCGCCCGGCCCTGCCACCAGGATATCGAGCCTGGCCGCGGCAGCCACGTCGGGCCGGCCGAACACCGGCGCGGCGACATAGGCCACGCCGCGCTCCGCGTGCGCCTGCGCCAGTTCCTTCGCCAGCGCTACCGACACCGTCGCGTGGTTCACGTGCACCGTGCCGGCGGCCATCGCATCGAGCACGCCGCCGCCGAGGATCACCTCACGCACGGCGCGGTCGTTCGCCAGCATGCTCAGCACGGCCTCGCCGCGAGCCGCCTCGGCCGGCGTCTTCGCCACCACTGCGCCCAACCCTGCCAAGGGTTCCGTCGCCGCCACCGAGCGGTTCCACACCGGCACCGCATGACCAGCTTTCAGCAGGTTGGCCGCCATCGCGCCGCCCATCGCACCCAAACCGATGAATCCGATGTTCATGGCGTTCACTCCTGAAGTGGAAAAGTGCCTCGCAGGATAATCGCCCACTCTCAGCGATGAGGCTTGCCGACCAGCGCTTGCAGCTTTTCCCTGTCCAGCTCACCCACCCATCGCTTTGCCACCACGCCAGCAGGCGTGATGGCATAAGTCAGTGGAAGTGCATGGATACCGAAATAGGTCGGCTTCAACTTTCGTGGCAATTCACGCTCGTCCACGTGCGCCACCGGATAGCCCGGCGGATGCGCGGCAACGAATTGCCGCAAGGCGGCCGGCGCAATGTTTTCGTAGGTCAGCCCAATCATGCGACCGGATGGGTGCGATGCCGCAAAAGCAGCCAGCATCGGCATGTCGTCACGACACGCTTCGCACCATGTCGCCCAGTAATTGACGATGACCCAGTGCCCGCGCTGCGCGCTCAGGTCGAAGCGGTGGCCATCGGGGGAACGGACCACCAGCGCCTTCGCAGTTTCCGATGCGCCAGCGTTCCGCGAAGCCACGCCGGAAAGGAGCATCATGACGGCCAACCAGCACATGCCACATTTCATCGGAGTCGCATCCTTGTGTGATCGGATCCATTCAGGACTTCCGGATCCGCGCTCGCCAGTGCGACTGGTCATGCTTGCCGGAAAACCCCGCCCGCGCAATCACGCCACCTGCCCCGCCGCCTGCCCCGACGCCCACGCCCACTGGAAGTTGTAGCCACCCAGCCAGCCGGTGACGTCGACCACCTCGCCGATGAAATACAGCCCGGGCACGAGTTTCGACTGCATGGTGCTGGACGACAGGCCGTCGGTATCCACGCCACCCAAGGTGACTTCGGCGGTTCGATAGCCTTCGGTGCCGCTGGCGACGATGGGCCAGTCGTGCAGTTGCCGGCCGATGCCGCGCAGCTCGGCCTCGCGGTACTGGCGCATCGGGCGGCTGTCGAGCCAGCGTTCGCACAGGCGTTGCGCCAATCGTTTCGGCAGCACGTCGGCCAGCACGTTCTTCAGTTCGGCGGCGGGCCGCGACGCACGCTGCCCCTCCAGCCAGCCGGCGGCATCGAGATCGGGCAACAGGTCGACGCGCAAGTCGTCGCCGGGCTGCCAGTACGATGAAACCTGCAGGATCGCGGGACCGCTGATGCCGCGATGGGTGAACAACATGCCGGCGCGGAAGCCGCTTTTGCCGACGCGGCTTTCCACCACGGGAAGCGCTACCCCGGCCAGATCCTGGTAACGCTCCTGGTGCTTGCCGCTCAAGGTCAGCGGCACCAGCCCGGCACGCGTCGGCAAGACTTCGTGGCCGAACTGGCGTGCCAGCTCGTAGCCGAAACCGCTGGCGCCCATGCTGGGGATCGACAGTCCGCCGCTGGCGACCAACAGCGACTCGGCATGCACCTCGCCATGCGCCGTGAGCGCGCTGAATCCCGTTTCCGCCCGTCGCACGCGGGCCACCGCGCAAGACGTTTCCACCCGCACGCCGGCCGCCGCGCATTCGTCCAGCAGCATGCGCACGATCTGCTTGGAGGAGTCGTCGCAGAACAACTGGCCCAGTTCCTTCTCGTGGTACGCGATGCGGTGCTTCTCCACCAGCGCGATGAAATCCCACGGCGTGTAGCGCGCCAGCGCCGACTTGGCGAAGTGCGGGTTCGCCGACAGGTAGTTCGCCGGCGTCACGCCCATGTTGGTGAAGTTGCAGCGCCCGCCGCCGGACATCAGGATCTTCTTGCCGGCCTTGTTCGCATGGTCGACCACCAGCACGCTGCGCCCGCGCTGCCCGGCGGCGATGGCACACATCAGACCCGCGGCGCCGGCGCCGACGATCAGTACATCCACTTTCAAGATTCCACCGCTTGCACTTGTCCGTACCTTATGAAGAGTGTCGTTCGGGCGCCGGCCCAGGCCGATTCGATGGCCCGATAGCCACGTTCCACCCTCACCGTCATTCCGGCGAAAGCCGGAATCCAGTCAGGTACTCGTGCGGAGCACGCAATATCGGTTTTCGAGTGCTTCGCACGAGTATTTCACTGGATTCCGGCTTTCGCCGGAATGACGGTGAGGGCTATGCGGGAAACCGCACGCACACAGCCGGCATTATCGCCCACGCGCATCGCTTACACTGTGGGCCTGTTTCCCGGGAACCACCGCCATGCCTTCCTTCGACGTGATCTCCGAAGTCGACAAGCACGAACTCACCAACGCCGTGGACCAGGCCAACCGCGAACTGGCCAGCCGCTTCGACTTCAAGGGTTCCGACGCGAAGTTCGAGCTGGACAAGTTCGAGATCACCCAGAGCGCGCCCAGCGAATTCCAGTTGCAGCAGATGCTGGACATCCTGCGTGCCCGGTTGATTTCGCGGAAGATCGACGTGCGCGCACTGGACGTCGCCGAGCCGGAAACCAACCTGGCCGGCGCGCGCCAGAAAATCACCGTGAAGCAGGGTATCGAACAACCGGTGGCGAAGAAGCTGGTGGCCGAACTGAAGGCGGCCAAGCTCAAGGTCGAGGCGCAGATCAACGGCGACAAGCTGCGCGTCACCGGCAAGAAGCGCGACGACCTGCAACTGGCGATGGCCCTGCTGCGCAAGTCCGACGTGGAACTGCCGCTGCAGTTCGACAACCTCCGCGACTGAACCCGGCGGGTACTGCCCGGCCTACGCCTGCCCCGCCGCGATGTTCACGCTGATCGCGATGATGAACACGTTGAAGAAGAACCCGATCACGCTGTGCAGCAGCACGGTGTGGCGCAACAGGCGGCTGGTGATCTGTACGTCGGATACCTGGAAGCACATGCCGATCACGAACGCGAAGTAGACGAAATCCCAGTAGTCCGGCTCCCGCGTGCCGGGAAAATCGAGCCCCTCGTGCTGCTTGCCGAAGTTGCCGTAGTAGCCGTGCGCGTAATGCAGCGCGAACATCGTGTTCATGAACAGCCACGCCAGCACGATGCTGGCCACGGCCAGGACGATCGTCACCACCCCGCCGTTCCTGCCCGCATGCAGCTCGATGGCCAGCGACACCAGCACGATCAGCGACACGCCCACCGCGCTGAACAGGGTGGCGCGACGGCCGGTTTCCTGCGCGCTCGCCTGGCGGCTCATGTGCTCGGCGGTGGCCCGGTTGAACAGCCGCAGCAACATGCCCAGGTACAGCAGCGCGCCCAGGTCGAAACCAGCCAGCAGCGCCAGCGCGGGCTTCCTGCCGGCCAGCACCAGTGCAATCACGATCAGCACGAACACGGCGGTCGACGTGGACAGCCACGGGCGCGCGCGAACGAAGCGCAACGGGTACCCGTCCTTCGACGAAGCCGATGGGCGCTTGTCGTTCATGGGGTGGGCCGGATGCCGTGGCGGACTCGCGGCTCAGGCGCGCAGGTCGTCGAACTCGGTATGCCGCTCCATCCATGCCACCGCATAGCTGCAGGCCGGCACCACCTTCCAGCCCTCGGTGCGCGCCGTGTCCAGCGCCGTGCGCACCAGGGCGCCGGCCAGCCCGCGCCCGCCCACGGCCTCCGGCACGACCGTGTGGGTGATCGTCATCACGCCGTGGTCGAGGGTGTAGTCGAGCCTGCACAGCGAGCCGTCCACGAGGGTCTCGAAGCGGTGGGCGGTACGGTCATGGCGGATATCGGGGAGCATGGCGTTTTTCCGTGTAGGGCACATGACTTCGCAGCATACGACCTGGACACGGAAAATAGGCGTGAAGCGCCAGCCACCGGCCTTTCGCACAACCTGCACGGGAACAGCACCACGCTGCCGCCACCTCCACGAAGCGGAGAACCCGCCATGACCACGCGATCCGCATCCGCCACCTGGAAAGGCGGCCTGAAGGACGGCAAGGGCAGCATTTCCACCCAGACCAGCGCATTGCGCGACGCGCCCTACGGCTTCAAATCCCGCTTCGAGAACGGCCCCGGCACCATCCCCGAGGAACTGCTCGGCGCGGCGCACGCCGGCTGCTACTCGATGGCGCTGGCGCTCGGGCTGGAAAGCGCCGGCATCACGGCCGAACGCATCGAGACACGCGCCGACGTCACGCTGGAACAGGAAGCCAACGGCTTCACCATCACCGCCGTCCATCTGACCTGCCGGGCGCGCATCCCGCGCATCGACATCGCCGTGTTCGAGCAGATCGCCGAAGCGACCAAGCAGCATTGCCCGGTATCCAAGGTGTTGAACGCCCGGATCACGCTGGATGCCCGCCTGGACGGTTGAACGTCCGGACGAGGACACCGTACGAGGCACCTCACTCGCCCTAC
>Ga0164242_10006049_pt1 | contig 13384 bp, 14 predicted proteins | sample OricomgcompostMG_FD_108783 | JGI IMG/M metagenome (GOLD analysis project Ga0164242, IMG submission 108783) | Miracle-Growth compost microbial communities from Emeryville, California, USA - Original compost - Miracle growth compost (MG) ...
GACCGTCGAGTCGGCCAACTTCAACGGACCCAAGCTGGTCGTACGCTTCGTCGAGGTTGCCGACCGCAGCGCCGCCGAGACACTGCGGGGCACCGCGCTGGTCATCGCCGCCGAGCAGCGTCCTGAGCTGGACGACCCGGACGAGTACTACACCTCCGACCTCATCGGCCTGGCCGCATCCACGGTCGACGGCACCGATCTCGGGCCCGTCCGGGACGTGATCGACATCGCCGGCGCCGACTACCTCGTGCTCGCCGTCGACGGCACACAGCGGCTGGTTCCCTTCGTCGCGGCGATTGTCCCCACGGTCGACCTCGCCGGCGGCCGCGTCGTGATCGACCCGCCCGAAGGCCTGTTCGACCTGTGAGCCACGCCGTGCGGAGCGAAGGTCCGGCGCTGAGGCTCGACGTCGTCACGATCTTCCCGGACTACCTCGCCCCATTGCGGCAGTCGCTGCTGGGCAAGGCCATCGACCGGGGACAGGTCGTCGCGAACGTCCACGACCTGCGCGCCTGGACCGAGGACGTGCATCGCACGGTCGATGACACCCCGTACGGCGGCGGGCCCGGCATGGTGATGCTCCCGCAACCGTGGGGCCGTGCCCTGGACGCCATCGCCCCGCCGGACGGCCCGGGCCAGCCGCGGCTGATCGTGCCCACCCCGGCGGGCATCCCGTTCACCCAGGCCATGGCCGCCGAACTCGCCCGGGAGCCGTGGTTGCTGTTCGCCTGCGGCCGGTACGAAGGGATCGACGCGCGGGTCATGCAGTACGCCGCACAGCGCATGCCGGTGCTCGAGGTCAGCCTGGGCGACTATGTGCTCGCCGGCGGAGAGGTCGCCGTGCTGGTCATCGCCGAGGCGGTCAGCCGGCTGCTCCCCGGCGTACTGGGCAACGCCCACTCGGCCGTCGACGACTCGTTCGCCGAAGGTCCGGGTGGCCTGCTCGAGGCGCCGGCGTACACCAAGCCCGCGAGCTGGCGCGGCCTGGACGTCCCGGAGGTCCTGCTCTCCGGCAACCACGGCGCGATCGCCCGGTGGCGTACGGAGCAGTCGCTGGAACGGACCCGCCGCGTCCGTCCGGATCTGCTGGAGCGGTAGCCCGTTTTGGGGACGGCGGGACCACTGTGGCATCATTGAGCGGTTGCCTGCTGCGCCTGTTCATGCGCGCGCGGGCGAATCAGCAAGCTTGTCGATGCGAAGGATCCTGCGATGAACACCCTCGACGCCGTTGACGCCCAGTCGCTGCGCGATGACGTCCCCGACTTCCGTCCCGGTGACACCTTGAAGGTGCACGTCCGGGTCATCGAGGGCAACCGCTCCCGCATCCAGGTCTTCCAGGGTGCCGTGATCCGGCGCTCGGGCGGTGGCATCCGTGAGACCTTCACGGTCCGCAAGGAGAGCTACGGCGTCGGCGTCGAGCGCACCTTCCCGGTGCACACCCCGGTTATCGAGAAGATCGAGGTCGTCACCCGCGGTGACGTCCGTCGCGCCAAGCTCTACTACCTGCGCGAGCTGCGCGGTAAGAAGGCCAAGATCAAGGAGAAGCGCGAGACTGTCGCGCGTTGACCTTCTGCCGATAGACACGGCATGAGCGAGGGGACGGACGAACCGATCTCGGCGTCCGAACCGCCGTCCGAGCCTGTGTCCGAACTGGACGCCGGCGCTGTGCCGGCCGAGGCGGACGCCGAGAGCGCCGATTCGGCCGAGGCCGAACAACTGTCCGACGAGCTGGCCCTCGGTGCTATCGACAACGTCGCGAACGGCGACGCGGGCGCCGTCCAGGGCGATGCTCCGACGGCGGCCAGCGCCGAGCAGAGCGAGCTCCGTGGGCGCCACTCCCGCGGCCGCCGGCGCGCCGCGGCGGACCGGAAGTCGGGCTCGGACAGTGGTGCACCGGGGAAGAAGACCACCAAGCGCCGCAAGGCTCCGTGGTGGGAGCTGCCGGCTCTCGTGGTCGGTGCGGTGCTCATCGCGATCGTCGTGAAGACGTTCATCGTGCAGCCGTTCTTCATCCCGTCGGAATCGATGGAGAAGACACTGCACGGCTGCAGCGGCTGCCGCGGCGACCGGATCCTGGTCAACAAGACGATCTACGATTTCCGCGACCCGCACCCCGGCGACATCGTCGTGTTCCACGCCCCGCCCGGCTGGGACGACGAGCCGGCGACGCAGCCGCCGTCCAACCCGATTCTCAAAGGCCTGCGCGGCTTCGGCCAGCTGATCGGCTTCGTCCCGCCCGACGGCCTGGTCCTCGTCAAGCGGGTGATCGCCGTGGGCGGGCAGACCGTGCGCGGCGTCGACGGCAAGGTGCAGGTCAGCGACGACGGCGGCAGGACCTATCGCACCCTCGACGAGCCGTACGTCTATCTCGACGGCCCCGACACGCACGGCACGTTCGGCCCGATCACCGTGCCGAAGGGCCGGCTGTGGGTGATGGGCGACCATCGCAACGACTCGGCCGACTCCCGGTTCCACTGCCAGACCGCTGGCGGCGACTGTGGCGCGGATGCCAATGTGACCAGCGCGACCGTGCCGGTCAAGGACGTGATCGGCAAGGCGTTCGTGATCGCCTGGCCGCCGTCGCGGTGGCGCACGCTCGGTACGCCGGCAACCTTCAAGCAGCACGCCGAGGCGTCCGCGGCCGCGGTCTCCGGCGGGGCACCGGTACTGGCCTCACTCGCCGTCGTCGTACCGATCGGACTGCTTCGCCGTCGCCGTCGGCACCGCACACGATGACAGGTACGGCCGAGAACCCGACCTTCCGAGTGGGCGGCCGGCTGCTGCTGATTGATGCGGACGATCGCGTGCTGCTCATCCACGAGACGTACGAGGACGCCGGATCCGGCCGCACGCACTGGCTCACGCCGGGCGGTGGCGTCGAGGACGAGGAGGATCCGCGCCAGACGGCGGTGCGTGAGGCGTTCGAGGAGACCGGGATCGAGGTCAGCCTCGCGGCTGACGCGCCGGAGGTGCTCACCACACGCCGCTACTGGTCCTGGCGCGATCTGCACTTCGACCAGGTCGACCACTTCTTCGCGGCGCGCGTTCCCTCCGGCTTGGCCGTGCAACCCCAGGGCCTGACCGACGTGGAGGTCCTCACCCTGCTCGGGCATCGCTGGTGGAGCGTCGCCGAACTGCGCGAGACCACCGAGACGATCCTGCCGCCGCAGCTCGCCGAGATCCTCGAACGCGTGCTCGCCGACGGCGCGGCAGGCGTGCTCCCCGCGTAAGGTCGGGTCCGTGTCCCAGTCCTTGCCGGTACGCCGGCTGATCGTCCGGCGCGACGCCGGCTCGACGGCGTACGAGGCCGCCCTGCTGCGGGCCGGGTTCGATCGGGTGGCCGGTGCGGACGAGGCCGGGCGAGGCGCCTGCGCCGGCCCGCTCGTGGTGGCCGCCTGCATCCTGCCGACCGGCAAGCGTGGACGGATCGAGGGACTGGACGACTCCAAGGCGCTGACGGCCGCCACCCGCGAGCGTCTGTACGAGCAGATCGTGAAAGTAGCCGTGGCGTACTCGATCGTGGAGGTCTGCGCCGAGGAGATCGACGCATACGGTCTGCACGTCGCGAACCTGGCGGGCATGCGCCGCGCCCTGGGCACCCTGTCGCCGGCGGCCGACTACGCCCTCACCGACGGATTCCCGGTGACCGGCGTGGGCGTGCCCGCGACGGCGGTGTGGAAGGGCGACGCGACGGTGGCCTGCATCTCCGCGGCGTCCATCCTCGCCAAGGTCACCCGGGACCGGATCATGACGCGGATGCACGAGCAGTGGCCGCAGTACGAGTTTGCCAGGCACAAGGGCTACATCACGCCGTTGCATTCGGCGGCGCTGACCGAGCACGGCCCCTGTCCGCAGCACCGCCGGCGGTACGTGAACGTCCGGGCTGCCATGCGAGAGAATGATCCGGACGTCTTCGCAGAGCGAGAGTTGGTATGAGGAGTGAGTGACTCCCCCCATGAGTGGGGGCACCCCCAACGGAGCGAACATTGAGCGCTGAGGATCTTGAGAACTACGAGACCGAGATGGAGCTGCAGCTCTATCGCGAGTACCGCGACGTCGCTGCGCAGTTCAACTACGTCGTCGAGACCGAGCGCCGCTTCTACCTCACCAACGACGTGGACCTGCAGCCGAAGAACGCCGACGGCGAGGTCTATTTCGAGCTGACGATGCGCGATGCCTGGGTCTGGGATATGTACCGCCCGGCCCGCTTCGTGAAGACCGTGCGGGTCGTGACGTTCAAGGACGTCAACATCGAGGAACTCGACAAGCCGGACCTGCGCCTGCCCGAGGTCTGACGCTTTCGTCCACAGGGCGGGGTTTGTCCACAGACCGGCCTCTCGCACCCCGGCCCGTCCTCGCCGCGCGGCACCGTGGCACGTATGAAGACCAAGGACGCCGTCGGACGGTACGGCGAAGAACTGGCCGCCCGCTACCTCGCCAACGCCGGTCTGACGATCATCGACCGGAACTGGCGCTGCGCCGCTGGTGAGCTGGACCTGGTGGCGCGTGAGGGCGCCACACTGGTCTTCGTCGAGGTAAAGACCCGGTCGACCAGTGCGTTCGGCGACCCGGCCGAGGCGATCACTGCCGCCAAGGCGGCCCGCATCCGCCGCCTCGGCCTGCAGTGGCTGGACGAGCACCGCGAGGTGTACGGCTGGCCGGACCTGCGCTTCGATGTGGTCGCGATCGTCCGGCTCGCGGCCGACGGGCCGCTTCTGCGGCACCTGCGGGGAGCGTTCTGATGGCGCTGGCCCAGACCCTCTCGGTCGCACTGATCGGCGTCCGCGGCCAATTGGTGGAGATCGAGGCCGACGTCTCCGGGGGCGCCCTGCCCGGGCTGTCGTTCACCGGCTTGGCGGACACGACCGTTGTCGAGGCCCGCGACCGCATCCGCGCGGCCATGACGAACTCCGGCATCGGCTGGCCGAACACGCGGATCACCCTGGCGTTGCTACCGGCCGATGTGCGCAAGTACGGCTCGCGATTCGATCTCGCGATGGCGATGGCCCTCATCGCCGCCGCCGGGCAGCTCCCGGCCGAGCCGCTTGCCGGTGTGGTGTGGCTGGCCGAACTAGGTCTGGACGGCCGGCTGCGACCGATACGCGGCGTGCTGCCCGCGGTCGCCGCGGCCCGGGACGCCGGCGTCCGCCGCGTGGTCGTCGCGGCCGGCAACGCCGCCGAGGCCGCGCTGGTCCCCGACCTCGACGTCCGCGCCGCGCACGACCTCGGCGGGTTGGTCGCCTGGCTGCGCGGCGACGGCGCCGCCCCACCGGTGGCGCAGCCCGCGGGCGGCTGCGACGGCACGACAGGGCCCGACCTGGCCGACGTCGCCGGACAGCCGCTCGCCAAGCGCGCCCTCGAGATCGCGGCGGCCGGCGCCCACCACCTCTACTTCATCGGAGTACCGGGTTCGGGCAAGACGATGCTCGCCGAGCGCCTGCCCGGTCTGCTCCCGCCGCTGGACGACACGGCTGCGCTCGAGGTCACCGCGATCCACTCGGTCGCCGGGCAGTTGCTCCCCAGCAGCGGTCTGATCCGGCGCGCACCGTTCCAAGCGCCGCACCACACGGCCTCGCTCGCGTCGCTGGTCGGCGGCGGGTCGGGGCTGGCCCGTCCCGGAGCGATTTCCCTCGCGCATCGGGGAGTGCTGTTCACCGACGAAGCCCCCGAGTTCAGCGCCCATGCGCTGGACGCACTGCGTCAGCCGTTGGAGAGCGGCCAGGTCGTCCTCCACCGCAGCGCGGGGCCGGTGACGTACCCGGCGGCCTTTCAACTGGTGCTCGCCGCCAACCCGTGTCCGTGTGCGGCGAAGGAGGGTGACTGCGTGTGCCCACCAGCGGTCCGCCGTCGCTATCTGCAGCGGCTCTCCGGACCGCTGCTGGATCGCGTCGACCTGCATATCCGGGTGGACGCCGTCGAGCACGCCGCGCTCTTCGACACCGCCGAACTGCGCGAGACCAGCACGGACGTGGCGGTGCGGGTGGCCGTCGCCCGTGCCGCCGCCCAGGAGCGCTGGGCCGGGCGTTGGCGGGTCAACGCCGAGGTACCGGGATCCGCGCTGCGCAAGGGCAGGTATGCCCTGCCGCGCCAGGTTCTGCGCCCGGCCGAGACTTACCTGCAGCGCGGCCAACTCAGCGTCCGGGGCCTAGACCGCATCATCCGGCTGGCCTGGACGATCGCCGACCTGAGCGGACTCGCTGTGCCGGACGCCGGCGCGGTGAACGAAGCGCTGTTCCTGCGGACCGGAGGGACCTCGGCATGGGCGGCCTGAGCACTGAAACGGCCGCCCAGGTGGCTGACGAGGTGGCCGACGAGGTACTGCTCGCTCGCGCCTTCCTCAGCCGGGTCGGCGAGCCGTGCAACATCCCGATGTGGGCCTTCGTCCGCAAGGCCGGCGCGGTGGACGCGGCCCGGGCGATCGCCGCCGGTCGAGCACCCGAGGAGGTACAGAAGCACGCCGCACCACGCCTGGCAGAGGCCGACCCGTGGGCCGATCTGGAGACCGCGGCCGCCCTCGGCGTGCGGCTCGTGGTGCCCGAGTCGGACCGGTGGCCGCACTTCGGCCTGGCGTGTCTGGAGTTCGCGGCGGAGGTCAGGCTCGGGACGTACCGGGCCGGCCGCCGCTCGCACGAGAACTACGGCGAGCCGATCCCGCCGCTCGCGTTGTGGGCGAAGGGCCCCGGTGATCCATCGACCCTCGGCCATCGCACCGTCGGGATGGTCGGCTCCCGGGCCTGCACCCAGTACGGCGAGCACGTCGCCACGCAGTGGTCGTACGAACTCGCGCAGCAGGGCGTCACGGTGATCTCTGGCGGCGCGTACGGCATCGATGCCTGCGCGCACCGTGGGGCGCTGGCGGCGGAGGGTGACACGGTGTTGATCTCCGCCGCGGGGCTGGACCGGCCCTACCCGCCGGGCAATGCCCGCCTGTTCGACCGGGTCGCCGAGCGCGGCCTGTTGATCAGTGAGGGCCCACCTGGGATGGCGCCGCATCGCCACCGGTTCCTGATGCGCAACCGCCTGATTGCGGCTCTCTCGAGCGGCACCGTGATCGTCGAGGCGGCGCGCCGGTCCGGCGCCGCCAACACCGCGAGTCACTGCCAGCGGCTGGGCCGGCCGCTCATGGCCGTCCCCGGCCCGGTCACCTCGGCGATGTCCGCCGGGTGCCACGAGTTGATCAGGCGTGAGAGTGACCCGGCCTTGCTCGTGGCGAGCAGCGCCGAGATCCTCGCCGTGGTCGGCAGCCCGGGGGAGGGCATGCCGGATCCCGGTGATGCCCGCACCACCGACATCCGCGCCGAACTGGACCGCCTCGATCCGGCCGCACGGCGAGTCTTCGAGGGGCTGACCGCGGGCAAGTTCAGCCGGCCCGACGAGATCGCCCTTCGTGCCGGCATCGCACCGCTGGAAGTGTTCCGGGCGCTGCCGACCCTGGAGCTGGCCGACCTCGTCGAGGTCGGTGAGGCGGGCTATCGGGTCGCGGCCCGTGTCCGGGACGAGTTGAAGTGATCAGCATGTCCCGCCCGCGTGGTGGGTTGCCCTGGCCCTCTGTGTCGCGCAAGGTCGGGGGATGGACAACCGCCGGGTCGACCTCCGCGCGCAACGCACCGCGCTGCCTCCGGCGCTGGCCACGGCGGTCGAGGATTACGAGAGGTACCTCACGCTGGAGCTGAACCGCTCGCCGAACACCGTACGGGCCTATCTCGGCGACGTCGTCGGTCTGCTCGATCACCTCGCCAGGCTCGGCGGGCGCACGATCAACGATCTCGAACTCGCAACGTTGCGCGGCTGGCTCGCGATCATGCGCAACAACGGCGCCGCGCGAAACACGCTGGCCCGCCGCTCGGCCGCGCTGCGCACGTTCACCGCGTGGGCCCACCGGACCGGGCGCAGCGCGACCGATCCGGGCCAGCTCCTGGTCAGCCCGAAGGCACATCGCACCCTGCCGCCGGTGCTGCGGGCCGACGAGGCGGCTGCGGTCATCGACGGTCCGGACCCCGCCGACCCCGACGATTCGCCGATCGGCTTGCGCGACCGGCTCGTCGTCGAACTGCTGTACGCCAGCGGTATCCGGGTCTCGGAGCTGACCGGCCTCGACGTCGATGACGTGGACCGGCAGCGTCGGGTACTGCGGGTGCTCGGCAAGGGCAACAAGCAGCGAACCGTCCCATACGGCGTCCCGGCCGAGCGCGCACTCGAGGCGTGGCTGTCGCGCGGGCGCCCCGGGCTGGCCGTCGACGGCAGCGGCCCGGCGCTGCTGCTGGGCGCGCGCGGCAAGCGCATCGACCAGCGCGTCGTCCGGCAGATCGTCCACGACCGGGTACGCGCGGTGCCGGGGACGCCCGACATCGGGCCGCACGGACTGCGGCACAGCGCGGCCACCCACCTGCTCGACGGCGGCGCCGACCTGCGGGCGGTGCAGGAACTGCTCGGCCACGCCAGCCTGGCGACCACACAGATCTACACGCACGTGTCGATGTCGCGCCTGCGCGCGGTCTACAGCCAGGCCCACCCCAGGGCCTGAGAAAGGGCGCGGCGGGCGGATAGGGACTTCTCCCGATGCCCGCCGCCCCCTCAGGCGCGCACCGTCCTTCCTGCACGGATCACTACAGGAGGACGAGATGACCCACATGGTTCCGCTGGTCGGACTCGCCGAGCAGGCGTACCGGCAGCAGCGCATCCGCGACGACTTCCGGCGCTCCGGCGGCGAACGCCGCCACCACCGCCTGCCCCGGCTGCGGCGCGATCACCACCAGGGGTGAGCGGCGCGGCACGGTCCGGCGACATCGCAGAGGCAGTCGGTCCTGAGCGCGACAATGGGCAGGTGCCGCGTAACCGGACTGCGCTCGTCGGGCGGACGGCCGAGCTGGCGACGGCCCTGGCAGCTGTCCGTGCCGCGCCGGCCGTCCTGCTCGTTGACGGTGACGCGGGCGTCGGCAAGACCCGTCTGCTCACCGAGCTGGCCCAGGCCGCCGCGGCCGACGGCACCCTCGTCCTGAGCGGCAACTGTCTCGACCTAGGCGACGCCCCGCCGCCGTACCTGCCTTTCGTGCAGGCCTTGAACCGACTGGCCGCCGAGCACCCGCAGTGCGTCACCGCCCTCACCGACGCGCTGCCGGCGGTGGCCCGCCTACTCGGCCGCGACGCGGACGGCACCGTCGAGCGGATCGACCGCGGCGAGCTGTTCGAGGCGGTCTACCGCGCGCTCGCCGCCTTGGCCACGGACCGGTCCGTCGTGCTGTTCGTGGAGGACGTGCACTGGGCCGACCAGGCCAGCCGCGATCTGCTCGGGTTCCTGTTCCACCGCCTGTCGGGCGATCGCGTCGCGCTGGTGATCACCTACCGCAGCGACGATCTGCACCGGCGTCACCCGCTGCGTCCCACCCTCGCCGAGTGGCTGCGCGCGCCGGCGCTCACCCGCCTACATCTGGAGCCGCTGGGGGTCGACGAGGTGCGGGCGCTCGTCACGGCGCTGAGCACCACGCCGCCGGCCGAGGACGAGCTACGCAAGATCATCGAACGCGCCGACGGCAACGCGTTCTTCGTCGAAGAGCTCGTCGCGGCCAGCGAGCAGTGCGACTGTGTACAGCTGCCGTGGCAGGTCGCCGACTTGCTGCTCGTCCGTGTCGACCGGCTCTCACCGCAGGCCCGCGACGTGGTGCGCGTGGCCGCGGTCTCCGGCCGGATGGTCTCGCACAACGTCCTCGAGGCGGTCGTCGACCGGCCCGCGTCCGAGCTGGACAGCGCGCTGCGCGAGGCGGTCGAGGCACACATCCTCGAACCCGGCCCGAACGGCCGTGGCTACGTCTTCCGCCACGCCCTGCTCGCCGAGGTGGTCTATGACGACCTGTTGCCCGGCGAGCGGACCCGCCTGCACGCGGCCTATGCCGCGACCCTGGCCAGGCGTGAGGGCGCCAGCCCCGCTGAGCTGGCCCGGCACGCCCACGCCTCGCACGACCTCGCGACCGCGTACGAGGCGAGCGTGGCCGCCGGCAACGAGGCGATGGCACTGGCTGCTCCGCAGGAGGCTCTGCACCACTACAGCACCGCGATCGACGTCGCCCGCCACGCCGCGGGTGCTCCGTCCGACACCTCTCCACTCGTCCTGGCGGCGGTTGACGCATCGATCGCCGCTGGCCGGTCGTCCCGCGGTGTGGCGCTCGCGCAGGCCGCGCTCGCCGATCTGCCGCAGCCGCTGGATCCGGCAGCCCGGGCGCGGCTGCTGTTCGCCTACGCCTCGGCGGCGATGCACGGCGAGATCGACCACGAGCCGTTCCGGGCCACCACCGAGGCGCTCACCCTGGTCCCGGACGATCCACCCACCGCCTTCCATGCCGAGCTGGCAGCGCTGCACGCCCGCATCGCGCATTCGATCGGGCTGGATGTCGAGGGGGAGCGGTGGGCGCGCCGCGCCCTGGAGGAAGGGCAGACCGTCGGTTGCCACGTCGCCACCGGTGATGCCCAGACCACCCTGGCATTGATCAGCCGGCGGGCCGGTGATCCCTACGCAGCGGCCGCCGTCCTGCGCGATATCGCCGAGCAGGCACGCGAGGCCGGCGACCTCGCCTCCGAACTGCGCAGCCGCTTCAACCTCGGCAGCCTTTACTTCGAGCTCTTCGACCTCGACGAGGCTCTGGCCGTATTCCGCGACGGCGCCGCCCGTGCCCGTGAGGGAGGCCGCCCGTGGGAACTGTTCGGCATGCACGCCCGCGACATGGTCGCGTTGGTCGAATACGTCCGCGGCGACTGGGACGCCGCGCTGCGGACGCTGGAGCTCACCGGCGAGCACGCGCCGCCGACCGTCGTGGCGCTGTTCGAGGCCACCGCCGCCCGGGTCCAGGCCGGACGGGGGAACGCTGAGGCGGTCTTCGCCGCGTTCGAACGCTGCCGCGCGCACTGGCCCGCCGAAGGACGCATCGGCCTGTTCACCGTGATCGCCGCGTTCCAGATCCACGAGCAGCGTGCCGACGCCGACGCCGCGCTGCGGCTGCTCGAGCAGGCCGTCACCGACCTCGGCCGACTATGGCTCTCGCCGTGGTTCCTGGCCCGCATCGAGCTCTCGGCGCGCACGCTCGCCACCCTGGCCCAAGCCGCCGCCAACGCCACCGGAACGCGCCGGGCCGAACTCATGGACGCCGGGCGCGAGGTGGTCGAGGGGGGACGCCGCACCCTCGCCGAGGGCCTGCCGTCCGGTCGCAAGCTCCGTGTCGAGGGACTGGCCTGGAAGCAGCAGCTCGAGGCGGAGTGGGCCCGGCTGCGCTGGCTCGCCGGCATCGAGTCACCCTCCGAGGACGAGCTGTTGGAGCTTTGGCGCGCCACCGTCGAGGCCTACGGGTACGGCGACGTCGTGCGCCTGGCCAGCGTCCGGGCGCGGTACGCCGCGATCCTGCGCGCAACCGGTCACGGCGCACAGGCCGCTGAACAGGCCGACCTTGCCCGCACGGCGGCCCGCGCAATGGGCGCCGAACCCCTGCTGGCGGACCTGCGCGCGCTGGGCACCTCGCCCGCGCCTCGCGCCGATGACAAGCCGGCAACCCTCACCGCCCGCGAAATCGACGTCCTTGGCCTGATCACCGCCGGTCGCAGCAACCGGCAGATCGCCGGGCAGTTGTTCATCAGCGAGAAGACCGTCAGCGTCCACGTCTCGAACATCCTGGCCAAGCTGGGCGTGAGCAGCCGCACCGAGGCCGCCGCCCATGCCCGTCGCAAGCGGTTGCTGCCCGAGAGCTGACCTCGCCTGCGCAGTATCGAGACGTGCGCCGGCGAGGTTCAGCCGGTGTCGTCCCACGGCAACAGCCGTACGGCTCCGAGCGGGCGCAGCAACGTGAGCGGGTCGAAGTACGTACCCCCGCGCCGCGCACCCCAGTGCAGGCATCCGCCGGACGCGCACGCACCATGCACCCCCTCGACGGTGCCGATCACCGCGCCCGCGGCCACCGCGGCTGTGTCGGGGACGGCCGGACGCACCGGCTCGTACTCCGTCGACACCCCGTCGGCGTGGGCGATCACGACCACTCCCCGCCCCGCCACGTACCCGGCGAAGCTGACCGTCCCCGCGCCCGCGGTCCGGACGACCTCGCCGGCGGACGTCGCCAGGTCCACCCCGCGGTGACCGGGACCGTACTGCGAGACAGGTGCGACGAACGGGCGGACGACCGCCCCCGGCACCGGCGGTCGGTAGGCGACCGGGACCGTCAGGAGCAAAGCGCTGCCGAGGAGTGACTGCAACATGGCGCAGACCCTGCCGGGCAGCGGGCCGGGCCGGGCCGAAGCAGGCCGGGCTGTGGACAAAGCACCGCCTGTGTACGGCTACACTTGAGTCGCAGCTCGGATCTCCGGGCTGACTTCGCGTGTCCGCTTCCCAGATCGACCCAGGGAAGTAGGCGGCACTCCTCGGTCCCTCGCGCTGAGTCCTTCAGCGCAGGGTGGATCTGCCGCGACACCGGGCACCAGGGCTCCCCGCCACCGGCGAGGGGCGACAACCGAGGCCGCGGCCGCGGGGTTAGTGCCCTGCCCGCACGGAAGAGAGGACGAGGGCAATGGCCGTCGTCACCATGAAGGAAATGCTGGACTCCGGCGTTCACTTCGGACACCAGACCCGCCGGTGGAACCCGAAGATGAAGCGCTTCATCCTCACCGAGCGCAACGGGCTCTACATCATCGACCTGCAGCAGACGCTGTCCTACATCGACCGCGCGTACGAGTTCGTCAAGCAGACCGTCGCCCACGGCGGCACGATCCTGTTCGTCGGCACGAAGAAGCAGGCCCAGGGTTCGATCGCCGAACAGGCCACCCGCGTCGGTATGCCGTATGTCAACCAGCGCTGGCTCGGTGGCATGCTCACCAACTTCTCGACCGTCTACAAGCGCCTGCAGCGCCTGAAGGAACTCGAGGCGATGGAGCTGAACAGCTGGGAGGGGACTGCCACCAAGAAGGAGCAGCTCATCCTCGAGCGCGAGAAGAACAAGCTCGAGAAGACGCTCGGTGGCATCCGCTCGATGTCGAAGGTGCCCAGCGCGGTCTGGATCGTCGACACCAAGAAGGAGCACATCGCCGTCGGTGAGGCCCACAAGCTGGGCATCCCGGTCGTCGCGATCCTCGACACCAACTGCGACCCGGACGAGGTCGACTACAAGATCCCGGGCAACGACGACGCGATCCGCAGCGCTGCCCTGCTGACCCGTGTCATCGCCGACGCGGTCGCCGAGGGCCTGGTGTCCCGCGCCGCCAACGCCGCGAACGCGGGCAAGGAGGGCGGCGAGGTCGCAGCGAGCGGCGAGGTGGCCGCCGATGAGCCACTCGCCGAGTGGGAGACCGAACTGCTGACCCCGGCCAGCGGTACCGAGACCCCATCCGCCTGATTCGGAGCCCGGTCGGACGCGCC
>Ga0164242_10006050_pt1 | contig 13383 bp, 9 predicted proteins | sample OricomgcompostMG_FD_108783 | JGI IMG/M metagenome (GOLD analysis project Ga0164242, IMG submission 108783) | Miracle-Growth compost microbial communities from Emeryville, California, USA - Original compost - Miracle growth compost (MG) ...
CGCTGGCCGAGCCGGGCCAGCCCCAAGGCCAGCGCATAGCTGGTCGTCGACTTGCCCTCGCTCGCCTGGCTCGAGGTGATGAACAGCGTCGACGGCATGCCTTGGGGCGTCGAGTAGAGCAGCGCGGTCCTCAAGGAGTTATAGGCTTCGGCGAGCGGCGAGCGCGGCGCCAGGAGGTCCTCGCGCAGGTCCTCGACATCGGTTGCCGGGATGATCCCCAGCGTCGGCAGGCCGAGCTTGCGCTCGACATCCTCCGGCGCGCGGATCGCATCGTCGAGCTGCTCGCGCACGAACACTACGCCGCCGGCCAGTGCCGCGCCGATCAGCAGTGCCAGAGCCAAGTTGACCAGCAGCCTGGGCGACGACGGCTTGACCGGCACGTTCGCCTGATCGACCACCGAGATGTTGCTCGCGGTGATCCCGGCCGAGGCGCTCACTTCCTTGTAGCGCTGCAACAAGCCTTCATAGAGCGTCCGGTTGGTATCGGCATCGCGCGCCAGGATGTTGTAGCGCACCGAACGGTCCTGCTCGGTCAGTGTCGCGTTCTTGAACGCATTGACCTGCCCCTGCAACGCCTCCTCGCGTTCGCGGGCGCTCTCATATTGCTGCCGGATCGATTGTTTGATCCCGGTCGCGATCGCGGTGATCTGGCTGTTGATCTCGGCGAGCTGCGCCTTGAGCTGCTGCACCGTCGGATAGGCGTCGAGATGCTTGGCGCGCTCCTGGCTCAGCTGCGCCTGGGCCTGGGCGCGCTGGTCGAGCAGGTTCTGAACCGCCTGGTTGCTCAGCACCGCGGGGATGCTCAAGAGCGGTGTGTTCGCCACCGTGCGCCAATTCTGCTCGGCCGTGATGCGATCGGCGGTCGCCTGGTTGGCCGCCTGGTTGAGTTGCGCCAGCGACGCGGTCGTCACCGAGGTCGAACTGGTCGTCGAGCTGCCGTCGGGATTGGTCTGGTCGGTCTTGATCAGCCCGACCTGGCGGGCATAATCGTTGAGGTCCTGCTCGGATTGTTCGAGCCGCGCCTTGGCCTCGGCCAATTGCTGCGACAGGAAATTGCGCGCATAAGCCGTGCTGTTGAACTTGCGCTGCAGGTCGTTCTTGATGAACTCGCTCGCATAGGTGTTGGCGATCTGGGCCGCCAGCGCCGCCGACGGGCTCTCGAACGAGATCGTCGCCACCCGCGAATTGCGCGGCAGCGACACCGCCAGATTGTCCAAGATCGTCTGGATCACCGCATTGCGCAACTGCTGGTCGCGCGCCACGCCCGGATTGGGATCCGGCGGCGTGACGTTCATTTCGTCGAAGAATTTCGGGTCGTTGAACAGGTTCAAGGTTTGCGCCACCCGGGTCGCCATCTCCCGGCTCTTCAGCACGTCGACCTGCGTCTGCAGGAAGCGGTCGGCATCCTGATAAGAGACCGCCGGCTGCACCTGGTCCTGATCCTGCAGCACCTGAGCGGCTTCCTGATCGATCTGGATGCTCGTCGTGGCGGTGTATTTGGGCGTCATCAGCATCGTCGCGGCCAGCCCCAGCACCAGCGCCGCCAGCACGATCCCGCCGATGATCCACAGGTTGCGCTTGAAGATCAGCCACAGCGCCCGGAAATCGATCTCGAACCCGCCGCCATGATCCTCGGCCTGGCCGAAAGGGGTTTCTCCCTCCAATACCGGCGTTTTCTGAAGCGAAGACATGCTGTCCATAGTCACCAAGCCGCCCTTACTCTCAACTCAGAAATACCGGAACAGATAGAAGAACGGCGCCGTCTTGAAGATATCACGGAACGCACCCTTCACCTGGTCGAACCCGACCACGATCACATCGCCGCCCAGCACCTGCGGATCGGGCACCCGGCCCTCGCGGATCGCCTTCACGTCGAACACCGCGCCCGCCCGCCGGCCATCGATGTTGCGGAAGATCACCACCTGATCGAGCTTCGCCACGTCGGTCGGGCTCTGCGCCTGCGCCAGCGCGGTCAGCAAGGTCTCGGTGCCGTTGATCGCATAGACGCCGGGCTGCTTGACGTCGCCTTCCACCGTCACGTTCTGCGACACCGACGACACCACCGATACCGAGACCTGCGGATTGACCAGATACTGCTTAGCCAACTGCCGGGCGATGTCGTTCGACAGCTTCGTCGCCGTCTCGCCCGCCGCCTTCACCGTGCCGATCAGCGGGAACGACAAATTGCCCGACGCGTCCACCTGGATCTGGTCGAAGCTCAGGTCCTCCTCCTGGAACACCGTCACCTTCAACACGTCCAAGGGCCCAATCTTGTACGCCGCCACCGCCGCCGACGGATCGGGCGGCGGCATCACCGCATAAGACTGCGCCCCATGCGGCAGATCATCCGCCGCATGCATCCCGCTGCACCCGGCACACAGAGCCGCCAAACCCGCGGCAACCACCACACGCCCAACGGCCATCAACCCTCCAACTCCCTCAAATCCGACCGCCGGCCACCGCCAGACCACCCCCGGCCCAGCAAACCACCCATCATCCCACTCACCACCGCCAAAGACAGACTCCGCTCCGGATAGTCAACCAACGAATGGAAGAGCAGAACCAGGAACGCGCCGAGCACCAGAATGCCGACGGTGCGTTGCTTTCCACTATCCGCGCCCGACAGCAGGCGCTTCAACCGAACAGCCGCGAAGATGACGACCACCAGAAGAACGACAGGAGCCACAATGCCCGCTTCCAATGCAAATTCCAGATAATCATTGTGCGCGCGATTCGAAAAATCGGGCCTCACGAATTCCAAACGTTCGGCCGCCGCAAAAACCGGCTGAAACGTGCCAACCCCCGAGCCGGCCGGCCAATATTGGCCGATCGCATAGATCGTGTCCTTCCAGATCTCCGGCCTGACGGCGTCCTCGCTCCCAAATCGCGTCAGCGTGCGTTGCACTCGAGCATTACCGGACAGGAAATAGACCGAGCCACCAACGACGACCACGCTCAGCAACACAGCCGCGATAACGCGCCGGTTCTTCGTGGCCATAATACGAAGAATCATCGCCGCAGATGCTACAGCGGCTACAAGGATCAACACAACGCCCGTACGAGACCCGGTAAGCACGACCGAGAGCAGAAGAAACACCAACAGGGCCGCTACGACGCTCGGCGCCTGGCGCAAATTCCTGAACTCGCCGCCGCCCTTCCACCATGCGACCAGCCCCATCGCTGCAATCAGCAGGACGTCCGCGTCCGCATTCCGATTGGCTTGAAAACCGGTAGCGAAGCCGCCCCCACTACCCGGAAAAAAACGAAGCCAATTGGCATTCCCGCTGGCAAGCTGGACCACGCCGACGACGGCCGCCAGCACGCCCAAAGCCGCAAAAACCCCGACAAGTCTCTGCCGGTCACGCCCGCGAAGCCGCAACGTCATGAACAACATCGCCACGGGTGGGATCAACGCCAGCGCCGAGGCGATCGTCCGGGGCGGCGAAAGAGAAAGCGGCATCCACGCGTTGTCCCCGCCGACCAACGCCAGCGCCTGAACCTCCCCCTCCCGTCCGGGCAAATTGTGCCAGATCGCCGGCGGCAGCGGCACCAGCTGCAATAAAGGAACCGCCACAACCAGAGCCGCGACAAGAAAGAGCGGGCGATCAACTTCGATTGTGGAGTAGCGCCGGTCCTTCGCAGCAAGCCACGCCCAGGCGACGATCGCCGCCAGCGCAGCCAGCTCTACAACCAATTCGGTCGATGGCGATGGCGTCCCTCCACCACCGAAGATGATCGCAATCGCTAGAAAGCCGCCGCTGACCCACAGCCGCCAGTTCGCCGCGGTCGCGGGGGAGGAACGTGATCGCCGCATCGTGCGATGCGCGCTTGCGGCTCGATAGCCCGCATCCATCGCGCGGCGATTTCGGCCGTGGTCGCGCATTGCGCCGGCGTCAACGTCGGTCATGACCATCCCGATCAAGCGTTCAACACCTTTGATCCCTTACCCCAATTGGCGTGTCACACAACCGGGCACCTCCCTTTCGTCCCGCGGCGCGAGCCACACGTACTTCAGGTGCAAGCGCTCCGCGCCGGGTATTCGGTCCGCGAAATTAAGGTCGATATGACCCACAGGGCCTTTCTGCTCTGCTGCATTGTGAAGCAGAGCAGAATGGAGACCAGGGGTTCCCCCTGTTCGGTACCCAGTCCCGAATGTCACGTTGTCCGTTGCAGCCCATCTCCGACGAACGTGCCGGCATCAGGGTGAACATGTCGGTCGCGGAGCAACGCTACAGCTATTCGCCTTCGGCGACGGTGACCACCGCCGCCCCCACGTCTCGTACCGCCTCGATCTTACGGGGAGCCGGGCCAGCCGACCGATCACCTCGCTGGCCGCTACGGGCCGGCATCGGACGGGCGCTCGCCACATACGGAGCGGTCTGACCACCGCAGAGTGTTGCTGGCGCCGCCGCGGCGACGTCCGGGACCATATAATCGACGAGCCCACGAAGCTGCCAGCGCAGGGCCGTTGAGAAATACGGCTGCCAATCCGTTCAGGTTTCATCAGAAAGTCATTGGGATCGGCGGAGTTCGCCGGCGTTTTGGTAGTGCGCCGCCATAGAACATGGCGACAAATAGTAAGTACAGTCGAAGTCTTTTGTGCACAATCAAGTGCATGAAAGAGAGACTTAAATGACAATTCAATTCCACGGCGTCCGTGCTGCCAGAGACTATCTGTTGGAAGGGTTCCCCCTTACCCGCGTCGAAGCGCTTTTGTTGTTCGGCGTTCCCGACCTCACCAAGATCATCTCCGACTTGCGCGCTGAGCGATATATCGTCGTCAGAACTTCGATCACCTTTGCCGCGGCGCTGGTGCGGCTGCGTCAGCATATCAATGTCGGCACGCCAGCCGAACTACCGATCCGCGACATTAAACTCACCGAATATCGGGTCAGCGTATGAGACGCCGGTTCTCAGCCGCCCAGCGGCGGCTCCTCGCCTTTGCCGCAGCCGGCCGATGCCAAGGCTGCGGCACTCCCCTCACCTCCTCGTTTCACGCCGACCATCGCCGGCCGTTCAGCGCCGGTGGCCCGACCATCACCGCCAACGGTCAGGCGCTGTGTGAATGTTGCAATCTCCTCAAAGGTAATTCCATGATCCGTCTCCGCCCGTGGCAATCCGAAGCTCACGACAAAGCCGTCGACTGGTTCGTCGACGAAGCAACCGACCGCCACTTTCTGATCGATGCTGCCCCGGGCGCCGGTAAAACGCTGGTGAGCTGCGCGATCGCCGACACCATGATCAAGCGCGGCTACGTCGAGCGTGTCGTCGTAATCGCGCCGCGAACCGAGGTGGTCAATCAATGGGCCAGGGATTTCAGTCTCGTAACCGGGCGCCATATGAGCCGGATCACCGGGGCCGACGACGATTTCAGCACCATGAAGCTCGACGTCTGCGCAACCTGGGCGGCCACTGACGCGCTTCATGACGGTTTCCAGGAGCTGTGCGAAAACGCCGACGTGCTCGTCATCTGCGACGAGCATCATCATGCTGCGGTCAAGGCCGCCTGGGGTGACACCGCGGATAGCGCCTTCCGCAAGGCGGCTTACGTCCTCGTTCTGACCGGCACACCGGCGCGATCGGATGGCAGGCACACGATCTTCCTGCCTTATTCCGACGATGGCCGTGTCAGCCTTCCCGACGCCGGCTCTTATCGCCTGACCTATGGCGAGGCGGTCGATCTCGGCTACTGCCGCCCGGTCACATTCCATCGACACCATGGTCGATTCCGCGTCGATCTCGAAGATGGCAGCCAATTGGTGATCACCGGCGACCAGCCGGCCAATGTGCCCAACGGGCATCCGGCGGCGCGCGTGTTGCGGCGATCGGTCGAGTTCTACAAGCTCGCCTGCGTGCCGCAATATGACGAAAAAGGCGCCGCGCGGCTCGACGGATTTCAGGGTTCGATGATGAGCCGGGCGGCCGACAAGCTCGATGACCTGCGCGAACGCATGCCCGAGGCTGGCGGTCTGGTGATTGCCTCGTCCATCGAAATGGCGGAATATTTCGCCGAACTCATCGCCGGCCTTGAGGGTGAGCGTCCGATCATCGTTCATAGCGGAATTCCCAATCCCGATGCCAAGATCAACGCGTTCAGGCGCACCGACGCGCGCTGGCTGGTCTCGGTAGGCATGGTCTCGGAGGGCGTCGACATTCCTCGCCTGCGTGTTCTTGTCTATTTGCCGTCGGCACTGACCGAACTCGCCTTTCGGCAAGCAGTAGGCCGCATCGTCCGCAGCGCCGGTCCCGACGACGACACCCGCGCCTATGTCGTCATGCCCTCCTTTCCGGTGTTCGACGATTTTGCCCGCCGGATCGAAGCCGAGATGTCCCCGGTTGCTACCGGTGCGCCGGGCGGCAACGACAAACGCAAATGCCCGGTCTGCCGCACCGATTGCGACAAGGGCGCATCAAGCTGCCCATCTTGCGGTCACGAGTTTCCGGCAAGAAGACGCACGTTCGTCACCTGCGACGCCTGCGGCATGCACATGTCGCCAACGAGCCTGTCTTGCCCGCGCTGCGGCACGGCCAATACGCAGGATTTCGACCTGAGCCTCGATGAGGCGCTGCGGGATGGCGCCATCACCCGCGGCATTGATGTCAGCGAAGAGGATCTCCAATTTGCCGAAGCCAACGCCGACCGGGTCCGCTCGCTCGTCTACCGAAGCGGCGATGCGGCCCTCATCAGGATGATCAGGGGCGTGCCCGAGGAATGTCTGGGATTGCTCCGGAAGATTCTCGCCGACGTCGAGGGCTGATAGATGGAGCGCGGCGGCCCGGCTTTGTGTCGGGCCGCCGCCACGGTTCTCGTCAGCGGAAGGAGCGTTAGCATCTCGCTTACCTTCTCCCGTCTAAATCGGGATCGATGATGCCCTTCAGTTCGAAGCGAAAAATGGTGCAAGCCAAGTCTGGCCGGGATAGCCAATGGCAGTGAGCATTCCCGACCGCGCTGATCAACGCCAATTCCAGTATCTGACGCTTGCCCAGTCACCTCAAATCACACGCTGGCTGGCCCACGGCCTGCTCAAACCCGAGGCGCAAAGACACGATGTGCCCTCGTTCGCGGATCGCAAGGTCCCCATCTTCGATCGTTTTGAAATCATACTCGGCGCGCTTCTCGTGGAGCTCGAGCGGGTCCGCCTCAACATGGAGGAACTGCGCTCGATCACAAATCTAATCCACGAAGGCGCCGGATATTGCCGCAACAGCGGCGTTCCGCTGCCGGCCATGGCCCGCGCGCTCCAGATCCGAATGGCCGAGCTCGCCGATGAGCAGGGCGCTTTCGACGAATTGGCCGCCGCGGCACAGGAAGACCCCTTTTTGCGCACAGCCAGCAGCGCCGAGGCGTACGGCGCGGCAAGCCGATATTCCCAACATGCTCCGACAGACGCCGCAATGGCCATTGTCCGGCAGTTCCACCCCTTCTCGATCGATCCGGCAATTTTCTATGTCCAGTTGATGCTCGACCACGGCGACGACGAGGCCACCGTCTCGCCGTTCTGGGACGTCGTTTGCGAATTTGACAATGCCCGTATTCTTCCGCGCAACGACTTGTCGTTGCCGTGGAGCATCGAGGACGGTTCCGACATCGCGACGTTCGTCACCGTTTCCCTGCCCGCGCTAAAGCGAATGATCGCCGGGCGCGCACAATGCCTCGAGCCAGCCTGATCGTCATGTACATTTCCACCAAGGAATTCGCCGCGATTGCGCGCCTTCACCCAAAGTCGGCGGCGCGTATATGTCGTCAGGCGCATGAGGAGGGGCTAACCTGGCTCGGCCACAGGCTCGACGTCCGGATGACGCGCGCCGGACGCGGCGGCCGAGGCGGTAAGGCCTATGAAGTGTCGATCGCAAGCCTGCCCGAATTCTATCGTCATGCCTTGGCGCCTCGTCCGGTTGCAAGCGAACCGCCTTATCTCAGCGAACCCGACGAGGGGCAATCAGCCCCACGGCCGGTGCTTGCCAGGGACCTCAAACAGCATGACTGGCGGTCACGATCGATTGGCGACCGGTATCGCACTATCAAACCCGTATTGCGCACGCAGCCCGGCTCACGCCTGCGGCGCGAGCGTGTTCATGATGCCGCAATCGAGCGGGGCGTTTCGCCGAAGACGATCTACCGCTGGATCCATGCTTACGAGTTGCACGGGCTGGCGGGCCTCGCTCCGCAAGTGAGGCCACCGCGTTCGCCCGTCGTCGTCTCGCGTCGTTTCGACAAGGCCTTTGTCGACAAATTCGGACGCGATGCACTGTTGCAGGTTGGCGAGAAACTCGAATCCCTCGTCAAGGGCATGTGGGCTTCTTCGCAATCCGAAAACGGGGCTGCGGCCATCGCCCGTGATGCCGCTACGCTGCTCCAGCTCTTTTGCGAAAAACGCAGCTGGCACGATGACGAATTTATCTATGAGCCGAGCCGAGCCCAAGTCGTCAAGTTCAGGCGCTATCGTTACCTGTGGCTCGCCCAGAGCAACGCCTATGACCTGCGTGACGTTCAGCCACGCATCAAACGCGACTATAGCGCGGTCGAACCCATGGAGTGCGTCTTTGCCGACGTAAAATACCTCGACACCGCGATCACGTTCGAGGGTAAACGTCGACGCCCGATCCTGATCGCCTTTCTCGATGCCGGGACCGGGCGAATCTTCGGCCATCTCACGCTCGGTCGCACCAATCCTCCAGCTGCCACCGCGAACCAGGCCAAACAGGCGTTCGCCGCGATGACCTGCGATCCACTCTGGGGAGTGCCAAAGACGCTCTACGTCGACAATGGCAACGAAAATAAGGGCTTTGACGAAGCCCTTAGCGAATTGGGTGCCCTTGCCCCCCATTGCCGGATCATCCGGGCACGAGCGCATAATCCTCAGGCCAAGGCGATCGAAGGCATGTTTGCAGTACTCAACCGCCATATCTCGAGCAACATGCCCGGATTCACCGGTGGCAAGCCCGGTAAGCGGCGCGCGAAACTTGGCCAACGCCACGCTACCCCGTTCACCGGCAGCTGGCGCGAGTTCGTGGCTGAGTATCGCCTACGCCTCGAAGACTATGGGCGCAAGCCTCGTCGTGGCGAGCCTTCGCCCGACCAGGTCTTTGCCGAAAAGATCAAGGGCAAGGAACTGAACGTCCTCGATGCCGATCACGTCATGGCTATCCTGACCGGTGTCGTGGTGCGGCGGCCCGTCCGACAAGGGCGTGTCATCATCAAGGGCGAGCATTACTTTTCGCCCGTCCTGACCACGCGATCAGGCGAGCGGATCCTCGTTCACAGCAGACACGCAGCTGCCGTCGGCGGCGCCTCGCAAGGTTCATATCGAGCAGACGATGTGCAAGACGCCATCGCTGCGGACCAAGCAAACCAAGAGGAAATGCGTACATACTATTTCGAAGACGAAGACGGCAACGTGCACGATCTTGAAAAGGTCGAAAATTTTGGCCCCACCGACCCGAGAGGACGGAAAGTAAGCAGGGACCGGATCAATCACCTTTGGGCCCAGATCGCCGGATATGAAGAGGAGCTTGCGGGCAAAGGACCGATCTCGACCATGTTCGCTGCGGTCACACGCGCATATTTCCATTGTCGTAGCGGCGGCGCCGAGTCAAAAAGCGGTATATCGAGTGAGATCGGTGGCCAACCCGACGGCCGCCGCCGCATTCGGCTCGACGAGCGCGCACGGCTTAATGACCACATCCGGGCTATCGGCGACACCAAGCCGGACGGCGATGAACGCCACGCGCCGGAATACCATCTGCAGCAGATGCTCGAAAATGCAGAGCAGCACAAGAAGCGCTACATCTGCTCCATCCCGAGCGAAATGGGCATGGACAAGGTCATCACCAGATTTGTGGCCGCTGCGCCCGACACGAGATATCATGCGCATCTCAAAAAAGGAAACAAAACGCGAATCATTCTTCAGGGCATCCGCAGCCGATATACTGACTTGATTGCTGAGCTCTCCTTTGGAAACGTTCGCGCGCCGGAGGTAATCGTTCTCACCGAAGTCAACGTTCTGCCAAAATCAGAAATTTCAGAGCTTGTTTCCGAGCTCACTCCTATGCTCGACCGCCATAAGATCGGCCTATTGCTCCTCGGCAACGACGATCTTGGCCTACCAGAAAATAGAGTCGGAAACACTAAACCTTCACCAAAGATCAGCAAGAGCATTCTGGAGCATTTCGACTTCTTCAAATTCTCCTTCGATCAGTTCTCCGATCAGGAGATCACAAAAATGGCGATGGAACACAAAGCCAGTGCAAACGTGGCAAAGTTTATTCAGTTACTCATCGCCGACGGCTCAATCGCCGGTGGCCTCGCCAACATTCAACGCGCGGTCAAACGTCTTTCATCCGCCGAAAAAGCGGGTAAGCTGTCGCTCGCTGAAGCAAAGGTTCTGGTCAAACGGTCGTGAGATCGCTTCCTCACCTGCCGGTTTGAGCGGCTAGATAACGACGCACAGCGCGCAAGCCTTCTTCCCCTTCGAGCATCAGGTCGAGCGCCGAACGGCCGCCGAACAGCGGCGCATCATTGCGACGCCTGATCCAGGCGTCCGCGATCTCGGGATCGGGTAACAGGATTTCGAGATCGCCGAAAATGCCGAGAATATAGGAGGCGCGCATGCTGGTCACTGTCGACACGGAGCCGCTTCGCGCGCGTGCTGAGGCAAGCTCGCCCCGGTCCAGCATCAAAAGCCGCGCCTGATCCGCCTCGGGAACGCACCAGTGATCCAATGCTCGACATGCCGCGGCAAGTGCCGCTTGCTCTCGGACCGAATCTGCCTCAGTCGCTCCAGCCATCGGTTATCGCCTCCAACGCTATAGCGCCGAACATATCGGGAACGTCGATGGGCTTCAAGGCCGTATCAAGATATGCCGATTGAAGCGATGAAGAGTGATGGCGTGGACTCCCATCTTTCAACTGGGGTCAGAATGACCCAACAATTCTTGTACCTGCGCCTAACCAATTGACATTAAATGTCAATCTCAACTCTCCATCGGTAGCGTGAGTTCGGGTCAGGCGATCAACATTTATGACCGAAAATCAGGGCCCCCAAACGTGAAACTCCGTTCGGTAACTTCAAAAGAATCTCGATGTTACCTTCGGAGAGGGCTTGCTGAAATCACATTTCCAGATAACGCGCGAGCGCGCATAGGTGCGCGCGCAGTCAAAGAAGAGCGTCCAGCGCACGTGCATGGCCGCGATTCCGACGAGGGCGTTCTCACGGGACATTTCACATTCTCGTCCCGTGGAAGGGATCACACGCTGCCAATGCTGCTCATCTGCGCGCAGCCGTGCGGTGCAGCACGTCACAGCTCCAGCTCCAGCCGAAGGACCGATCTTCACCTGCCCATTTGACGGTCGCAACGCCCCTTCGCATTCTGGGCCGTCTTTCTCATTGCGGATCGACGCCCCGCTCCTCACCGCGGGTGGTAAAGCATCAATTCGTGATCGGCATCGCTGCAGCAACCGACCGACCAGCGGTGAGTTCCCACGGTAATCCGTGAATGCTTCGGCTCCAAACCAAAGGCTTGGTTCGCACAGGCGCTGTCCGGTATAATCAACAGCGATATGCCGAACGACTGCTTGCCCAACGCGCACGACATCACCGAGCGTTCGATTTTGCTGCGCGCGCGGCGCTACGCGGACCATATTCGTACGAAACCGGAACTGGTCGCAGCTGCTGTCCGCCGGATCGAGGAAAACCTGGCGAGCCATCGTGCTTGCACGGGCCATCTGATGTGGCGGCAAGTTCTGACGTTACCGGTCGAGGACATTATTGCATGCATGCTGCATGATGGACCGGAAGGCCGCCTGCTCCGCTCGACAAATCCTTTTTCGACGATTATCCCACCCGAGGATGTCGAGGAACGTCGACGAACGTGGCGTCGGGCCAAGCAGGAACTCATGGCTGAGTGGGGCGCGGCTACATAGGCAAGGCGTTGTCGACTGCCCCGATACGCCGAAACCCTGCAGACCGGATCGGTCGGCAATGCGACGCCCACCATCATTCGTTTTGCAACCGATCCCTTTTCGACTATCCTGTCACGATCGAGAGGACGTGATGATGTTCAAGGAAGATATTCCAGGAGGCTAACGCTTCCGCCGATGCACTCAGGCTTGAAGCTGGCACGAGTTCTGCTCGTGGCCGCCCCCTTCACTGTCTCCCGCCGAGGACGCCGACATGCGGTTCGACTTCAGTGGATTCCTGGCGGGACTGTAACGCTCGCCCGCGGCGGCGGCGAAGGATCTCCGGCGTCATACCCGATCCGGCATAATACCTGATCCCGCTTCAATCGCCTTCCCGCCCACCACGAAAACGTGCTGCGCGACCTCAACTGACGGAACTCGGTCGGGGTCCAGGAGTCCACTGCCCCGAACGGCCACATCTTGAAGGGCGCGAACATGGCAAAAGCACTCGAATCGTTCACCGCCACGCCGACCGAGGACGGCTATCTGATCCGCATGGAGGACGAGGACGGGGACGCCCTCGAAGTCGTCGCCAGCTTCGATCAGCTCGACCTCATCGTGGAAGAGATCGACCAATATCTCGACGTCGTCGAGGAGGACGAGCTCGCCGTCGAAGAGGACGAGAATCTGCCGAACGCCTGACCTCGATCGCGTGCGTCGTCGAAGCTGGGCACCCCTGGTCGAGAGCAGCGCCGTCGCCCGACGCTTTCAACGGCCAACCTTCCCGCGCCGGGGTTGCGCAAGACCTCTGTGCTCCGCGAGCCTCCCGGTGCCGCCAGCTCGTTAGCCGGGCTTTAATGGCGCTCGGCTAGCGGAGGAGCGATGAACGGCACGTCCAATCACAAGGTTCTCGTCGTCTTCGGCACGCGCCCGGAGGCGATCAAGCTGTTTCCCGTGGTCCGCGCCCTCGCTGTCACCTCCGGGATCGTTGTGCGCACCTGCGTCACCGCCCAGCATCGCGGTCTGCTCGATCAGGTGCTGGCGATCGCCGGCCTCGCGCCCGACATCGATCTCGACCTGATGGAACCCGGCCAGTCGCTCGATCGCCTTACGTCGCGGCTGCTGACCGGCATTGGCGAGGCGCTCGATCTCGAGCGGCCCGATCGCGTGGTCGTCCAGGGCGACACGGCGACGGCAATGGCCGGAGCGCTCGCCGCCTACTACAGGCGCATCCCGGTCAGCCATGTCGAGGCCGGTCTGCGTTCCGGCGACATCTACCAGCCCTGGCCCGAGGAAGTGAATCGGCGCATCGTCGCGCCGATCGCCGACCAGCATTTCGCCCCGACCGACACCGCGGCCGAGGCGTTGCGGCGCGAAAATATCGATCCGGCGACCATCCACGTCACCGGCAACACGGTGATCGACGCGCTCCACGCAACTGCCCGACAGATCGAGACCGATCCCTCGCTTGCCGCAAATCTCGA
>Ga0164242_10006051_pt1 | contig 13383 bp, 9 predicted proteins | sample OricomgcompostMG_FD_108783 | JGI IMG/M metagenome (GOLD analysis project Ga0164242, IMG submission 108783) | Miracle-Growth compost microbial communities from Emeryville, California, USA - Original compost - Miracle growth compost (MG) ...
CAAAAAACGAGATGGAGCTTTGTACCACGGTTGGCTAGCCATGTCACCTTCCATCTTGTTTGAGTCGACGTGGTAGTTATCAAATAGTAAAATTACACAGGAAAGCCTCTATGCCTCCGCATCTTCAAATGGCATGTGCTCGACACAGAACACTGAGAATGTCGGCCATTCGCTCGAAATTCACACCCCCAAACAGTACTTGGATCACCTGTTAGATATGCTTCCCATGTTAGCGATGCTGCTATATGATATTCGCGTGATTTCGGCCTAGCCTCAATTGCCTCCGATACGCTCAGCAACGTCCAACAGCTTTGCCTTCGTCTCTCCCATTATCTTTGACTGTGCCATTACCATCGACTCTCCCATTACACTATACTGTTCAGGATGCATTTTCCCATCGCTCTCATCGCTCTCATCGCCGCGGCGTCCAGCTCATCCGCCGTGACCATACGCAACTACCGCACCGGTACCTGCAAAGGTACCTACAGGCAATGCACCAACATCAAGGCCCAATTCTACTGCGCACGCTCTGTCAATCCTGTCTACTCATCCAGCCGGTTCCTGGGCCTGCCAACTACGGCGATTGGCGCTATCTGCACTGCTAAGGGCGGCAAGAAGTGCGGGACGGTGAAGAAGGCGGGACGCGGGCTAAATCTGTGTATTGGGAACGGGAACTCTAAGGGCTCGTACTGGTTCGGCTGCCGCTCGTGCAGCCGCGGCGAGGATGGCGAGCTTTCCATGGCGGGGGGGGCGGTTGGAGAGATTGATGTTTCTTCGTTGGGTGACGCCGCGACGACCATTGGCAGTGTGGCGCCGGACATTATAGCCTTTGATGGCCACCAGTTCGGGATCAACCAAACCACTCCCCAGGGGGTTGTCAATACCCTACTCCAGTATTTCGACGCCGGTGCCGATTATGCCGACCTCCCTGTCGATCTCAAGGTGTACGAGGTGGCTGTTGGCGATGATGTCGAGTGAGGAAGGAGCCCTCCGTCCCGGACTTGACCAGACGCGGCACGTGCTTTTTTAAACGATTTCATTCTGTGGGAAAACTGCCGTGGTGATATTCTGGTCAGTGGGCCATGTCGGGAAAAGCTAGCTAAGAGGACGGGTCTGGAAAGCTTCGCCGCCGGGTGGCCCCGGGGCCCAACACATTCTAATTGTAATTAGGTAGATTCGATTTCCCTTGGCTAGGTATCTTACTCTAGGGTAACTTACCCTGGAGATAACTCCCGGGTAGGTTATCTAATCAAGGGATATCAACAGGGATATCAACCGGGATCACTCTTTTGATCAGTACGCAATGACTTGTTTTTCCTACGTTTGACAGCTCCCTGAACAGTTGACCTGTTAGCTCAGCTAGGGCCCCACGGACCTGACCATCCCTATCTTCTTACGACTTTTTGTTGTTGTGTTAATGTTGTTGATGAGGCAATGTTGCAGGGCGCAACACGCCCTCAACTTGACCTCACTTTATAGGATCGAGGCATTCCCATCTGCCCTTCTTCACGAGTCAGGGGCGTTAGTCGGGTTATAGGTCTGCCCTCGCCCACTTACCCTCGATTAAGAGCTCAGTGGTGTGTTGGGCATCAAAATAAAGTCAGGGTCCGCTCAGGGCTCAAAAGACACTTTTTGTTGCTTTTAATACTTCGTCATCCAATGACAGCACAACACGTCCGCTTCGTTCCTCGAATTGCGGTCGCCTAATGCCCGATGTCGCACCAATTCGCGCTGATGAGGGAATAAATAATAAATTCCTCAGAGTCATAAGAGAGACTCAATCGGTGAGTTATGTTTTCTACGTTTACTCACATTTTTGTTTCTATTCCGGGTTGTTGTATCTGTGCGCCGGACCAAGTGCAAAACCGGCACCGAGCTCCGCACCCGAAATCACGTTTAAGCGAGACTAGATGGCACCGGGGTTCAACGCAATGTCGGCCCGCCGTCCCCGACACTCCCCACAATTTCCGCCGATTCTCCTGGTTATCGCCCTGATTCTCATGCTTCTCACGGAGTCGGCGACACCGGTTTCAATGGACACCCTCGTAGAACAATCGAGGTTTCGTGGCCACAGCGACGTCCGCCCCCGAGCTGGCGAGCTCACCACCGGCTCGGATTGCGCCGGCTCGGAAGGCCAATGGAACTGCATGACGGACTCGTTTCAGCGGTGCGCCGCCGGGCTGTGGAGTGAGGTCATGCGCTGCGCCGACGGCACAGAGTGCACGCCCGCGGGGCTGACGTACGAGTTTGCGGTTCAATACTCGGGTGGTGGGGATGGCAGTGGAGTAACTTCTGGGTCATCGAGGAAGTCTGTGGGTTGGGGAGTTGGTTTAGCGGTTGTGGTTGGAGCGTTGTTGGGGGTTTGAGGGGCTCTAGAATCAATGATGCTCAGGGCTCGACGTGGTGGCTTCGCTGCGAGACAAATTTCAATTTGGTGACGCGTGGACGGCTGCTTTCAGCCATATGCTGATCTCCGAGAGCCGCGCAGCTGCGTGATAGCCTGATAGTTCCTACTCGGGTGTATTGGTTCGCTTGGTGCCGGAGACAAAATATACGCGAGGTTAGGTCCACTGTCCACATATAGATCGGGAAATTAAGTCGCTGGAGCAAGCTAAAGGGGCTTCCAGGCCATGTACATGTTTTCTCAAGCTGTGCATGTTGAAACCAAGGAACCTCTCCGCAAAGCCCCTGAAACGGAGACATAAACGACTTGGCTGCCGTTGTATCCTGTATCTGTAAGACAGAATCAACTGCTAGTATTCTGTCTTCTTAATCGTAAACTTCTAAGGCCGCTTTAAGTTATTATGCGAATAAATTTGGCTCACTGAATCACTCATATACGCATACTAAAACGGGAGAAGGGAACCATGGCATACGATGGAGATTATCTGAGAAGTCAAAGCCTAGAACCTGTAGCTGACTTCAACAGGGTAGCTCCCGCACGCTCTCCTCACAAGCTGAAATCGATTCTGGGCTGCGATTAAATTCTAGGCTACATAGCGGGCATGGACAAAGCTAAACTTCGTTGCCGCATTGGCGGTGTCTGCCTTTTCCTCGGTTTCATAGCATTGGATCTTTGTGAAACTATCAATCACTTCTCCAAAAACTCGAAATTTACCTCCCGCCAGGGCGGCTGAAAAAAACATGCGAAGTTGAGAAGACATTGGCCAGGTTTATTAGGCTTGGCATCCCGCTCCGCCATTTGTGGGGGTTCGAGGATGGCTCCTCATTGATGGAAAATATTTGGCCTGGGGTTGGGGATATCCAAGCCGGGGAACTAGCCCAACGGCAACCGCACCTGCTCTTCCGTAAGGCAAGCACAGGCCCGGCGACCAGGGCGTCGGTATCACTGTGATATTGCCTCGACGAAAGTGGAATTAGTGGTGCGGTAAGACACGTCTTGATGGACGAGGCACTGGTTAGCGGCAAAAACCCCAAGCCTCAAGCTTCCTGTGTCTCTGCGTTGTGACAGTCATCTTGATTCCGGCAAAATTTGACCGCAGGAATATCTTTTCCCAAGACCTGTGAGGTTGGGTCAGGTATTCATTCCCTCACCAGGCCTTATCTCATGTTCCTCCACCAACCGCACGAACAGCTGGGCGAGCTCTGCTCCCCACGGTTTGCAGACTGGAACAACCACGACGTGAAGGCACTTTCCCGCGCATGAGCTAGACTGCTTCTGGATGCGGCTCCTCACCTGATAAATGCCATGTGCCGTCCCGCCAGGTGAAGTTCGACTGGGTGTGGGGTATCAATCCTCAGGAATCCGTGGGGCTGAAGCGAACCTATCGCTTCTTGATTTTTATTTCCTATCGTTAGTACTCTGCCGGGGAGCCTATAGACTTCCTCGTCCCTCATGTTCAGGTAGGCAAGGGATAGTCTCGAACTCTGACAGAGCTAAATCCGGTCGATTGATTGGCCGCTCACGAGTCACGCTCACGAAGTCGAGGCAAATCCTGGGAGGGTGCGAGTTCAACTACTCGCCAAGAGTAACACGCTCGGCTGGCAGCCTGCACCGGACTAGTCTCTAGCCCCAAGTACGCACCCTGGAAAAAACGGGTATCCATGATCCACCAGAGCCGCTGACAGGGGTCCCGGTTACCGGCGAAATCCTCATTGGCGGAAAGTTTCACTGAGAGGATTTCTCCGTTGGGAAGCCCCCGGCATCGCATGGGCCCCAGGGACAGGCAATTTTTGGGGGGAGGCGGGATGACAACGGCCAAGATTGGACGAGTCTGGGGAAAGCACGCTCGCATTTGTGGGCTTTGTGGAGCATCAATAGCTCGAGATCGTGAATCAACCGCCGCCCGAAAGGTTTTTCCTCTTTTTTTTTTAGCGATGGTGGCTGCGGGCCCATGGCCCATGGTGGTGTAGCTCCTGCTAGTCCGTATCTCGCCCCTTGTCGAACACATGTTCGGCCCTCGTTCTAAACCGAACATAGGACGAATCAGATTCCTAAAAATGGGTCCATCTCGGATTCCTCACCAAACTAAGCTCGCGCGAAGATGCTGGTCCTGGGGATCCCCAGCGCGCCGATAAAGGTTTAAAGCTCCTCACCCCGCCTCCTCCAGGTCTTGCCATCACCTCCTCCCTTCGAGTGTCCTGGAGTCAAGCGGTCCCTGATCTTTTCCCGCTTGCAGTTCTGTGCTTCCACTTTCCAAAAAAAAGGCATCAAGACTTGGGCTTTTCCATCGACTGAGTTGCCAGGTTTGACGCCAGCCCAAATAAGAAAAGAAACACCGCCAAGATGGTGACCTCAAAGAGGGTTTACAACTGGTGAGACTCGCTGACTATCCAACTATGGTACACCCTCAGATCTAACGCGAAATGTTTAGGTACGTGTCGCTGGTGGCGGCAATGTGCATGGTTCTCTACGGGTAAGCCCCTCCGAATTCTGTGGTTGACTCCTTCAGGAGAACCTCGTGGCTAACTGTGTCGATGTAGATACGATGCATCCGTCTTCAACTCGCTCCAGGGATCGGAGAACTGGTTGGCCTACTTTGACTTGGATGCGGTAAGATAGCCCTTACCCGCAAAATCTACGTGGGAATGCACGCGAGCGAAGCTGATCGATCTCATAGGGCGATGACACATACTTGATCGGATTAATAAACACGGCCTACACGATCGGTGCTATTGTTGCCGGTTTCTTCCTCGGCGGTCCTACGGTGAGTTTCGCGACTGGGGGTAGTTATTCTTTCATTCTTTTCCTAACGCCTTTTGATAGGCCGATTATCTGGGAAGGCGATGGGGCATGTGGATCGGCTGCGCTGTCACCGTCGTTGCCACCTTTATGCAGACATTTTCTCCCCGGCACCAGATCGGCTGCTTCATTGCCGGCCGTGTCCTCATCGGTATCGGCCAGGGCATGGCCTTGACCGCTGGTCCTGTCTACATCGGCGAGATGGCCCCTCCACACATCCGTGGGTACATCATGGCTTTCTGGCAGCTATTCTACTCGGTTGGGTCCTTTATCGCATACTGGATCAACTACTCCTGTGGAAAGCACCGCGAGTCTCTGGGCGACTGGGACTGGAAGATGGTTGTCATCTTCCAGATCATGGTCCCCATCATCATTATGGTCCTCTTGCCCTTCCAACCCGAGTCTCCGCGTTGGCACATCCAGAAGAACGGCAACATCGAGGCCGCCAAGGCTTCTCTCCGCAAGATCCGTGACACCGAAGAGGAGGTCGAGGAGGAGGTCACGGTCATCCGTGAGGCCATCGAGTACGAGAAAGAGGCCATTAGCAGCAACTACACCGCCCTGTTCAAGGATCCCTCTATCCGCAAGAGGCTGTATCTCGCCTTCATCCTCAACATTGGCCAGCAGCTTACCGGCCAGGGTACACTCAACTCGTATTCCACTGCCATCTACAAGCAGGTTTGGACGTCGACCGAAACCATCAACCTTATCAACGCTCTCAATGCCACCTTTGGAAGTATGCACTTATAATATCTTTGCCACCCAGCTATCTTAGGATCTAACCTTTTGCTAACTTGTATGCCTAGTCATCTTCACTCTCAACGCCGTATGGATGGCTGACCGCTTCGGTCGACGATGGCTATTGATTGTTGGTGCTATTGGAATGGCGGTCTGCATGAGTAAGTACTGCTTGTGTTTCCTCGTTACACAACCCGGCGCAATAACTAATACCTGGAAGTGATCGTTCCCATCGTAAGCGGGGCAACACCGAGCGTCAACGGCACTAAGACACAGCCTGTGGGCATCTCCATCGTGTTCTTGCTGTTCCTATTCATCCTTTTCTACAAGCCTTCTTGGGGTGCCACCACCTGGATCTGGACCGCAGAAATCTTCAGGTAAGCCGCTTTTCACCTCTGCGAACTCAATCTAGGCGAGCCGTTGCCTGGCGCAGGGAACCCGAACTAATACTCCTCTAGTATGAACGTCCGTGCCCAAGCCGTCGGCATGTGCTCGCAGATGCAGAACGTCGCAAACACCATCTTCCAGCAGTTCTTCCCGACCTTCCTGAAGAACGAGGGCCTCAAGTGTCTCTACTTCTTCTTCGCCGTCAACATCGTCCTCGCCGTATTCGTCTACTTCTTCATCCCGGAGACCAAGCAAATCCCCCTCGAGGAGATCGACGTCCTCTTTGGCGGTAGCAACCACGTCGACAAGGGCGCCCAGATGCTCGGCCTTGATGGCAAAGCCACCGCTGCCCATGGCTCGTCCGGGGACAGCAAGGAGGAGGAGGAGGTGGGAATTTCGGAGCACAAGACCCGCCAAGAGGTTTAAGGTCATCCGAAATGGGAGTTACGTGAAGCGATGATGGGTGGACTACCAGGAGGCACCCGATTTTGAGTTCTGGATTTAGTCGCTTAAATCTCTATGTGGAGTCTTAGATGTGGCTTGTAACTTGAGATATTCGGCTGAAGATATTGATGTTAATTAAGTAATGCCTTTTGAGAATAGCATATGCATTGGAAGCCTTTCAAACATGGTATCTAATTGAGAAAGATTGTCCATGCCGTCTCGCAGACCAAGCCCCTTTCCCCCGGCCCCCCCCCTCCCCACTCCAATTTCTGCCTGAACGACCGGACGACGTATGTTAAACTTGATGGATCCTCCGACCAAGGCGGGCTCCGCGGCTTCGATATCCCTCGACGACTCGACTCTCCTCCCATGGACCTAGGAATACATCTAGCAATAGCCGACGATCCCGGCCTCGAGTGGCTAGCTGTGAGCTTCCTACAACGTAACCTGTACGGGTTGTCTTTTTTTCAAACCTAACACCCAGAGGCTTTTTAATATCCCCCGCAAGAAGGCGGTGGTCTTGTGCCCCTGTTTAGTGGTAAGCGCCACCTACCATTCGTCTGATTTGAGAATCTCGTGAGTGGATGCCAATAGAAGTCTAAAGGGATACACTCCAGAGAGGTCGAATACTGCGGCAAGTTGCACGCAACCTTAGAATCAAATCACCCGCTCCGTTTACGGGCCACGGCTTTGCTCATGACGCGGTTTATGTTGTAAGCACCTCTCCCTTGCGGCGGCGAACGCTCCAAGTCAGAACCTCGTCGCCAGAGTAACTGGGCCGCCCATCATCGATTATAATTCCAGAGACTCGGAATACTGCACCGACGTGTCCTTGTCATGAGGATGTCTTAGATTCCATTACAGTTGCGAGAACTGGGCCGACAGACGCGGATTTCAAATTCTCGGCATATCACTGGGCAACCCCAGTAGCAGCACACTGAGCTACTGAAATCTCAACCACTTGATGTACAACCTACACCTATTCGGACCTCACTGAGTATTTACACCAAATTCAGGACGGACCTTATAGAGATTTGGGACTCAAGTAACCTCCAAGAGACACTCAGTTGTCCTGATGCCTGAGCGTAGAAGCATGCCCCCCGAATCGAGACGCGGGAAGCAATACCCTGAATGTCTTCTGGTCTGTGGACCGGAAGGAAGCCAAAGGCAGGCTAATATCAGCTAAATATGTTCTAAGGCTAAAAGAAACCGTCGACGGCTACATCGAGAAGTATCAGGCGAAGGTTGTCGCCTGAGGCTTTACTCAGAAGGAAAGCATCAACCAGGTACACATGTGCATAGCTTCTCGTGAATCGTTCCTTGCCTCGCACAACCCGAATCCCGGCAACTTCCACTGACTCTACAGGCCATGACAACGGTACCTGGCACGACTGTGAGGCTAGATCCGCAGGCTTGTCCCCCTAGCAATCGATTAAATGTCGATACTTGTTCAACAAGGCCATTTCGCCTGGCGCCACCGTTGAATTTGAAATGCGGTGGTACTGAAAGGCTCGGGGCCCTCGCACGCGTATGTAGCCGGATCCTTTTAGTTTTGAGAAGGGGTGATGTGTTCAGGTATACGGGATTAATATGGAATAGAGGTTCCACCTTGGTGCTACTTTCGGCGGCGAGCTGCCGGTATAACGATACAACGCGGACCGGGAAGCGTGATACCGCCCGTACAACGTCTTCGGGGCTGATATGGGGAGTGACCTGGTCGCGACTTCTAGATGGGGGCCCACTATTGCCTTGGTTGTAAGCGGCTATGAGCGCACTCGAGCCATGTCGAGTGGCTAAATCGATCCTCGCGTGAAACCACACCCGAATCAACGCTTTAGGGCCCTGAAGCGGCTATTTGCGAAGTACTTGTATACTTGTACCACTAGAAGCAGTCACTGCAGTGATAACGGTCAAGGAGTACGCCTAGCTGAGGCATATCAGTGGGCATGCAGCGACGCCATCTTGCCAATTAGGAAAGAGCTTGAGATCAAATGTGTATATACGAAGCAGGGAAGGAAAGGCAAAGCCAATCCGCCCCGATCACAAACTATGTACAACTGAATATGCCGCCATTTACGGAATAAGGCAAAAGCAGACATCGCATGAGCTCCAGCGTGTGCCACAATGTCATGCAAGTATCCATTTCCGGCGCAAACCAAACCCCTATGCGCTTACCAACCAACGATGCAGTTTGAAATTTCCTCTATTCATTCAACACACCAGGTGACGTCCATTTCCATCCTTTTCGGGCCAGAAATTTACAGGCACTGGAAGTAGTAGTCATTGAGAGTCGTGCAAGTGAAGCCGCTCTTGCAGGCGGTAGGGCCCGTCCAGCCGATACCGCCACACTGGCCCCACTGGTCGGCCTCGCCGCCGGTGGCAGGAGGGTTGCCGGGGTCGGTGCTGCCGCCGTCGTCACCGCCGTCGTCACTGCCGTCGGCGTTGAAGGTCGAGCCGATGGGGCCGAACTTGATGTTGGAGTAGACGACGGTGGAGTCGGGGGCCTGGGCCTCGACGTCGGCGGGGACGCCCGAGGTGGTGGGGCAGGTTCCGCGGGCGGCACCGGGCTTGGTGCTGTCGACGGGGTAGGTGGAGTCGAGCCAAAGCATGTTGGCCGCGTGGTCGTCCCAGACGGACAGGACCAGGACCATGGGCTCGGCGAGGGCCTTGCCCATCTGGGCGAGGCCTCCACGCTGGGCGAAGATGTCGTTGTCGCCGAAGGCAACCTTCTGGGCGGTACAGTAGTCGGTGGTGATGGAGTTGCCCGAGACGCCGTCGATGGTGGACTCGGAGTTGGGGATGACCTTGCCGTTCTGGACGTAGAAGCGCTTGATCTCGGACAACTCGCCGTCGGATCCAGTTAGGAATTGAGTAACGACGGTGATCTTGGAGTTGGTGTCGATGGTCATGCCGGGGCCATAGAAGCTAGTGTCTCCCTGGCGGTAGCTGTTGAAGTCACAGCCGTCGGGGTCGCACCAGCCGGCGTACCGGTCGCTGCTGTAGGTGCCTCCGCAGGCATCACCAGTGCACATCTTCTGGCCGATCTCCGTGCAGGGGTGAGGAGTATACGCAGTGGCGATGTTGTTGGCCTCCCAGATGTCCATCTCGGAACAGCAGCTGCCATTGTCACCAACGCCGGCGTTTTCGTCGTTGGTAGACTCCTTCCAGCCCTCAACATTGGCCTAGTGCGAACGGGTTAGCGGGTTGAAGTGCGGACATGTTGTGGTGATTTCTTACAATGCCGTCAATGAACTTCAAGTCACGAGGGCACTGGCTGTCGCAGTAACCGGTACCGTACTTGGCGCCGGCCTTGTTGCCGCTGTACTTGGACATACCGCCGTCGGCGTCCATAGAAACGAAGTAAACAGCTCCGTTAAGACCGCACCCCAGCTTGGACACATCAACATCCATGGTGAACTCGTTACCGAGCAGGTTGAACACTAGTTCACTGGTTAGTCATGTTCATTGCAAAGGTATCTTTTGTGGTGCTTGGTCCCCCCTGAGCGTGGGGCCCGAATGTCACCACCATCACCACTTCTGCCAGGAATACTTACTTTGGTACTTGCTCTCTGTCTCCATGAGATACATGCGGGACCCAATGTTCTTCGAGTACGGGCCTTGGGTGACAAACTTCAGGTTCAAGGAGTTGCCGCTCGTGCTAACACCATATGTCGATGCATATTCTGCACCATCGACACAGCACTTGGATGCGCAGTCTTCGCCGGTGCTGCAGTAGGTGGTGTTCCACTCGTTGCCGGTATAGCAGTTGTCGGGCGAATCCAACTTGTGTAGCCATCTCCAATTTGCGTCGATGGTGACGGAACCGCTAACTGTAGAGCAGCTTCCTCCATCGGTACACTTGGACCAAGACAGAGCAGGTTGGCTCTCGGCGGTCAGGGAGCAGGCCGCCTGGGCGTGGGCGGTGGCCACGAGGGCGGCGAGCGAAGCGAACTTGGCGAACATGGTGGGATAACCTTGAAATGGCGGCCGGAGAAGATATGAAGGAGTGGTTGACTTGAGCGGGTTGGAGGTTAAAATGTTGCTCGGGAAGGTCCCGTCGCGCGGTATATATACACCCTCGCTTGCCTGGCCGGCCACATGGTTGCCCCCATATTCTAGTTCGAAGGCTAATCAGAAGTCCCTCAAGCCAGGAACTTCGGGCCCCGGTCAAGTCCTCCGTTCGGGCCCATCCCAACCGTCAATGGTTAGGGCGGGGCGTAAATCTCCCCAGGCTCAGGCGAAGGGGCGGCTTCCGGCCCGTAGAGCTACAAAAGGTGCCGGACCGACCATCGCCACGACCCAGCGCGGTTAGGTTAGGTCATCTGTGGGGTATGCTGTCCAGGGGCTTAGCAAGGGCCAGCCGCAAGGCGATGAGGGAGATTCACAACAATGGACCACGGACTTCGAAAACCAGGTCGAAGTGTTCCCCATGGGGCTAAGGCGAACCCCGCATGGGCAGGTGTAGATGTTGGGGCCGACTGGGCCTGGTTGGAGATTGATGAGGTCTTTCCCTGGACGCTAGGGGTGAGGCACCCCGGCAGCGAACGAAAGTAGCTAGGACGTCGTTGGCGATGTTGGCGATGTTACCCCGGACGCTGGTCACGGTGGAGGTGCAGGAGGTTGCAGGTCGTTGCGAGTGGTAAGGAAAAACAATCCCATGCCCGGTACTCCGTATAAGTGGTGAAAATTAAGGGTAGCGAAGTGGGTCATAAGAGGAGGCATGCGGCACCTCATTGGACGATTGCCTTCGACCCCCTGACAACCACGGAGGCTCTCTACCGAGAGCAACCAGGAACCGATCTGGAAGGATCAGTCAGGTACAGATGCAGCCGACGATGTTCACTGCACACGTACATGCATGGCTTCCGTGAATCGTTCGAGTCCTCTTCTCCCGCTTTTCCAAGGCGCAGCTGTTGTTGCCGCCCGACGGCCCACCAGTCCCACTGCCACCTCGTCCATCTCCCTCGCTCCAACGTTCCGAACTGCCGCCGATCTCGAAGCTTGGTTGACTGGTTCTGATCAGATAATCCACACCCTATGCATCCCCGCAGCTTTCACTAGGGTTATCCCGCAACAGGCGGTGGAAGCAGGGGGGCAGTCGGTCAAGAAAACAACCCCGCAGCTTCGTTTCCCCAGATGTCCAAGACCCCGAAGGAATTCAATCCCAGAAGCGCATCATATGAGACGGCATTCGCTCGATGTTAATTTGCGGTTCCACACGCGAATCTGCATTTTTCAGCCTCATCGTCGCTACGAAGTAAGCTTCGTTCCCATATGAAAAACCAGGGTGGTGGGCCAGTGCAACCAGGAAAGCAGGAACGGACGCAATTTGGCCATATTGCAACAGTCATGCTGAGCACGTGCGGCATGACCTGCTCGGCGGTACCGAATTTCATCCAATATCGAGGCACACACCCTAGTTCCGAAAGGAGAAGTGAACGGCGGAAGTTATGCGCACATTGTTCTTGGCAAATACCACCAACCACCTAACGTAGCCTCAGCGGTAATTGCATCCGCTAGATCCATCAAACCAACGTCGGCGTCCATGCCACGCGGCGGCCAGCTCCTCCGATAACCGTCTCTTGACTAACAACTAGGCAACCGGTTTATGCGGGGTGACTCTGTTAGGTGTATGTAGACAATCACCTCGGATGCCTCACGCCCAGGGAAGCTAACCAAGGCCATCATACTACGTCATGGTAGGTGGCTGGCAGGCAGTCTCACTAGCAAAGCCTCACCACCCAGGATAGGACTGGGGACGATGGGAAAGACAAAAGATTGGCCAAAGCCCTTCATGCAAAAGTAGCTATTATGGGGACTCGGGACATGACCGCGACATGCTCAGAAATGGACTAGCAAAAGCCTCAGGAAGAGCTACCTTCAATCGTCACAGGGATCGAGCCCGCTTGCCAATGTCGCCGCTTGTGATTGTCGAGCATAGGCTTCGGTAGAAGCCTAGTTCACCATAGAAATTTTGATTGAGTTTGTGGTCACCAGGCAAATGAAGCCACGCCTAGTAGTGCCTAAGGTGGTAACGGATGATATCGGTAGTATCAGAACGGAGTCTCTCATAAGTATCCCCATAACTCTCAAACTAGACGATAGCCTCACAAGAGATCTAGAGCCTATGCATCTTAACAAGCCCGAACTCGCCGTTCGCTAATTTTAGTTGAGGTAGCATAGGTAACGAGCCGTAAGCCGAAGTTGCAGAAACAAGCTCTAGCTCTGGGAGAACTGCCCGCCTTGCCCATGCAGGGAAGAGGTGCATGCAACCTTATTTTGCTAAACACAAAGCTAGAGGATCGACAATACACCCTTAAGAAGCAGCCATTTCGAGAGCTTGACCTGACTAAGATGCGACTAGGAACTGGTTTAGGTACGCAGAAGCGATGCCCAAATCCGGCGTCATATTGGTACCCACTTGGAGATACTTGGCTACGGATGAGAATTAGCCCAAGCCCAGATTAGATTCAAAGATCAAAGGCAAATCAGGGAGTTCGGCAAACCAAATCCGTAGGACATCGGTACTGACCCCAACGATGTATGGTGGCTAAGCCACCCTAGCCTTGTACGAACTTGAAGACTCTCGGAAGTGGTGGCCGAAGTTCCAC
>Ga0164242_10006052_pt1 | contig 13380 bp, 14 predicted proteins | sample OricomgcompostMG_FD_108783 | JGI IMG/M metagenome (GOLD analysis project Ga0164242, IMG submission 108783) | Miracle-Growth compost microbial communities from Emeryville, California, USA - Original compost - Miracle growth compost (MG) ...
AGCCCAAGGCGCGGATCTTCTCCGGTGGCGTGAGCACGGCGTGCGGCAACGCGTCCTCCGCGATGGGCCCCTTCTACTGCCCTGGGGACTCCACCATCTACATCGACCCCACGTTCTACGCCGAGCTGACCCAGCAGTACGGCGCCGACTCCGGCGCGCTGGCGCAGGAGTACGTGGTGGCCCATGAGTACGGCCACCACATCCAGAACCTGACGGGTGAGATCAACCAGTCCCAGCGCGGCTCTGGTGCCACGGGCGGCTCCGTCCGGGTGGAGCTGCAGGCGGACTGCTACGCGGGCGTGTGGGCCAACCACGCCGCGTCCACCAAGGACTCCACGGGGCACGCCCTGTTGGAGCAGCTCTCGGAGTCCGACATCCGCTCGGCCCTCTCCGCCGCCTCCGCGGTGGGCGATGACCACATCCAGGAGCAGGCGACGGGCCGGGTGGACCAGGAGAGCTGGACCCACGGCTCCTCGGCGCAGCGCCAGGCCTGGTTCACACAGGGCTACCGCAGCGGGGATCCCACGCGCTGCGACACCTTCTCCGCACGCGACCTGAGCCGCCCGGGGGCCTGAGACATTCGAGGGCCCGATCCGGTCGGAGCCGGCTCAGCGGCGGCGCGGCTCCGGCAGCCCACGGGCCGCCATCGCGTCGCCGGCGTCCCTGGCCCTGGCCACGGCCTGGATCGCCACGTGGGTGGCCGTGCGCACCGGGGCGCGGGTGAGGCCACGGGCCGCCGCCGCCTCACGCGAGCGGGTCCAGGCCAGGACCAGGTCGGGGATGGTGCGCACCAGCAGCGCGAGGGTCAGCTCCACGGGGCTGGGCGGCAGACGCAGCGCCACGCAGGCGCGGGCGAGACCGTCCATCAGCGTGCTGATCGGCGTGGTCATGAGCAGCAGCCTGGCGTACTGCATGAGCGCGAACATGCCGCTCACGAGACCCACGGCCGCTCCCGGTCCCAGCTGCCACCACTGGTAGCCGCCCACCAGGGCCAGCACCCACCACCACCAGCGCAGGGGAGTGGGCCAACCGCGCAGCACGCGCAACCCGGCGAGGGCGTAGAGGGCCACGGAGACCCCCAGCAGCGTGAGGCCGACGGGCCAGTCCCTCCACACGGTCCCCACCACGCCGACCGCGACCAGCAGCAGGTACTTGACCCACAGCGGCGCACGGTGGACCGGGGAGGAGCCCGGCACGTAGGCGAGGACGGCCCCGATGCCGGCATGGGGCGCGCTCATGCGCCCGCCCCGCCCATGCTGCTCATCGACCCGGCCGCCTCGGCGGTGTCCACGCCCGGCTCCACGTCCACGTCCGGCCAGGGCCGCTCGCCCGCCGCGCAGGCGCGATAGCGCTCGATCAGGGCGGCCGGCTTGCCGTCCGCCACGACCCGCCCGTCGTGGACCCAGAGGACGCGATCACAGTCGGCGGCGAGGTCCAGGTCATGCGTGGCGACGAGGACGTGAGCCGGTGCGTCCGCCAGCGCGCGGACCACGCGGTGGCGGTTGACCAGGTCCAGTGCCGCGGTCGGTTCGTCCGCCAGGACCCAGCTCGGCTGGGTGGCCAGCACACCGGTCAGGGCGACCAGCTGCCGCTCACCACCGCTGAGCTCGTGCACGCTACGGGGGCCGAAGCCCTCGAGCCCGGCCCTGCTCAACAGCGCGTCGGCCCGTTCCGCGCGTTCGCGCCGCCCCAGTTGCAGGCGTCGCAGGGAGAGCTCGATGTCCTCGCCCACGGTGGGCATAATCAGCTGCGCAGCCGTATCGGCGAAGACGAAGCCGATGCGTTCCCTCGCCGCGGCGACCGAGGCGTCCCCGTCCACCTCCACGGTGCCGGTGGTGGGCGCCGTGAGGCGGGCGATGCACCGCAGCAGCGTGGTCTTGCCCTGGCCGTTGGAGCCGATGAGCGCCACGCGGTGCTCGGTGATCCGCAGGCTGGTGAGGTGCAGCAGCGTGCGTTCCTCGCCCGTCGGCGCGGCAACGGTGACGCCGACGCCGCGCAGGGTGAGGCACCCGGGCGCGCCGACGGCGTCGGGCGCAGGAGGCGCTCCGGCACCGTCCGACGGGGTCCCGGCCGCGTCCGGCCGCCGGTCCCCGACAGTGCGGCGGAACACGCGACGCCTCATAGGGCCGAGGTACGCCGCGCGTCCAGCGCGGGGAAGGCCTTGAGGACGCCGACCGCCACGGCGGCGGCGAGGGCGGCCTTGAGGAGGTCACCCGGCAGGTACACCACGTCCGCCGCGAAGGCGGCGGGGAGGGAGAGGTGGGCGTTGATCATCATGCCGGCGATCCCGAGGGTGTGGTTGATCAGCAGGGAGCCCACCACTGCGGCGCCGAAGAGCCACAGGCCGCGGGCGCGGCGGGTCCTGCGCAGCACCAGCGTGGCGAGCGCGCCGATCACGAGGGCCGTGAACGGGAACGAGATCAGGTACCCGGCGCTGGGGCCGGCGAGCACGCCGAGGCCGCCGGAGAATCGGGCGAAGATCGGCAGGCCGGCGAGCCCGACCACCACGTAGACGAGCAGTGCGGCGAAGCCTCGCCATGCCCCGAGCAGCAGGCCGGTCAGCGCGATCGCGAGGGTCTGGAGGGTGATCGGGACGCCCGCGGCGCCCACGGGGATGGCCGGGGCTGCGGTCAGGACGGCCACGAGGGCGGCGAAGACGGCGATGAGGGCAAGGTCACGGGCGAGGCTGACGCGCTGCGTGGCAGGGCGCTCGAGATCGGTGCGAGTGGTCATGCCGACACTCTACTTGAACGCTGTTCAAGAGCTGCGACCGTTAAGCTGGACAGGTTGCCCACACCGGCAATGCCGTCCAAGCGGGTCGCAGCGCGACCCCAGCCGAGAGGAAGTACCCACGCCGTGATCGCCGTCCAGGACCTCGAACTGCGCGCCGGAGCCCGGCTGCTCATGGATGAGGTGTCCTTCCGCATCGACGCGGGGGACAAGGTGGGCCTCGTCGGCCGCAACGGTGCAGGCAAGACGACCATGACCAAGGTCCTGGCCGGACAGACCCTGCCCGCGGCAGGCACCGTGACCCAGTCCGGATCGCTCGGCTACCTGCCCCAGGACACGCACCTGCCGGACATGGAGCAGCTGGCCAGGGCCCGCATCCTCTCCGCCCGTGGCCTCGACGTGGTCACCGACAAGCTCCGCCGCGCCCAGGAGGACATGGCCTCCGAGGACGACGCGGTCCGCGAGAAGGCGATGCGCCGCTACGACCGGCTCGAGGCCGAGTTCCTCGCCGGCGGCGGTTACGCGGCCGAGTCCGAGGCCGCGGCCATCTGCAACAACCTCGACCTGCCAGAGCGCGTGCTCGAGCAGCCCATCGGCACGCTCTCCGGTGGCCAGCGTCGCCGCGTGGAGCTGGCGCGCATCCTCTACTCCAACGCGGACACACTGCTGCTGGACGAGCCGACCAACCACCTCGACGCCGACTCCATCACGTGGCTGCGCGACTTCCTCGTGGACTACGAGGGCGGCTTCCTGATCATCTCCCACAACACGGAGCTGCTGGAGGCCGTGGTGAACAAGGTGTACCACCTTGACGCCAACCGCTCCACGATCGACCAGTACAACATGGGCTGGAAGAAGTACCTCACCCAGCGCGAGACGGACGAGCGGGCCCGCCGTCGCGAGCGCGCCAACGTGGAGAAGAAGGCCGGCGCCCTCATGGCGCAGGCCGAGAAGATGCGCGCCAAGGCCACCAAGGCCGTGGCTGCGCAGAACATGATCAAGCGCGCCGAGCGCATGATGCGCGGGGTGGAGGGCGAGCGCCAGAGCGATCGCGTGGCAGCCCTGCGCTTCCCGACGCCCGCACCGTGCGGGCGCACGCCGCTCACCGCGGAGCGGCTCTCGCGTTCCTACGGCTCGCTGGAGATCTTCACCGGGCTGGACCTGGCGATCGACCGCGGCTCCCGCGTGGTGGTGCTCGGCCTGAACGGCGCGGGCAAGACCACGCTGCTGCGGATGCTGGCCGGCGTGGACACCCCGGACTCCGGTCAGGTGGTCCCCGGACACGGGCTCAAGATCGGCTACTTCGCCCAGGAGCACGACACGATCGACCCGGCCCGCACAGTGCTGGAGAACATGCGCAGCACGGCGCCCACCGAACTCGGTGACGCCGACGTGCGCGGCATCCTCGGGTCCTTCCTTTTCTCCGGCGACGACGTGAACAAGCCGGCCGGCGTGCTCTCCGGCGGCGAGAAGACGCGACTGGCCCTGGCCATGATCGTGGCCTCCCACGCCAACGTGCTGCTGCTGGACGAGCCGACCAACAACCTGGACCCCGCCTCGCGCGAGCAGATCCTCGGGGCCCTGGCCGGCTACGAGGGCGCCGTTGTCCTGGTCTCCCACGACGAGGGGGCCGTCGAGGCCCTCAACCCGGAGCGCGTCCTCCTGCTGCCGGACGGCACCGAGGACCTCTGGAACGAGGAGTACCTGGACCTCGTCACCCTGGCCTGAGGCCGGCGGGACGCTGGGCCCGGCCCCGACACGGGATCGGCTCAGTGCCCGCCGTTCCCCGCGCGCGGCTCAGGGGTACAGCTCAGTCGCGGGCGTCGCCCGTGCGGCGCTGCGTCGCCTCCACGTAGGCGTCCTCGATCTCCTCGTCATGCGGTTGCCCGTCACGGCGGGGCTTGAGCGGCTTGGCCCTGGGCAGGCGGCGGGCGTGCAGCAGCTGCTCCTCGCCGCGCGCGATCGCCTCGCGGTCCTCGCGGTTGATGCGGGCCTGCTGTCGGGCCGCGTAGCCGAAGGCCACGAAGAAGAGCACGCCGAAGCCGGCCCACTGCAGCGCGTAGGACCAGTGCATGCCCTCGTCCGCCTCGGGCTTGGGCAGCGGGACGGGGGCGGCATCCGGTGCGGGCTCCTCCGTGTCCAGCAGGCCGTAGGCCCCCGCGGCCAGCGGCAGGTCGGTCATGCTCGCGATCCGCGGGAGGTCCACCGAGGCCACCTGCTGGGTGGGGGCGTCCTTGCCGATGTCCGGCTCTCCGATGAGGGGACGGATGGTGACGGTGACCGTGCCACTCGGGGGAGCGGGGACGTTGTCCGGGTGCTGATCCTCGGCCGAGCCATTCGGCATCCAGCCGCGGTCCACGAGGACGACGGAGCCCTGCTCCGTCCTGAACGGCACCAGCACCTCCATGCCCAGCTGCGAGCTGAGCGTGCGCTGACGCACGTAGACCGTGTCCTGCGGAAGATAGCTGCCGCGCATCCGCACCGGCGTGTAGGTGCGCTCCTGCGGGAGGTTCGTGAACCAGGCCGAGACGTCGGCGAAGGCGACGGGGGAGGCGTTCCAGTTGGCCGCGACCCTGGCGTTGTCCTGAGCGGTCTCGGCGCGGCGGTCCCACTGCCACCAGCTCAGGGCGCCGCAGACGCCGGCGAAGATCGCCACGAGCAGCAGCCAGCCCACCCAGCGCGTGCTGGCGAGGAAGCGGTACATCTACTTGCCCTCCCGAGGGGATGGATCGCGCTGCTCGGCAGCGGGCATTTCGGACACGGGGACGACCTCGCGCAGCAGCCCCCTGGTGTCCAGGTACTCCCGCAGGTACTCGAGGTGTCCCTCGCAGGCCAGCCAGGTCTTGCGGCGCTGCGGCGTGTGCAGGCGCGGGTTGTTCCAGCGCAGGGCCCAGGCGGCACCCTCGCGGCACCCGCGGCGCGAACAGCGTAGACCCGAGCCACCGGCGTCGGGCACCGCACCATCAGGGCCCGCCGACGCGCCGGAGAGGGAGCCGAGCAGATCGGGGCCGCTCACGCGTCCCCCTCGTCCTTCTCGTCCCTGGGCCCGCGCGGGGACTGCGGGGTCTGTTCGTCGGAGTCGGTCTCGTCGGGTCCGGCCTCCGGGGCCTGGTCGGGGTCCGGCTCCCAGCTGCCGTCGATCACGGTGGGCTCCGGGCCCTTCTCCGGCTCCGGCGTGAGCTCGGTCTGCGGCGTGGTGCCGTACTCGTCGGCCATGAACTGCTCCGGCGGGCGCACCAGGTTGGCGCCCATGACGGCGACCCACGGCAGGATGGCGGAGATGCCGAGCAGCACCAGGCCCACCCAGAGGTTCCAGGTGACGGCGATGATGGCGCCGGCCACGAAGAACACCAGGCGCAGGGCCATCTTGATCGAGTACGAGATGAAGCGCTGGCGCGACTCGATCGAGGCTGCTTCTGCAGCGTCGGTGATGCTGTGCACGTGGTGCGTGCGGGAGTGCCGCTCGGATCCGCTCATGGTGCCTCCATCATCCCACCGCAACGCGCCACGACCAATCGTGCTCGGCGCGTCACGGCCGGGCTCATCGTTAGGATGGAGCGGATCATCCACAGGCCAACCACCGACAGGGGAGCCATGACCGACACAGACACCACCGCCCGCACCGTCCTCGTCACCGGGGGCAATCGCGGGATCGGCCTGGCCATCGCCCGCGCGTTCGCTGCGCAAGGCGAGAACGTGGCCATCACCTCGCGCTCCGGGCAGGGGCCGGAGGACCTCTTCACGGTGCAGGCGGACGTCACGGACGGCGCCAGCGTGGACGCCGCGGTCAAGGCGGTCGAGGAGCACTTCGGGCCGGTGGACGTGGTGGTCGCCAACGCCGGCATCACCAAGGACACGCTGCTGCTGCGCATGGGCGAGGAGGACTTCACCTCCGTGGTGGACACCAACCTCACCGGCGCCTTCCGCGTGGTGCAGCGCACCGTGAAGGGCATGATCAAGAAGCGCCGCGGTCGCGTGGTGCTCGTCTCCTCCGTGGTGGGCCTGCTCGGCGGCACCGGGCAGGCCAACTACGCGGCCTCCAAGGCGGGCCTGGTGGGCCTGGCCCGTTCCGTGACCCGCGAGCTGGGCTCGCGCGGCATCACCGCGAACGTCGTGGCCCCCGGCTTCATCGAGACGGAGATGACCGAGTCCCTGGACCCGGAGCTGAAGAAACGCTACCTGGCCCAGATCCCCGCCGGGCGCTACGCCACGGCGGACGAGGTGGCCCGTGTGTGCACGTGGCTCGCCTCGGACGACGCCGCCTACATCTCCGGGGCCGTGATCCCCGTTGACGGCGGCCTCGGCATGGGCCACTGAGCGCAGCCGCCCCCACCGACATCATCACCGCGCCGCCACGGCGGCGCCCATCGAGAGGAAGAACATGGGATCCCTTTCCGGGAAGACCGCCATCGTCACCGGATCGTCGCGCGGCATCGGGGCCTCCACGGCCCTGCTGCTGGCCAAGGAGGGAGCCAACGTCGTGGTGAACTACCGCGCCAAGGCCCCCCGCGCCAACAAGGTGGTCAAGGCCATCGAGGAGGCCGGCGGACACGCCGTGGCCGTGCAGGCCGACGTGACCGAGGACGAGGGCCGCAACGCCCTCGTGGACGCCGCGATCGAGAACTTCGGCTCCCTGGACATCCTCGTCCTGAACGCCTCCGGCGGCATGGAGTCGGACCGCGGCGAGGACTACGCCCTGCGCCTGAACCGGGACGCCCAGGTGGGTCTGCTCGAGGCCGCCGCAGAGCGCATGGAGGCGGGCAGCCGCGTCGTGTACGTGACGAGCCACCAGGCGCACTTCATCGACACGGTGCCGACCCTGGACGCCTACGAGGGTGTGGCCCGCTCCAAGCGCGCGGGCGAGGTGGCCCTGCGCGAGCGCATCCCCGCCCTGGCCGAGCGCGGCATCTCCTTCGTGGTGGTCTCCGGCGACATGATCGAGGGCACCATCACCGCGACGCTGCTGGACCGCGTGGTGCCCGGAGCCATCGATGCGCGCCGCGAGGAGGCGGGCAAGCTCTACAGCGTGGACGAGTTCGCGGCCGAGGTGGCCGCCATGGTCACCGCCGACGTCGAGACGGGCCACACCGAGCTGGTGGGCGGGGCCAAGGGCTTCGTCGCGGAGTAGATCCGTTGTAGGCGCCGGACCACGCACAAGGGCTCGGGTCGCGAGCAGTAACTGCTCGTGACCCGGGCCCTTGCGTGTGCCGCGCTACTTCTTGTCGCAGATCACGTGCGGCCAGGCGCCGTACGTAGTCACGAACTTCTCGGCGGGCAGCGTCTTGCTGGAGGAGCTGCGCTGGCGGGTGACCGTGATGGTGAAGCCCTTGATGCCGCTGTTCTCCGGGACGCACTGGGAACCGGAGGAGTGGATGGTCTGCGGGTTGGTGATGTTGTAGTGATCCGAGGAGGTGGTCTTCACCGTCCACGTCTTCTTGCCCCACACCTTCATGTGCACGTGGTTGTCCGCCACCCACATCTGGACGATCACGGGGGCGTTCGTGTTGTTGCGCCAGCGCACGTTGATCTGGCCCTCCCAGTAGGTGGACTCGCGTCCGGCCGGGTAGCGGTCGAACCAGCGGGAGTGCGCCTTGTGCTCCAGGATGTCCATGCCGGAGAGGAAGCCCGCGTTGTAGGACATCGTGGCGATCTGGGAGAGGCCGCCGCCCACGGCCTCGGTGGAGAGGCCGGACTCCACCACGCCGGACTTGTAGTAGCCGTTGGCGGTGGTGACCGGTCCGAACTCGTTGGCGAGATTGAACTCCTTGCCGGGCATGACCACGGTGCCGTTGACACGCGCCGAGCCCACCACGAGGTTCTTGGTGCGGATGGGCTCGTAGGGGTACGGGGTCTCGAAGTGGGCCACCTCGGTGAGATCCCACTTCTTGGCCTGCGCGGTGGTGACGGAGGGCGCTGCCTCCTTCAGTGTGACACTCGCGGTGCGGTCGCTGCCGGTGGCGGCCTTCGTCACGGCCGCCGCGACGTCCTTCGCCTCCAGGCCCTTGCCGGTCTTGGCCGGGACGATCTCCGGCTTGGCGGAGGCACCCTTGCCCACGAGCTTCACCGTGGCGTCGCGGCCGGAGGAACCCAGGGCCGAGTTGGCCTTCACGGCGTCCTTGACCAGGGCATCGCCGTCCAGGCTCAGCTCGGGCTTGCCGGAGTCCGTGTCGACGCTCGCCGCGTCACCCAGCTGGGCCACCGTCAGCGTCGCCTTCTCGCTGCCGGCCTTGAGGGTGACGGGATCGGACACGAGGGGCTTGGCCGTGGAGTCCACGAACTCACTCCACGTGTCGGCGGAGATCTTCGGCTTGCTCGTGGTGGTCACCGCGGCGACGGAACCGTCTGCGTGCAGCCACTGCTTCTTCAGCGCGGCCGCGGTCTTCTTCACGTCCACTGCGCTGCCGTCGGCCGGGGCCGTGTAGTCCACGGTGCCGTTGTCGAAGAGCACCTTGCCCTCGGTGGCGTCGGTGTCCAGGTCCTTGGCCGCCGCCTGCACGGTCTTCTCCAGCGCCGAATCGTCCACGGTGCGCTCGGCCGCCACGTCCTGGCTGCCCATCAGGCGACCCCAGATGGTGGCGGGGTTCCAGCTCAGCCCGGTGAGGTCACTCAGCGTCGCGTCCGCATCCACGCCGAGGCCCGCGTCGGCGGGCGTGACGGCCACGGAGCGCTCACCAGCGGTGAGCTTGAGCTGCGTCTTCGCCTGCTCTGCGAACGCCGAGTTCAGCGTGTCCATGGCCTGATCGGCGCTCTGCCCGGAGACGTCCACGCCGTCCACGGTGAGGTGCGCCGGGAGGCGGTCCTGCGTGAAGAGGGCGCCGCCGACCCAGACGGCGGCCGCGAGGACGGCGAGGCCTCCCACGGTCCAGGCGGTGGCCTTGGCCCCGCGGTGGCTGCGCTTGGGCTCCTCGTCCTGCGGGGTGCCGGGGGCTCCGGCGCTGGGGGTGGTGCTCACGTTCACTTCTCCTCGACTCGCGACCCGGCCCGCGTCCCGTCGGCGCTCCGGCGTGAGGCCGGGCACATCGACGGTAGGGCCGCAGAACATGCTAGGCCGCGCCCGGCGCGCGTGCGCGTTGACGCGCTGCTGTGAACATCACGTCTGTGTATCAATTCGCTGCCCGACGCCGCGGGGTCACCTCCCGCTGGCGCCGTCACGCTTCCTGCAGGAACCCGAGGAACGCGGCCACAGCATCCAGGCGCGCCAGCCCGAGCACACCGTCGGCAGCATCGCGCAGCACGGGCTTGGGCCGCACGCCCACTCCCATCCCGGCAGCACCGAGCAGGTCGAGGTCGTTCGCACCGTCCCCGAGCCCCACGCTGGCGTGCTGTTCCACCCCGGCGACTGCCGTCCACTGGCGCAGGGCGCTCGCCTTGGCCGGTCGGTCGATGACGGGTCCCTCGACGGTGCCGGTGAGGACGCCGTCCCTGACGCCGAGGACGTTGGCGCGGGCGTGGTCGAGACCCAGCCGGGCCGCCAACGGCTCCAGCACCTGGGTGAAGCCACCGGAGACCGCACCCACCCGCCAGCCGTGGGCGTGCGCGGCGTCGATGAGCACCTCCGCACCGGGCGTCGGGACGACGGATTCCGCCACCTCGTCCAGGACGCGCACGGGCAGGCCGGTAAGCGCCCGCACCCGCTCGTGCAGGGAGGCGGCGAAGTCCAGCTCGCCGCGCATGGCGCGCTCGGTGACGGCGGCGACCTCCGCCTCGCGGCCCGCGTGGGCCGCGATGAGTTCGATGACCTCCTGCTGGATGAGCGTTGAGTCCACGTCCGTGACCAGCACGCCCGGAGCGCCCACGAGGCAGCTCGGCACCAGGGCGGCGGCCAGGGTGTCCGTGACCCCGGCGCGCAGCGCCTTCCGCACGGCGTCGACGTGCCTCAGGGAGACCGGTACCGCGACGGCCGAGAGCCCCTCCGGCGCGGGCACTGCGGCCGGCGCCTGCGGGGCAACCGTGCCGACGGGCCCGCCGTGACCCACGTCGCCGCCCCCGCCGGTGACCGCAGCGGCAGCCGCACCGTCGGCGGGAGCGATCCCCGCGGCGTCGGGCAGCGTCCCAGCGCGCGCCCAGCGGGACGCAGCCTGCCCCGCCTCCTGAGCGGAGGGGGAGAGGACCACCAGGCGGAAGGCATCGTCTGCGTGAGGCATGGCACCCATCATGGGGCCCGACCCACCCCGGCGCGGCAACCGTGACGTCCTGGCGTGATTTAGGCTGGAGGCCATGAGTGCCGTCCTCTCCTTCTCCGATGTCTCGGTCCGCCGTGGCCGCCACCAGTTGCTCTCGAGCATCGACCTCACGGTGGGGGAGGACGAGCGGTGGATCGTGATGGGCCCCAACGGCGCCGGCAAGTCCACGCTGTTGCGCGTGGCCTCCACGCGCCTGTTCCCCACCACCGGCACGGTGGACGTGCTGGGGGAGCGTATGGGTGCCGTCGACCTCTTCGAGCTCCGCCCGGCCATCGGTCTGGCCTCCGCCGGACTCGGCCACGAGATCCGCGAGGACGAGCTCGTGCTGAACGTGGTGGTCACCGCCGCGTACGGCATGACCGGGCGCTGGCGTGAGCACTACGACCGTGACGACGAGCGCCGCGCGCTGCGCCTGCTGAGCCAGTGGGGCGCAGGCACGCTGCTCTCGCGTCGCTTCTCCACGCTCTCCGAGGGTGAGCGGCAGCGCGTGCTCATCGCCCGCGCCCTCATGACGGACCCCGAGCTGCTGCTGCTGGACGAGCCGGCGGCCGGGCTGGACCTCGCCGGGCGCGAGACCCTGGTGCGCCGCCTCGGTGAGTTCGCGGCCGATCCCGCCTCCCCGGCCATGGTCATGGTGACCCACCACGTGGAGGAGATCCCGGAGCACTTCACCCACGCGCTGCTGCTGCGGGACGGGGGCATCGTGGCCTCCGGTCCACTCGAGGAGACCATCACCGAGGAGCACCTGCAGGAGGCCTTCGGCCTGCCGCTGCAATTGAGCAGGGTGGGGTCGCGCTTCTCCGCCTTCGCCCGCTGAAACGCGGGGAATCGAGCACATGGAACTCTGGCAGGACGCCATCATCCTGTTCGCCGGCATCTGGGCGGGCACCATCAACACCATCGTGGGATCCGGCACGCTCGTGACCTTCCCCGTGCTCGTGGCCATGGGGGTGCCGCCCGTGAACGCGGTGGTCTCCAATGCCATGGGCCTCGTGGCAGGCGGCTTCTCCGGGGCCTGGGGCTAACGCCAGGAGCTGGCGCAGGCCAAGCGCACGGCCTGGCGGCTGCTGCCCGCCTCCGTGATCGGCGGCCTGTGCGGTGCGTACCTGCTGCTGCACCTGCCCGAGTCGGTCTTCGCCTTCGTGGCACCGGTGCTCGTGCTGATCGCCGTGATCCTCGTGATCGTGCAGCCGAAGCTCTCGAGCTGGGCGCGCGAGCGGGCGGGGCATGACGGGTTGGCCACCCCGGATCTGCAGCCGACCTCCGTGGTGCTGGTGATCCTCGTGTTCCTCACCGGCGTCTACGGCGGCTACTTCACCGCGGCTCAGGGGATCATCCTCATGGGCATCTTCGGGGTCATGCTGCACGGCACGCTGCAGCAGTCCAACGCCATCAAGGTGGTCCTGTCCCTCGCCGTGAATCTGGTCGCAGCGGCGTCCTACCTGATCTTCGCGTTCCAGCGGATCAACTGGACCGTGGCCATCCTCATCGCGGTCGGCTCGCTCTTCGGCGGCTGGCTCGGCGCGCGCGTGGGACGCCGGCTCTCTCCCACGCTGTTGCGCGGCTTCATCGTGGTCCTCGGCCTCGTCGCCTTCGGCCACCTGATCTGGCAGCTGTTCACCGAATGAGCGTGGTGCACGTGGCGGGCACGCAAGACCCGCGGCTGGCGGACTACGTCGGCCTGACGGACGCCGCGCTGCACCGCACCACGGGCCGCTTCATCGCCGAGTCCACCGTGGTGGTGCGCCGGGCGCTGGATGCGGGCCACGCGCCTATCTCCTTCCTCGTGGACGAGCGGCACCAGGACCTCATCGCGGAGCTGACCGCGCTCGTGCCGGAGGTGCCCGTGTTCGTGGGCCCCTCCGCGGCGCTCGAGTCCCTCACGGGCTTCCACCTGCACCGCGGGGCGCTGGGCGCGTTCACGCGTCCGGAGCTGCCCTCGCTCGAGACTCTGCTCGACGCGTGGGACGGGGCGGGTTCCTTGCCCGGATCGGATCCGGCGCTGCCCGACGCCGCTGGGCCGGCTCCCGCGCGCCGGCTGCGGCTGGCCGTGTTGGAGGGTCTCACGGAGCACACGAACGTGGGGGCAGCGTTCCGTTCCGCGGCCGCGTTCGGGGTGGACGCCGTGCTCGTGACGCCGCGCTGCGCCGACCCGCTCTACCGGCGCTCCATCCGCGTCTCGATGGGCACCGTCTTCCAGGTGCCGTGGACGCGGGTCGAGGACTGGCCGGGCGCCATCGGGTTGCTCCGTGAGCACGGCTTCGTGGTGGCGGGCATGACCCTGGGGGAGGGTGCGGTCTCCCTGGACGAACTCGTGGCCAGGGACCCGCAACGCCTGGCCCTGGTGCTCGGCAACGAGGGGCACGGACTCAGCGAGGCGACGGATGCCGCCGTGGGCGGGCGGGACACCAGCCCCATGGCCGGCGGCGTGGACTCGCTGAACGTGGCCGCCTCGGCAGCGGCCGCC
>Ga0164242_10006053_pt1 | contig 13380 bp, 9 predicted proteins | sample OricomgcompostMG_FD_108783 | JGI IMG/M metagenome (GOLD analysis project Ga0164242, IMG submission 108783) | Miracle-Growth compost microbial communities from Emeryville, California, USA - Original compost - Miracle growth compost (MG) ...
AACAGTACTCACTAATGGAGCTTCTAAAGGACTTCCATAGGTTAAAACCAGGTATTTGACATCCGTCAGCACACTATATTGTTCACTCAATATATGATTAATCGAAAAATCGGAGGTTAATCTAATTGGGTTACCTGCTCCATAATAATCAATATGATTGCTAGCAGGGTAGGCATCTAATTGCTTATTCCCATATTCAGCTACCGGTCTACAGGTCACTTTAACCCTTGGATTACCTTCAATAGGTTCAACCTTTCGGATTAACATCAGGGGCTTAAAATACCTGTCAAACAAATTGAATCTCGGAGCAAAATCTGTTACACGATATTTTCCTTCATTACATATAATTTCTGTACATAAGATATTGGAATTCTCTTTATAATATTGATGGCTCGAAAACTTCCCCTCAGGCAAAATAGAAAACTCGCCTCCTTTCTGCTCGTCTACAAGTCCGCCAAAAATAAAACTACTGTCAAATCGAGGCATACACAGCCAACAAATATTGGTATTTGTTTTAATATGCGCCAGATAAGAGCAATTGCCGATAATACCAAATGGATACAAATGTCTTCTTCCCCCTTTGATTGAAGGCTCTTCTTTTTTATGCTTAATCACTTTATCACCTGATTTAGATGACTCTTTAATGGTTTTATTTGAAATTCCTTTTGTTATTTTAGCGCTCATAATTTCATTTTGTTTACAACAAACATTTAATTTATGCAATCTCAACCATCTTCTTCATGCTTCCCTTATCGCATCGCTATAAATGCTGGTAAGCGCGATTTCGGAGAAAATAGAGTCATTAACCTTTTTTTCCTTTAGAATACAATCAAAACAATCCGCCCACTCAAAATTATCTATCTTTCTCGCTCCGGTGCACAAACTCCTGTAGGCGGCCATCTGATAAAAAAGCATTCGTTGCAGTCCGGTGATCAGTGTGATTTCTTTCATTTTATCATTATAAAAATGTTTATCAATGGATGCCGAAAATGGCATGATCATTATTTTAGCTTCCTGCTTTCGATTCACAGCAATTTCAGAAGTTTTAACACCCATTTTTCTTAAAATGCTCATGTGTTTTCCAGCGCAGTTGATGTAATTTCCGAGTGCCCTTTTTAACGGCTGATTCGAAATTGAACCTATTATTTTGCTCAAAAGGCCTCTAATATTGAGTTCCAATAAATAAATTTGCTGCAATTCACCGGCAAGAAAGGTTCTAAAAGAAATACCATGATTTGAACTTTTTGTAAGCAAGGAACCATTAAACACAATTGAACTAGCCATAATCAACAATAATTTAAAAGAGAAAAAATAATACTTCCAATAATAAACCACTTCATCCAGCAGATAGTGGACCCTTCGAATGAATACTATCACGCATAATCACTTCCTATATATTCACTTTTTTTAATTTATTATACAAGGTTTTCCGATCAATATTAAGTATCTGAGCAGCTTTGCTTTTATTAAACTTTACGCTTTTCAAGGTCGACATTATAGTACTTAATTCAGCATCAATAGCCACATCTTTTAAGCTTTTACTTCTATCCGCATAAATAACAGGACTATTCGTCTCGTTAAAGGGCGCTTCGTCCATTTCATTGTCCTTGCCATTAAAATTCAATTTCACTTCACAAGGCAAATATTGTTCAGTAATCGCATTTCCAGCTGGCGTAAATAAACATGCTTTCTTTATAGTATTCAACAATTCCCTTATATTACCAGGCCAGTCATAAGTCTGTAAAACATCCATTGCCCTATCTGTGGGCAATTTAATCTCCTTATTTAACCTCCTTCCTGCATGTAACACAAATGCCTCAACAAAAGCAGGAAAATCATCCATTCGTTCCCTTAAAGAAGGCACCAAAATAGCAAATTCATTCAATCGATGATAAAGGTCTTCCCGAAACTTCCTTTTATTCGTTGCTTCATAAAGGTCTTCATTGGAAGCCACAATTAATCTGACATTTATAGCTTTCTCCTGAACGCATCCGACCTTCCTGACAATCCTTTCCTGAATGGCTCTTAACAATAACAACTGCACTTCATAAGATAAATTACCAATTTCATCCAAAAATATAGTTCCATTATTTGCTAATACAAAAGCACCTTCCCTGCTTTGAAGTGCTCCTGTAAATGCGCCCTTTTCATGACCAAATAATTCGCTTGCGGCCAATTCTTTAGAAAGGCTACCACAGTCCACCGCAATGAAAGGACCATTACTTCTATTACTCTGTTCATGAATCAGACGCGCAACGGATTCTTTACCTGTCCCTGTTTCTCCTTTAATAATCACCGTATAATCAGTTGGAGCCACCAGTTCAATACTACGGTATAAATTTGCTGCAGCAGGGCTATTTCCCCGAATATAGGGATAACCATTTCTGATTATATTATTATTAGAAACATCTGAGTTTTGCCTCTTGGCCACTTCTCCTTCCAGAATGCGTTGCTGGCTAGTCTTCCCCTTTGAAGGATTAGCCTCCAGTAAGGCGGATTGTATAATATCCAATAAACGCGCTGGATTTATAGGCTTCAACATAAAATAAAAAGCGCCGCTTTTCATTAGTTCAACGGCTGTCTGAATATTTTGACTCTCACTAATGCTTATAATGGGAATTTCAGGCCGCAGGTTTTTGATTTTCAAAAGAAAATCCACGGGATAAGTATTTTTTAATTCACTGTCACATAATATCAAATCAAATTCAGTAGATTTTATCAGCTGCTGGGCTTCTTTATTACAACTTGTACTGGCTGTTATATAGCCATTACTTCTTAAAAGATTACTGAACTTTTGACACATCGTTAAATCTTTATCTAAAATCAGAATTTTCTGCAACATATATATTTATTCTTTACTTTGAGTTAACTAATAAAATCACCTGTTCCATTGATGTAAAACGAACCGAATTTAACCTGCAATCTTTCAAACCATATATAAACAACAAGTATTCCAAAAATAATAAATAACAATCGATTACCCTGAAGCCTAATTTAATCGTATTGGGGAATTTATTCCTCAATTATTACCTGTAGAATTCCCCAATCAAACGCATAACATTCAACTTCTTAAGGAATTCAAGCGTTCTTCGCTTTCTAACAAATCAGATTTTTGGGTCCTTATTTTTTCAAATAAAGTATTATCCAAATCCATCCCATCTGAGAGCATCCGGTTATAGGTTTCTTTAACCTTGCATTCCTGTTGCAGGATAATGAAAAAAATAGCCTCATCGCTTTCTGCCGACTTGAATTTATGGGGATTATATGCAAGCGTCTGACTGGCAGCGCCCCCTACTGAACCACCATACAATTTCAGAAAATATTCCAGTTCCATCATAAAACCCTCACTTTGTGCAGAAAGATTAGATAATAATTTCTTTCCTCGAGGCTCCTTTACAAACTGAGAAGCACTTAAGTACTCATGCATACGCTCCATATTAATTTCAATCAGCTGACGTACAATATATTCAGTGCCTCTCTCCATAATATTTTAGGATTTAATTTTTCAGATATTATTCATTATCGTCATAGACATTTGCGTCCTCATCCTGCTCATCAACATCTAAGTCATCGCCAAGAATATCCTCTCCTTCATTTAACGGGGTGCCATCTAAATCAACATCATCCAGGCCCTCCATCTGCTCCATCTCCAATTGCTCCTCCGGCATATAATTAGCAGACTTATCTAGGTCCTCAATTTCCTCTGCTGTCACGTTATTTGGCCCAACTTGCCCCTGACCTTCCTCATCTGCACTACTCGGGCTATCATTAGCATTATTGAATTCAGTCTTAAAATCATTGTTATCTGTATCAGATTTCTGAGGCAAATCTTTAGTTCGCTGCTCCATGGCATCCATATATTTACCTTCCGCTAAATCATCGATTTTGGCAGGGTCTGTATTCTGTATTTTTTTGTCGGATTTATTTTTCATATTATATTTTTATAAATTAAAAACAATACACATGCCAGAGCAATCAATGGCTTCTCAAATGACCGTTAATAATTATCCGGTAAGTAATTGGAATAATATTTGAACCTTCTACAATAAATTAAATCATGAAAAACCCAACATGCAAACCAATAGCAGTTAGAAAAATTGATCAGAAAGAGACCTGCAATAAATCAATACCAACAAATTTATTACTCAGTTTTACATCAGCAACCATCTGCAGTGCATTGACCGTAAAAATGTTAAAAAAAGGGGAGTTGGCGCTTTTGACGACTTTGCTAGCTATGCCCATCGCTCTAATAATTTTGAACCGTCGTATGGAATCAGAAAAACACAAATGGACAAATGCGCCCATTTTTTGATTTCTATTCTAACGCTATCAATAAAAATGGGCAGGTACATAAATTACCTGCCCATTTTACCATAAACCACATCCAATTATTGCCTGATGGCCTTCCTAAACAGCCCTTCCACCTCGTATGATTCTAATTAAGATGGCGATGATTGCCAGGACTAACAAAATATGTATCAATCCACCTACACTGTACACGAAAAAACCTAAAATCCATCCAATAATTAAGATCACGGCTATGATATACAAAAGATTAGACATAAAATTTAATTTAAGTTAAACAATAATTTCCAGTCATTTTAATAATCGCTTAGCGCATCATAAATCAAATTCGATTTGATCTTCTCGCCCTTCTACCGGGATGTTTCTGATAAAATTATTAAATTCGGGACCATGGTTAGTCACCGCACCATACGCATCTAATGTATACCCGATCAATCCATCGTCAGCCTTTATTACATACAAAACAGACGAATCATCGGGATCAGATTCTCCCTCAAAGCGATATGTTCTGATAATTTTAAGGTTATCTGGCTGGTAATTCTTACCCTTGCCGGCATTGAAACCTTCATTCGTCAATTTAAACTCATTATCTAATTTCTTTGCTCTCAACTTTTCCATTACGGAAGTAAGTGTTGTTAAGTCTCCGGTTTCCATAAGATTTTATTTATATTATTAATTGGACCTTTAAGTTTCCTGTACATTAAATACAAAAAGCGTGCTGACCCTCAAATATTACTTTTTTGCCGATTTTTTCTTTGGAACTTTTGCACCTGCTTCTCTTGCTTCTGATAGTCCAATCGCAATGGCTTGCTTAGGATTTGTCACTTTCTTACCACTGCTGCTCTTCAATTTTCCTTCCTTCATTTCATGCATTGCTTTTTCAACCTTTTGTTCTGCTTTTTGAGAATATTTTGCCATGATTTTTTTTATTTGTTGTATTTAAACCAGTTCAAATAATTTGCCAGGTAAATTCAACTGAAAACCAATTGAATAATATATAATCCTGGGCAATACATTCCACGAATATGGCAATTAATGCTGCATATATGACAATTCTGTTCTGGGGGTGGCACGCAGACATCAAGATAAATCCTTATTTATCATTCCTATTTTATGGCATTCAATTAATTACCCGCAAATAAAATTTAAATAATTCCCAAATCCCATCCGATTAACCAGACAATAACAGCGTAAATTCAAATAAATTGTTATTATCCTTTCATTCATTTGGATTATTCAATAACAAGCGTGAACTTTATAGTTCTCATAAGCAGTTAGTTTTGGTTGCGGCCCTGGTTTCTACCAGGGCTTATTTTTTTCATCACTACAAAACGTCCATTATCTTTATTATTCAATCATTTCCGTTCCGCTATGCTCCCATAGGTTAAGTAATGCATTAATAATCCCTGGATCTGGCTTTTTAAAGTATATCCCTGAAGAGCTTCCCAATCGAACGCCTCTCACAAAAAAATAGATCACACCTCCAAAATCTCTTTCATAATCAAATTGCCCCAGCCTGTCTTTCAAATACTTGACAGTAGCTACCGTATAAATCAAATATTGCAAATGATAGTTATGCAAAGACATCTGGGACTCAAGATTTCTCGCTCCGTAATCGGTCATACCGCTGCCTAAATAAGTAGATTTCCAGTCTAATACATAATATTTAGTTCCATATTCAAACAACATGTCTATTTTACCATTCATCATGCCTTCCCAGCCTTTATTTTTGGTATACTGTAATCTGGCCTTGTCTTCCAAAATTTCAGAGAGCGCTTCACTATCAAAGCGCTGCACTGGAAAATCAAATTCAAATTCATTGAGCCGCTTATTGCTATCCATTTGACTGAGACTAAAGCTATATTGTCCGGTATTAATTGTAGCTCCAGATACATGTTGCAACAACTGCATCAACATTTCCTTATATAATTCAGAATCATGCGGGGCATACCTACTGACAGCTTTTTCTATTACTTCGGCCCAATAAGTAGGTTGATCAAAATAAATATGCTCAAAAATCTCATGTAGTAGATTACCCGTTATATTCCCCCTTTTTAGTCCTTCAAATACAAACTGATCATATTGTTTTTCTACCTGATGAACATCGAACCTATTATGCCTCAAGGGAGGAGCTGCTAAATAGGTATAGCTCAACCTTCTCCAATCATTTTCAACTAAATTAAAATTTACCTGATCTGCGGTCGGGGCAATCCTTTGTTTATTTCCCTTCATTTCCCTTTTAAACCTAAAACCAGCACTTAATGTTAAAGGATCTGCAAAGCGAATCCCAGCAGGCGGTTGCGTTCCAAAAGCGCCTAAAAATGCGTGGATGGCTGAATTCTCATTTTTATTAACCGCCTTTGAACTAAAGATAAAACAGCTATAAACCGCTCTGGTGAGCGTTACGTATACCATTCTTCTATTCTCCTGCATTTGTTGTTTTTTATAGACAGCTATATCTTCCTCTAAAGCCATATCAATGGGTAAAATCAGATCCCGCCCTACTTCATCTTTTAACTCAATGAAATTTCTGTTTATTAAACTCACATTCATATCCAGGGCATCCGTCAGTACAATATTAAATTGCAAACCCTTGCTTTTATGAATGGTCATTATCGTCACACACAAATCATCACTTTCCACCCGCTGCTCATATTCATCACCTTCCTCACTAGGATCTTCAATACCACGTCTTAACCAATCAATTAATTCTGTTGTTGACAGGTTCTTGCTTGTTTGCTGCTTATACAACAGTTCAATAATTTGGTATAAATTAGAAATAATGCGCTCTCCACCCCGGGTTTCGGGATCAGTTAAATGTTTTTCGACGTTATAGTCCGCAATAAAAGAAAACAACGCCTTATATACGCCGGCTTTCTCCCATTCGGCCTTATAATCACTAAATCTGCCAATTGTAATCACATCATCCTGATCCAGCACCTCCTGCATACGCATACCTGTAAAAGCACCTAACAATGCCCTGTTAATGGTGTTTCTGGAAGGTGTCATAATGGCTTCCAGCACATACAATACCTCTTTTGCCTCCTCTGAGCCCAGAATTTTCGATAATCCAATGACCACTGAAGGAATACCTATCCTCCCCAGTTCCCGTTTAAAAGGTATCGCATCATCATTTTTACGAATCAATATACCAATATCATTTGGACGAACTGGCCGTCTAGTCTTTACATATTGCCCATTTTCATCCTTTTTCACTTCTTCAATTTCATATGCCCCACCTAAGAGTATTGCTATCTGCGCCACTAATGCCGACTCCACCTCCTGTCCATTAGCGCTTTGAGTTATATTAATCACCGCAAACCGGTTACCCTGATACAGAAGATTTCCCTTTTTATTCTCCGCAGGGGCGCTGACCATATGATAATAAATACCTTGCGGACTATTCTGATAATAAAAGGTATCAAATTGGGGATGGGGCATAAAAAAACCGTTCATGGCTTCTATAAAATCATTGGAGGAACGGTAATTAATGTGCATCCCATATTTATTGTCGACATGTGAGGCCGCTTTTAAATAGGTTTCAATATCTGCCTTACGCCACGCATAAATGCTCTGTTTAGGATCTCCGATATAAAACACCACCGTATGGCTTCCAAAGGCCGTATTAAAAATATCATATTGTTTGCGGTCAGTATCTTGAAACTCATCTATAAATACTACTTTAAATTTCTTTTGAATGGCCGCCGCTAAATTGGTGTTTTGTTCTACACATAACCTGACATGTAATTGTTCAATTAAATCGTCAAAACATAATTGACCATGCTTTTCTTTATAAGCATTGACAGCTGGTTCTACAAAAGAAATAGCGGCTCCATATATATATAATAACTGCTGACTAGCCTTATCACTGAGTTGATTTGTCAGGTTCTCAAGTGACTCCGCCATTTCAAATAAGGGGCCAAAATTATCTTTAAGGTATTGCGCCTTATTCTTTTTTAATTTACTTAAATAGGCCGCTTTAAAAAGTTCAGGCTCATCTACCAGGTGCAAAAAAGCTTTTTTTGCATTTGAATTTGAATTAGCCCCTTTGATTAATAATTCTTTTTCATTTAAGCAGAAATTGGATATTTCCTGTCCAAGATCTTCCAGCGCTTTCGTTATACCCTCAGATTCTATCCTATATTGTTCAAAATACGCCTCATTTAAAAGATAGACTTCATCAGGATCATAGTTCAAAATAGGTTTCCCATTAAAAAAATCTTTAATTACTTGAATTAACCGGCCCCGGTTAAGCTTGGTTCCCAAAGCAGCTAGAATATCCAGCGGCATAACAGCGATTTGCGTACGCCAAAACTGGTTTAATGCCTGCATCATTATCTCAGAGATATCAGTAACCAGTTCAATAGTAAATGACTGCCTGGTTTCAAAAGCAAATTCTCTTAGAATCTGCTGACAAAAGCTATGAATAGTCAATACAGATGATTCATCCAAAAACTCAACTGCTTCCTGCAATTTCCGCTGTACTTTTTTACTTCCCTGAAATTCAGCGGCAGATTGCACAATTTCCAAAATGGTTTCATCCTCACAAGGCTGCCCCTGACTCACCTGATACGCTTTACGAATAAATTGCCTGACACGCTCTTCCAACTCTGCGACAGCTGCCTTGGTAAAAGTGACCATTAAAATCTCTTTAATAGAAATATTTCTATCCTGTCCATCCTCAACAACTGTTTTTTCCAATAATATCCTTAATACCAGAATCGCTATAGAATAAGTCTTGCCAGTACCGGCACTTGCTTCAATCAAGTTAGTTCCGGCTAAGGTTACTGTCTTCGCATCAAATTTTAATTCTCCCAGGGACATAATCGGCGTATTTAACGGTACTATTTTTTAATGATTGGACATTTTAAACCCAGTAAATAATTCCTGCATAGGCACTTCAATAAATGCTTCCAGTTCTTTAAACTCCTCAAAGGCATCTGCCGTGAACAAATGTAAGGCGTCCGCCTTGACAATATAATCATCTTGAATCGTTGCACCTATATATTTTCTCCTGATTTGTTCATACCACTCTTTATAGGCTGTTTTTGTAAATTCCAATCCCAAAATAAAAGGCAATAAACGTTCATGTCCCTTTTGGTATACATCCATCAATGTTTCCAGGTATTTTTTTGCCAAAGAAGTATCAATATTATTTGCCTTGAATACCTTTTTTTGAGTATAAGAAATCACCTTTAAGTCTACCTGGTAGCCATTAACCACCAGCAGCAGGTACTGAATATACCCTTCCAGCACTTTCTTATATTCATTTTTCGACCAGGACAATACAACCAGCTGATCCCCATATACCTCAATGACGCCTAAAAGATTCGTTTCTTTATAGCTGAATCTAACGGCCAGTGGACGCAGATCCAGCCCGGCTATTTCTTTTGCCAGCAAGTTCCTGATAGGTTCAATGTCTGCCAATAAAGTGCTCATGGCAAGTCTGGAACTATTTTTAAGCGGTAATCGGCCTGTTTTGACTCCTTTATCCCTAAACTCCTCCCAGGACAGTTCGTCTTTTAAATCCATCAGATCAATCCTGCATTGATACAATTCAAGTCTATTTAACTCAAAGATTTCTTCCTCTTTTAATACATCATCCATTTGCTCATAATAAATGCCTGCCACCTGATTCAAATAACCTTTAATCGGATTTTGCAAAAAACGCCAAAAGGACGCAATCGGTAATTCAGCTTGAATACTGTCAGTTATTGGATGCTGCCTGCTCATTTCAACTCCTTTTTCAGCATTTGATACCAAATGCAGATACTGCGGTATCCCATCCGGCTGAATCCGGCTAAAATGATGTAAGGCGTGACGGGTAACCAACAACGCTCTGATATCTGGGCGCTTTTTCTCATTCAATAACTGTTTTTCTTCTTCAGTCCAATCTGTACCCAGGCCACAATTCGATTCAATAAAATCAATCAATTCATCCACGAGTATGGATGGGGGAATATCTGTATTATCCTTAATGCTCCGGCCGATATAGCTCAAATAAAGATAGTTTTCAGCGGACAGAATGGTTTCCAAAAACAAATGCTTATCATTGGCTTTAACGTTTCTATCCCCCGGTCTTTTTTGCGTTTCCATCAAATTAAAGCCCAGCGCATGTTCCTTTCTTGGAAATTTATCGTAATCCATTCCCAATAGCGCAATTACCTTAAAAGGAATACTACGCATTGGAATCAAGGAACAAAATGTAATTCCGCCGGAAGCAAAATTCGCCTCCCTGGCTGAGAGTAGTAATCTTTGACCAAAACTCTGCATAAAGACATCAAAACTAAGCGGCTCCTGCAAAAATGCAGCGGAGCTATTATAATCTTTCAACAACATATCCAGATAATCAAATTCCTCTCCACCCTGTAGTTCCTCCTGTAAAATAAACTGCCTTAATAACTGCTTGATAAAGTCAGTCCACTCATCCAGGGTCCTTGACCGCTGCCGGTTTTCAAGCATCTCTATTAAGTCCTCCACAAATTGAACAAAACGTATCACTTCTTCAGCTTCTCTACCCTCCACCATGTCCAAGGGATAGAACCCTGCGGGGCCACTTCCGACCTGCTGCTCGCCAGCCATACTGATCCCGTACATAATGCGTTGTAAGCCATATTTCCAGCTCACATATACAGAATCATCCTGATAATTACCTGTTACACCAAAACGGATTCCCGAAACCTCCAATACATCCTTTATCAAAGATATCTGACTGATTCCCAAGTGCCTTCTAATATATGAACTATCCAGAAGCCTTATCACCGTCTCCGAAGTAAATGCATGTAACTCTAATAATAACAAGCTTTCCAGTGCACTGGATATACTATCGGCCGCCGTAAACTTTTCATCCGCAATCCGGTAGGTAAACAGGTAGGGAGCATGATCAAATACGGCCCGGATATATGCCGCATACAAATCTATATCACTGACCATGACAACAATATCTCTGGGAGAGAGTACTTCTCTTTTTTGATCAATTAAATAAACCAAAAAATTATATAGACTTTCCACTTCTCTAAGTGGGCTATAACAGGCATGAACCGTCAGTGTCCGATCCGAAAAATCTTCCATATTGAAAATAGGCTCCTTTCTGTCCGGTGTCTTGTTCTCATATATAGAACGCTGCAATTTGTGCAAAAGACTATCTGGTTCTGGCAGGACTTCATCCAGTGGCTCATAACTATTTAAAATCTCATCCTTTTTAAACAGCATCGTAAAGGTATCTTTGATTACCTTTCCCATACTTTGCAACAGAGGGCTGCCCAGCGGCTGCTCTTCCGGTGCAACTTTCCCTAATTTTTTTAAGAAGATCAATCTTTTGACACTTGGATCATCATACCAGTAATCTCCAGGCGCTGGATTCAGTAAATAAAAATAGATCTGCATCCTTGCGGCCAATAAATCAAAAATCCTTAAGTGAAACTCAGTTAGCAAACTAATTCCAAAAATGAAAATGGCCGGCATTTTCGACAGTAAAGTGTCCATCGCTTCATTTCGATCTTTTAACGCATTTTCAATATAGGCCGCTATTTCATTTTTATCCGCAAAAGCTTTTTTTTCCTTGCTTTGATCATTTTGCTGACGTATCCTGGCTTTATTCCAAAGATAATATTGCCAGGCTTCCAGTTCCTGTTGTGTATGGGTGCCCTGATTCCATTTCATAATCATGTCGTAGCGGTAAATCTGATACTGATCAAATAAGTCCGCCACCTTCTGGGCCAGGCCGTATCTTTTCACCCGGGCTACACTTAGGTCAATTTCATCCATGGTCATTCCTTCGGCAGGACTGACTTTATAATACTCGGCAATTTTAGGGAACCGGTCCATAAATTCCTGCTCCCCCATAAATTGATACAATAACCAACTCAAATTATCTGCACTCATCGTGGCAATCGCCTTGCCGCCGAGTAAAAGATAAATTCTGAAGATAAGGTCATTGGGCTTCAGATAATGGATGCCTGCAGCTATGCCCTGCCAATCTGCAATGCGGGCACCCAGCCAGTTATTCATACCCTCCGTCTGAGTAACAACATAATAAGGTCTAAATACATCTCCTTTAAACTGTTGCATATCCCAGCATAGATTTCTGGCCAGTATTTTAAGTGAATTAGATGCCTTTAACTGAAACGCCATTTTATATATAAATTATTTAAAATATATTAGAAATCAGATCATTGCAACTCCAGTCGCTTAATGACGCCAGAACCACGCTGAATCCCTTTTTCCGCAGTAGATAAAATAGTTTCATGCCCGCCTTGAATAATCACCTGCTCACGGGCCCTGGTAACAGCCGTATACAGCAATTCACGGGTCATCATTTGATGTGCTTGCTACGTCTCTGGCAATACAACCAGAACCTGGCCAAACTCTGAACCCTGACTCTTATGAATAGTCATGGCAAAAGCTGTCTCTACGGCTGTAATAAACCCGGGTAAGACAGATTTTAATTGTCCATCTGCTCCCTCAAACCAGGCACGCATCACACCGGCCGTATCTGCTCTTATGATACCAATATCCCCATTAAAAAGGCCTAGCCCATGATTATTGCTGGTCACCATAATCGGACGGTTTTCATAAAATACACCATATGGCTTAAGTCCTGCCTTTTGTTGGAGGATTTTTTCTATAGCAGTATTTAAAGCAAAAACACCCAAAGGCGTTTCCTTAATAGCTGCCAGCACTCTTAATTGATTAATTTTCTTTAAAGCTTTTTGAATATCAGGCTCTTCTATAAATTCACCGTATCCTGACACAAAATTCGCAAACAATTCTTTGTCATAACCGGGATCAATTTTTACTTCCCCATCCTGATTATCAAAAAAACCGGTTATTTTATCTTGTTCATTATTTAATATCGCCTTACTGAATTTCCCGATACCCTTTTGATCAGAAAACCGGTGGCTTTGTTTTAATTCCACTATATGCTCATAAAGCAAATGCGCTTCGTGTCCATTCCCGCCCGCCCCGGGCAGCAAAGCACCAAGGGGCAATAAGGGTTGAATATCTTCCAGATAACCGGCACTAAATTCATTTAAAACAGGCAAAGCCTTACATAAATCTCCAAATAAACTCCCC
>Ga0164242_10006054_pt1 | contig 13379 bp, 13 predicted proteins | sample OricomgcompostMG_FD_108783 | JGI IMG/M metagenome (GOLD analysis project Ga0164242, IMG submission 108783) | Miracle-Growth compost microbial communities from Emeryville, California, USA - Original compost - Miracle growth compost (MG) ...
GACTTTGCCGTGCGCTTGCCGGGTACCTCATCGTCTGAGACCTATCTCGACATCGCCAAGCTCACTCAAGCCATCCATACAGCGGGCGCTGACGCCGTGCATCCCGGCTACGGCTTCCTCTCGGAGAGCAGCACTTTCGCGCGCGCTGTAGCCGAGACCGGCGCGACTTTCATCGGCCCTTCGCCCGAAGCGATGGAGCAGATGGGCAATAAGATCGCTGCGCGAGCTCTCATGCTCGCGCACGGCGTCCCGGTCGTACCCGGAGCCAAAACGGCGTTACAGGACGAAACCGAGCTGCGGCACTTGGCGACACAGATCGGTTACCCTCTGATTCTCAAAGCGGCGGGCGGCGGCGGCGGACGCGGCATGCGCGTCGTGCGCACGGACGCAGAACTAGGGCCCGCGCTCGCGGCTTGTCAACGGGAAGCGCAAGCCTACTTCGGCAATCCCGACGTCTTTTGCGAACGCTATATTGAGCATCCGCGCCACATCGAATTCCAGGTCCTTTTCGACATGCATGGCCACGGCGTGCATCTGTTCGAACGCGACTGCTCGGTCCAGAGGCGACACCAAAAGCTGCTCGAGGAGGCGCCGAGCCAGTTTCTGGATGTAGAGACGCGCGCGCGGATCGGCGCGCAGGCGGTCGCCGCCGCCAAGGCTGCGGGCTACGTTGGCGTCGGCACGATCGAGTTCATCTGTGAAAGCCCCCAGCAGGCTTATTTCATGGAGATGAACACGCGCATACAAGTTGAGCATCCAGTGACCGAGCTCATCACCGGCATCGATCTCGTCGCGATGCAGATTCGCGTCGCGCAGGGCGAGCCGCTCCCCTTTGTCCAAGAGGATCTTCAGATAAAGGGGTGGGCGGTCGAAACGCGCATTAATGCCGAGGACCCGTCGCGCGATTTCGCCCCTGCGCCCGGTGTGGTCAGTGCGCTGACCCTACCTAGCGGCCCGAACGTGCGCGTCGATACGCATCTTTATCCGGGCTACCGAATCCCCGATACTTATGATTCTCTGGTGGCCAAGCTGATCACCTGGGGCGCAACGCGGGAGGAAGCACTAAGGCGCATGCTGCGCAGCCTGGCCGAGCTCCGTTTAGGTGGCATCCCGTCGACGGCGCGTTTCCACGAAGCGCTGATTCGCCACCCCGCCTTTGTGCGCGGCGATTACACGACACGCTTCATCGAAGAGAACGCGGCCTACTGGCAGGAGACGCTCCAAGGTGACGCGGCCTCGGCCGCAGACGAGGCGCCCGTCCTCGCCGCTCTCGCCGCCATTCTTGCCGCCGACGAGACCGACCGCTCCCGGCCTGAGACCACTGCAACCACCAAGACAAGCACCGAGACACCGTCGCTGTGGCGCGCGCACGCCCGCCGCAGCGGGCTCGCGTGACGAAAAGGAGACGTCTTGGACTACATCGTCGAACTGCTACACGGTGACAAGCTCACCGTCTCGCTTCCCGCCAGGCTACCGAACGGGCGAACATTTCCCCTGACCGTCGCTGGTGAGGACTTTACTGCCAGTTGGGATCGCCAAACTGGCCTGCTCGTCCTCTTAGGTAAGAACGGCCTCGAACGCACTATCCGGGTACGCTCGCGTCACGTCGGTAGCGATCAGACTTCAGCTACGACGCCGGTCGCCGCCGAAGTCTGGTTGGGGACGACCAAAGGCGTGCGTACGCTGCAAGCGACCGTTAGTCCCGACGTGCCCGGACAGGAGCAGCGACGCGTGGCGGCCGGAAACCGCGAGCAGGTCGTCCGCAGCCAGATTACAGGTAAAGTTCTCGAAGTCCTCGTGCATCCGGGCGAAGCGGTCGCAGCCGGCGCGACCCTCGTCATCATCGAGGCCATGAAAATGGAGAACCGCGTGTTCGCGGTCGCGGGCGGCACGGTGCTTTCGGTGGCGGTAGGAGACGGCGACGCTGTGCAGACAGGCAAGGAACTCTTGAGGATCACCCCATGAGCGACGCTCTCCCCCCGCAGTGGCTCGAGGCCATTAGCTCACCCTACGCAACGCCTAGTCCCGAGGAGGCCGCCTGGGCTCTGACCGCGATCGACCAAGTCGTACGTTCTTGCACCGCTTGCTCAGGACTCGCTCCAAAGCGGACGCGCACGGTGTTTGGCATCGGCAACCCGACGCCACGCATCTGTTTTGTCGGCGAGGCACCCGGCTACAACGAGGACCGGCAGGGTGAGCCTTTTGTCGGCGACGCCGGTCAGCTGTTAGACCGTATCATTCGGGCGATGGGGCTTAGCCGTAAAGACGTCTATATCTGCAACATCCTCAAATGCCGTCCTCCAGACAACCGGCGACCGCTGCCAGACGAGGTGCAGAACTGTCGGCCGTTCCTCGAACAGCAGCTCGATGTTTTGAAGCCGGAAATCATCTGCTGTCTCGGCGGGACGGCTGCCCACACCTTGCTCGGCACGACCGAGAGCATGCGCGCGCTCCGCGGCCGCTTCTTCGCTTACCGGGACATTCCCGTGATGGTGACTTATCATCCGGCCTTTCTGCTTAGAACGCCGGAGAAGAAGCGTGAAGTTTGGCAGGACATGCAGAAGCTGTTAGCCTTCCTCGAACAAACGGTCTCGCCTGGAGGAGAACCCGCATGAAAGCTCTCTCCCCCTTAGACCGCCTCGCGACCTGGCTCGCGACCGTCTTCGGCATTGGCCTGGCCCCCAAAGCCCCGGGAACCTTTGGCTCCCTACCGGGGCTCCTAGTCGGCGCCGGCGTGCACGTAGCCGCGTACCGTCTCTGCTCCGATGCGTTGCCCTGGGCGCGCTCCTTCGTGATCCTCCTCCTGCTCGCGCTCGCCACGGCGCTCGCGCTCTGGGCGATCGCGCGCGCCGAAACGGCGCTCGCAACGCACGATGACCAGCGCATCGTCATCGACGAAGTCGTGGGCCAGGCGATTGCCGTGGCCTTTGTGCCCGTGGCAATCTGGCCTTACCTGCTTGGTTTCCTGCTGTTTCGTCTGTTCGATATCACCAAGCCTTGGCTCATCGGTCGAGTCGACAAGGAAGTGCCCGGTGCCGTCGGCACGCTCGGTGACGACGTCCTTGCCGGAGTCATCGCCGGCCTTATCCTCGTCGCCGTCACGACCTTGGTCGGTTTTTAGCTTTAGGCAAACCCAGCTGAAACCTTCAGTACTCCCGCCGACGTGGCGGCTGTTTTGAATGCCCAAGTGGGTTTCGTGGTAAAATCAGCATATCCCACTTAAAGCCCCAGAAGACGAGGACTCGCATGGAGACGACGGTGCGCATCGTCACAGGAGCGTTGCTTCTGTCCATCGGCTTGACGTTCGCTTCCTGCGCGGGGAATTCCATCCCAGGCAACGAGAATGGCTCCGAGCCGATCAACGACCAAGAAGCCACCGAGTACAAAAAAGCGATCGTTCGCTGCTATAAGACGGGTGGTACGCGGGTCGTCAAGGTTATGGGCGAGCTGCGCTGCTACTAAGGCTGGACTCGCGACGCGCTGGGACTTCATGGAACGACAGCGCTTTTACCCAGAGGCGCTAAATTCCGGCGGCACAAAACGGCAGCCGGAATGTGAGAAGAGAGGTCAAGGCTGCCTCTCACCGAAGCACTGTCAGCATTCTTGCCAAAGCCTGCAAGGGCGTCCTGCACAAAACGTCTGGCGCCACGTCGAGGTCAGACGCGTGGACCCAGGCGGCTTGCACGAAGGCCGCACCGAGAGCCCTGGCACCCACCATGTCGGACAGACTGTCGCCCAGCATCACGACGCTGGCCGCCGCCCGGCACACGGCGGCCAATTCGCCAGGGGGCACAGGCTTGCCGGGACTTTTGCCATCAAAAGCGTGGATGCGAGTGACAAACGCGGACAGCCCCACCCCGTCCAGAGTCTCTCGGGTCGTCCCCTCGTCCCGCGCTGTCCAGATGTGCACATCAACTCCCTCCGAGTACAGGCAGGATAATAAGCTGGGGATGCCCGCTGGCACGCGGCATTCCGCCGCGTAGCGCCGCCAGGTCGTTTGAAACGCCGCAACCAGGGCCTGAACGGCCGCCGCATCCTGGATGCCGAAGTTGGCAAAGAAATCCGGGAATGTCGGCCGGGCTTTGGCGCGAACCTCGTCCAGGTCGAGAGGCCTCCCAAGCCACGCGGCGAGCGCAGCCTGTACAGCCTTTAGAAACGGCTCCCGCGAGACGAGGACGGTATCGTCAAAGTCGATCACAGCGAGTGGACGCGACGGTCGAGCGGCAAGCACGGCCTGCTCGGCCGCGATAATTTGTGCGAGGCTCGCTTCGTGAAATTTGACCAGGCCGCAGCCAAAGCGCAGCGACACATCCCGGTTCACCTTGGCATGCAGGTTACGGCGGTCGAACGCCTGCTCCGGATGCCGCGCGAGCAGCTCCTCGAGCGCTCCGGCGGTCACGACCTCGATATGCTCGAAACCTTCCTCGTACGTCGCGTCTGCACGCGGCGACGGCAGCTCGAGCACATCGACGGCCACGCGCGACGTGACCTGGATTGGCGCTGCGAGTTTGTAGGAAGCTATAGGGCGGCCGTTGATCCAGGCTTCCGAGAGCAGCGTCGCGACGGGCGCGAGGCTGGCCTTGAGGACCTCGTAGCGCTCGACTGTGGCGACGCGGTAGCAGACATGGTCGACCTGAGTTATGTCGTTGGCGAAACCAGTCACTTCCAGCTGCGCCAGAAGCACCGAGACGAAGTCTCGCACTCCGTGCTCTAAGTCGCCCGCAAGCTGGTCCAATCGCAATAACTGACTCACAGAACGCCCTTCAGCCCGAGGCCTCCGCATGCCTAGGCATCACAAAGTTGTGCTTCCACGGCCTATCTCGCTACAGCTTGTCGACTACGCCAACTTTTTAACCTGAGTTTGCTAAACGCGTCGGTCTCCCCGCGACTCTGCCGAGCGGCGCAGTACGATCACAAAACACGCTCTAGCACCCACTCTACGCCACCTAAGAACTCCGACAAGATTCGTTGGTTTCACGGCGACGGCAAAACATATTCGACCAACTGAATCGGCTCGGCCCAGCGCCGACCGCCTTCGGTTTTTATCTGATAATCGCCATGCCAAATGCTCGCATTCGGAAAGATGCGCATCTTCAGGCGGCAGAGCATTGTCTGATACCAGTAGTCTTGATCGCTCCCGGCAAGGATCAATTCGCGAGCCAATGTTGTCGCGAAGTATGCCTGGTACGTCGTATCAACGGTTGTTTGAACCCGGATCACATGCCTACCGTAAAAGAACTCCTGAGTCTGACCGGCACGAAGTGTTTGAGGCCATGGCACTTGCCGGACAAGCCCTCTATCGACGAGAAATTCCATCTCGTCGTGAGTGGTATATTGGCCATCCCCCATCCAAGGACCCGTCGCCGGAAAAGGAATTATGACCTGGGAGCTGGAAACTTTCGATGAAAACACGACGTCAATGACTCCGGCTGGTGTCGTCGTGAACCACATATAGCCGAGACCGCGACGAACTCGCTGCTCGTCCTGGGGTGATAGACCTCTAAGAAAGACAATGGTAGCGGCGCTCAACGCAGAATACGGGGTCGATCGATGATGCCAATTGTATTGGTAGTAGGACTTCGCGAAATCTGACGTGTTGATTGGAATCGCTTTGCGAACAGAAATCACAGCCGAACCAAAGGTCAACACAGCAATGATAACGACCAGATAGTCATACGTACTTACAAACTGAAGCCACCACACGAAGCGAAACCTTCTCACAAAGCCCATTATCGAACGCTCTAGCCCTCCTTGCCGCCTTCTCTGCGCTTCGGCTCTGCCTCCTTCTTGCCTTGGCTTGTTGATATGGGATTGGCCGATCCCTCATCAAAAAGGTACGCGGCATTCTCCCTTTTCCATTTCGGCCAGCTTGCAGTTTCTTGTCTCATCTTGTTCAGAAATGAGGCGAAATTCGCCGAATTATTCTCTGTTTTTACAGCTTCCATAAATCACCCCTCTCATGCCAAAGTTTCAGCAACTTTAGTTGCACAAAAGCGCTCGTTCTCTTCATAGTTCGTAATCAGCATTGGGACGCGCACCTTCGCATCCTTTCGGCTGAATTTTAAAGGCGTCCCGGTAAGCTTGTCGGCCCGAGGCTTCTCACGCCCCCATCCAATCTTTAGAGAAAAAAGGTCGAGATATCGTCTGGCTGCTACCCCAATAAATGACTCGAACAAGACTTTGTCGGTCTCTCCTTCTCCGAATGAAATCGCATCACCATGCAAGTCCTTCGCATGGCTCTTGGGGTAGGGTTCGACATACACAACCCGTTCGATCCCAGCGCTGACGATATGCTTGGCGCAATTGTGGCAAGGGAACGTCGTGCAATAGAGGGTCGCCCCCCTGGTGCTGATCCCACTTCTGGCACAACTCAGAATCGCATCCATCTCCGCATGCGTAGCTCGGCTAAACTCGGTGATGTCGAGAATTTTTGCGCCATTAAGTTTTTGAATTGCCTTACGAGCTGCCTCGCTGTCCGGCAAATCCGTAACTTCTGGATCGAGTCGGCGAGCTATCTCAACAATAATTTGATTTCGCTTTTCCTTATTTGCATCTCCGCCACGAACGGCATCACGCTGATCTGATCCATCATCGGCGGGCCAATATGGGCCGCCTCCATGCTTCGGGACATCATTCGATCCCGAACCAATGATGTCACCGAAAGGATTACTCAAAACCGCGCCCACTTGGCGTGACAAATCGCCACTTCGAGCAGCATACGAATACGCCATGAACATTAGCTGTTCATCGCGCGTAGGCGTGATGTGTGGGTGCGAAAAGATCAGATCTAACGCGCGAATGATTTGATCCTTTGCGGCCTTAGGATGCTTGTATTCGAGTCGAATGAAGAAATCGGAGAGATGAAACGTCTCGGCAGTCTGTTGGCCGAACTTCTCTTCCTCTTGCTCGTCTCTCTCAATCAATTTCAGAGCATCACTTCTGTTCTCGATTCCCTTCTTGCGCCGAAGGTAGTCGATCCGGTCATCCTCAGTGGCATAAACACCGAACTGAAAATAACCAAACCCATAAGTCTTTCTAAGAAAGTCTGTTTCCGCCGGATTTTTCAACGACCGGAATAGGTGAGCGCTTGATTGATAATTTGAGCCGCTATGCCGCTTCTCGGCAATCTTCGCCACGGCGTACATTGCAAGAAAAGCGTTATGCTGAGACTGCTTTCTCACTTTATCGCCCGCGTCCATCCCAGATTCGGTTTCTTTGTATGAGGATAACTTATCGATTGAATACCCAAACTTCGTACTCAACGGCGTCTCTTCCAGGTAGGCGCTCATTTGGTGAGATTGAAGCGAGTATCCAAACTCCTGAAGGGCCTCCTCCAGGTAACCCTGGATCAGGGTGTTATCGACGCCAGTCGGCCCAACCAGCCCAAAGAAGAGTTCATGGCCGTTTCTATCGCCATCCACTCCCTTTCTGCTTTGCAGATCTGAACCCATTTGGTCCTCTCTCAATTCTTCGAGCTAAGTTCAATCCTACATTGCTTTCCGGAGCCCCAGCCAGCGACATTGCCTCCCATCGCCCAGGGGCATTCGCGAGCGCGGCGCGCGGGCTGCGGTCAAGAGTGGAACAAAGCGAAACCGCTTAGCGGTTGCCTTGACCGTGCCGAGCACCGTGCTTTGCTGATCTGACGAGGGGCCGCCACGGCCTCATGCTCAAGGGGGTCTGGCGGCGGAAGCCCCCTGTTTGCCGCATCCGTCGTTCGCCCCGCAGCCGCGTCGATTGGTAAAAACGGTCTTTAGCTAAATTTATTCAATTTATTAAATAGGTTAATCTTCTAATATTTTTTATCTAAGAAAAGCGCCTCATTTAGATTAAATTAATCTAATATAACGCCGGTGAATCACCGAAAAGCTATCTATCAAACGCGATGTGGCCCGAACAACCATTGAGGTTTTAGATATGCATAGAGACTTCACCAAACCTTGGTTGAGTTACCTGGCCATACTCTCCATGGCGAGCGCTTATGCTTGCAGCAGCACGCAGCGATCGAAACCACACAGCAATGCGCCGGCGGCGGCTGACGCCACAGAAGTCGACCTGCAGAGCGTACCCGCAGCTGACGACAATCATGTGACCTCGCCGCCCACACCTGCAGCCGGTGAGCAGACTCTAGGCGGCCTCAGCGGCGGCGGTGGCGTCCGGAGCGTTGGTCTAATAGACAGCAGTATTCGCGCTCAAAGCGTGGGCCATCACCAGTACGTGTTTGTGAACTCGGGCTCGCGCCGACGCGTTTTGCAGGTCTCCATCCAGACTTATAAGGAGAAGCACGACGCGAACGGCAGCGAAAGCTATGACATCGCCGAAACGCCATTTCCGGATCGACTCGTGCTGATGCCCTTCACGCCGTTCAAATACACAGCCTCTTATATCGATGAGGCGGGCTCCGCCGGCGGCGATAGAGAGCTGCATTTCGTCGATGCCGAGACGCAAGCCGACGTCGGCACGCTCCTGTACCTTTCAGATGATAACCTACCTTTCACCTATCCTTTTGCCGATTTGAAAGTCCTGTCCCCGGAATGGCCCATCCTGCAAACCGACAGCACGACGAAAACCGTCACGATGCAGCTCCAACTCCTACGCGACCGCGATGCCTCGGTGGTGACGTACGCAAAGTTCCAGAGTCAGGCCTCGCCGCCGCTGCCCACGGACGACGTCGAGCCGATGTTCCTCCCGACGGCGCCTGTTTGCGACGACCACTGCACGGTGAAGACCGTTGACGGCTATATAACCGTCGAGCTGAAACCTACCGTCGACAGCGCCACATTTACGCTCAGCGGCCCCGCCGGCAAACCGGGACATTTTCAAAAAATGTGGATCGAGCAAGTCGGCATATCTGGAAGCATAGGAGTGATCGCGCGATGACCGACGCGGCTGGCGGGGCGGCGACGCCCCCGATCTTTGAGGCAACGGACTACCGGGGCATCGTTCGTCCCAAGTTGCGCGAGTTACGCGATGCTCGTCCTCGGGGCGCCGTCAGCCGGCTGGCGAAACACGTACGCTGCCATCCGACCTTCTTTTCACAGGTGTTGGCCGGTAAGGCGAATTTCAGCGTCGAGCAGGCTCTGGCCTTTTGCGACTTCGTCGGCATGCGTAAAGATGAAAAAACCTTCTTTTTGGACATCCTGCAGCGCGACCGTGCCAGCGACGCCCGAACCCGGTCTTTTTACGAAGAACGCCTGGCCCAACAGCGCTCGGATCACGCGGAGCTGAGCACGCGCTGGCGAGACGCTAAGCCGCTGGATGACGTCCAGCAGCGACGCTATTTTCAGAGTTGGCTTTCGCAAGCCGTCCACATGCTGTGCCGGCTGCCAGGGCCCCACTCGGCGCCGACGATCGCCTTGCAGCTCGGCGTCAGCATCCCGGCCGCCAAGCAGGAGATCGCCCAGCTGGTCGAGCTCGGCTTGGTCACTCAAACCGGCGATTTCATCCATACGGACGACCGGTTTTTGCACCTAGCATCGGATTCACCCATCGTGCGCAACTTTCACGCCACTTGGCGGATCAAACTGGCCGCTTTGATGAGCGAAGAGCCCACCGGCGCGGCGTTTCACTATTCGGCCGCGACCACACTCTCGCGCGCCGCGATCCGCGACTTGCGGACCCTGATCAAGGAGCATCTTGACGGCTATAAGAAGCTTATCGAAGGATCAGTCGACGAAGAGCTCTACCTGATCGCGATCGATTTTTGCCCATTGACGAAAGGCGGCAGCGATCAGGCGCTTGCGTAGGCGGGCCGCTGCCCCAACACGTAAGACAGCAAAAACCTACGAAATAAGCGCTCGGACAGAATCTCGTCAGCGACTATTGCCGGCCGCCTCGCCAAACTTGCCGCGGCTTAACTAGGTCATCACCCGCCCGCCTACTTTTGATTCAGCAGCCAATAGGAACGAACCTGCCCTTTGCCTTTCACGTCGATGATGCCGCGTTCCTCACAGGCAAACTCGTCCTTTACCAGCTCGTAAGTCGCCTCCGAGATCTGAATTCGCCCCTTCATCCCGTGCGACTCCATCCGGCTCGCGACATTCACCGTGTCGCCCCAGATGTCATAGGCAAACTTACGGTGACCAATCACGCCCGCCACGACGGGGCCGCTGTGGATGCCAAAACGGGCATCGAGCTCGAACATCAGGCCGGCGTTGATCCGCTTCAGCTCCTCGAGCATGGCAATTGCCACGCGGCAGAGGTTGGACGCATGCCGGGGGTCCTCGACCGGTACGCCGGCAACAGCCAGGTAGCAATCACCGATCGTCTTGATCTTCTCAACATTGTGCGCGTCCAGGATCGAGTCGAAAGAGTCGAAGAGTTGGCTGAGAAAGTCGACGACATCGATCGGATCCATGCTGCTGGTGATCGGCGTGAACGAGACGATGTCGACGAACAACACCGAAACCGCATTGAAACGGTCAGCGATCGTCCCATCGCTGGTCTTCAGCCGATCGGCGATCTTGCGCGGCAGGATGTTGAGTAGAAGGCGCTCGGACTGACCCATGGCAGCGCGCAGCTCTTGCGTGCGTTCTTCGACCAGAATCTCTAGGCCTTCCGAATACTTTTTGATCTCGGCGTTCTTGGCCTTGAGCTCATCGAGTTGAATCCGGTGTTTGGCGTGGAGGAGACGCTCGATGCTGATGTCCTGGATCGATATGACCACCAGGCGGCTACCATTCGTGGCCTCGTGCGGAATGAGTTTTATGATGCCGTCGCGTATCTCGCCGTCTCCCACGGCGAATGTCGTCTCCTCGCTCACCATCGGCGCCCAGGCTTTAAAGCAACGCTCAATCAGGTCAGTTGCCTGCAGCGCAGCACAGCTTAAGATCTCACGCACGCTTTTCTGCCGGAGCTTGCGCGGAGCTAATTTGGTAAAGCTGGAGAAAGACGAATTGAAATAGGCGACCTGCAGATCCTCGTCGACCGCACAAACCGGGATGAGCAAATCGTCGTAGAGAGCGAAATCCCGACCTGGATTTTCCTCAAGTTTTTTGGCCGACTCGGTCATTCTTAGGACGATTCCTCCTGTAAGGATTCTTCGGCAGGCCCCGAATGAACCTGAGAGGACGCGCATAGGAAAAAAGAATAATTCAGTATTATTAAGCTGTTATATAGATATTTCCTGGTTTCAGGCCGCCCGTCTGTCAGGCGGCGTTTTCGTCCATCGCCGAAGCGAGTGGCACCGCACGCTCCTCGCCCCGCGGGAACGAGAAGACAAAGGCCGTACCGCGAGCACTCGTCCGTTCGAGGCTTAGCTGGCCGCCACACGCCCGCAGCTCGCTCAAAACGGCATCGAGACCGACGCCGCGGCCCGAGTTCTGGTTGGCACGCGGCCTGGTCGAGAGCCCCGGCGAAGCGAGAACATTTAGCGTCTCGCCTAAACTCAAAGATCCGCTACCGGACGGCAACAAGCCGCGCTCGACACCGGCACGGACCACCGCCGCGAGGTCGATGCCGCTGCCGTCGTCCTCGAAACGCCCAAAAAAGCAGCCGTTCACGCAATCGAGCGTCAGTACGATCCGGCCCGCTTCGCTCTTGCGGCGCGTCCGCCGCAACTGCGCCGTCTCGAGGCCGTGGTCGACCGCGTTGCGTAGCAGATGACCGACCACGCTCTGGATGCGCGCGAGATCCCGGCCGACCGGCGCATGTGAAGCATGCACCGTCAATCGTGCCTGCTTACCGAGCTCGCGGGCCAACTCCGCCGCAGCGGTCTCGAGGCTTTCGACGAAGGACTCCCAGATGCGAACAGGGTCTGCGGGCATTGCGGCAAGCCTGGTGAAGACGTTCAAAGTCTCTACGCCGAGCTGCAAAGTCCCAAGGTCGGTCGCCAGCTGTTCCCGCTCGGTCACCCCCATGACGAGGTGGCCAGCGCGGCAATCGTCCAACAACGCCTCCGCCGCGTGCGCGAAGTGCTCGAGAAAAACCAAACGGTAAAGGTGCGCACCGGCTTTCACGGTATGCAGGGCTCTAAACAGCGCGCCGACGTCGGCTTGGCCGGCAAAGTAAGCCTCGAGCTCACGCATCACCAGCTCCATGCGTTCCCTGGCGTCCCCAAGAAAACTTGCGTAAGCGGCCGCCTTGGGGCCTGTGCCGACGGCAACCACCTGCGCCAAGGCCTCGATCACCTGCTGATGCACGCGCGCCTCCGCGGCGTGCGTCTTTTTGTCCTCAGTGTCACCTTGCAAAATTTCAAGCTCCTTCGTCGCAAGCGGACGTCCGTGCGGCTCGGCTTAGTCGTTCTTCCGGCCGATTTTTAGCGGATAGACCACTTAGGCTGTCATCTTCAGGAAACGAAAATACTGCTCCTCGAGAGCATCGAATTCCATCGTCTCGCCGCAGGTTCCACATTTCATGTCCGGCGCGGCGCCCGCCTTGATCAAGCCGGCGTCCACCCGCACCTTGCGCTCCTCATCACACTTTTCGCAAAAGTACGGTGCGTAGAAGTTACGGACCTCCGAGCCGTTACGGAAAAACCCCGCAACCATATTGATCTGCTCGATGATGATCTGCGTGCAGTTTTGGTAGATGAGCCGGGTGGACGGCTTGAACTTCTCCGAAAACTGGATCCATTCGCGAATGCCGCAGGAGTTGATGCCTTTGACGCCGTCAAAGTCAAACAGGTAGCTCGCCTTTTCAACGACCTCAATGGCCGAGAAATCGACGTCCTCGTCGATGATGCCGGTGAATTTGACGACGATTTCGCTGCCTCGATCTTGAACTTCGAACGAGAACTTACCGCTCATGGCCCCCCCCGGGTTTACGGAAGTAGTTGAAGGACGTTACCCGCATGCGGTAGTCCTTATAGCGTTTCTTCTTTTCGACAATCACAATCGCCTCGAGGCGGCGGCCGGGATCGACGTTGATGATGAACTGGTTGGCCGTGTAGAAAGCCAGGTAGATGCCCGCGCCGGCGCCACCCTGCTTCTCCTCGATGAACTTCGTGTTGTTCACGCACTTAACGAGGTGGCGGACGATCTTATCCCGGTCCAGACGACCAAACTGATCGACCACCGCGACGGCGACCCGCGCCTCGTCGGAACAGACGGACACCTGCACGGTCTCGCGCGGCAGCAGTTGGATCTTGTTTTTGCGATCCACGTGCTCGTATTTAGGCTGGTCCCGTTCATCAACCGGCGCATTATACACAGCGTTGGTGCTCAGCTCGTTGGCCGTCATCCGCAAGAATTCGTGCGTCGCGTCGAAAGTCGCGCTAAGGTCGAGCTTGAGCAGCAGCTCCTCGAGCGTCCGGTGAACCACATCAGCCGAGGTAATAGCGCGCGTCTCAACCGGGCAAGCGGCTGGGAAATACTTCCCAAGCCCGAAAATGTCGCCCGAGATAGCCTTTGTCAACGTTACGGCGGTCTCTAGCAGATAAGAAC
>Ga0164242_10006055_pt1 | contig 13379 bp, 10 predicted proteins | sample OricomgcompostMG_FD_108783 | JGI IMG/M metagenome (GOLD analysis project Ga0164242, IMG submission 108783) | Miracle-Growth compost microbial communities from Emeryville, California, USA - Original compost - Miracle growth compost (MG) ...
GGTCCAGCTTGAAAGCCATGGCCGTGAACGTGCCGGCCACCAGGATCACGGCCGGGACCAGCAAGGCCACGAGCTTGAAATCCAGCAGGGCCGCGGCGGTGTTGGCGTGCTTCGGGTCGAAGCCGGCCAGGCCGACGATCAGCAGGCCGGCGCCGGCGCCGATGGTGGCCGTGAACTTGGTGATCAGCGACACCATGGCGTGGAAATTCGCCGCCTGGTTGACGTCGCGCTTGAACAGCTCGTAGTCGACCACGTCGCCGAGCAGTGCGTTCGGCGCCACCTGGGTCACGCCGGAGCCGAAGGCGCGCAGGCAGACCAGGGCCAGCAGCGGCGCCAGCGCCTTTTCCCCGGCAGGCAAGGCGAGCATGCCGAGCAGGGCCGCCGCCGAGATCGCCAGGCCCAGGGCCCAGGCCCGGTGTTTCTGGATGCCGCGGACCAGTCCGTACCATGCCGGGACGCTGGCCAGCGTCACCAGCGCGTCGGCCAGCAGCACCCAGACGAAGCCCGTGCCCAGCTGCAGCACCGAACCGACGTAGAGGAATACCAGGCCGTAGAACACGCCTTGCCCCAGCCCGGTCAGCATGAAGATCGCCACGAAGTGCAGCAGCGGGCGGTTGCGGCGCATGGCCATGAACACGGCGCGCACGTCGGTCTTGTGCGTCCGCGTCACCATGCCGTTCGGCACCAGGCCGACCGCGGCCAGCACGGTCAGCGGCAGCGCGATGGCCACGCCCCAGCCCACCGCGGTGAGCGTGTCCGCGCTATAGGAGCGGGAATCCGCGGCGGAGAAGAACGGCGCCAGGGCAAACGCCAGGTTGCCGAGGCCGAACATCACGGCGAGGCTCGCCGCGATCTTCGAGCGGTCGACATAGTTGCGCGCCAGTTCCGTGCCCCAGGCCTTGAACGGGATTTCGATCAGCGAATAGCCCAGGTAGAAGGCCAGGAACCAGCCGAGCAGGTACGGCGGCCCGACCTCGGGCGTCGGCACGTACAGCGGCACCACCGACACGGCCAGCACCAGCATGCCGGCCAGCAGCCAGGGCTTGCGCGAATGCAGGCGGCCGATCGTGGCGTCGGACAGGAAGCCGATCAGCGGGTCCACGACCGCGTCGAAGATCCGCGCGACGATCAGCACCACGCCGATGGTGGCCAGGGAAATGCGGGTGTGCTGGGCATAGAAACCCGGCAGGATCGCGTGCGAGGGAAACACCACCACCGCCAGCGGCAGGGCCGGCAGGGCATAGGTGGCGAACCGGGCGAAGCCCGGGCGCGCGCCGGCCGGGGTCATGCCACGCCCCGCAGGCGGCCGAAGTAGCTGGTTTCCAAGACCGGCGCCGCTGCCGTTCCCGCCGTGCGCAGGCGGAACGGCGGATCGAGCGGTTGCGGCGACAGGGCGGGCTCGTCGAAGTCCAGCCGGTAGACCGCGCCGCCCAGCGGCTGCAGCGTGGCGCGGAAATCCGGGGCATCGGCGGGGACCAGGCGGATACTGCCTTCGTTCGCCTGCAACTGCACCTCGCCGGTCACCGGATTGGCGTACGTGCCCATGCGCAGCGGCTGCACCGGCACGGCGGCGTCGGCCGGGAACGCCGCTGCCAGCCGTTCCTGTTCCGCCGTCGCCGCGTCCGTGGCGGCCCGCGTGAACGCCGCGCCCCAGTCGGCCGGTTCCCTGCCGGTCAGCGCCTCCAGCAGCTGCAGCGCCAGGCCGTCCACGAGCGGGCTTTCGGCGGAGGCCATGAGCATCACACCGGCCTCGGCTTCCGGCGCCAGCGCCATGGCATGCCGCCAGCCGCGGCCGCCGCCACCGTGCCGCAGCAGCGGCTGGTCGTGCCATCGCGTCGCGAACAGTCCCATGCCGTAGGCGCAGTCGGCTCCGGCCTGCGGCGCCATGCGCACGTCGGGATCGTCGACCGCGGTGTGCGGCGCGGCCATTGCCCGCACCGATGCCGAGGAAAGCGGCCCGGCGTCGGAGCCGCCGAGCGCGGTCAGCAGGAAGCGCATCCATCGCGCCGCGTCGCGGCCGGACAGCTGCATCCTGGCCGAGCCTTCGGAGTTGGGCCCGGTCAGGTCGCGCACGGTGACCAGTTCGCCGGCGATCGGCAGGCACGGACTGGCCACATCGTCCTCGGGAGTCGACGTGAACCCCGCCGAATAACTGTCCGCCAGCCCCAGCGGCGCGCAGAGCAGCTCCCGCACCATCTGCGGATACGGCTTGCCGGCCAGCCGTTCGGCGGCCAGCGACAGCGCGATGTAGCCGAGGTTGGAATAGCTGAACGTGCTGCGGAACGGGGACACGGAACCCATGTGGCGCGCGCGGGCGAGGCGCGCCGCCTTCGGCAGGTCCTGGCGGATGCCCCATTCGGCGATGCCGTCCCGGCCCAGGCCGGTGCGCATGGTAGCGAGGTCGCGGAACGTGCACTCGCGGGTCGCCGCCGGGTCGCCGAACTCGAATTCGGGCACGAGCTCGTGCACCCGGGCGTCCCAGGCCGTGCCGCCGTCCTGCACCAACCGCGAGAACACGGCGGCGGTGAAGGTCTTGGCGCATGAGCAGATGTGGAACGGTGTCGCCGCCGTGACCGCTTGCCCCGGCCTGGCCAGGCCGTGGGTAAAGACCCAGCTGCGGTCTCCCAGCACCAGCGCCGCCGCTGCCCCGGACGCCGCCGCTCCGGCCAGCCCGCGTGCCAGATCGTCTTCGATCCGCGCGAGGTCGGCCGGCCGGGTCATGCGGCCTCTGGAGGCTCGGGTCTGGGCGACCGGACCGCAGCGGATGCGGCGTCGGTCGCTGCGCCCTCCGCTATGAACAGGCCGAGCCATTCCGCGGTCAGCGCCGGACGGGTCTCGCCTTCGATCTCGACCAGGTTGTTGGTGCGGATGAGCAGGCGGCCGTCACCGCGCTCCGACAGCTCCGTGAGCGTGCACCGCATGCGGATCCTCGAACCCACCTTCACCGGATGCACCCAACGTACCCGATCCAGTCCGTAGTTCAAGCCATAGGCGACGTCGGTGGGCCACATGCCGACTTCGTGCGAAAAATGGGTGAGCATGGACAGCGTCCAGAAGCCGAACGCGATCGTGCCGCCGTAGGGCGTCTCGCGGGCCGCCCATGCGGGGTTCACGTGCAGCCAGTCCTGGTCTTTGGTGGCCCGCGCGAATTCGTCGATCATCGGCTGTTCGACCTTGAGCCATGCTGAGACGCCGATCTCCGAGCCGACGAGCGCGCGCAATGCCTCTAGGGTGTATCTGCCGTCCATCAGGCCGCTCCCCCCTGCCCGCGCAGCAGGGCGGACTGGGGCAGGACGGCCCTCGGCCGGCCCACGCCGCGCAGATGCTTGCCGCCGAAAACCAGGATCAATGCCGCCACCGCGATGAAGATCCAGCCCACCGGGTGGATGCCGGCGTGGCCGACGACGTTGAACAGCTCATGCGGCACGACGCCGGCCCAGAGCACGCTGCCGCGGGCGTTGACGAACAGCCAGGCCATGAACACCGAGAACGCCATCACCTGCAGGACGAAGGGCGCAAAGGCGAAGGTCGATTGCGACAGGCTGCCGACGTAGAAGGCCGGCAAGTGCCAGACCGCCCACACGAAGCCCAGCAGCAGGGACGCCGCGCGCGCGTTGGTCAGCTCCAGCAGGCGCGGCAGCGCGAAGCCGCGCCAGCCCAGCTCCTCGCCCAGCGCGCCCGGGTCCCTGAATATGTGCCCGTGCAACAGCAGCAGGGGCAGGGCCACCAGCCACGGATGGAAATCGAAGCCGGCGAGCCGTCCGCCGACCGTGGCCTGTAACAGGCCCACCACCAGCCACAGGGCGGGATAGCCGAGCAGGCTGATGGCGATCCAGATCCACCGGACCCTGACCCTTATCAATGAACCGAACAGGCTGGCCAGGCCGGCGCGGCCGTAGCGGACGGCGGTGACCACGATCGCCGTCAGCGCCGGCGCGAAGACCGCGAGGTAGAACGCCGGCGCGCCCACCTGCATCGGGCCGATGGCGCGCGTCACCGCCGCATCGTTCCAGATGTACAGGCCGACGATCACCCAGGTCAACGCGAAGGTGACGCCGGCGAAGACCAGCAGGTCGACCAGGAGCCGGCGCCGCGTGCCGCGGTCGAGCCCGTCGACGCCGCTCAGAAATTCCATTGGAAGTCGACTCCGTAGGTGCGCGGCGGCGAGGACGTGGTGGCGTAGACGATGGGGGCGACGGCGAAGCCGCCCAGCGTGTAGCGCTGGTTCGTCGCGTTGCGCATCCACAGCGTGACCGACCAGCCGTCATAGCTCTCGTAGCCGGCCCGCAAATTCACGTCCGTGTGCGCGCGCTGCACGAACAGCGGCGTGTTCGCGCTGTCCACGAAGTTGGCGCTGCGATAGGCGACCTCGGGAATCACGAAGATCGATCCCGACGGCCCCGCGTTCCAGCTGAGGTCGAGGTTCAGCGCGCCCGTCCACTTCGGCGCGCGCGGCAGGAAATTGCCGGAGTTCGAGCCGTACTGCTCGTATTTCGCGTCGACGTAGCCGAGGCTGGCGTTGACGATGGCGTTGTGGTTCAGCTGCAGCGCCAACTGCGTTTCGGCGCCGTAGCTGCGCGCCGAGGCGGCGTTGCTGATGAAGAACCCGGCGCCGTCCTGCTGCGACAGCTGGATGTTCTTGTAGTCGAGGTAGTAGACGTCCCCGTCGAACTGCACCCGGCCGTCGAGCAGCTTGGCCTTGTAACCGGTCTCGTAGCTGGTCAGCGTTTCCGGCTGGAACTCGACCTGGTCCGGGTTCGAGCTCGGGCCGGCGTTGAACCCGCCTGCCTTGTGGCCGCGCGCGACGCGGGCGTAGATGTTCGCGTCGGGATTCAGGGCATAGGTGAACGTCAGCGTGGGCGACCATTCGCCGCCGCTGAGGTTCTTGTGGAACGGCGCGACGGGGCTGAACCCGGGGACGGGCAGGGTGGCGGTCTGCACGTAATCCACCGCCTTCGATTCGGAGGTGTAGCGCAGGCCCATATCCACCTTGAAGTCGTCGGTCAGCCGGTATTCCCCCGACGCGTAGCCGGCGTAGCTCTTGTCGGTGCTGTAGGCGATGGCGTTGACCAGGTCCTCGTTGCCGGGCCCGAGGAAGCCGGGGCCGAGGTCGAGGATGGTGTTCTGATCATTATGGCGATTGAAGAAGAAGGCGCCCACCACCCAGTTGAAGGTCTCGTCGCCGGGGCTGGTCAGGCGGAATTCCTGGGTGAAATGGCGATCGTTCAATTGCAGCCCGGTGTAGAGGATCGGCAGGGCCGTGAAGTCGCGGTCGGTCAGGAAGTCCTGCCTCCGGTAGCGGTAGGCGGTGATCGAAGTGAAGGTCAGGTCCCCGAGCTTCTGGTTCGCCTGTACGGAATAGCCGCCTATACGGCTGTTGTCCCGGCACGGCCCGTCCCAGGCGGAGACGTCAGGATCGGTGTTGCCGTCGTAAAGCGTGCCGCCCACGACCTTGAACATGTTGTCGCAGGTCTTGTCCCAGGACTTGTCGGCGGTGAACAGGAGGTCGAGCGTGTCGGTGGGCTTGGCGAGCGCTTCCAGGCGCGCACTGCGGCCGTCCTCGTCGTTGCCGGCGGTGCCCGGCTGCGCGGCGTTCTCGAGATAGCCGTCGCGCTTGCGCTCGATGAAGCTGATGCGTGTCGTCAGCTTGTCGGACACCAGGGGTATGTTCAGGGTCGCGCCGGCCTGGCGGAGGCCGTAGTTGCCGACCGTGGCGTCGACGTGGCCGCCGAAGGTCGGTTCCGGCTTGCGCGTCTCGATGTTGATCGCGCCCGCCACCGTGTTGCGGCCGAACAGGGTGCCCTGCGGCCCGCGCAGGACCTGCACGTTGCCGAGGTCGAAGAGCCGCTGGCTGATCGCGGATTCGCCGCCGATGTAGACCCCGTCGACGTACAGGCCGATGCTGGTGTCGCTGCCGGAGCCGGTCGAGGTGAGGCCGCGGATGCTGAATTCGCCGCCCTGGCCGTTGCTGTCGTTGAACGACACGCCGGCGAACTGGGTGCCGATGTCGCGCAGGTCGCTGTCGCCGTTCCGCTCGAGGCTTTCGCCGGTGACCACGGATATCGACATCGGCACGTTCTGCACCAGTTCCGGGCGCTTGCGCGCGGTGACCATGACCTCGCCGAGCGCGACGGCCTTGTCGGCCGAGGCCTGGGCGCCGGATTTCCCGGCAGGGGCTTCCCGGTTTCCCTGCCCGCTGCTGCCGTCTTGTGCGGGTGCCGCCGCCGGCGCCGCCGCTGTGCCGGATCCGGCGCCGTCCGGCGCCACGGGACTCGCCTGCGCCAGGGTCGCCGCCCCGAGGCCCAAGAGTCCGATCGCCGCCCCCGCCAGTAACAAATCCATGCTGCCGCACGCCTTTGCGCCACGTCTTTGGATCAACATGCTCCGGACCCCCGTCGTTGAAGTTGGATCGTGTTTGGTCGGCGTCGAACTCTGCTATATTGAAATTGAATTCTGTTTCATATTTGCATAGGTCATCCGGGTTGGCAAGCGGCACCGGACGTCCCCGTCAAGGCGGCTCCCATGGGCAATCCGGACGCAACCGAGAGCGGTCCCGCGGACCCGCATGGAGCAGGCGGCGGGAAAGCCATCCGCATGCCGACGGCCGGTGGCATCCTTGCGCCGCCCTACCGGGCCCTGTCCATCGGCATGGTCACGCTGGTGGCCCTGTTCGTGTTCGAGACGCTGGCCGTGGCCACCGCCATGCCGACCGTGGCGCGGGCGCTGGACGGCCTGTCGCTGTATGCGCTGGCCTTTGCCGGCACGATGGCGTCATCGGTCGTCGGCATGGTGGCGGCGGGGCGCTCGGCCGACCGGCGCGGCCCGCGGACGCCGCTCCGGCAGGGTCTTATCTGGTTCGGCCTCGGCCTGGTGATTGCCGGGCTGGCGCCGACCATGGCGGTGCTGATCCTGGGGCGGATCCTCCAGGGCTATGGCGGCGGCCTGATGTCGGTGGCGCTGTATGTGGTGGTCGGGCGGGTCTATCCGCCCGCGCTGCGGGCGCGCATCTTTGCCGCGTTCGCCGCCGCCTACGTGTTGCCCGCCGTGGTCGGTCCGCTGGCCAGCGGCTTGATCGTCCAGTACGCGGGCTGGCGCTGGGTGTTCCTGTCGGTGCCGGCCGTCGCCGCGGTGGCGGCGGCGATGGTGCTGCCGGCCCTGCGCGGTATCGGCCCGCTGCCGGCGGCCTGCACCGCGGCGGATACCGGCCGCCGGCGCAATTTCTGGGCGGTGGGTGCGGCGGCCGGCGTGCTGCTGCTGCACTATGCAGGCCATCGCCATGGCGCGGCAATCGTGCCGTGGCTGCTGCCGGCCGTGGCTGCGCTGGTTGCATGCACGCGGCGGCTGCTGCCGGCCGGGTCCTTGCGGGCCGCGCACGGCCTGCCGGCGGTGATGGCCCTGCGTGGCCTGGCCTCGGCCGCGTTCTTCGGCACCGAGGTGTACCTGCCCCTGCTGCTGTCGCGCGAGCGCGGCCTGTCGCCGGTCCTCGCCGGCCTGGTGCTGACGCTGGGCGCGGTGGGCTGGTCGGGCGGCTCCTGGTGCCGCGGGCGCATGGCCGACCCGGAGCCGGTGCGGGTACTTCGGGTTGGTCAGGGCCTGATCGCGGTCGGGGTGATCGTGGTGGCGTCGGCGGTGTGGCCGGCCATGCCGGTGGCGCTGGCCATGGCGGGATGGGCCGTGGCCGGGCTGGGCATGGGGCTGGCCTTCCCCACCTTGTCGGTGCTGACCCTGGAACTGTCGCCGCCGCGGCTGCAGGGAATCCATTCTTCGGCGCTGCAATTGAGCGGCTCGCTGGCCACGGCCATCATGCTGGCGCTGGGGGGGGCACTGTTCACCTCGCTGGTGGGGCGTTCGCCCGTGCTCGCCTACCTGGCCGGTTTCGCCGCCACCGCGGTGCTGGCGGTCGCCGGCGCGCTGCTGTCCAGGCGCGTACGGCCGGCGTGATCCGCCCCGCAGGCCTCCGTCCGCACAGTACGGTTTTGGCAACGCACACGCGGTACTTGGCGGGCGGGGCGCGCGGCGTGCCGGAGGCAGGATCGCGTGGCGGCAACGCCTGTGAGAGGCACACAGCATTGGCGGAAGGCGGGCCGCGTGCCCGGCCACGAACCGGTTCGGCGCGCCACCATTTGAGAACGAGTATCTGTAATACTCAGGATTCATTCATCTGGAGCCTGACCACGCCATGACCAAGCTTCCAATCCTCGCCTGCCTGCTGCTTGCCGCGCCGCTGTCCGCGTTTGCCCAGGACGCTTCCTCGCCCGCCCAGGACGCCCAGCTGCAGAAGCGGGTCGAGCGGGTGCTGTCCCGCACGCCGCTGACCGACGGGCACAACGACCTGCCCGGCGCCATCCGCAACGGCTTCGACAATGTCGGCAACATCGACCTGGCCGCCGACACCACGAACCTGCAGGGCAAGACCCGTGGCGGCGGCGAGGGCAAGGTCTCGCTGATGACCGACATCCCGCGCATGCGCAAGGGTCAGCTCGGCGCCCAATTCTGGTCGGCGTTCATTCCCGCCACGATCACCGGCCCGGCGGCGGTGAAGCGCACCCTGGAGCAGATCGACATCATCCGCACGATGGTGGCCAAGTATCCCAAGGACATGGAGATGGCCTACACCGCGGACGACATCGTGCGCATCCACAAGGCCGGGCGCATCGCCTCTTTGATCGGGGTCGAGGGCGGGCACCAGATGGACAATTCCCTGCCGGTGCTGCGCGACTACTACGTGCTCGGCGTGCGCTACATGACCCTGACCCACGGCCGCACCACCGACTGGGCCGACTCGGCCACCGATGCGCCGAAGCACAACGGGCTGACCGCGTTCGGCCGCGCCGTGGTGCACGAGATGAACCGCATGGGCATGCTGGTCGACCTCAGCCACGTCGCGCCCAGCACCATGCGCGCGGCGCTGCAGGTTTCCCGGGCGCCGGTGATCTTCTCGCACTCCAGCGCGCGTGCCCTGGACGATCACCCGCGCGACGTGCCGGACGACGTGCTGGCCATGGTCAAGGCGAACCACGGCATCGTCATGGTGAACTTCCTGCCGACCTTCATCTCGCAGGCCGACAACGACTGGACCGCCGCGCGCGCCGGCGCCAAGGCGCAGTTCGATGCGCGCTATGCCGGGCAGCCCGACCGCGCCAGCGCCGCGCTCGAGCAGTGGCTGCAGGAACATCCCCAGCCCAAGACCACGATCGCCCAGGTCGCCGACCACGTCGAGCACATCCGCAAGATCGCGGGCATCGAAAGCGTCGGCATCGGCTCGGACTTCGACGGCATCGGCTCGACGCCGGTGGGCCTGGACGGGGTCGACAAGTACCCGGCGCTGTTCGTGGAGCTGACGCGCCGCGGCTGGTCCGACGACGACCTGGCGGCCCTGGCCGGCAACAACCTGCTGCGCGTGATGCGCCAGGCCGAAGCCGTCGCCAAGCGCCTGCAGGCCACCGAGGCGCCATCGCACGCGACGCTGGCGATGGACGGCCAGCCGGCGGCCGAGCAGGGCTGACCGCAGCCAGCTGGCGCTTGTTGCCGCAGGAGCCCGCTGGCGGCCGATGCTTATGGCTCATTCCCGCAAAGCATCGCCCGCCAGCAGGCTCCTGCACGGCCGGTGGGTCGGTGAGGGCGTCACCGCCTCGCCGCCTGGGCCATCCATTCACACCCACGTTGCGCAGCACGGCCGGAGCCCTGCATCCTGTGCGGGGGTTTTTGCTCTAGTGACCTGGAGGCGCTGATGACCGATCGCAGGAATTTCCTCAAGGCCTCCCTGTTGGGAGCTTCCGCTTCGATGCTGGCCTGGGGCGGCAAGCTGGCCGCCGGCCCGGCTGCGCGGACTTCGTCGACGGCGTCGGCGCGAGTGGTCTCGACCTGGGATTTCGGCGTCGCCGCGAACCAGGCGGCGTGGACCATCCTCGGCCAGGGCGGCCACGCCCTGGATGCCGTGGAGAAGGGCGTGCAGGTGCCCGAGTCGGACCTGAAGAACCACAGCGTCGGCAAGGGCGGCTATCCGGACCGCGATGGCCACGTCACGCTCGACGCCAGCATCATGGATGCCGACGGCAACTGCGGCGCCGTCGCCGCGCTGGAAAACATCGAGCATCCGATCAGCGTGGCGCGGCGGGTGATGGAGCGCACGCCGCACGTGCTGCTGGTCGGCGACGGCGCGCTGCAGTTCGCGCTGGAGCAGGGCTTCAGGCGGCAGAACCTGCTGACGCCCGAAGCCGAGCAGGCCTGGCACGAATGGCTGAAGACCGAGCATTACCAGCCGTCGATCAACAGCGAAGTGCGCGATTACGGCAAGACCGGCGGCCAGGGTACCGGCCTGCCCGGCGGCGCCGGCAACCACGACACCATCGGCATGCTGGCGATCGACGCGCAGGGCCGCCTGGCCGGGGCATGCACGACCAGCGGCATGGCCTGGAAAATGCGCGGACGCGTCGGCGACAGCCCGATCATCGGCGCCGGCCTGTACGTGGACGGCGAGGTCGGCGGGGCCACCTCCACCGGCGTCGGCGAGGAAGTGATCCGCAACGCCGGCAGCTTCCTGGTGGTGGAGCTGATGCGCCAGGGACGCTCGCCGCAGGACGCGTGCAAGGAGGCGGTGCTGCGCATCGTCAAGCGCCGCCCGCAGGAATCCAAGACCATCCAGGTCGGTTTCCTGGCGATGAACCGCGCGGGCGAGGTCGGTGCCTATGCCCTCCAGCGCGGCTTCGCCTACGCCGTGTGCGACGCCAAGAAGCAGGATGGGCTGGTACCGGTGCAGAGTGTCTACGCCACGAGCTATTCGTGACGCGGTGCGGAGCGGCAGAAGCGCCTCCTCACCCCAGCCCTTTCCCCCGACGATGAAGCCGTCGGGGGGAAAGGGCGCTTTGACTCCCCGCGGTTCTGATTCAGCCTCCAGCGACACCCTTTCCCCGGCTTCACCTGGGCCGGCAGATACGCGACACGTGGCGGTAGCCCTCGGCAGCACCCTTTCTCCCGGCTTTGCCGGGGGAGAGGATTGGGGTGAGGGGGCGTCGCGCGGGTTTCCCGGACTGCCGCCCTACTGCTCCCGCGGCAGCGGCGGCACGTCGTCCGAACCTTCCTCGTGGTCGCGATGCAGCGCGGTGCGCACCAGCAGCATCAGGGTGATCGGCGTGGTCAGGGTGAGGAACACGCCGATCAGGATCTCGTTGAAGATCGGGTGGCCGTGCAGGACCGAGAAGCAGGTGATCGAGGCGGCGAGCATGCAGAACGTGCCCAGCGTGGAGCCGAGCGTCGGCGCGTGCACGCGCTGGTAGAAGTTCCTGAGGCGCAGCAGGCCGAGCGAGCCGATGCAGGCGAACAGCGCGCCCAGCAGCATGAGGATCGCCACCAGGATCGCCGCCCACGGCGGCAGGGCGTCGAGATGGCTCATTCGATCACCTCCCCGCGCATCAGGAACTTGGACAAGGCGAACGTGCCGGCGAAGCCGAGCAGGGCGATGACCAGGCCGGCCTCGACATACAGCATGCTGCCGGTGCGGATGCCGATCGTGAGCAGCAGGATCATGGCGTTGACGTACATCGCGTCCAGCGCCAGCACGCGGTCCTGCGCGCGGGGACCGCGCACCATGCGGACGAGAGAGCAGCCCATGCCGAGCAGCACCAGGATCTGCGCCAGCACGATCGCGGCGGCGAGCAGGCTGTGGCTCATTGGAAGATCTCCAGCAGGGGGCGCTCGTAGCGCTGCTTGATCGAATCGATCGCCGCCCGCTCGTCGGCCAGGTCGAGCACGTGGATCAGCAGCACTTTCCGGCCGGCGTCGTGGCTGACCCAGATCGTGCCCGGCGTGGAAGTGATGATGCAGGCCAGCACGGCGAGGCCGTGGCGATCGGTGAGGGTCAGCGGGATGGCGACGAAACCGGAATGCACGCGGCCGTCCCGGCGCAGGACGAGCCGCGCCACCGCCAGGTTCGAACGCACGATGTCGGCGATCACCCGCAACAGCAGGCGCGCCAGCAGGAGACAGTTGCGCACGTGCGCCTTGGGCGGCTTCAGCAGCGCATAGGCGCGCGCCAGCACGATGCCGAGCACGATGCCGAGCAGGATCGCGCCGGGCGCGAGGCTCTGGTTGAACACCAGCCAGATCAGCGCCAGCAGCGCCGACAGCAGCGGATACGGCAGCCAGCGCCGGATCATGGCGTCGACCCCGCGGCGACGGGCAGCACCGCGTGCATGTACAGCGCCGGCGCATGCAGCTGGCGCGCGGTATCGCCAAGGTAGGCCAGCGGCGCCCTGGCCACTGCGGTCAGCAGCAGGCACAGGCCGAGCAGCAGCACGATGGCGCCGACCTCGGTGACTCGCGCCTGCGGGAAGCGCCGCTCCGGTTCGGCCCAGAAGATCTGGATGCCGGCGCGGCACATCGCGACCACCGTGCAGAAACCGGCGGCGACGACCAGCGCGAACAGCACCAACGCGCCGGGCCGTGGCCCGCCATCGAGCATCGGCGCCAGCAGGGCGAACTTGGCGAGGAAGCCGGACAGCGGCGGCAGCCCGGCCAGCAGCACGGCGCAGGCGAAGAAGCTGGCGCCGAGCGTGACCATCGGCGCCGGGATCGCCACGCGGCTCTCGTCCTCGTCGGCGAACAGGTCGTCGCTCCGCGCGGCCTCGTCGGCCGGGACATACGGCTCCAGGGTCAGGGCATCGTCCGCCTCGTCGTCACCCTCCGGCGCGAGCAGGCCGGCGACCAGGAAAAACGCGGCGATGGCCAGCGTGGAAATCACCAGGTAGGCCAGCGCGCCCATGGTCACCGCGTCCCGCTGCAGGCCGATCGCGCCCAGCAGGGTGCCGGACGAGATCACCACGTTGTAGCCGGCGAGCTTGCCCAGGTCGCGCGCGCCGAGCATGCCGACGGTGCCGGCGACCACCGTGAGCACGCCGCCCCACAGTAGCCAGTCGCCGCCGAAATGGCTGGAAGCCGGGCCGGCGTCCGCGCCGAACAGCAGCAGGCCCAGTCGCAGCAGCACGTAGATGCCGACCTTGGTCATCAGCGCGAACATCGCCGCCACGGCCGGCGCGGCGGCGGCATAGGTGCGCGGCAGCCAGAAGCCGAGCGGCCACATCGCGGTCTTGATCAGGAACGCCACGCCCAGGATCGCCGCCCCGGCATGCAGCAGCGCGCGGGTGTGCTCCGGCACGCTCGGGATCAGTTCCGCCAGCGCCGCCATGTTCAGGGTGCCGGTGACGCCGAAGATCAGGCTTACCCCGAGCAGGAACAACATTGAGGCGGTCAGGTTGACGGCGATGTAGTGCAGCCCGGCGCCGACCCGGCGCGCCCCCGAGCCGTGCAGCGCCAGCCCGTAGGACGCCGCCAGCAGCACCTCGAAGAACACGAACAGGTTGAACAGGTCGCCGGTCAGGAAC
>Ga0164242_10006056_pt1 | contig 13378 bp, 8 predicted proteins | sample OricomgcompostMG_FD_108783 | JGI IMG/M metagenome (GOLD analysis project Ga0164242, IMG submission 108783) | Miracle-Growth compost microbial communities from Emeryville, California, USA - Original compost - Miracle growth compost (MG) ...
CTTTTCCATTTTGCCGAGTGCTGTTCAAGTAAAGCCCTCGCGCTCGCAAACTGGCGGAACACCTAATGCAAGAGGAAGCGCAACTTTACAATATTACTACTCCCTATGGCCTTGTATCAGAAATATCAGGATACATTGAGACCGGCACCGGGTCGCTGCTTTCCACGTAGTGCTCCTCTATGCATTCTGGTATTCACCTTCCCCTGTAGGATTATGGAGCTTATAAGGGCTTCCCCGGAGGTAACTGGGCTTATATGGCCTAACACACTTGGAGGTTAGACCTAGTTTATACCCTTGCACAGCATGATAACATCAACCTCAAATAGACTAGACCCATAGTGATACGGCGATACCCCAGTAAGAATATTGTTATGAACTCCCTGCTGGCGTAATCTAGCTCTATCTTGCTACGATCTACCTCCGTTTTAATACGATGTACATGCTGCAGTTCTATAAGATAGGCCCACAGTCAATTATCCGCCCCTTGTCTAGAACAATGCGATAATCCGCGTCCTTGACTGCCTCGACGCGGTGGGCGATTGTGATGACGGTGCTCTGCCTCAACTCCTCTCGGAGGACCTGCTGGATGTAGAATGCTGTTGCAACATCGATTGATGCGGTAGCCTATTGAGCAGGTGAAGGATATATTAGCGTATCCCGCCGGGAAAAAAAAATAGAAAGGGGGAGTAGGTGTGGCGACAAAGTCACCCGATAATAGAAGACTTACCTCGTCCAGAACCACCACGGGACTCCTCCTGAGTACCGCCCTCGCCAACCCAACGAGTTGCCTCTGCCCTTGGCTCAAGTTCCGGCCCCCAGCATCAACCCGACTCGTGGGGCCCAGCCCGCCCGCCGCTCGGCCGAGCACCCTCTTAAGCACTGCTTCGCATTCCTGGTCCTCATACGCACGGAGGGGGTCGATATTGTCACGCACTGTTCCGGGGAAGAGGACCGGATCCTGTGCTACAAAGCTGACGGCTCTTCGGAGTCGACGCTTGTCTACACGGGCAACGTCGATGCCGCCGATACGGATCGCTCCGGACGAACTCCCAGCAGCACCGTCATCCGGTAGTATGGTGCCGAGGAGGCTGAGAGCGAGCGTACTCTTCCCAGAGCCGGTGCGGCCCGTGACAGCAACGGTGGAACCAGCAGGAATGTGGAACGAGACATCCTGGAGGCTGGGGTCGAGATCTGGGGCATACCGGAGGGTGACATTGTCGAAGACAATGTCGTCATTGTAGGTAGGCCAGCCGGCCGGTGGAGTCAAATCGCCGGGAGGCTCCTGCTCGAGGTCGAGGAGTTCAATGATACGTTCGACTGAGACGAATTGCATCTGCAACTCTCCGTACTTACGACAGAGCTGGTGGGTCGCAATGACGAAGTTGCCTGCTGCTGCAAGGATGAAGGCCACCGAACCCGAGGACAGGCCCGATCCGAGCGCCGTCAGAGTCAGGGCAAAGGTAGAAAGCGCCGACAGGGTATCAAAGCGGTACATCAACCAGGCCTGTAGGGACCAGTAAAAGTGGTCCATCTTCTGGAAGTTGTCCGTCGTGGCAATGATGCGGTTTTGGAAGTGTGGCTGCGCCTTGAAGGCGCGCACGGTTGTCAGGCCATCAAGAAGGGTCCCGAAGTTGGACATGAGCGGGCTCAACGACGTCATCTCGAGGCGGCGCAACGACTGCGATGTAGGGAGGAAATGCATGAAGATGTAGACGAACAAGGACGTCATAGCGAGAGTGAGGACGAGGAAGAGCGGGGTGACGGCCGCAATGACAACGACCGAGGACATCCAACTAATCCCAGACCAGGCGACCTGCATCACTTGCTTCGCAATCTGGCCGTCCATGGTGCCAATATCCGAGGTCAGGCGATTCATCAACCGGCCGACGGGCGTCACGTCATAGAAGCGGAATGTGGCATTGCTAACCCGGGACATGACCTCCAAGAAGAGACGCTTCCCAGCTTTGTACACAATGACGATGATTGTGAGGTCTGACAGGGCAAAAGCCAGTATCTGAGCCAGTGAGAGCATGAGCAACCAGAACAACCAAGGTCTGACATTGGTCTCGGGGTTCGGTAGACCAAGATCGATGTCGAGCCAGTCGGATTTCTTGATATCGTACGCGGCAAGCTGCCACGGCCAAGGTCCCTGTTGTCTATGGGAATCCCCGAGGTTGAAGGGGGAGAGGTGGTAGAGAAACGTTGTCGGCGAGGAGTTGTAGGCTTCGCCCCATCGCTTAAGAAACCAGAGATATGCCACCTTGCTGGCACGGAATGCAACGAAGAAAATGAGGGTAAGAGCCCACCACCTCAGGCTACCCGCTTTCACATACCGCCAGTAGACAGAGGCCATAACTCCGCCGTCGGCCCGGTATTCTTCCTCGATGAACTTGTCGGGGATGGCTGTGTTCTCTTGGTGAGTGGCTTCCTCCTCCTCGGCAGGATCGTGCTGGACCATAGCTGTGGCCACCAGATGGCGTAGCTCCTCGCTCGTATCCAGCTCTTCTCGGTTAATGGTCTTCACTTGGCCGCCCCCAACGATATCGAGGACTTGATCCGCGTATCGGGTAACGAGATCCACGCGATGCGTGGCAAAAACCACAAGCCTGCCAGCTATGAGTGATGAACCTTTGTCGCCGAACAGCTTCCTAACAATGGCCTCAGCTGTTTGGTGGTCTAGTGCTGCGATCGGGTCGTCAAGGAGTAGGATTCGAGATCGGCTATATACTGCCCTGGCAAGTGCAACCCGAGCCCTCTGGCCGCCGGATAGGCCTATTCCGTTTTCTCCGATCATGGACAGATCGCCTGCCTTGAAGTTGCCAAGGTCGGGAAGAAGGCAGCAGATATCCAATACCTGCCTATATCTAATTTCGTCGTACTCAGCAGAGAACAAGATATTTTCACGGATGCTCATGCTCTGCAGCCACGGCGTCTGGGCGCAGTACCCAATCATTTCTGCAGGTACAAGCCTCTCCCCGCTGTCTTGGTCAAGTTCGCCGAGGATAGCGTGAAGCAAGGCCGTTTTTCCAATGCCAACCTTACCACAGACAACCGTGAGGCCAGTTTGGCATGTGAACGAGACTTGGGTAAGGACCTTGATGTCCGACCCTGGCCAAGAGAAGGAAGCGCCGCAAACCTCAATAGGTTGGTCTTCGCTCGGCGCAACTACCTCGCCATGTCCACCGCCCTCGCCCTCTTTATCCGGTTCAGCCATAAACGATTCGATGCGACCCATGGCAATTCTCGCATTGAGCAACACCGTCACCAGATCGGGCAGCTCACTCAGGCTAGTCTCAAGCAAGGTGAACAGACCGAGCGCGGGGAAGGCAATCTCAACAGTCAACGGCTTCCCAGCGAGGACTGTGTAGCCGAAGAAACCCGCAACAGGAAATAGGAAACCGGATAGGTTGTTCATGTTGGAAACGGCCTTGTTGAGTAGGTTGGTGATAACCCGCTTGTTAAGCTCGAGCTGCCGGCTCTCTAAGATCTGGTGCAGCCACGAGTCCTGCAAGTCGTACCAGCGGAGGTGGCGGATCGCCTCTACGAACTGGCTCGTCAACTGCAGCTTAGTGTCGGTGATGGCGCGGCGGGCGCGCTCAACGCGGAGGAGCGCCTTGACAATGCCAGCGTTGATAACCTGGGCGACGATGAGGATCGCGACGCCCCACAGAACTGAGGAGCCAAGAAAATTCCAGAGCAGGGCTAGAGACATAACGAAGTTCAGCGGCTTCGTGATGAGCGACGCAAACTCCCAGAACCGCTGGGCGACCTCGTAGACATCGTTCCGCATCAGATTGAGGATTTTACCAGTGGACGCGGGTGAGTTGGTCGGTGGAGACGGTGGCGGTGGTGGTTGGGCATTGTTAGCTTTGCGAGGCCGTTCTTGTGAGAAGCAGTAAGAAGCAAATATCCCAAGGAAAGATGGTTTACTCCTTCCGGCGGACGCAGGATCGTCAGGTTCATCGAGGTTGTCGCCTTCCAGAGTCGGAGTCAAGGGAGTCGAGGTCCCTGAGGCTTGGGCGATCGTTTCCGTGTTGTGGCCACTAGGAAAGGTGAAGGCCTTCCGGCGTAGCGTCTTTTCATAGATCATCGTGACCATCTCTCCTCTCGAGCGCTCATAGCATCGTCGACTAAACCAAAGCGAGAGCACCCCAGACTGGGCCGCGGCCAATCGAACAAGTAATGTCAAAAGAGTATATACGACAGCTACTCTGGTCCCCTGGCCGCTATCTAAAGCGGCAAGTAGCTGCCTCAGGAAAACCACGCTGCTCAGCGACATGACGCTCTCGAGGATGCCGAGTCCGGCGGTGAGGAACAGGTCGGGGCCATTGGCCCTGAGGAGCCTGCCGGTGACAGATCCCTTGATTTCTCGGAAGAGGAGATGCAGTCGAGTGTGTTGAAACTCGAACGGGAGGAGCCAGACATCCTCATCGTGAAGCTGTCGACGTTTACCCTCGGAGATCATCGGCGCCATCCAGGAGATGGTCAGCCACTGCCACAGAGTGAATACATCCTCCGGGCTGCGGAGGCTCGAAGTGGGAGTGGAGAATGGCGCGCTGATTCCGGTCGAGTCGAGCCTAGGATCTCTCATGGGCATGCCGAGGATGATGGCGATGGAGAACAAGGGGACGGCTACTTCGCCGAGCCATATCACACCAACCCACCCTTCCAGCAACTCCGGCACAGCCATGGAGAGCAGAAGCTGGACAAGGAGAAGAGAGCCATATATGGCGAGGAGCGATCCTGGTGTGGCGCCAGGGCGTTCAACGGCCAGGACAAGAGTAGATACCAGCTGCAACCAGACTGTCAGCAATCTGTAATCTGGTTTCCCGAAAGGAGAGGGGACAGTGGGCTTGACTAACGCATGGCACAAAGAGAACGGAGTAAACGGGACTCAGTCCGGGCCCGATGACAGCATATAATCCTATCCCTAGGCCAACCAGTGACAGGATGGTAAGGCAGGTCAGAGTCTGGGTCCATGGCCGTGAGGCTTTCCATGGCGGCTGAAAGTCCTCCTCCGCAGCGAACTTTCGCAGCCAGATAGGGCGACAGCGCCATAATGGCGAGAGGGTATATTGCAGGAGAACGACTGCCAAGGATATCCAGGAGGGGATATGGCCGACAACGCCAATGCAATGCAATCCAATGGTCGCACGGGAGGGTATCTAGAAGCGAGATTAGCGTAGCCCAGCCACCGGTAACACCACTAGGAGGATGTGAGGGGCAGCGAATTCAGTGACCGGGTGAGGGGAAAAAGCACGGCAAGCTCACCCAAATCTCGGTACAGCAGCTGTAGCATGGCCAGAGGCCGCTCCAATCCGACGGAGAGGCCATTCTATATGCTGCGCTAGAGGGAGAGGCTTGCAGAGGGATGGCCTCAGTGAGCCAAGAAAGTGGAATTGACTTTGCTCTGCAGTATATCTCTGGAGGGCCGAGCGAAATGAAGTGGGGAAGGAGAGCCACATTCCTGGAAGGGGGCAAAATGCTACTGTACTGTCTGTGTAGGTTTCGTATTCCTATCATGCACGAACAAGCAGGTTCAAACGTTGCGCCTTAGTCGCAATTAGACTTTGCTGGATTATGTTCACGACCTCGAAGGAGGGAGGTCGAATTCGCGAAACTCGATGACAATGCAGCAGAGCATGTGTAGTTAGGTACCCAGGTAGCCATGGCAGTGACCCCATGAGCCGGGTGCATTGACACGCCTGGCGGTGAGAAGTCGCTGTATTGTCTGGTGAAATGCGCACCCCATAGCGCTGCAGTGAATTATTGTCAACTATGCTCCCTTGCACCTTAGTCCAGCCGTCGCCATGTATACCTTTAGGCCTGGCAGGTATCCGTTTACCCCAGAGAAAAAAGGAAGGGAAAAGAACAGCAAGTAGGTGGTATATGTACATTGTTCCATGCCAGTCCGTTAAATGGACATTGTGTCGTGATACACTGGGCAAAACAGTCCAGTGTCCAAAAATAACGCCCGTATTCCCATACTCGTCAAGCCCCTCTCGGGTGCAGCTGTGGCTGCACTAGCCCCGAGCCCCAGTCCGCGCCCGAATATTGCTGCCCGCTGCCAGGCGGGTGCGGGTGGATCGGAGTCCCCCCCATCTCCACGGGGGCCGTGACGTTCCCGCCGCTCGGTAGCTCGTACAGCACTGGAGGTGGCTGAGGACCCACGGGATAACCGGTCGCCGGGTCTAAGGGTGAGTGGGCCCAGACCTGCTGCTGGCCGGCCGCGGGGGAGCCCCAGGGGTGCTCGTAGGGGGACTCCCAGCTAGAGCCCTGAGTCGTCTGCCACTTGTCGCCTTGTTTCTGGTACTCGGACGGGTCTCCGCTCACGTCGCTGCCTCCGAACCCTCCCTGACCGCCGAATTTCCCCGGAAGCATCGGGTGTGATTCCTCACGTGCGGTGCGGTTCCGCCGCCTGTATCGGATGAAGAAGAAGGCCAGCGCGCTCAGGAGCGCGAGCCCTACTATTACTGATCCGGCGATGATGCCCTTCATAGCACCACTCGATAGTCCTCCATCCTTATCCTTATCTTTGTCCTCGCCATCGCCGTCCCCACCCGCCCCATTCCCCGAGTGTGTTGGTCCAGGATGGTCGGTGCCGGTCGCGGTGCCAGTCGGGGTTCCGGATTTCGTGCCGGTGGCCGTACTCGTCGGCCCCGTTGTTGTCTCTGATGCGGTACTCCCAGGTTTTGCGGAGAGGAATTTCGCGCGAGACACGGTCAGTGGCGTCCCGGAATCGGAACAGGCGGTATCCATCGTGTCATAGACGGTCTCTATGTCGGACGAGTCCGAGGACGCGAGGCACGAGGCCGTTCTCATGACGAAGTTACCTCCATTACCACACAAGCACGAGTTCATGGCAGAGACGGTGTCCCCGTCGCAGCCCGAAGCGTCGGCGGCCGCGTAAAGACATTCTTGGGATGCTTCCGGATATGAGGAGAAGTCGTTCTTGAAAACGGCATGGGCGGCGGGGGTGAGGAGGAGGAGGAGAAGGAGAATTGGCGATGGGACCGGAAACGAGTGCCTCGGTCGAGTCTGCATCGTGCCAGAAAAGCCAGGCGTTGGGCGGTCTGGTTAGAGATGGTGTTGTCGCATCCACGACGGGCACGAGCACAGGTGGTCGTCAGTCTAACGGGTGTCGGCCAATTGGCCCAGTTGAATCAATCGAGAAATCAATCAATCGGATAATAATCTTCCAGCTTCAATCTTCCAGCATCATAGTTAACGAAGGACAACAACGAATGTGGGGGGAGGGCGTTTTGTCGTGGAATAGGGTTCGCGTGATAAGAGGTGGAGGCCCTTGGGGAACTTGGGGAGGAAATGACAAATGAGGCTGAGCATATGGGCGAGGCCAGAGCCCCCCTTCCCGTCCACTAACCCCCGGTTCGCTGCGTGCCGTGCACCTTCGCCCAAATCCTCCAACCTTTTGGAGAGAGAGAGAAACAATCGGATCGGCGATGATGCCTGCACTAGTGCGATGAGGGCCTGTGGGAACAGGATCCAGCTCCTTCCACAGCAACCAACGAGCTCTACCGGGTCAGATCATAGCAAAAGCCGACCTACGCATAACGAAGTCAACCCAGCGCCGCCAATGTGACGCAACTATAGCGGTCGCCCACCCGCAATGTCGCAACACCACGGGCGGACGCTGGTTTTACTGTGGCGGGTGGGGTGGGGTGTGGCTTGGTTGGGTGGCTCAATCTCACAAGTGTTTTCCACCAGGGCCTGAGCCTGAGGTCTGGTTGGGTGCATGCAATTGGACAGATACCGGGAAATGAGTGGATAATTCTGGTCCTATTTTTAGCTACCTTGGCCAAGTGTAAACTCCGAAAACCTCACCTCAGCCGGCTCAGCCCAGTGAGAGAGGATGAGGCTCATCTCTTTCTTCCCAAACCTCAAAACACGGCAGACGGCGAGCGAAATCACCGTAGCCCACCTTGCCCACCCATCGGATTTACAGCTTCTCGGGGAATCGGGAAATCCGAGGCGAATCTGAGGCTGATACCTGACGGTCGGTGGACGGCGGCGCTTGATCGCAAGCAGAACAACTCCTTGTCCAACTGGCAGGGAAGCCAGAGCTTTCAAGAGTGAACAACCTGAAGGGGCGCCCCAGCCGGGTCCTTATTATTCGTTCCTAAAGTAGGGATCCGTTCGGAACAGTTCAGCAAGGGTTTCCTTTCAACCTGACCAGGCACCCACCAATCAGCCCACCACCGCCGCACTGGCCCACAAATTTCCAGCCCAAAACTTTGTCTCGGTTCGCACGGCAGCGGAGGAGCAGCGCTGCAATTTCCTGTTCCTGTTCCTGCCCTGTTCAGGAAGCACCCTTGAGCCGTCCTGTCGCTTGGACGGCGGCAAGACGCAGAGTGTGTGATGTCATCTTGCGGTACGTATCGGTACGACGTAACTTGTGTACCTAATTATCCGTACTGCAGAATCAGTCAGAGGGATGTGAGTTGCTCCAAAGTGGTGCAAGGGAATGCGAGGGGCCATCCCTCGGGCCTCGCAACACGAGTCGGTCCGCCACACCCTACTCCGACGCTTTCCAAGAATCGGCCCGTCGAGCTTTCCATACCAGCATACCCAGACAGCTGGTAGCCAGCCCTCGCCCGGCGTCACCGTCTCCCAGTTGGAAACGGCACGATTCCGCTGGCTAACAGCCAAACATTGACGCAAAGCCTGCACTTCCATGGTGTTCCGTATGGGTTCCGGACTCAACCGTGCAAGCATAGCTACTACGCAATTAGGACATACCTCCATCCATCCAACCAAGCTGTACTCGTGTGCGCGCAGGACAGTACCCGCCCTAGGAATCATGGAAGTATAAGTACCTAGGTAGAAACGGACCATGACATCGTTGCAGCCGTCGAAGCGCTTTCCCTTGGGCCCTGATACCCTGATCGACAGTTCTTGGGCGTCATTGGGACGATAACCGAACGAGACAGCGGTGAGTTAGTTGTGGCTTGGGGCCTCACGAGATGATTGTCCGAGACGGCGCCACGATTGAGTTCGCCTGCCTTAGCACGGTGCAGAGCAGGATGGTGAGGACACGGCAATTGCCTACAATGGGCGAGAGGTTGGTAGGCCGGGTGAACTGGCTTCATTCAACCTACGCTTTCAGGTAATAATTCAGTGCTCCTCCAGCTCCTTCGAGCCTTCGAGCCCCAACTCTCCCCCCAAGGTAAGCAGTGGGAAAGTGTTCGCCCGAGCAAAGCTCGTTAATACTTATTTAATTAATTATGACTCAGCGGGATGGTAACCGGGAAAAGTGTTCGCAGGGCAAGAAGCCGCAAGAAAAAGCAACGTTGAAAGTTCCACGCGCCCGCATATCAAGTGCGACGCGGGCCAATCATGCCTGTATCCATGCACTCTTTTGTTCAGACTTGTGGGGCGGTTAGCCTCTCAGAAACCGGGAAGTCCAAGTTGGAAAAAGTGGGAAGCTCCACGAACTCCGCGCCCACCCAAGCGGCCAAGCCCGACAAGCCCGACGAAGCCTAACCTTCCCATCCATCCGGATTCCGGAGGGACCTGCTTTGCTGACTGCGCGAACACCCTTACTCCGAGTCGGGGTTCCCGTCCTCCACTATCGTGGTACATACATTGGTACGCACAGAGTCGGTACCTCGGGTTTGCTCCAGTCCTTTCATCGTCAGTCGCCAAAACAGGGCCTCTTTGTTCCCAAAATAAGCCAGCGAAAGACGCTATTACTCAGTGGATCCGAGTTTGACTCTTCCTGTCCCCGTATTCAGTTCCCGGGAAGGTGGTCATTCCACCCTCCCTGGCGAGTACTAAGTACGAAGCGAAGGAAACTCGCCCATGCCTTTTCGGTTGGATGACTCGCGCCACCATCGGGGCTCACTGGTTCGCCTGGGTGGTTCGCGCTCAAAGTGTTGATGAGTCGTGAGCTAAGGCAAGGGACGGGCCATACGTTGTCGCGCTGGTTGCCAGGCTACCCAGACGCTCTCGCACCGAAAGATAACCAACCCCCCTTCCTTGCTTTTCAATGCAGTCCTCGTTTTCTTTGCGGCTAGGATTGGTGAGTTGTCGTCCTAGCGGGAGACCCCTACCCCTGTCGTACATCTGCACTAGCAATTGTCGTCCAATGGACGCCCCCCCTTTTCTGGGTTGTCTTCGTATCCAGCAGCCTCATCACTTGGTGGCAATTCGAAGTGGCGCCCTGATGTTGGCACGGTCGTCAGTCCCTGCTGCCAGCTCTTGGAAATTGGGAGCTCGTATTTCCTCGCACACCCCTCCCCATGGCGTATGCCAACATCGCACACCCCATTCTTTTGTTTTTAAAAGGGGACCAGCTGCACCCCTCTCGCCGCGATATCCTCTCTTTCCCTCCCACACGCAATAAATCTTAATATCTAAACCCGTCGCTTCGACATCTGCACTCGCTTTTAGCCAAGTCACTCGCTTTGCTTGCATACCACAACTACCATCAAGATGCGCACCGCTACTCTGTCCCTTAGTGCCCTCGCCTTGGGCCTGGCCTCCGCCTGGGATGGCCCCGGCCAATGTGTAAGTCAAAACCCGGGTACCCGGAAATATCCCCCCCTCCCTCAAGACTAGTCTAACCCAGTTGAACAGGAACCGGACAACTGCTACCGGGAGTTGACCGATGACCGCTTCATCGACGAGGCCAAGTCTTTCTGCCCCGAGTTCCTCGCCGGCACCACCACTGGCTATGCCGCCATCCCCACCGATTTCGAGAACTGCGGCGGCGACGTGAACCGCGTCAGCTCTGCCTGCTCTTGCGTCACATACACTGCCAGCAGCACTGCCGAGCCTACCTACCCCACGGAGACCCAGGAGCCTACTGGCTATCCGACCGAGACCGAGCCCACCGACTACCCAACCTCCACGGCCGAGCCTACCGGCTACCCCACGGAGACCGAGCCAACTGGTTACCCCACTAGCACTGAGGAGCCCACCGGCTACCCCACGGGCACCGAGGAGCCTACCGGTTACCCCTCCGGCACCGAGGAGCCCACCGGCTATCCCACAGGCACCGAGGAGCCCACCGGCTATCCTACTGGCTATCCTACCGGCTATCCCACTGGCACTGAGGAGCCAACTGGCTACCCCACTGGCTACCCTACTGGCTATCCTACCGGCTACACCACCTCGACCATCTACACCACGACATGCTACACCGTGACCTCGTGCCCCCCTGAGGTGACCGACTGCCCAGGCGACCACACCTACACCACCACCTCGACCTACCCCATCTCCACCACCGTGTGCCCAATCTACCCTACTGAGGAGCCCACCTATCCCGCGCCTACCTATCCCGCCACCACGATCGTGACAAGCTACGCCCCAAGCGGCAACCCCCCTCCCCAGACCACTGGTGGTGAGCTCCCCGTCACTGCCGCTGCCGGCCGTGTGGGTCTCGAGATGGCTGCTGCCGTCGCCGCCTTCGCTGCTGCCCTTCTGTAGAGGAATGCAGTTGTCGGGACGAGGTTTCAACTTTTTGTCATTTGATTTTAGCGGCCATGGGTCTACACAAGCGCTGATACGGAATTCATGACAAACGACTGGGTTTTGGAAGAGGGTAACATGAACATCTCATTCTTTGTATATAGTAGCTACTAGAGCCATATAATTGGATTACATCACAACAGACCTACTGCATGTGCTGTCGACTTTTCTTCGAGGTACTCGCACAGCGCTGTCTGTTGCACGACCCTTGTTTCTACGACCTTTGTTCCTGTGACGTTGAGAGTCGGACACTAAATTAAGGGTCCATCCACTCAGTTTGCGGGGGGTCGACGCACAGCGATATTTAGGCTTGGAATGGAGTGTCTCGCGGCGAAGCACCCCCGTGGTGTTCATATTCACGCGGCATCTACAACCCAGGAAGAATGCTGCTACAGCCCCGCAAATGTGTATGTACATGCGGTAAGTGCAGAAAGGTAAGTACAGAATACGTAGCAAGTATGTGCATACTGTGTGACTTGCCCAGACGCAATAAATCCCCGTACTGATCCATACTCGGGATTAGGGTTGCGCCTTCCAACATTCATCTATTCGATCAATAACAGCGAGCAGCAGAACACGATACAATTCTCACCTGGCGGATCTTGTCAACATATGGAATTAGCTGCTAATTACAGTACCCTTGCCCATGAGATCCTGGGAACCGGCTAGTTGGGAAACCTTAAATCCTTTGCCAACCTTATCGCGGAGATTATGATCGGCCCGTGTGCTGATCCGCTCGCGTGGCCGGGTGTGGAACCTCATCTCCGACGTATTCGGGAGCGGATGCAGCAGTGTGGCATGTCAGGCTTCAAGGCTTCCCCAATAAGCCTAAGATGTAATTGATCATACCTCAGACCTGAAGCAATAGTGAAAACAGCTTCAGGATCTGTTCTTCAGTCCTTTTCGATGGGTTTTTATTCGCTTACTCAGACACGTTGGAGCGATCAGCCACATAGGAGCGACCCAGACTCCGGCCCTCCCGTTTCCAGGCCTCGCTCCCAGTAGAGTCATTATAGTATCAGATACTTAGCAGAGGCCATGCCTAAATACAGGTTAAACGCTCGTAGCCTCGGTATTTGAAGTTATCTTAGGTCAGCATCTAATCATATCTACCTTACCAAATTTAACGACTGAGGAAGACCGAGTTGTTTGTGAGGAAAGAGCTGATGAATACTACCTAAGGTGGGTAGTTAAGAACCCGGTAATTCTTAGATAGAGTCTGCCAACTTGTAACTTTTAACCTTAATACAGCGGTATGAAGGAGGAGCGGTGTTGTATGTCGTACCCATAAGGGGCAAAGCAAGCGTTTAGGAAAGACAGCATGATAAGAAGGACCGTAGCAGGTCTACTTTTCAATAGCATTCCGGCCTCCTCTGTTTAATTGACTCGTTTGGCTAGTTTCCAAGATCCATACCCAGGCCGGCAAGGGTACAGCTGAATGGATCATCCGACGGTAGAGAGTCGAAAATAAGGGGTATTCTCGTCAAAGCCTCAGTCGCCAACCCGGTGAGAGAACAGGTCTCCGCAGCCAGCACCTTTCTACCAATAATCGTCGAAAAATTCGTCGTCAGTCAACAAGCGCTACCCCATCTATGCTTTTGGCACTGGCAGAGCACGTCTTCTACTCTGCTGCATCAGGACGCTTTGCATGGCTATACCTTACAATCATTTCACCACGTCGGTCAACTCTCCATCCTTATCTTAAGATACAACATCAGATCAATACGCGGCAACGGGTTGGTTTGGGTAACTACTAAGCCGAAGACTTTAAGGCACGACTCTTGGATTTTAACTTATAATTGCTAGAGATTGTTAACAGCAATGCCTACAAATCCATTTTCTTAACAGTTAGGATTACGTTACGACGCATCAACATACACCAACCCCA
>Ga0164242_10006057_pt1 | contig 13377 bp, 9 predicted proteins | sample OricomgcompostMG_FD_108783 | JGI IMG/M metagenome (GOLD analysis project Ga0164242, IMG submission 108783) | Miracle-Growth compost microbial communities from Emeryville, California, USA - Original compost - Miracle growth compost (MG) ...
ACCGGTGCCGGTGCGCGTAATACCCGTAAATATATGATACCGCGATTGCCTTCTGCGATCCATTTCATAATGGCCAGCAGCTGACGCGGACAACAGACATTAATGATGCGCACATGTGCTGCTGCATCCAGCACCAACACATCGTCATTACCCATATGAGTAGCCCCGTTGGACTGCGTGTCCAAATCAGCGGCAGTGGCTACCAGGGTCATGTCGATGCCATATCCTTCGGAAAGCCATCCTTTGGCCGCCATGACCTCGAGCCGTTCCTGATGGCCTACCGCGATGCGACGCAGGATTTTCCAGTCGAAAAATGGACAAAAGGTACTGACCCACACATTCGCTCCCAGGATGGCAAAAGCTTCACCGATCAGCATCATATTAGCCTCCGCTACACCCACGTTCAGTGCGCGCGACTTATCTACGTATCCTATGCCTGCTTCCAGCCCGCTGGTAGATGCCAAATCGGAATCTATCGAGACGATGCGCTCATCGCGGGCAAATACCTGCATCACAGCAGAGATAATTTTATCTGCCGCATAAGATTTTCCCGTTTCCAGTACCGGCAATGCAGATGGCGTGTAATTGATTTTTTTATTTCGCACCGGTGCTTTCTTGGTGTGCACGATGACCGGCTTGTTCGCCACCCGAGCGGGGTTTCCGTTTTTCATGCCGACATCAAGGCCCATGGACGCGGCATGGCGCTTGAGGACAGAGGCCACAACCCGATGCTCTTCTTCTTGGCTGAGTTCGCGGAACAGACGACAAAATTCCTTTTCGACTCTTTCCCGTTGTTTGCGTTGCAGCACAGTCTCCTGGTCCAACAGATCATTGCTCAGCGAAGTCTTGTGCTTGTTCATCAATGCAGACAAACCTCCGTGTCCCTTAGTAGCCCTGCAGATGATCACCGTAGGCCTGCCGTCCCGTTTACCATATTTAAATTGCCAAAGCGCATCGTGCACGGTATGATATCGGGTAGCGTCGACTTCAAAGACTCGCCAGCCGAAACTGCTAAAACTTCCTCCCAGGTTATGGTAAGGAAAGTGTAAACGGGTGACGTCATCAAGTTGCCCTCCATTGTGGTCCACCATGACGCAAAGATTTTCCAGCCGTTTATAGCCCGCATACATGATGCTTTCCCAGATCGGGCCTTCCTGTAATTCGCCATCTCCCGTCACGGCATATACGTCAAACGCAGGTGCCTTCTGGCCGGCAATGGCAAAGCCCTGGGCTACGCCTAATCCCTGGCCCATAGGCCCGGTGGCTAAGTGAACTCCGGGCAGCAAGGGCCCGGGATGCCCGTTAAGCAGGCTGTGAATGGAACGGGAGTCCTTTAATAGCTTTTTATCAAAATATCCCTTGTCAGCGTATATGGAAGCCAGGGTGGCCACGGCATGGCCCTTGCTGAGCACGAACAGATCCTGCCCTGCAGCCGTGGGCTGCTCCACATTGGCATTGAGGATACCGCCATAGTACAGGCTGACCATAGGTATGGTAGCTGAAAAGGCGCCTCCGATGTGAATGGCATGATCTATCGCGTGACGGCACTGAAACAAGCTGAGCATTCGGATTTCTGCGTCCTTAATTTCCAGTAGTTGTACGATTCCCTTGCGCACGAGGAAATTGTTATCTGCTAAGTACACCAAAATATAATTACGTTAAAAGTTTTACAAAGAGCCTTTCCTTTCTTCGTTAAAGGATAGACCAACCTCCGTCGACAAAATAGGTGGCGCCTGTGACGAATGAAGCTTCCTCAGAGGCCAAAAAATACATGACGTTGGCGACTTCTTCCGGTTTGCCGAGGCGATGAAAAACGCTGCGGGCCCCCAGGAAGCGTTCCGTCTCTGCAGGATCGGGGGAGTCATTGATGGAACCCCGTAGCAAAGGAGTATCAATCGCTCCCGGTGCTACGCAGTTCACCCGAATGTTTTGATCGGCCAGATCGAAGGCCATGGTTCGGGTTAAGGTATCTATGGCTCCCTTGGAAGAAGAGTAAGCCGCTCTTTCTCCGACAGTCCGGAAGCCCAGGATGGAGCCGGTGTTCACGATCGCTCCTGAGCCTTGTGCGATCATAAGCGGGACAAAGGCCCGGGCCATATGGTAAATTCCTTTCAGGTTAATCTGGTAGGTTCTATCCCAGTCTGCTTCGCTGCATTGGAGAATACTGCCGCGGATTTCCAGGCCGGCATTGTTGACCAGGGCGTCTGCACGCCCGAATTTTTCCCGGGTGTGTGCGGCAGCCTGCTGCACTTGTTGCCAGTCCGAGATGTCACAACGGCAGAAGAGCGCTTCGACGCCAAGCGCCCGGATTTGTTCCTCGGCCTTTTTTCCTTTGGGTTCGTCGATATCCACCAGTACGATGTTATAGCCGTGTTTGGCGAATTTGACTCCTGCCGCCAGACCCAGGCCTGAGGCACCGCCGCTTACGATTAATACTTTATTGCTCATTTTTTTCCTTTTTTGATGATCAATTCATGTTAATTCATGCCGTTGGGCTTCGTCGCTACTTTAATCGCGCCTTCCTTTCGTTGTTCAAATGTGTCTAGCGCCGCGGCAAAGTCACGAAGCGCAAAACGATGAGTCAGCAGGGGAGTGAGGTCGACTCTTTTTTCCTGCAACAGGGCAATAGTAGCCTGGGCCGTATTGGGATTGGCCCGATTGCCGATCAGTTCTACTTCATCGAGTACCATACGCTTGAGCGGCAGGGAGGGATCTGTGTGTGGAATACCGATTACCGATACCACGCCTCCCCGGGCGGCAGCCAGACAGGCTTGTCGCACAGAATCCGCGGTTCCCGCACATTCCAAGACAGCCGGCATACCCAAGCCTCCGGTCCACTGCCTGGCCGCCTCTACGACGTCTTCGTTCCGGTAGTTGATCCCTATGGCCCCCAGGGATTCTGCTTTTTTGAGCCGGTCTCCGCTTCCGGCTGCGAAGATCCGGCCGGCTCCCAGTGCCTTGGCGATAAGGATAGCCATCAATCCCTGGGGGCCGGTGCCCATCACCAGCAGATCGTCTCCCGGCTGCATACGCGATCGTTGGACGGTATATAGTGCGATGCTGAGCGGGTCTACACAAGCAGCATATTCCAGAGGCATATCATCGGGTATGCGAAAAATGCTTTTCACCGAGGTCCTCATATATTGGGCATACGCTCCTTGGGTATAATGCCCGTATTGACGGTGGCCACGCTCTTCATGTCCATAGTTCAGGCAAAGATTATAACGGCCTTTCAGGCACATGCGGCAATAGCCGCATCCACAGTGGGAGATCGCACAAACGCGGTCGCCCTCTTTCCATCCGAGTTGGGCTGCTTTATCACCAGTTTGCACTACGGTCCCCGACCACTCGTGGCCGGGAATAAATGGATAGCCGGTAGGCCAGAAGCCCGGGAAATCTCCCGCGACAATATGGGGGTCTGTTCCGCATATATAGGTAGTGTCCACCCGACAGATCACTTCATCCAGCTCGGGGGCGGGTACCTCCACTTCTTCAATGCTGAAATCCCTGACTCCTTTCAGCACCAGCGCTTCCATGGTTTTAGGTAATGACATAAGATTCACGTTTAGGATTTTTCAGGAACGATTGCCACGCCCCGGAAGGGAGATCCGGAACCGTTTTTCAGTTTCAGGGGAAGCCCGATAAACCAAAAGGCATGGGCAGGAATGAGATCCACCTGGGCCAGGTTCTCCATGTTGAGGATTTCCCTTTCCCTGCAGACGATATGGGCCGGTTGTTCTTTGACCACGGCGACCTCATGATAGCTGTCGACGCTCGGAGCGTCGGCTCCCACACTGATGGCGCCCAGGTCATTCAGATATTCAATGGCCCCACGATCCAACCCGGGATAATCCCGGATATAGGCAAAAGGCTCTTTCCATTTTTTATACCATCCGGTGTGATATAGTACCACGGACTGAGGCTCAATGGTGACGCCCGTCTTTTGAAGTGCCTGCTCAATATCTTCCCGGGTGATGTAGCTGGAAGGGGCCTTATGGGAGAAATCAAACCACACACCGGGTGCCATGAACCATTCCAGCGGCAGCTGGTCAATGGATCGGGCATCAGGTTCGTTGACTACATGGTTGATCGCGTCGACATGCGTGTTGGAATGATCGCACAGCGTGAATCCCACCACCTTGTAAGAGTAGGGTGGTTTGGTTAATCCCATCTTTTGGGTCTCTTCGTGAGTAAGATGTGACCAGATCAGGGTTCGCTGATGGCCAATGAAGGTCGGGTCTTCCGGGCTGATGGTGTGGCTCAGGTCAGTGACCGTACAGTCCATCCCCATGAACCGGATCTTGGTTTGTAAATTAAACGGAGGACAAAATGCCTTTTCCATATTACACTGAATTTAAAATCAAATGAAGGGTGTTCCAAAGGAAGCTCACAGATTACCTCCCCAGGTATCGGTTTTTCTGTGCTGCTCATCGTCTTCAAACCACTGAGAGGTCACGATCTTGGATTCCGTGTAGAACCGCATCCCGTCCTTGCCTATGGCATGCAAGTCACCGAAAAACGAGTCTTTATGCCCGGTGAAGGGGAAAATGCTCATGGGTACCGGGATCGCCACATTGATGCCCACCATGCCGGCATCTGTTCGCCGGGCAAACTCCCGGCTGTAACGCCCGCTCCCGGTAAAGATGATCGATCCGTTGGCAAAAGGATTGGCATTCATGATGGCCAGGCCTTCTTCAAAGTCCTTCACCCGCTTGACACAAAGTACTGGCCCGAAAATTTCTTCGTCTCCCACACTCATCCCCGGTTTGATGTGATCCAGTATCGTCGGCCCGAGGAAGAAACCTCCTTCATAGCCTTTAACCTGATGACCGCGGCCATCCAGCGCCAGTTGGGCGCCTTGCTCCAGTCCTTTTTCAATCCAGCCGGTGATTTTGTCGCGGTGTTGCGGTGTGATGACCGGCCCCAGCTGGCTGTCGGGAAGATATCCGGGGCCCACCTTCAATGCCTGGGCATGCTTCTTTAATAATCCGACCATTTCATCGGCTATGCTTTCCTGGACGACCAGGGCGGAAAGTGCCATGCAGCGTTCTCCGGCACAACCGTACGCTCCGTTGATCACGGCGAGAGCGGCCTTTTCCAGGGAAGCGTCTTCCAGTACCAAGGCGTGATTTTTAGCCTGGCACAGGGCCTGTACGCGTTTGCCGTGACGGGCAGCGGTTTCGTAGATAATCTTGCCCGAGCGGGTAGAACCGACGAAGCTGATGCCTTGTACGTAAGGATGTTCCAGTAAAGGCGCCGCCGCATCGTTTTCGCTGGTCAGGATGCTGACGACTCCCTCAGGAAGGCCTGCTTCATAGAGCAATTCTACCATCCGGAAAGAAGTCATCGGTGTCACGTTGGAGGCCTTCATCACAATGGTATTGCCTGTGGCGATGCACAACGGAATGATCCATCCCATGGGAATCATGGCGGGAAAGTTGAACGGGGCGATACCGGTAAAGACGCCCAGGGGTTCCCGGTAAGAGACCGTATCAAACCCCGAGGAGATATTCATGACCGATTCGCCCATCATCAAGGAGGGCGTGCCGCAAGCCAGTTCTACGACTTCCCGCGCTTTCGACACATCTCCCTGCGCTTCTCCGAGCGTTTTGCCGTGTTCACGGCTGAGCATTTCGGTGAGCTCGTCAAAATGAGCGTTGATCAGTTCACGAAAACGGTAAAGCACCTGGACCCGTTTCATGACTGGTACATTGGCCCAGGCAGGGAATGCCTTATGGGCTGTTTCAATCGCCGCGGTCACCTCCTCTAACGTGCATTTAGGGGCCAATGCCTGGACTTCTCCCGTACTGGGGTTAAAAATTTCAAAATAGTTTCCCGAACTAGTTTCGGTAGGTTTTCCGCCTAAAGAATACGACAGCTTCTTCACTTTCATGGGTTGCATTATCTTTTATGATCTAGAAATGAATATCCTAAATTGGTTAAGTAATCCCGGGACGCTTTCGCTGCCTGGATGGCCGTCAAGGGAGCGGCATGTCGATTGTCCGAGTCCAGCTCAAACATGATCATGCCGGCCATTTTTCCATTTCGCTCGCGCAGCATGCCTAGGATTTCTTTGAGTTGTACGTGGCCTTGTCCCAATGGGGAATACCCCAACCAGCCATTATCCAGACCGCCTTTGTAGTCTTTGAGATGGACGTGGTGCACCAGGGAAAGAAAATCCTTCACAATGGGCACCGGATCGGCTCCTCCTTTTTGCAACTGCCCGACATCAGGCCCGAATTTCATGTGATCGGTGTCGAGTTGCTCGAGGGCAAAGTAGGTCTCATCCCGGGTTTCAATCGCGGTGCCCGTATGGGGATGCAGGGCGCAGGTGAGTCCTGCATCAGTGACAGCCTTAGCATAGGTGTTCATGGAGTCGATCAGATATTTTTTGTGTTTCCGGTAATCATAATTTTTCCGGTTAGCACCGCCCGCGCAAAACTCAATCAACTTGCCTCCATTCTTCTTGAGCATTCCGCACCATTTGATTAATTGGGCGAGTTGTTCTTTCTGTCTGCCGGGATTGATGACATCCAGGGTGCAGAAGGCAGAGACAATGGGCACGCCATGGCGCTCAATCACGGGGCCGAAGCCGCCACGCTGTTCTTCCCACTGCTGGATTACCTGACCGAAAGTTTCAAAGCCATGGAATCCCAACCGGTGAATGTCGCGCAGGGCCGGCTCAATATCATCGGCCCCGTATCCCCAGAGAATAAATGTGGATCCCACCGGCATGTCGATCTGCGGAACCCGGAGGCTATGGGCAAGACCCGGAGCAGCCAGCGTAGCGGCTGCCGGTATTGCAGTCATCTTGACAAAGTCTCTTCTACTGATGTGGTTCATCGGAGTATATTTAAGGTTTACTTGGAAAACGTGACGATTCCCGCGCCGCCGACCAGCAGCAACACGCCGAGCACTTTCATCAAGGAGATGCGATCTACGGGAGAACCCAGTACGCCGAAATGAGAAAAGATCATTCCTGCGATTACCTGTCCGGCAATCATCAGCACAAAAGCCGTACCTGCTCCAATTTGCGGAATGACCCAGGCTATGCCAAAAACCAGGCAGGCTCCGATCATGCCGGCAGTCAATAACCACAGCGGCACTTCTTTCAGCGAGGAAAGTGCGGTCATATCCCAGGAGGACAGCCCAATGATAATGGCGGTAATCCCACCAATGGTCCAAAAGATTGCGTTGCCCATTTTGGCGTCTTTGATGAGCACACCTACTTGGGCGTTCATACTCAGGTGCAGCGTCAGCAGCACACCGATGAGTAAAGTCAAAAACAGCAAGTAAATCTTCATGTCTGGTTGGTTTTATAAAGTGATTGATTGCATGCAAAATCTCGTTGCCGGTGTCGCCGGAATAACTTCCTGCATTTACCGGTGGGAGGGGCGATTCCAGAAAATAAAGGTGCCCCGGTCCGTAGAGGTGATCACCTCTACTTTACCGTCCTTGTCCAGATCGACAGCAGTGACTTGTGAGCCTGCGCCCGACCGGTTATGGATCAGTTCAGGGACAAATTTCGCCCCGCCCGGGGCGCTGGCATCCCGCACGGTTTTATACCAGTAAAGGACGGGAGGACCATAAGGATCCGGATCGTAATAGTTATCCAGGTGAGTCCAGTACCGCTTTCCTATGATCAGGTCAAGTATGCCATCCCCATCGACATCGGCAAAGGTATTGCCATGGGATTGGGAGAAGGTGACACCGCCTGCGTTATCCGGATAGGAATAATCATCACTGATCATGTGGGTGGTGAAGGAGATTTTTCCACTCCCGTCTTTGTGTTGTTCGAACCAGGCCAGGCCGAACCCATGGGCATTCAGGCTGCACACGACGTCGTTAAGCCCATCGCCATTGACATCATAGACGCCCATGATGCTGCCTCCCACGTGATTGGTCCGTTTGCCGTAACGGCCCAGTACCGCAGGATGATATGTCCAGGGTTGGGTGATATGGCTTGGGCCGGGATTTTCCCACCAGCCATACGCATTGATAATATCGATCCGTCCATCTCCATTAATATCCCCGGTTCCTATGCCATGAGCAGCCCCGTAACCTTCTCCGGACACATTGTGTTCTTTCCACGGTTTGGTGGGGTCAGAAGGATCGGGTTGTGCGAACCGCACATAATTATTTGCCGCATAGACCAGCTCGGGTTTGCCGTCTCCGTCAATATCGACGAAAGAAGTTATTTCACCCTGGCGCGCGCCGGGCAATACCTCATAGCGCTTCCATCGCCTGAGAGATTTTCCGGGATTAATGTACAATATGGTACTGAAGGCGCTGTACAACAGATCGGGCCAGCCATCTCCGTTAAAATCATAAGCATCCTCAATGTGGTTGTTGTTAAACTCATTGGAGGGGTTTGCAGCGATCGCCGGGTAGATCTCTCGACGCCGGGTAAAGTCCGGTCCGTAATAAATGTAGGCGCCTGCCACGATGTCCAGCTGTCCGTCCCGGTTGAAATCGGCCGAGATGGCTCCCCAGGAGTAATACATGTCACTGATCCGCTGCAGGGTAAAACGGGGAGAGATCTTTTCGGGCGGAGTGGTCTTGACGGCGATATCCTTATAGAGGATATGTTTGAACTGAACGGTGCCGGTGCCGGAGGCATATAGGGCGATGGGACCGTAACCGTCTATACCCGTCAGGGTATCATCTACCGCTCCGCCTATTTCCTCACCGTCGTTGAGAAAGGAACGCAGCACGTTCTCGTCCATAAAAACTTCAAGCTGGTTCCAGGCGTCGGGTTTGAACGACGCATCCGGCTGATGAATAGGCAGATCGGCCGGCGGGGCAGGGCGGGGTGGAAATCGAAAAGCCCTGCGCGCTGCCTGGTTTTTGGGTGGAGGAGGAGCGATGCGGTATGAGATACCTCCTGCCCGACGCAATTTTTGCCGCGAGGTAACGATACCCTGGTCGTTCAGTGTGACACTGAAAGGGGCGACTTCTTTCTGTGAGACAGACAGCAGGACCGCTTTATAGCCTGAGGACGTTTTGGTTAAGCGAAACAATATACCTGCTTCACCCTGCGCTGGGCATTTGAACAACAGGGAGATGCCTATATCCTGGTAGGGAGTATCCAACACCAATGATCCGCTTTCTCCCGCCTCTGGCGTAGCGGTAATTGTCCCCTGGTCGGCTTTCCACGCACGCTGTCCGAGAGAGTGCCATCCCTGAAGGCTGGACGCCTCAAAGGTGTGATCGGGAATAAAGGTCTGGTCATATGGGTTGACGGTCTGGTCATTGGCCGATTGCCCCATGCACCATATTGGCCCACCGAGCATACATAAAAGAAGAATGAAATAACGCATGATTTACGGTTAAGTATGAACCTGATAAAATTTACTAGTTGGGCAAGGCAAATACGACATATCCTCCCTGTGTGGCGGGGGACATGTTTGCTGAGTTACTCCGCTCGCCTTTGCCAAAGACCAGCGGTGAGGTCGCACATACGGCCAGGTAATGACGGCCATGTACCTCGTAGAGGGACGGCAGCCCTTCGGTTCCCATAGGCAAAGCAGCAGACCATAGTGTTTTTCCGGTATCTGCATCAAAGGCATATATTTTCCCATCTTTAGCGGTGCAAAACAGTACGCCCGTGGAAGTCACGATCATGCCGTTGCGTTGGGAGCGCGGTACGCCGGTATTTTTTCCCCCTTCTGCGGCTGCGTCCCGGTCTTCCCCGATGGGAATCTGCCATAAAATGCTGCCCTTGTTAAGATCATAAGCCGTGATCGTGGACCAGGGAGGTTTGATCAGATAGGGATATCCCAACCCCCATCCGCCGGGAATAAAATAGCGGGCCGCAGGAGCCTTTACCCCTTCGGGATACGGCAGCCCATACCCATTGGGGTCCCAGCGGTTGGCGCTGGTCTGCGGCCTTATGGCGCCGGGTGCTCCTCCGGTGGCCACGACCGGGCCTGAAGGCGGCTGGGATTGTGGGCCATTTCCACCGCCGGCCAGAAAGCGGTACAGGGCACCCATCGCGCGGGTTTCCAAATGAGGGAAAGCCGGCATTTCACCTTTCCCTGAGGCTAAGAGCTTTCTGAACTCATTGAAATCCACTTTGGCGGCTATGTCAATCAGAGAAGGGCCGACCAGGCCGGTGCGATTCTGCCCGTGACACACCTGACAGTTGGTGGAGTAGATGGCTTCCCCACTCTCCAGTGGATGAGCTTTTTTACCTCCTTTGTCGGGCAAGCGCTTCGACATTTTTCCATAGAAGGAAGGCCAGTCTATGCTTCTGACGTAGACCACACCTTTCTCAGGATTGGCTGCCGTACTGCCCCAACTGGCTCCGCCGACTGCACCCGGAATGGCCAGGGTGGCATACTGGGTGGAAGGAGGCTTGAAAAGGCCGGTCTGCATGGAATCAATCTTCTTCACCCAGCTGGCCTTTTCCTCGGGGGTCAGTAAATAAGGCGTAATGTCTTTAGCGGTCATTGTCTGCCGGGCAAAAGGAGGCAGCACAGTAGGAAACGGCTGGGTGGGCCAGGCCTTTTCCCCCGGCACATCACTGGGCGGCACCGGGCGTTCCTCGATCGGCCACAAAGGATCTCCGCTCACCCGGTCGAAGGCAAAGAGAAAACCGTTTTTCCCCGCCACGGCCACCGCATCGATCTGCTTACCATCATGGGTAACGGTTACCAGCTGCGGGGCCGCCGAAAAATCATAATCCCAGAGGTCATGGTGCACCAGCTGGTGATGCCATATGCGCTTTCCGGTTCGGGCATCCAGGGCGACCAGACAGTCTCCGAACAGGCCACTGCCCAGGCGGTCGGCCCCGTAGTAATCGTACGTAGGCGATCCAAGTGGAATATAGACAATACCCCGTTTCTCATCCACGGTCATTTCCCCCCAGCAATTTACTCCGCCCACATACTTGTAGGCATCTTTAGGCCAGGTGTCGTAGCCGAATTCTCCGGGTTGGGGGATGGTATGGAATGTCCAGGCTAATTTGCCGGTGACTACATTATATGCCCTGATCCATCCGGGCGCAGACATAAAGCTTTCTCCCGGGGACGATCCCAGGATGACCAGGCTATCATAAATTCCTCCCGGAGTTCCGGATTGGATCCGGGTGATGGTCTTCGGATCTCGCCCGAGTCCGAGCCGGAGGTCCACGGCACCTTCGGTACCAAAGTCCTCAATACTTTTTCCTGTAAGCGCATCAATCTCCTGCAGATAGTCGTCCATTTGAAAGATCAGCCGGCGATCGCTGCCGTCGGCGTTTTGCCAGTAATTGATTCCCCGCCGCGTCATGCCTCGCAGCCCGGCATGGATCCAGACCTCCTTTCCCGTTTCTGCATTGAGGGCTACCAGTGAATTGTTTTTGGCGAGCACAAACATCAGCGTGTCTACGATAATCGGGTTGAATTGGTAAGCCTGGTGGTCGCCGGTGGAATAAAACCAGGCTTCTTTTAAGGAAGAGACATTTGCCTTGGTGATGTCGGTGAGCTCAATATACTTCGACTGGTCAGGGCCTCCTCCGTAATTGCGCCAGCTCTGGTGTTCCCCCGGAACTTTTTCACCCCTGGTACATCCGGCCAGGACAAACAGGCCTATCAGCATCCAGACCAGCGGTGATCTGGGGCCGCGACAAGTGAAATGAGGGGCGACAGATGGATATGGATGAATCGGGTGTATGCTTTCCATGTTCGATTGGGTTTGCCCGCGAAGAGTAATCGCCAGGGTGCTTTTAAGCCCGGGAATAAGGGGAACGGCCAAACCGGCGTTCCCCGATTCTCCGGAAAGTGAATAACTACTGAATGAAAAACAGTGGCTTTAGGGTTTTATGCCATTAATACCCGTTATTCTGCACAATCTTTCCTCCGCTCAGATCAATCTCGGTTTGAGGAATAGGAAATATCTCGTTAACGCCGTCGCGGAAGCCTGCTCCTTTGGCCGTGTGATACTTTGCGGCATAAGCGCGCATGACATCTCCGGCGCGACCTTGCCGGACCAGTTCAAAAAAGCGTTCATATTCCTGGCCGAACTCCACGCGCTGCTCATGCCAGATGATCTTCCGCAGGGCCGCCTTATTGGTTTCGGTAATGTCCGGCAGCACGCCGGGGTGGCCTTGTCTGGCCCGTTCGCGTACTTTATTTAATGCTTTAAGCGCTTCAGCGGTATGTCCGTTTTCATTGGCGGCTTCCGCATACCAGAGCAGTACTTTGCCCAGCCGCATCAGCAACAGATCACGTCCAGCCTGGTAACCTCCGTTGATTTTTTCATAAGCAGGCACATAGGCTTTCATGCTCAGGTAACCGGTGGTGCTGTTTCCTACGTCAGCGGTTTCTCCGTCGGGCATAATATCCCCGTTTTTATATACGGATTGTTTCAGACGCGGATCGCCCAGCTCAAAAGCATCGACAAAATCCTGCGTCGGACAGTTGAATCCCCAACCACCCCGGGCTCTGCTGCCCAGTACGATGCCAATCTGGTTATTCAGCGGCTGGGCCCCCTGGTCATTGTCAAACTGGGCCTGGAAGATCTGTTCGTCGTCTGTCTCGCCGGCCCGCATGAAAATGTTGAGATAATCGGGATCCAGGGAATAATCTCCGGATTGGATCACTTTGCCAAACCATTCTTCCGCTTTCGGGAAATTTTTCATGTAGAGGTATACCTTTCCCAGATAAGCCCAGGCGGCACCCCGGGTAGCTCTGCCCCGGTCTGCAGCGGCATAGTCTCTTTTTGAGGGGAGCACCTGGGCGGCCTCTTCGAGATCTTTGATGATCTGAGCATATACTTCGTCTTTGGGCGTGCGTGTCAAATCATATGTCTCCAAAGTGGATTGGAGGATCAGGGGCACATCACCGAAGGTGCGGACCAGGTTGAAATAATAAAATGCCCGCAGAAATTTTGCTTCGGCCAGGTATTGATTTTTCAGATTTTCGTCCATGTCAATATCGACCACGTGATCCAAGACGAGATTGGCGCGATGTACACCAATGTATTGGGAAGACCAGGCAAATCTTACCGCATCGTTGTCGGTAGGAATATTGAAAAGGGCGATTTGTTTGGCATACAGCTGGTCGGATCCGGACTCACCTCCTTTTTCGGCATCATCGGAAGCAACGTTACCCAATACCCAGTACATAAAGCCATTCTGGATATAGCTGCAACACCAGTTGTTGGCACCCAGCTGCGTATAGGCGGCGGTTACCGCGTCGGCAGCGTCCGCAGCGGTCACATATGCATTAGACGTATTGATCTGGGCCAGGGGTTCCTTGTTAATTGTTTTGTCGCATCCGGTTAATCCCCAGCATAACGCAAAAACAACAGATATCAACGATAAGTATTTCATAATATTAAAATTGTCGGTTAGTCAATAAATGGCTTAGGCTGTCCACTGCTGCATCTTAGTGA
>Ga0164242_10006058_pt1 | contig 13377 bp, 5 predicted proteins | sample OricomgcompostMG_FD_108783 | JGI IMG/M metagenome (GOLD analysis project Ga0164242, IMG submission 108783) | Miracle-Growth compost microbial communities from Emeryville, California, USA - Original compost - Miracle growth compost (MG) ...
GCCGCCGTCGCCGCGGTGCTCGGCTACGAGCCCGGCCAGACCGACGAGATGCTCAACGACTACCTGCGCCTCTCCCGCCGCGCGCGGGGGGTTGTCGACCGGGTGTTCTGGGGCGAGTGAAAGCAGCCGTGCTACGACGTGTGGCAGGCGGTTGCGCAGAACACACAGCCGTTGGACTGTGAGTAATGGAGCTTCGCGGCCGCTACCGCGCCGCTGCAGGAGGGGAAGCTGCCGAGATCGATCCGGTTGGTGTAGTGCGGAGTGAACTGACACGACGCATCGAGGTTGTGGACCTCGTGGTCGCCATTGGACTGGGCTTCTTTGTGGACGCAGTACCGGGGCATTGGTTCTCCTGGCTCTCATCGGGTGGTTCGGCCACATGGCTGCTGCTCCCTGACCCCCGTACAGGAAGACCCGAGAAGCAAGGGAGACGGCCTGGGCCGTCTTCCCGGAATTCTGTCACAAAAGTTACCAAATATGTCTGCACTCCTGGCACGAGAGCCTTTCGACGGTGCAGTCCGGTCTCGAGGTGGCCTCTCCTCGAGACCGGACCCCAGTGTCAGCAGCAGTGCCAGTCTGCGCTCACCACGCCGCTACTGGGAGCGGCCGGAAGACCCGCCGTTCCCGAGACCATGGCGCCGATGAGCAGGGCGCCGGCGACGATCTTGAGTTCGAACTTGCGCATTATGATTCTCCTTGCGTCAGACATCTATCGACATGTTCGGTTGACACATGGAGTAATTGGCCTCTGCGGCTGACGTGGCGGGATGGCGGATTCGTTGTCAAAATGTGTCCGTCACACCAGGAGGAGCCCCTACCGACACGTGGCCGGCGATGTGGCCGAAGCAGGCAGGTGTTCGGCACAATGGGGCACATGGACGCACGTCTTGCCGGTTTGAGCCGAACGATCGATGCCGCGGAGCTCGGGCGGCGGATCCGCAACGCCCGGGTGGCCGCCGGGATGACCCAGTCGCAGGTTGCGGGCGGCGAGGTGACTGCGGCGTACCTGTCGCGGATCGAGGACGGTCAGCGCCGGCCGGAGGCGGGCCTGCTGGAGCGGATGGCCGAGCGGATGGGTACGACGCTCGAGACGCTTCTGGTCGATGTGAGTACGGACCGGGCCCGCGAGTTGCAGCTGAAGCTCGACTTCGCCGAACTCAGCCTCGCCTCAGGCAACCCGGGTGAGGCACTCGAAGGCTCTCGGGCCGTTCTTGACGAGCTGGTCGACAGTCCCGTCATCGGCTTGAAGCTCCCGGCTCTGCGCGTGCAGGCGGGCGCGCTCGAAGTCTCCGGCGACCTCGCGGGAGCGATCGCCGTACTCGAGGAGATCACCGCCGAGCCCTCCCCGGACGCGCAGTGGGTGCGGAGTCTCATCGCGTTGAGTCGCTGCTATCGCGACAGCGGCCAGTTCGCGAAGGCCGTCGAGGTCGGTGAGAACGCGTCCGGCGTCATCGAGGAGTTCGGTCTGGCGGGACTGACCGAATCCATCCAACTCACCGTGACGGTGTCCGCTGCCTATCAGCGGATGGGTGACCTGGAGACGGCGCGAGCGACCTGTGAACGCGCTCTGCGTGCGGCCGACAAGTACGATTCGCCGATTGCGAAGGCGTCTGCCTACTGGAATGCGGCTGCCATCGAGACGGCGGCGAATGGGGCAACTCGGGGCGCCCTGGAGATGACATCGAAGGCATTGGCGCTCTTCGAGCTCAGTGAGGACAACCGCAACCTTGCCAAGCTGCGGGCGCAGGTGGCCACCTTGCAACTCGCCCAGGATCCGCCCGACGCCGCTGCCGCGCTCGAGACCCTGGCCAATGCCGATGCCGAACTCACGTGGTCGGGGGCCTCGGCCTGGGAGGTCGCCTTGCTCCACATCACGCGCGGCCGTGCGCACCACTGTGTCGGCGACAACGAGGCGGCGCTCCGTGATATCGAGAAGGGCTTGGAGATCGCGCCCGACGAAGCACCCTTCCTGACCGCCACGGCGGCATCGGTCAGGGGTCAGATCGCCGCCAGTGAGGGGCGGATCGACGAGGCCCGGAGCCACTATCGTCAGGCGATCCACCTGCTCAGCGCGGCAGGGTCTGACCGCGAGGTCGCCCAACTCTGGTTCTCCCTCGCGCACCACCTCGCCGAGGTGGGGGACACCGACGGTGCGCTGGAGGCCTTCAGGAGCGCGGGCGTGTCCACCGGGCTACGGCCGCAGGTCGGCTCGGCGACCCCGGTGCGATCGGCGAGTTGAGGCCGGCAGGTCTCAGCTCGACGCGACGATTCTGAGTGCTTCGCGAATGCGCTTCCCGGCCCTCTCGATGTTGCGGTCCTTGCTGGGAGCGAGGAGTAGTTCCAGCTGTTCGATCTGACCGTCGGTGAAGACGGTCAGTGTGCGCTCATGTGGGGAGTAGAACGCCGCGTCACCGAGTCCGGTCTCGGTCGCCGCGCGCTTCGTGTGGTGGCGGAGCGCGTCGAAGTCGGTATGGCGCCCGTCGTGCATCTCCACGACCAGGGTGGCCGCCTTGCCGTAGGGCGTCTGCGTCAGGATCCACGTGCACCGATTGTCGCCCGGTGTGACAGCGGACGCGGTGGGCTTCGCGCTTGCGGCGTCGAAGGCGTCGGCGACGGCTTCGTTCGAGAAGCGTCTGCAGGCACCGCCGTCCTTGTTCGCGATGGCCGTCGTGTGCGAGCCGGGACCGTGCTCCTTCAGGCCGGCCGGAGCGTCGTTGGCCTGGGAGCCGCACCCGGCGACGGCGAGGACGAGCAACAGTGTGGCGGTCGGCGTGCTGGTGTGCTTCATCGCGGCTCCCGGGTTCGATTCCGAGCGGAGGCGCCCGGCCGGTCATCCAAGACACTACTTGACATGCATGGTGTTATGTCTAGGCAAGTGCTTGTGCGAGGTGCGTACCAAAGGGGCAACCATGTCTCGAAGGATTCTCCGATCCAGCAGCCGGTGGGGAAGAGCGGCATCTCTTCCGCGTCTCGTCTCGGCAGTGGCAGCGGCGGTGGTGGTCGCGGCGCTGGTGCCGGGGCAGGCGAGCGCCGCGGTGTCGTCCCAGGCGGCGCTCGCGGCCGAGCAGGCGGCCGCGCCGACGGTGCACGCACCCGACAACGGAAAGCGACCTACCCAAAGCAGCATCCGCCTCAAGGTACGCAAGCGGGATGCCGCGATCCCCGGTCTGAAGCATCGGCGAGAGACGCCGGATCCGATGGCAGGGCCGGCCACGCACAGGGTCTGTCAGACGATCCCGGACAACATCGGCGCGGCCGCCGTGCTGGGCGGCTTCAAGCCGGGTACCAAGCTGTGCGGCACGGTTCGGACCCGCTCGACCGAGAGGCCCGAATCGGCGCCGCTCTTCCGGCTGGCCGACGGCTCCCGGCCGCCGAAGCCGGGGAAGGTCAAGACCGAGCCGACGTCACCTGCGTCCCCGTCGACCTCGCCGTCCAGCGAACCGCAGTCGAGTGCAACGCCTACGCCGGACGCCTTGGCGAGCTCTTCGACTAGCCCGTCGTCGTCCCCGGAGCCGTCGGCGTCACCCTCTGCATCTGCGTCTGCATCGGGGTCGTCGTCACCCTCGGCCCACGCCAACCCCGCTGCCTTCATCCAGCCGCGGGCTGCGTCCGGAGTCAAGGCTGCTGTGAAGGACAGTCCGGTCGACAACGGCGACGCGACCTTCCTGTCGCCGAACTGGGTGAAGGAGACAGATGCGGTCGCTCCGCCCAGTGCGCTGGCGGCCTCGATGGCGTGGGACCCGGCCCATCATCAGATGATCCTCTTTGGTGGTTTCGATACGACGGTCTCGAACGGACTTGAGCATCTCCTTCTTGACCAGACTTGGGCTTGGGCGGACGGCGTATGGACTCGCCTCAGTCCGACGACGACTCCGCCCCCAGTCGAGGCTGCGGCGATGGCGTGGGATCCGGAGCTTGGCAAGGTCGTCCTATTCGGCGGGTACGCGGACTCGGGTGCAGGAGATGCCGTGACCAACGACCTGTGGGCATGGGACGGTACAGATTGGCTGGAAGTTGCGCCTGCTGGGGTGAAGCCTTCGCCACGCTCCTGGCCCTCGGTGGCCTGGGATCCTGACTTCGGCGGACTGATTGTTTTTGGAGGGGAAGGGTCTGACGATCCTGAGGTCAAGCACCTTCTGAACGACACCTGGCTTTTCAAAGGCGGGTCGTGGACGGAACTTCAAGCGGGCGGCGCCACGGGAGCGCCTGACTACCGGGCCGGTCAGGGCCTCGCCTACTCCGAGTCCACACATCAACTCGTGATGTTTGGAGGGACCACCGCCACCTGTCCTTCGTGCACCGCTACTTTCAGTGATGACACCTGGGTCTTTGACGGGTCGTCGTGGATCGGCATCAACCCGAGCGGCGCGGTGCCGTCGCCCCGCACTTATGTCGGCATGGCTTACGACCCGGGCCTCGGCGGGGTCGTTCTCTACGGTGGCGTTTCGGGGACCTACGATAGCGGCCCCTTCGTTGCAGATACGGACACCTGGGCGTGGAACGGGTCCAGATGGCTGAAGGCCACCGGTGTCTCTGGCTCGGAATTGCCCGTCGCAGCCCCTATGGCGGCGACGGATAGTGGTCAGGTCCTCTATGTCTCAGGAGGAGACAACGAGCAGACCGGAGACGAGGCGACTTACACGGAGACATGGCTCTACGACACGAACGTCCCGCTCCTCAGCGTGGATGTCGCAGGAGCGGATGGGCCGAAGGACCCTTACTGGACCGGTGAGTCCGCAACGGTGACGGTGACGGCGCAGAATGTCGGCGCCAGCACGATCTCACCCGCGACGATCACGTCGACGCCGACAGATGTGCTGTTGCCGGGCGGCTCTGCGGTGACGTGGAATGGATCGCCTCTGGGCTCGGTGGACAACGGAACGGTGACGTGGCCGGTCCCGTCGATGGCGCCGGGTGCCACGGGCACGGGGGTCTATCACGGCACCGTGCTCGGGTCGACGCGCCGCTGTTCACTGATGCAGGTGCCGGCGGTCGCGTCGAACGAGTACGGAGGCGAGTCGCCGGCGTACGGGCCGATGAAGATCTGCGGCGGCGGTCTGGGGACGGAGAAGTGGTGGACCTTCGACTCCACCGACCTTGGCTCGGGGGCCTCGGCGAGTGTGAACGTCGGCAATGGCAACCTAGTGTTGAAGCAGTCGGACGCGACGACGATCCAGTCGCACGGGCAGCTGGCCTTCGAGCTGGGACGCGCCTACAACTCCCAGGACAACATCGACTCACCAGGCCCGTTGGGTGCGGGCTGGCAGTGGGACCTGAGTTCGGGCGGCGACGCGGGCGCGCCGGGCCTGGACGTCGGTGGTCTGCTCGTCCCGGATCTGCAGTCGGTCACCGAGCCATTGGCGGTGACCTATGTCGATCGTGACGGCACGCGCGATGTCTTCAAGCTGCGCAACCAGTCCCTCTCGCTGGGCTTGGGAGGCCTACTACCTTCCCTGGGCTCGCTGCCTTTCACCGTCGACGACGATTCGGCTCTGTGCGTCGACACCTCCTATTCGGCGCCGCCGGGCGTGGACATGTACCTCTACCGCTATGTGCGCGTGGGCTCGTCGGGATGTGGCGTGCTCGGGTCGGGCCTGGCGACGGTGGGCTGGTCGGTGGTGCGGCCGGATCGGCTGCGCTACGACTACGACGTCACCGGCAAGCTGTTGCAGGTCGTCGATGCGGCAGGCAATGCGATCGTCTACAAGTACGCTGCCGGGAAGCTGCAGAGCATCTACTCCAACCGGTGCCGTCGAGCGGGCGATGGCGGCACCAATGGTGCCGACTGTCCGCAGTACGGCTTCGACTACAAGACGGCCACGGTCGGTGGGCAGGCAGCCGACCGGATCGATGTCACGGATCCCGCGGGCAGGGTCACTTCGTACATCGTCCTGAAGGCCGACGGCGACAACCCGGCCGAGCTGGTCCAGGTGTGGAACCCGGGCGACCCCTATTCGACCGACACCGGTGCGACCCCGTCGATCACCTACACCTATGCCTTCCAGATGGCCTCCGGCCAGTGTCCTGACTCCACAAGTGATGCGACGACGCCCGATGCATTGTGCTCAGCGACCGATCCGGCGGGTCGGAAGACGACCTTCGGCTATACGAAGGCTCCGGTGGGGCCGGACCGCGTTCTGTCGGTGACGGATCGCCGCGCCAACGAGACGGGCGGGGCCTCGGCTGGTGCGAAGACGCTCTACACGTACGACGACGACAACGACACCGTGGCCGCCGACACCGCCTCGGCCACGAAGGTCGGCGACCCGGACGGGGCTTCGGCACCGACGGGCTGCGTCGGGCAGAGCTCGTGCGAGCGCAACTTCTACCAGGGCATCGACGATCGTGGCCGGGTCGGCGAGGTCGACCAGGGCGATGCCGCCGGAGCAGTGCGGCGGCAGGAGGCCTTCTTCTGGGACGGCGAGGCGATCGCGTCGTGCGAGCAGCCCGACGGTGCCGTGGACAACGACCTGTGCGAGACGATCACCAGGGCAGTTCCCTCCTCGGACCCCTTCACTCCACACGGGGTGCAGACCGCCACGGTCAACGGGGTCACCGTTTCGGACGAGGCCGTCGCCTACAAGTACGACGAGCTCGGCGCCCTGGTGTCCACGACGAAGATCACCGACCCCTCGTCGGGCTGGGACACCTCGACCGCGCAGGTGACCACCTATGGCAATCACCAGCAGTACATCGAGGCAGGCGGCGGGGTGCATGTCTTCGACGACCGCGTGCTCGGGTCGGGAGAGGTCGAATCCGGCAATGCCGCCTCGTCGACGTCGTACTCGTCGGAGGTGAAGGCGGACTCTCCGGCCGCGTACTACCGCCTCGACAACCTGACCGGCTCGGACGCTGACGACTCGTCGGGCAACGGGCAGTCGGGGGCGGAGGACGCCGGCGTCCTGCTGGCGCAACCGGGCGCGCTACCGGGGAACACAGCAATCGGTGAACCGGCCAGCACCTGGGCAGCGGTCGTGCCTCATCTGTCCGGGTTCGCCTCCGGCACCGGGCCTTCATCGGCGTTCACCGTGGAGACCTGGCAGAAGACGTCCGGAACCGCACTGGACTTCGTGGCATGTTCGCCGTGCTCGGGAACGGCCACCCTGGCAGCCGGCCGGGCTGCGGGCGGCTATCCACAGCTCACCTTGGGAACCGGAACAGAGCGTCTTGACGTGCAGGCGTCCCTCTCCATCGCGGATGGCGAGTGGCACATGGTCGACTACGTCTACGACGGCTCTGGTGACGCCGACGGCGCCCACATCTATGTTGACGGGAAGGCCGTCGACCTCACGGTCAACTCCGACACGCTGGGTACGATGTCCTTCCGCGCCGCCGACGATCCGCTGAGGATCGGTTACAGCGCGGCACCGGCTGGAACCAACGACGTCGACGAGGTCTCGCTCTACGCCACGGCGCTGAATGCCGATCGCATCGGCAGACACTACGGCGCGGTGTCCAAGCTGTCTCGTGTCGATGACAAGACGCTCTATGCGATCAGCGACCGCACCCAGATGCTCTCGCCGCGTGGCAACGCAGCTTCGTCGAACTGGGGGAACTTCCTGACCGCCTACCGGCGCGACGTGCCGGCAGCGGGGGCTTCGAACTATCCGGCGCCGAACCAGACAGCGGACACGACAGTGTGCGGCAACGGCACGGTCGGCAACACGGGTCTGTTGTGTGAGACCGACACGGCCGCGGCGGCAGGCGTCCCTGCTGGTGTGTGCACGTCGCCGACAGCGGCCGGTGGCGGCGTCCCCGCCGGTGGCCCGGCTAGCACCGGTCATCCGCACACATGCACCAGCAGTGTCTATGACGGCGGCGGTCAGAAAACGGACGCGTACTCGGCGAAGGCCAATGCCGCTTCGCCCCGCGGTGCCGCCACGCACTACACCTACTACGAAGACGCGGGCTCGTGTACGGCGCAGCCGGAGAGCTGCGACCTGTCGCAGAGCGTCTCCGTCGGCGGGCAGTTGAAGGCGACCACGGACCCGAAGGGCAACTCGGCCGTCTTCGCCTACGACGCGGCGGGCAATGTGGCCCGCACCTGGGACCGCGATGCCACCAAGGGCGAGGGCCTCGACGGGGACTGGACCTCGGCAGCGGCGCCCCCCTCGAGGCATTTCAGCGAAACCGATCACGCCACGCCCGTGACATCCTCGACGATCTCGGTCTCCGGTGTCTCGACGCTGGTGGTCGAGCCTGACGGAACGGTCAGGGGATCGGGCGACAACGCCTTCGGGGAACTGGGCGACGGTACGACGGTGTCCAAGCCGAGTCCGGTCAGTCCGGCCGGTGGCCTTCATGACGTGATCCAGGTCGGGCAGTCAGCGACGGGGTTGTGGTCGGCCCAGACGGCGAGTGTTGCCTTGACGAGTACCGGAAAGGTCTACGTGTGGGGCGACGGAGCCACCATTCCGACGCCCGTCCCGGGTCTTCCGGCGATCGCCAGCATGAGCGTGGGCGGTGGGCATGTGCTGGCGCTGGACCGCGAGGGTGGCCTGTGGGCGTTCGGCAAGAACAGCAATGGCCAGATCGGCAACGGCTCCTCGGGCGGCAGCGTGACCACGCCGGCCAAGGTGCTGACCGGGGTGAGCACCTTCGCCGCGGGCGGTTACCACAGCTTGGCGGTGCGCACCGACGGGTCGCTGTGGGCGTGGGGCTACAACAACTACGGCCAGCTCGGCAATGGCAGCACCAGCGGGGTCACGACACCGACGAAGATCACCGGGATCGGCCATGTCGTCTCGGTCTCCGCGGGCACGGTCGCCTCCTATGCGATCAAGTCGGACGGAACCGTCTGGGCCTGGGGCGACAACACCGCCGGTGCGCTCGGCACTGGCTCGGCGGCCGCGTCGGCGACCACGCCGCAACAGATCACAACCCTCGGAGCCGGCCCGGGCGCATCCGGATCCGCAGGTCGGGTGCGTCAGCTCGTGGGCTCGGTCGAGGGCGCCGCGGCACTGCTCGGCGACGGCACCGTGTGGGCCTGGGGACTGAACAACACCGGTCAGCTCGGTGGCGCGCAGACCGGCGATGCGGACGCGCCGGTGAAGATTCCCGGGGTCTCCGACCAGGTGGCGCTCGCCGGTGGTTGGGGAACCTACCTGAGCGCGAATGCCGCCGGCCAGACGACCATGTGGGGCGACACCAGCGCGGGTCAGCTCGGCACCGGCACCACGCCTCCGCAATCGACGCCGACCGGCACGGGCTACGACCTGTCGCCCTTCAGGACGCCCTGGCGCTACACGACCGCCACGCGGGATGCGGTGGGCAACCAGTCGCTGTCAATCGAGGATCCGACCGGGAACACGGTGCTGAGCCGGCCGGGCCGCGGCACCGATGTCTTCACCACAGCCTTCGACAAGATGGCCTCCTACGACGCCGACGACAACCAGATCGAGAGTGTCTCGCCGATGCAACGCGGTAGCGGATCGAGCCAGGCCGCGCAGCCGGTGACCTCGACGTACGACGCCTTCGGCAACAACACGGTCACCGTCGATGCCAATGGCTACGCCACCGTGCGGCACTTCGATGAGACCAACCGGCTGCTCGACACCCAGACGACACGCGGTTCGCCGGACGATGCCACGGGATCCGGCTGCACCGGCAACGCCTCGGGGAGTCCGTGGACGAGCAAGCAGCAGGATCACAAGGTCTGCGTCGCCTCGTCCACCTATGACGGCTCGGACAACCCGATCACGGTGACGGATGCGACGGGCGCGACCAGCCGCACCACCTTCGACGGTGCCGGGCAGAAGATCGCCCAAGCGGTTCCGCGCAACGCCGGCGATTACGACGACCTGACCACTCGATGGAACTACGACCCGGACGGCAATGTCCTCGACACCTGCCCGCCGCGGCAGTTCGACTCCGATCACGAGGACGACACCACCAGTGGTTGCACCGCCACAGGCGGCTACTCCACGCACAACCACTACGACGACGCCGGCCTGGTCACGAAGACGACCGTCTATCGCGTCACCGGTCCGTCCGCCGCCACCGCCGAGGACACGACGTACGGCTATGACGCCGACGGCAATGTCGTCTCGACGACCGACGCCAACGACCACACCACCACGACGACCTACGACTTGCTCGATCGCCGGACCACACAGAGTGTGCCGCGTGCGGCAGGAGTCAGTGAGAAGACCACCTGGGACTACGACCCGTCCGGCAATGTCACCGCGGTCGAGGCGCCCGGCAACCTGAACCTGGGCAACGGATCGGACGGTCCGCTCGTGGTCGACGGCACGACGGGAGCCGACTCGACCGACGGCGTGCTCCACGACGAGGCGCATCCCTTCGAGATCCCTGTTGGCGCCCAGTACACCAAGGTCATCCTGCAGAACGGCGGCTGGGCAACCTCGGCGGACGCGCATGGTCTGGTCCTGAGCGCGACCGGGGGCCTGACCGTCTGCGTGACCTGTGGCCTGACCATGGCCGGCCGCGGGGAGGCTGGCGGCGCCGGCGGCTCGCTGGGACTCGGCGGGCAGCCGGGCACCGCGGGCGACGTGTCGGGCGGCAATGGGGGTGCCGGCGGGTCGACGTCCCTGGTCGGCCCCGGCTCGGGCGGTGGTGGTGGCGGTCACCAGACGACAGGCGGCGAGGGCAATATCTACAACAGCACGCCCGTCACTGCGGGCGGAGCCTCCTCTGGTACGACCGACTTCAGCGACGTTGGTTCGGACTATCTGCAGGGCTCGGGCGGTGGTGGCGGAGGCGGCGGCCAGATCGTGCTGGGCGGCAAGGCCGGCAACGGCGGCGCCGGAGGTGGCTTCATCCATCTGAGTGCTGCGAAGATCACCGTCCACGGCATCATCGACGCGTCCGGGACGGTAGGCACGAAGGGCGGCCCCAACGCCGGCGGCGGTGGAGGTGGCGCCGGCGGGGGCATCTGGCTGACCTCGCCGACCGTCAGCCTCGACAGCGCCGGCGCGCTGGCCGTCGACGGGGGTGTGGGCGGCTCCGGAGGCAACGCCGTGGCCACCAAGGGCCAGGGTGGTGACGGTTCGGTCGGCGATGTCCGCATCGACGCGGACACGGTCACCAACGCGCCCGCCGGCACCGACCGCACCCACTCGGTCGCTGAGATGATCACCGCCTACAGCTATGACGCCGACAACCGGGTGCTCGACACCGTCCAGGGTGCGCAGACGCTCCAAGCCGATCCGGATGACGACGACAGCGCGCAGGCATTACCAGATCCCGGCGGCCAGTTCAACCTGCGCACCCGCCAGGGCTATGACGCCGATGGGAATGTCGCGATCAGCCTGCCGGCTCAGGCCTTCAGCAATGCGGCTTCGTTGCACAGACCCGACCTGGCCAGCGCGGTCCGCACCGACTACGACCTCGACGGCCGCGCCGTGGCGGTCTACCGACCCCGCTACGACACCGGGACCTCCGGACTCGGCGACGTCTCGGCAGGATCGGGTGGCGACGCGGGAACGGGGACGGATCAGCAGACGAGTCAGTGCCCGACCGGGGCGGACCCCGATGTGGTCGCCGACTATGCGGGATATCCCTCGACCGTTGGGGTCTGCGTCGCTCGCAGCAGTTACGACGGCGACGGCAACCTGACGCGCAGCTATCTGCCGGGAGGTACGTCGGGCAACAACCGCTATGCCAGCTACACCTACACCGACGACAATCTTCGGTTGACCGCTGCGACCGCGGATCCGACCGCGTCGTCGGGCAGTAGTTCTCGGACGACTCGGGAGTTCTATCTGTATGACGGAGTCGGCCGACTGATCAGGACGACCGACGCCAATGGTCACGCGCAAGTCACGGCGTACACCGCCGACGGGCTGGTCGCCTCGACGACGGGCGAGTCTTATGACTCTGTGACCCATGTGGTCCTCAATGGCTACGACGCGAACGGTGACCTGGTCTCGAGCAGGGCGCCCGATGGTGCGGATCCGGCCAGTGGTCTGGATGCCGACGACTACACCACCAAGACGACGTGGACCTCGGACGGCTTGCAGGCGCAGATTCGTGCGCCGGGTCTGGGCCATGACGATTTCGATGTCACCAGCTACACCTACGACGCGGTCGGCAACCCGGTCACGGTGAAGTCGCCGTCGGGGAATGCGGGTGATGTCACGAACCCGGGTGGTCTGGTGACGCGGAACACGTTCACCGATGACAATCTGGTTGCGACGTCGGCGGTGCCGATTGCTTCTGGTTCCTATCGGGCCACTGCGTACACGTACACGCCGTCGGGTCAGAAGGCGGCGGCGGATGTGGGGCATTGCACGACCACGTCGCCGAAGGATTGTAGTCCGGACGATGATCCTGGTGATGGTTCGTTGTGGCATGAGGGTCGGACGACGCGTTATGGCTATGCGCCGGATGGGTTGAACGTCGAGCAGATCGGTGCGGATGAGGCGGCGATCACGACGAGCTATGACGGTGGTGGTCGGGTCGCGTCGGTGACGTCGACGGATAACCACATTGTGGTTTCGGCGTCGTATTACCTCGATGGTCTGGTGCGGGCGGTCGATGACGGCGACAACGCCAACACCTACGCCTACACCGGGACGGGTCAGACCTCGGTGCGGACTGATCACACGGCTGCGGGTGGGTTGACCGACGGTGCCACGGAGGTGACCAGCTACGCGTATGGGGATGCGGATCTGCCGGCGGTGATGTCCAGTGATGTCACGAATGGAACGTCGTCGTGGTCCTATGACGTGGCGGGGCGGCCGGTTTCACGTACTGATGTGGTGTCGGGGTCGACGGTGCGGAGTGTGGTCGATGCCTACCACCCGGATGACAGCTTGGCGTCGATCACGGTGCGTCCCGGTGACGCGGGTTCGTCGTCGGTGGTGGGCAAGGATGAGTACTCCTACGACGATTCAGGGAATATCACGGCCGATGTGGTGTCGGGGTCGCAGTCGTTCACCGACGGGTATTCCTATGACCCGGCGGGGAATCTGACGAAGTTCACGCACACGGGTTATGCGGACACGGTCTATGGGTGGGATCACGATGCGAATCGGGTTTCGTCGACGTCGGGTGGGGAGTCTTCGTCGTGGTCGTATCGGGCTGATGACAGTGTGGCGTCGGCGGTTCCGGTGTCGGGGTCGACGGTGTCGTATGTGTACAAGGCGTCGGGGGAGTTGGCCTCGACGGCGGCTGGTGGGGTGTCGTGTTCGACGTATGTCTATGACGATTTTGGTCGGACGGCGTCGCAGACCCAGGTGAAGAGCGATGGGTGTGGGACGCAGGACCGGGTCACGGTCGGGTATGTCTATGACGGTCTGGATCGGGTGCAGCGCACGACCACGGGTGGGTCGGCGGAGGCGAGGACGCGGTTCTCCTACGACGGGCTGTCCAGTGCTTTGGTGGGGCAGAAGGATGCGGTCAACGGAGCCGATA
>Ga0164242_10006059_pt1 | contig 13374 bp, 17 predicted proteins | sample OricomgcompostMG_FD_108783 | JGI IMG/M metagenome (GOLD analysis project Ga0164242, IMG submission 108783) | Miracle-Growth compost microbial communities from Emeryville, California, USA - Original compost - Miracle growth compost (MG) ...
ATGGGGAACCCCCCGCTCGCCTTTTCAATGTCCCTGACTAGATCCCGAACCCGCCATACCGACATGTCATACAAGGCGATGAGCTGATCCACAAAGTGCCGGTGCGACGCAAATGGATCTAACCGGGTGAAGGGGGGCTCTTTTTCCTGCTGCATGGCCGCGAGGAGCCCTGTCTGTAAGTACTCTGGGGCATCCACGCAAAGCATCTTGGAGCTGCCGGACGAGCTCCAGATGGAGAAGCAGTCCATCTCGAACCAGACATAGCCCTTGGTGTTGGTGACAAATTCGGGGCCGTGGTCATGAGGCTTGTCAGTTCGTTTTACCATCTTGACAAGACACCGAAGCCAGATGGTGCAGCTCTTCATGCCGCGGCCATGATCGGTGTCTTCCAAAATGCGAGTCCCAAAGTAACCGTTGACTTCCTTGTATAGGGGATTGGAAAGCTGCCCAGGTATGTTGAAACTCTCTAAGAGCTCTTTAAGGGCGAAAGGCTGGAGGGTGTCATAAGTTTCTCTTGTGATGAAGCTACAATCGTAATGCAAGGCTTAGTGGCTGAGCGGAAAGAAATGAGGTGAGCTATGCTAGGTATTTTGGGGAGTCGAGAAACTTGCATAATACAACGGCCCGGCAATGAGAGTGCTTTGTCGAGGCCGTCGACGCCGTGAAGTCTGAGAAGTTGCCATCTGGACTGTGCATCTGCAGAGCATGAAAATAAAATAAAATGAGATGTCTGCAAGTACGATGGAATTTGAGCTCGGCTTGAGTATTGCGACCTTACAATGTAGGACTGTGGCTGAGTGGTTGGCAGGAGCAGTATGCGACATAATTAGTTGTTCAGATTTACTCGAAGGGCTGGAGCGTGCAGGCAGCCTGAGAATGGAATCTTGGTGAAGCATGTCGGGGCGGATGACTAGAGCTTGCCAACGAAATTTATTCAGGTCCATAAGGTCGGTACCCAGGCGCACTTACCGTGGGAAGCGCCCAGTGCCAGCTGGGTGGCTACGTGCGTCGCGTCAACTGGTTTCAACTCACCACCGAGATGCAGTCCAATGAGACCTGCATCATGCATGCCTAAGCTCAATCGCACTAGGTAACTAACAAGTAAGTGTATTCATTGTACCTTATTCACACTGCAGGCAGGCATCATCAAGATACTTAGGTATTGCATGGTTCAACGTTGGGTCAATTTGGGTCCATGTCTAGTATTCCACCGCTTCCTACCACTGGGCTGGAGCTGAAGCCACAACTGCGCGTGCCACCTCTCAATGGGCACAGACGGCCGCCAGGGCAGACTCGTGGAGATGGTTCACGCGCTCCTCCATGTTAGGCCCCATCTTCGTGGCGGCATCGTCAGCCTTGGTTTGGATCTCCTCCACAGCCTGATTACACCACACCGCGAACTGCTCGCTCTCCTCGGTCCACTCCTCGTCCTTGAGGAGCGAGAGCTTTTCCATCTTGTTGATGGCCGGCTGGATGTATCGATCCGAGATGAAGACGTAGGTTCCCGTGACATCCATGATTGCAGAGAAGCTGCTTTGGATGTGAAGCGCCTTGGTGACGATTCTCTGCGCAGTGAAATGTCAGCATCCCATTATGGCCACCCGAAGAAGAAAGAGTATGCAGAGAGAGAATATACCTTTCTGCTTTTCTCTCGCAGGTTGATCTTTGAAATGATATCGGTGCCGTTGAAGGTACTGATGCTGTTTTTGATAGGATTCAAGAAGTCCTCGATATCCTCATCCACGGCGGTCCTCACATCACTGAGAATGTTCTTGAAGAACTTGACGAGGTCAACGACGTGCCCCTTGAGCTCGCCCAGCTGCCGGCTGGACTCCTCCAATATTTCCAATGTGTCTTCCTGGTGGCGGGGGTCAGCGCTTTCATTTTCTCATTCTGCAACGGAGACATTGAACGCCGAGGAGGCACCGCATGCGACCTACCAACTCCATCTTCTTAGCACCCAGACGCTTGAGAGTGCTCTCCGTCTTGGCTAGGTTGGCCTTCGCCTTGGCCAGCTGATCCATGTTCTTGTTCAGTTCTCCTGCCGCGTCGGCCTTGAGCTTCTTCAGCTTGATCTCGTGGTCCCGCGCTCTCTGCAGGGCATCTCTTGCAATCTTGCGGTCATCTTCGCGCTGAGCCTTGGCCTTGGCCATGTACTCGTCGTGTTGGAGCCTCAACTCCTTGACGCGTGCTTCCCGAGCTTGAATGTCTGCCTTGCTGTCGCCGGACACAAACTTTTTAATCCTCTTTCCGATGCCCACCTCTATAACTCTGGTTAGCTCATTCAGTGTTGCGCTCTGCCGGCACGATCATACCTGGCTCGTAGGCGATAATAGCCTCTTGGGCTCTCTTCAGCTCCTCGTGGAAGAGCGGCTCGGGAATAGGCGGCAGTTGTGCTAGCCGCTCAACCTCCGCCTCGGCCTTTTTAACGCTGGTCTCCGCTTCCAGCAGTTGCTCTTCCAGCTGTTCAATGTACACCCTCATAGCCTCCTCCTGGCCGCCGTGCTTGATCTTGTCCTTCTCGGCATTGGCCTGGCTGACTTCGTTCTTGTTTGCCTGATCCTGCACCTTTCCTGTTCGCGCGCGCGCATATGTAAGTGTCCTGGCATTTGCACTTGGAGTCCCACAAAACCTTTGAATGCATAGGGTACATACCTCGACTGTCAAGCGTATTCTTCTTGAGGCTGCAGATGACCCAGTACCAGTAGTCAAACTGCTTCGTCAGTTTCTCAATATCCTCCTTGCACTGCAGCGACGATTCCTCCATCCTCTTCATCGCGGGCTTTAGGTTGGTTGCCGCATCCTCGGGATCCTCCAGCAGTTCGAGGATATACTCGACGCTGCCCCCATCAACAATAATGCGCGAGGCCGTGTTGTTGATGGTCTTCATCGTGGCTCTGGCCTCCTGAAACGCAAATCGACCAATGTCGGTGCAGGCCTGGAGATTGCCATGGAGCGTATCGTGTCTTGAATATCAATGGCAGTCAGCATCTTCTTCAAACTCTTGGTTCAAGAGCTCGTATCAGTCGAGTTGATACGTACTTCAACATCCCGATGACCTGGTGCTGCTCATCTGTCACCTCGCGGATCGTGATCTTCAGGTTGGCTGCAGCGCTATTCGATGCTGTCTTGAGGAGAATCGCCATCGTGCTCACAGCAGAAGGCGCAGCAGCGAGTGGGGTCGCCCAGACGCTCGAGTCCAAGCTAGCTCTTTCCTTGACTTGAATGATGGCATCTCGGGCGGCCTTCTGGACCACGAGAGCATACTCCGCGCGTTTCTCGGCAGACATGGCAATGACCGCTTGCGGGAAGCCTGAAGATGAAGAGATGAAAAGGAGGATGTCTCGAAAGCGAGCTAATTATGAATGGGAGATAGAGCCGCACAGCAATATGGTGATCAGAATCTGCGTTATCAAGCCTGGTGAGCCGGAACACTTTGCTCTATTTCTAACCGGACTTCTGGTATTTATGTTGCCTTGGCATTCTTCCGCCATAACCATCGGATGAGGGAGATGTCAGTTGCTCTGTCCCCTTTAAGTGGCCGGTCCGTTCACCCACACTATCACAAGTCTCTTGAACCAAATCGCTGCAGATATTAGGCCGCAATCCATCAGAAGCTGCCCGCCGCCGCCAAGATTGTGGCACAATCTCTCCAAACAAATGTCGCCGCAGCTCCAAGGAAGCCAATAGCTTCAGAAGCCAGGCTCGCCGCGACACGCGCCCAGAATACAACGAAGGTACCTGGGTACAGAATATGCTGAGCATCATGTACGATTTGGTGAATACCGTTGGGCACAAAATAGGGAAAAGAAGAGGGAAATGATCATCAATATCATGGCATACCGGCAATGACGGCAGTGACGGCAGTGAGAGCACTGGCGGGAGTGGTACAGGTTGAAGTGCGCGCAATCTCATGATCTACCTGCCTACCTCATTCACGTAAGGTCCTATGAGAAGAGAGACGAATGAAATATGCAGCGCAAACACCAAGAGAAAAACTCTTCCACATCACCACCTTTTCATCAGAAGACTCTACTCGCTTCTTTCTCTGAGGACTCGTCAAGCCACAAGCCATCTTGGATGGGTCGGTCAGGCTTGTGCGTTTACGTGGAGCCCCCCTATTCGATAGCGCCCACAACACCACGCCGATAGAGTCACCCAGCCTCGCCCTCGAAACGAAGTTTGGCGGCCCAAGACGAGGCAGCCATCCATGCCTAACGTGTTTGAGTCGCGAGGAGGCGTGAATTTGGGACTGAGCAGACCTACAAAGGCTACAATTTAGGGAGGGGGTCTTACTCCCCCCCAAACCCTCGCGACTTGGTTTCGGCTTCAGCCAACTCTCTTATTAGGGTCAGCACCGTGACTGTGTGGCCTTGTCATTTACGTCTTTGCAGTTGAACCAGACTTCTCAACCGTCAAGCTTAACTTCCTCACCATGCAAGCGCCAGTGCGTCGACTCTCCCACAAGGAGTATAGCATCGGCTGGGTCTGCGCTCTGCCCAAGGAGCAAACCGCCGCAAGCGCCATGCTCGATCAGCCGGAGCACCAGGAACTTCCGCAGCCCGCGAGCGACACAAATGCCTACACCCTCGGCTCCATCGCCGGGCACAACGTTGTCATCGCCTGTCTCCCGCTCGGCAAGATCGGCAACAGCTCCTCCGCCGCCGTTGCCGCGCGCATGGTCTCGACCTTCCCCGCCATCAAGATCTGCCTTATGGTCGGAATTGCCGGTGGTGTCGGCAAGGATGTCCGGCTGGGCGATGTAGTCGTCAGCACGCCCTGGGGACCGTATCCCGGTGTAGTGCAGTGGGATTTTGGCAAATCCGTTGTCTCTCGGGAGGCTGACGGGGGCTTCGAGCGCACTGGCGCTCTGAACAACCCTCCGACGTCAGTGCTCACAGCCTTGACCAAGCTGCAGACTAGACATACCAAGTTCGGCTCCAGCATTCCCCAATATCTCGCCGAGATGGTTGACAAGTTTCCGGCTTTGGCAGAGGACTACTCGCGGTCCGATGAGCTCGTAGATGTACTATTTCAACCAGACAACCTCCACGTCGAAGGACCGGACTGTGACGACTGCGACAAGAAAAGGGTGGTGAAGAGGAAGAAGCGGCTTGACGACCTGCCTCGTGTTCACTACGGCCTGATCGCTTCTGGCAACCAGGTGGTTAAGGACGCAACTATGCGCAACCGCATCAACAAGATGCTCGGCGGGGGTGTTTTGTGCCTCGAGATGGAAGCGGCTGGGCTGATGAATGATTTCCCGTGTATCGTGGTTCGCGGCATTTGCGACTACGCCGACTCGCACAAGAACAAGGAGTGGCAGGAATATGCCGCGGCCGTGGCTGCTTCATTTGGCAAGGAGGTCTTGACGGAGCTCCCGGTCGCGGCGGTTGAGCAGGAGAAGGCAATCATCAGTAAGGATTCCTGGGTTTGAAACTAGAAATGGCCCATCTTATCACCCCCTTTTGGTTCTTGTCTTGCAGACGCATGCAATGCTCTCATCCTTCATCGCGTCGCTCTAGTCAGCACAGTAAAATATTCTCGTTATAATACCACGTACTAAGTAGCACATTCGTTAGACGTTTGCCGAGACATCCTGCATGAAGTCCAGGAAATCAACACCCGGATCACAGGGGTAGCTGCGTACCAGAAGAGCGAAGAGGAAGAGAAGATGCTCTCGTGGCTCACGCCAATCGATTACGCCGCTCAGCAGGTTGACAACGTGTCTCGTCGACAAGCTGGGACCTGCCAATGGTTGCTTGACGACGCCCGGTTCAAGACCTGGCAAGAAAAGCCTACGCAGACACTCTTCTGCCCTGGTGATCCCGGGGTAGGGAAGAGTATCCTTACCTCGGCGGTCATCGAGCATCTCATGGCAAAATACTCCTCCTGCGGCGAGAGCGAGATAGGACTCGCCTACATCTACTTCGACTATAAGAGGAAGGAGGAGCAGAAGTACGGAGACGTCCTGGCGAGCCTATTGAAGCAGCTAGCGCAGAGTAAACAACCCTTCCCCGACCAAGTGAGAGCGTTGTACAAGTTGCATGAGTCCAGGAAGTCGCGGCCAACTCCGGGGGAGATCAAAAAGACCCTCATTGCCATGGCGGTTGGGTTGTCGAGGGTATTCATCGTCCTTGACGCGCTCGACGAGTGCGAGTCCTCCGACGGCCGCCAAACGACGCTTCTAAAGGATCTCAGCTGCCTCCAAAAAGCATGCGGTGCCAACGTGTTCATCACCTCACGACCCATCCAGGAGATAAGTGCCGAGTTTGAACACGATGTCACAGTCAACATCGAAGTGCCCGAGGCCGATGTTGGGAAGTATCTCGACGCAAACATGTATCGGCTTCCCAAATGCGTCTCCCGTATGAAGGACCCGAATCAAAAACTCTATGACGAGATTAAGAAGAGGATTCTGCGGGCTGTGAACGGGGTGTAAGTCTGCCTCGGCCGCCTCTTTATGCCACATCAAAATCCCTAACACCTCACAGGTTCCTCCTTGTGCGACTCCTCTTCGAATCTCTCATTGATGGCAAGCCGACAGTTTACGCCATCCGGCGCGCTCTACGGGGCCTCCCGGACGGATCCCAAGGCACGAACTCCTCAGAAGCCGCTGTGCAAGCCTATGATCTTGCTTACGCAGATGTCATGGAGCGAATCGAATGTGCCGTGGCCGCTAAGAAGAGCTTCGCCGTCGATGTACTCACATGGGTGGTATATTCGCGGCGGCCGCTGACCTCGTCTGAGCTCCGCCACGCCCTCGCTATCGAGCCCGGCGATACGGCGTTGGATCCGGAGAAACTGCCCGAGATCGACGACATCCTTTCGGCCTGTGCGGGTTTGGTCTCTTTCGACAAGGAGAGCGACGCTGTCCGTCTTGTCCACTACACCGCACAGGAATACTTCCAAAGGACGCGCAAAAACTGGCTGCCCGGCGGATCTGCGCAGGTTGCGGAAGCGTGCGTCGCGCATCTGTCGTTCGACGCGTTCGCCGAGGGAGCCTGCGCTTCCGATGAAGAATATGAGAAGCGTCTCGAGGAGAACCCCTTCTACAAGTATGCCGCATCGAACTGGGCGCGCCATATCGCGGATGCGATACCCGGCGGGGAGCTGGGTCCAGATGTCTGGGCTTTCCTCCAAAATCAGCCCATGGCAGAGGCATCTCTTCAAGCCTTCATGACGAACAAAAACGCCTCTCCATGGGAGAACTACAGCCAGATCTCTCCGAAGAAAATCACGGGGCTTCACCTTGCTGCCTGCATTGGGGAGACTCATGTTGTCCGAGCTCTCTTAGACCAGCCAGGGGCGAAGGTGGACGGAAAAGACGACCAGGGGAGAACCCCGCTATCGTGGGCCGCAGTGTACGACCGGAGATCTGTTGTCGAGTTGCTCTTGGACGTTGGTAAAGCGAACGCTGCGTGTGAAGATGAAGATGGTCAGACACCGCTCTATCTCGCTGCAACGTACGGATCCTTGGCGGTCGTCGAACTCCTCCTCGGCAGGCATCTTGATGGGCTGGATTTGGGTACCAAGGCGAAGGCGGCGTCTGGGTCCACGCCTCTCATGCAGGCTGTTCACTATGGCCATCTAGACGTCGTCAGGGTATTCCTGGAGAAGTTCCCGCCAAGCCCACCTGACCTTCGGATAGCGCTCCTCGACGCCATCAAGGACGGCAATGAGGAGACGGGCAAGGTTCTGGTTGATTGGATAACAACGTCCCACGGCGGCTGGGGGCCCCAAGACACGAAAGACACGCTCCTCTGGGCCGCCGAGCGTGGCGAGGCAAGGCTAACTCACACTCTCCTGACCCTCCCAGGGGCTGAGGTCGATTGCAAGGATTTCGCTGGCGAAACCCCGCTCATAAAGGCAGCGAAATGGGGCCACATCGAGGTGCTCCAACTCCTGCTGGACTCAGAGAACGCCAACCCGAACGAGGTAGATAACGCGGGGCGGACGGCGCTCTCTTGGGCTGCGGGGGAGGGTCGTGATCAGGTCGTCCGCTGCTGGTTGGACCGTCGGTTCAAGGTCGATTCCGCCGATCAGCTGGACCGGACACCCCTCTTCCATGCTTCTTTGAAAAACCGAGGACAGGTCGTAAAGTTGCTTCTTGACTCTGGAGAAGTTGGCGTGAATACAAAAGACGCATACGGCACATCGCCACTAGCACAGGCGGACAGGTATGGGTTCGGTGACATTGTCGGGCTTCTCCAAGCCGCAGGTGCAACACTTGACGATCCCACGACCACACCAGAAATATCCAAGAGGGAGGCAGGACCGGGGTTGGTAGACGCGTTGGAGAAAGCCAGGAGCTACAGGGCCGCGATGGATGTGCAGTCAGACGATGAAGCTGGCACTGAAACTGACAAGGAGGAAGAGGGCGAAGAGGATGAACAACAGGAAGAAGAGGAGGAATGCATGAAGGTTGACGGCACCTCACCAAGTTCTGACTCTGCCGTTGACTTGGGCCAAGATGCCCCTCGTTTAAGCACGGAAGAGGAGAGCAAACCATTCTCTGCTGACAACCTCGGCATCGGTAATGGCCGTGAGGCAAGCCAGGATAATACTCCCGAGGGCCACGTGAAGACGCCTCCTAGCCGGGATGACCCCTGGGTCACACTGTTCGGTATGCACAGGGCAGTTAATGATTCCAGTGGCTGTCATGTACAAGAGAAGGGAGACCTTGAGCAGACGTCGGATGGACAGAGATGTGTGGGTTCAGAGCCGAGAGCAAGCAGCGGCAGTGTGAGAGCACGGGAGGATGAGTCGGACAATGATTCTGTTGCCTCGAGTGCTTCGAGCGCCTCCTCAGATTCAGATGGCTACTCCGAGATGGCGACAACAACCCGCCTCCTCGCGGAACTGAAGCTCGTGAACCGGGGTTAACCATGAAAGCGCCAGTCTGGTTCCATAAGAGTTAAGACACCTTCACCAAGGAAATTCCATCGCATCAACTGCCGTCTTCAGCATATCATAGCGTGATCGCCGGGCTAGCACCTCATGCCAGTTCGCCTTGTCCAGTCCCTCGATATGGGCGGCCAATATCTGGCCCACCGTCACCCTGCCGTGGTTGGGGTTGCTGTGTTCGAAGCCAAACCGCCTCGCACGGTCTACGTAGACGGGATCGACAGTAGTTCCGACAGACAGACCGCTGGTTGTTCGCCCCGTTGTCGCGTTGTGGATGACAATGGCGCCAAAATCGGTCGGCCGATCCACGTTGTTGGTTTGTATGTAGCTCTCGATGGAGGCGACTATCACCGTGCTGGCGGCGTTGTTGACCATCACGCTCCGGTATTGCTCCCCTTGCAGGGCTTGCAGGGCGTTGTTGATGCGGTTGTAAGCGCCCATAACACCAGCCTCATTGTACGGTTGCTCTCCAACACCAGACTCTGTGGGGACGGGAAGGAAGTCGATGTGGGAGCCCTTGGGGGCGGCTGCCAGAGCAGCTTCGCGGAGCGTCTGGACCTTGAACTTGTTGGCTGTTGGGATGACAAAGAGCACACCCCTCCCATCTAAAACACGATCACGAAAGAAATGGTAAGGCTGGAATGGCGGAATCTCCGGGTAAGCAGGCGGCAGGACGACGGCTTCCGTGCCCTCCATGTTAGTAATTATCCTCGCCAAGTTGTACAGCGAGGCGAGTTTGATCAGTTCGACGCAGAATGTCACGACATTGGCGACTGCGGCATGCACTGACTGGTCTGATTGGTAGTGCATACCAGAGATGCGTAGCAGAGAGTGGGTGGGAGTCTGGGGACGAGAAGGCACTGGTGGTAAGCCATCGCTCTCGCGGTAGTAGATGCGGGAGTTAGGAGCCAGCCACTCCCCGTCTTCTCCGACCTCAGCCCTGAGCACTTGAGCAGCCCGCAAAATGGAGGGCCCATCCCCAGGCTCGATGCAGTTGATATTAGGCATGCTAACAATCAGGCCTGCTGTGCGGGGGACGTCGAGGTAACCGTCCGAGTTGTCGCCGAGCAGATCAGTCGTCCAAAGACAGGACTTGTCTGTTCTTAGAGAGAGAGCCGGCGTGTCCGAATCTGGACGAAGTAGGCCTAGCATTACAGCGGCATCACTGGCTCGAACTAAGCGCATATCGCTCATGGAAGCGTCGAAAGAGGTCGGCAGAGGTGGATGCTGCGTCTCCCAGTCCGCGTCCGGGCGTGTAGCTGCTGTTGCTGCAGCAAGAAGGGCGGGGTCCTCGCATATCCAGCAGTACCATGGGATCTGCTCCTCTGGTGAACTGGCTGACATGATGCAAAACTGTTTGTTAGTGTAGCAAGTGAATCCAAGGACTGCTCAGGTCGAAGTGCCGATGGAAGAACAACCCTGCATCCATCAGGAGGGATATTCTGACGAGGTAGTTACCTATGTAAGCGCCCCAAACCAAACCCCACACTTCCACGCCCGTAATCGCCTGCTAGCCAAATTTGTATGGCAAATGGATTACCTTACTGGCAACAACGCGCACACAACACTCAACGCTCAACACACGCACAACGACACAATAGTCTTATAGCCCTACACATGCTGCAGCCGTGAACACTCAATTCCTTTATTATGAAAAGTCCGAACTGACGGTCAAGGCTGCCAAATGTTACACACTATACCCCGGAGTTGACCTCGATGTTGTCAAGTAGCATTCACTCCACTGACTTAAGAGACGACAGCCTACACTGACCGATACAAGCATTTCCCGCTCATCGCAGTCCTTCTCTTCTCCAGCCAGCCTAAACAACTATTGATGTTGTGGGGAACCCAGGCAGGTAACGATGCTGTGTTGGCGTTGGGCCCCTTCTCTCTCAAAGCTACTCAGTCCTTGGAGGGTTTCCCACCGGCAACTTCGCACTTGCGGTAATTCACAAGGGAAACAATTTCATCCGAGGTGTTGTGTCTCTAACAAGTAAGGCACTATATTCTAAACTCGTGTTGAGCCTGCTGACTGGGATCAGTGGCCCAGTGAGCGCTCAGACACGAAAAAGTGAGGAAATGCCACACGGGACCGCATTTGGCTATAAGATGCACGCGGCAGGTTAGTGGTTGCCAACCGACAACCGTGCGGCCTAGAGGAGTGGGAATATGGTTTTTGTCCGTTTCGATTTATGCGTGCTACGTAGCATGTCATAGGAAAGGTCTGGCTGGTCAACTCGCCTTGTAGGGCAGGCGGCGCAAGGCTTAGTGCTTAGTGCTTAGTCCCGTCCCGCCACGCCCGCCTTGGTGCTGTCCCACTCGATGGGTGAGTAAAGTAGCCTATGGGAATCCTCCATTGCGGAAACCAGAGTCGGAGGAACTACAAAGTCCCTAGGCACCAGGCGAATGGAGGAGAATACGAATATCCTCCCAAAGCCTAGAGACGTGGTCAAGGCTTTGGGGTAAGTGGTATGTCGATCACCCGTAAGCCTCGTGTTTTCCCCACAAAGAAACGCCAACCACCCTCCATCAGGGTCGCCCGGCGCCCCGGCAGTGGAAAGTGCCATGGACCGAAGTGGGTTATTTTTAGACGTTTCTTCTCAAGCATAGGATGCGGCTGAGCTATGATGCGGGACACGCTCTGGCATTCTGGAGTCCTTGAGTGGACAAGCGCTGAACGTCTTCTCAGCTGACTTGCCACTTGCCGGCATGCGGGATGAGGCTTGGGGAACAGTTCCCTGTTCTCCCCGTATTCTGAAGTTTGAGCACTTGCTCGGATCTCCTAGCCTTCCTAGGGTTGGCTAGCCTTTGGCATGGCTCACTTGCTTGGCCCTTGTGTAGTTCCTTCGCGAACACGAGGTGACCTATGGATGACGAAGGCGGTCAAGGCCGCGGAAGCCGACGACGACCGCCGTCTGGTGATGGAGAGCCCGACCCCTCCTGCCTAGGTATAAAGGGAACGCTCTGCCCCTACCTTATGGCGCCATCTCCATCCTCATCCACAAGCAAACAACATCGCCAAATACCAACTATCCAGTCCACACACACATACAACCTTTCCCTATCCACCTATCTACCAGCCAACATGCAGTTCCTCACCATCGTTGCCGCCTTCGCCGCCACCGCGCTGGCCGCCCCCGAAGCCTGCGCCCCGGGCACATACCGGTGCGACGCCGACGGCACATCGATCGACGTGTGCGACGCCCAGGGCAATTGGCTGGTTGCCGGCCCGTGCCCAGGCGACACCGTCTGCGAGTACCTCCCCCAGAACGGGTTCGACCTGCCCTTCTGCGTCAACCCCACCACGGCCGAGAAGCGCAACACCCAGCCGCCCTGCACGCCGGCGACCTACACCTGCGCCCACAACCCGACTACCGGGGCGCCGGGTATCCAGGTCTGCGACACCCAGCACGTTTGGGAGGTGAGTTTAAGCCCCGGATCCGTATTTCGTCGGATCCAGTCCCTAGTGTGGTGGTATAAAACCGGACTGCTAACCACAGTCTCCGTGTTCCAGTATGTCGGCGACTGCCCCGGAAACTCGCACTGCGAGTACTTCCCTAGCAACATCCCTTACTGTGTTGACAACTAAGTGGATATCAAATGGTGCAGCCCGCACGGATAAATGGTCCCCTCTGCATAGGATTGGAGTTTGGAATGATGATTTGGGATATCCCCTAACGGTCCTTTTCGATAAGCGCTTGTAACGCGCCTCTGGCTTGTCAGAAGCAATTGCCACGGAGATAATAGATAAATTAGATTGAGTTCATGAATCCAGTTCACTTGAACCAGGGACAGCATATATGAAAATGACAGTTGTGGTTCCAAGTTGTTGTTCTTGGTACCCACCTCCTGGATATACCTACGGAATGCCCGGGACACAGTCTCGGGGTTGCTCAGGGTTATCCCGGAGGACCCGAGTCAAGGAGTTCTCCGTTGTAGAGGTGGCGAAGACAGGCCCGGTCGCCTCACTCGTGCCCGGATTGCTAAGGAGGCGCATGGCAGAGGTGTATGAGTAAGTACACCATCGAATGAACCGGGTGGCCAATGCAGGAAACCAATAGGCTGCTTCCGCCCGGCTTGGAGATGAAGCTTCGCCTCTCCGTAAAGCACTCTTCAATGTATGGGAGGATGGATGCCCTGGAGTTAAAGTTCTAGCGTAGGTTAGCAAGAGAAATACCGCACTATCGAGTGCTAGTACCAAAGCCCTTGTAAGCCACATACCGGATAACTGCATACGCCGAGGGCCTTTCGGGGTCGGCGGAAATCATCCTTTGAGATGTTCACATGCGCAAGGTACACTCCAGACCCTCCTCACCTGACGTATGATCCCATCCTGAGAGCCTTGCAGCCCCCCTTTGCTTGTAGGCAGCGACAAATGCAGGTGCCTGGGAGGTTCCGTGTTGCCGAAGTCGGGGGGTAGGTAGTCGTAGGTGGCGGAATCTGTGCGTATCAGAATGGTCGTCCAAC
>Ga0164242_10006060_pt1 | contig 13374 bp, 15 predicted proteins | sample OricomgcompostMG_FD_108783 | JGI IMG/M metagenome (GOLD analysis project Ga0164242, IMG submission 108783) | Miracle-Growth compost microbial communities from Emeryville, California, USA - Original compost - Miracle growth compost (MG) ...
ACCTCCCCCAGACGGGAGACAGTGAGCCCTGTCTCCTCTTCGACTCATGTCTATCGCCGATAGATTGATCGAGTCAACTTAATAAACCCGCCATAGTACCTAACAAATATCCTCGTTATTGATTGCGTCTACCTATTGATGAAGGGGATGCCGCCGGAGTCGGGTGACTCCTCGATCAGAATTTCGATAAATGCCGAGAGAGCCACGGTTCCCACAAGAAGAGGCGTCAACGCCATAGGAACGGTTTCCTCTCCTTATCGCGCTTATGATTGCATGGCCATGGCGGGCTTCTCGCGCATCCAGAACATGGCAATCAGCACCACCAGCAAACTCAACGCGGCCAACACGAACATCATCCCGGAAAGGCCGGCCACGGTGCGTAGCGGGCCCGCGATCAGCGGATTAGCGAAGCTGCCGAGGAACACTGCTGCATTCAGGAGACCGATCGCCTGGCCGCTTGCCTCGCCCGGCGCGACCTGCATTGCCCCACCATAAAGCACCGGCACGAGGATCCCCAGCGCCAGGCCCAGAAGGGCGGCCGCGATGCAGGCCAGCACCAAGCCGTGAGACCACATCCCGAACATGAGCCACGCCGACGACGCCGCGAGACCTGCGAAGAGTATGATGAGCGGCTGCGGTATGCGCGCTTGTGTTATGCCATAGACCAGTGATCCCAGCACTGCGGCGCCGAGCGTGCAGACAACGACTATCGCTCTGAGGGTCGCCGAGGTTAGTCCGTTTTGCTCCAGCAAGAACGGAAGCTGCGTCGACTGGGTTGTAGCCAGCAGGAAGGTTGCGCCTCCGGCGAGGAAAATCGGCCACCCCCGCCGGACCAGCCGGACCGTCCCGCCTCTTATCGCGCTCCGGCGCGGCGCCCGGCGGACGCAGGCCACCGTCGCGGCCAGCATTACACCTCCGAACAGAAGGTAGATGCTGAACGGGGTTCGCCAACCGAACCGACCGGCGGCCGCGGCGCCGCCCAGCGCGAGGATCACGCCCAATATGTTCGCCGTTGCCGATTGCATGGCTACGAAGCGACGCCTGGCGGGTTCCTGATACACGATCGCCGTCACGGCCGAGAGCCCGCTCGTCAGCAATGCGGCACTTGCGCCCAGCAGAAAGCCGCCTCCGAGAAGCAGCACTTTCGCGGATGCGACTAGCCCGATCAGTCCGCTCAGCGCATAGCCGAAGGCGGCGATACAGACCGTCAAGCGCAGCCCGGCCGCTCCGATAGCCAGTCCACTGCCAAGTCCGCCGATCGTCAGGCCGAGAAAGGGGCTCACCGCCAGCCACTGCGCGATGGACTCTCCCTCCACGCCGCCCCCGAAAAATATGGCCACTGCCGGCAAGACCGGCGTCAGGAGAGACAGTGTAAGCGCCTGCCCGGCCTGCGCCGGTAACAGCGTGGCGCTGAGTCCCGGCGTGGCCCCACCCTCCGCGAGATGGCTGGGCGTTGGCGAACCGATCCGCTTGGGCATGATGATATCCTCCCCTTGACCTTCCGACCTTCTCGCTTCCGCTTGAATTGACTGGGGGCCTGCCGCTTTGCCTCGTTTCACCTCACGATGAGTTGCGCCCGTCCCCGCCAGTTGATACGACCGTATATATCGTGCGCGACGAACGCCGGCAAGTTGTGGGAGAGACGAGCGAATGGACCCAGTGTTTCCGCCCGGCGCGAGCGCCGCGACATTCGACCGCGCGCTGAAAGCCTTCGGCGGGGCGATCGGCGCCGATAACGTCTTCACCACCGATCAGGACCGGGACACGTACAGCGACAAGTTCGCGGTGAACGAGGCGGGCCACCATCCTTATGGCGGCGTCGCGCCCTCCTCCGTCGAGGAAGTGCAGGCGATCGTGCGCATCGCGGCTGAAAACCGGGTGCCGATCTGGCCGATCAGCCGGGGCAAGAATCTGGGCTATGGCTATGCCGCGCCGGAATTGTCGGGCAGCATCGTGCTCGACATGTCACGCATGAAGAAGATCGAGGTGGATGTCGAAAACGGCACCGCCCTGCTGGAGCCAGGTGTCGGCTTCTACGATCTCTACGACTACCTGCAGGCGCACAACATTCCGCTATGGCTGTCCGTGCCCGGGAATAGTTGGGGATCGGTGATCGGCAACGCGCTGGATCGCGGCCTCGGTTATACCCCCTATGGCGAGAACACCTCCAAGTTGTGCGGGCTGGAGGTGGTGCTGCCCGACGGCGATATCATCCGCACTGGCATGGGGGCAATGGCGGGCTCGCCAACCTGGAACCTCTATCGCTACGGCTTCGGTCCGTCGTGGGACCAGCTCTTCGTCCAGTCCAATTTCGGCATCGTCACCAAGGCCAACATCTGGCTGATGTCCGCGCCCGAGCAGGTCAAGGGCATGGATATCGAGATGGACCGGATGGAGGATCTGGCGCCGCTGATCGATACGCTCGGCGCGCTGCGGCGCGAAGGCGTTCTCCAGCAATCGCCCACGATCGGCAACTGGCTGCGCGCCGCCAACATCCTGACGACCCGGCAGGAATGGGTGAAGGATGGCGGCCCGCTGACGGACAGCGTCATCGCCGCGATCCGCAAGACGTTCAACCTCGGCTGGTGGGGCGTGAGCGTGCGCCTCTATGGGCGCGAGGCGATCACCAACGCGACCTATCCGATCCTCGAACAGGCGATCAACGCGATCAGGCCGATGAGCATCAAGCCGGCCGTGTGGCGCACCGGCGACCCGATCCCGCCGACGCAGGGCGGATGGATGGGGGTCCCGATGACCTTTCCACTTCAGAACGCCAACTGGTTCGGCGGGCGTGGCGGCCATATCGGCTTCTCCCCGATCCTGCCGCAATCAGGCAAGCTGGCGCTGGAGCAATTCCTGCGCGCTTATGCCCGCTATCGGGAGTTCGGGATGGACCCGCAGACCAGCTTCGCGTTCGGCGAGCGCCACCTCATCAACGTCAATGCCGTGCTGCTCAACAAGGACGATCCCGCCTTCATGAAGCGCGTCGATCCGTTCCTGCGCGCGCTGATCAAGGATGCGCGTGCCCACGGCTACGGCGAATATCGCACGCACCTTGATTATATGGACACCGTCGCCGACACCTATGATTTCAACAACCACGCGCTGCGCCGGCTCAACGAGAAGGTGAAGAACGCGCTCGATCCGGCCGGCATTCTCGCGCCGGGCAAGAGCGGCATCTGGCCTACCGCCTATGCAAAGGAGCGCCGGGCATGAAGGGGCGCGCGATCATCCTCGGGCTCGCCCTGGGCACCGCGCCGGCGTGGGCGCAAGACGCGGGCAACGGCAAGGCGCTGTTCCACGAAAAATGCGCGATGTGCCACGATGCCAACGGCATGGGCACGGGTCTGCTCGCCCGCCGCATGGATCCGAAGATCGCCGAACTGGAAAAGCGCACCGATCTTACGCCCGATTTCATTGCCGCCGCGGTCCGCACGGGGATCGGCAACATGCCCAATATCTCGCGCGGCGAGGTGAGCGACGCGCAGCTCGCGGCAATCTCCGCTTATCTGTCGAAGGGGAAAAACCAGTGAGCGCGATTGATCGCCGCACCATGCTCGCGCTCGGCGGCGGGGCCGTCGCGGCCGGCCTCCTGCCCGCCACGGCGACCGCCGGCGCACCGCACGCCGCCGCCGGTATCCTTTTCTTCGACTCAGGCTCGCCCACCGCCCGCGCCAGGGCGCGGCAGGCGCGCGGCCAGCGGCTGATCGCGCTCACGGGCGATCCCGTCCGGCTGTGGCGAGACAATGTCGATCGTCAGGAAAAAGCGATCAGCGGTATCACCCGCTGGAGCGATTATCTGCTGCTGCGTGAGCTGGCGGCGGAACAGGGCCTGCGCGTCCGCCGCGAAGAGCAGCTGCGCATTCCGGGCCGGCCGATGCTCGTCGATTGGGCCGCCGCCTGATCGGCCGATCGGCGGCCTGACCCGGGCACCGGCTGGCCGGCGCCCGGATCGACGGCGATCCCTCTTCTAAACGTTATTCGAATTCCGTCTTGCCGTTGGCATCGACGGGGTTGCGATCATTTTCGGAACATTCGAATTCCAGCAGCTTGCCGTAGCGATCGCGGCGATAGTTGACGGTCGTCTTGAACGGCTCCGCCAACGCGTCGGCATCGTCGACGGTAATCTCGTTGACGAGCGTATCGGGATCGCCCGGCTTCAGATGGATACGCTCGGTGATGTGGAGCTTGGCGGAATGGGGCATGCCTGCCGTGAGGGGCAGAGCGTCATTGATGCCGATCGTATCGACCACCAGCGTATCGCCGTCCCACTTGCCGATCGAATCGCCGAAATAGCTGGGATCGGGATCGTCGAGATGCTTGCGGCCATCCGTCCAGATCCGGCGCGTCTGCATCCATGCTTCCTGGTTGATCGTCACCCGTCCGGGCGTGAACAGGAACTCGAAGGGATATTGCGGGATCTGCATGATCCCGGGCATCCCGGGCGGCGCGCAGTGGGATCTTTCGCTTTTTTCGACACCGTGATTGGCGGCGATCTCCTTGCGCCAGGCTTCGTATTTGTCCTTGTAGGCCCCCTTCAGCTTGGGCCGGGGCGGAGGCGTTGCGCCCGGTGCGGGCGGCGTGAAAAGAGCGAACCAGATTCCGCCCCAGTCGGGCAGCGCGTCGAGGGCGCCGTAATGCCCCTTCGGGAAGGGCGCACCGGTAGAAGGCGCCAGCCCATCGGGAACGGGCGTGGGCGTCTCCGGTATGCCGAGCTGGGCCGAGGCGGGAACCGCCGCAACCATCCCCAGTAAACCGGCAGCGGCGGCAACCATCATGGCTCGTCGTATCGTCATCTTGCATCTCTCCCATATGTTCTATTCATCAGTGATGACGAACATCCGTCTAATTCGGTGTCGTCATTATCGCCAGATGGGACCTTCGATGCGTGCGCGCCGCACCGGCGATCGGCGGGAAGTCTTGCGTACCGCGACCGGCGGGGTATCCATCCGTCAGGTCATGGAAGATGACGCACATAAACGGAGCGCGCCCGCAAGCCCGTATCCGCCTGGTAGGGAGAAATGATGATGCTGGCCAATCGTCGCGAAGCATTCGTTATCGGCGCAACGGCGCTGATCGCCTCCGGTGCCGTGGCGGCCGAGACGGCCGGCCCCAATCGCGGACCGGCCGGCGCAATGCGCATCTTCAGGGTATTCGCGTCGGCGGACGGCGAATCGCATATCGAACAGCTCGCCGTCGCATCCACGCGCAAGTCGCTGCCGGTGCAGGAGGTGCTGGCGACGAGCCTCGGCAAGGGGGTCGAGGATTGGCATCACGCCCCGTTCAGGACGTTCACGATCAACACCGCCGGGCAGATCAAGGTGGAACTGTCCGACGGCTCCAGCCAGCATATCGGGCCGGGCGACCTCGTCTTTCTGGAGGATCGATCGGGCAAGGGGCATCTCACCCGCCTGCTGACGGACGGTGCAGCCCTGTTTCTGCGCATGGCGGACGATTTCGACGTAGTTGCATGGGCGCGTAGCTGAGCCGCCCATGGAAAAACAACTTGCCGAGGCCGCGGCGCGCTTGCCGAGCGGGGGCGAAAAGAATAGCTTGCGAACGGTAATGCGGTGCCCCACGGCGAGGCACCTTTCCCGGGGGGGGGTCTATGAGGCTTGGGTACGGCGTTCGTCTGGTCATGCTGTCATGTGCCGCGGCCATTCCAGCGCTCGCGGCTTACGCGCACCATTCATTCGCGATGTTCGATAACACCCGATCCATCACCGTCCATGGCAAGGTCATCAGCTACCAATGGACCAATCCGCACGTCTACCTTGAGATAGACGCCGAAGATGGCAAGGGAGCCACCCGCCATTTCACGATGGAAATGACGGCGCCGAGCATGCTCCACAGGGGCGGCTGGACATCGCGTACGGTGAAGCCGGGCGATGTCGTCACGGCGGTGGTATCGCCGCTGCGGGACGGACAGCCGGGCGGCCTTCTGCTCGAGTTGACCCTTCCGGGCGGCAAGAAGATGCTGCCTGGCGTGCCCAACGCCGAACGCTACAAGATCACGTCATGATCCGCCGCCCGATGGGAACCCCGATGAAAGCAATGCTGTTCGGCGCCTGTCTCGCCTTTGCCGGCACGGCATCGGCGGCCGCGGCGCACCCGGATTTCTCCGGCAACTGGGAACGCTATCCCCGGCCGGGCGAAAAAGCCGATCCGCGCTACGCTCCCACGCCGATCCCCAACCCCCAGCTCAAGCCGCAATATCGGGCGGAGTGGGCGGCGGGCCAGAAGATCCTTGCCGAACGTCTCTCGGAGAGCCAGCCCCCGGGCGACAATTACGTCCACTGCATCCCGGATGGCATGCCGGCGATGATGATGGGCATGTTCCCGATGGAGGTGATGCAGCGCCCCGAACAGATCAACATCACGCAGGAAGCGTTCAACCAGACGCGGCGCATCTACATGAACCAGAAGCTGCCGAAATGGGATGAGGTCGATCCCAGCTTTTACGGCAATTCGGTCGGGCACTGGGAAGGCGATACGCTGGTGATCGAAACCACCGGCATCAAGCAGAACGTCCGCTTCCGCTGGACGCCGCACTCCGAGGCGATGAAGATCACCGAGCGCATCCGTCTGCTCGCGCCCGATATCCTGCAGGACCAGATCAGCGTCGAGGACGATTATCTGGAGAAACCCTGGACCTACAGCTACTCCTTCAAACGGATGAAGGATTACAAGATCCAGGAATATATATGTGAAGATAACCGGGAATATGTCGATCAGAACGGCAAGGTACACCTGAAGATCAAGGACTGATCCAAACCCTTGCCGAAGGGGAACGGGCGCCCGGCATCGCCGCGCCGGCGAAAATCGCCCTGCGATAAGGTCCTTGCGCTGTTCTTTTGCCCTCTCCGCCGCCCGTTTGACGGGGCGCCGCGAGCCGAATCGTGTGCCGCCGGGGCCGGTACGCCGCATCGCTAAAAGAGGGCATCTTAACGATTAAACCGGCCGTATTTATCTTTAGGTAACCATCGCCTGCCTAGCTGACCGCTCCAATGCGGCGGTGCAGCAAAAGGAAGGCGCATCCATGTCGAAGCCCCTCACCATCGCGATCGCCGTCGCCACGGCGGGCCGCCGCGAGACACTGACCGAGGTGATGGCGCAAATCCCGCACCAGACGCGGCCGGCGGACCGCGTCATGGTCTGTCCCGCCCGGCCGGGCGATGCGGATCGCGACGCGCTCGTCCGGGCGTTGCCCGACATTACCCTCGTCGATGGTCCCGCCGGGCTCTGCGCGCAACGCAATACGCTGATGCACGCTTTGGCGGACGTCGATGTGGTCCTGTTTCTGGACGACGATTTCGTCATGGGGCGGGATTATGTCGCGGAATGCATCGCGCTGTTCGCCCGCCACTCCCATATCGTCATGACGACGGGCGAGGTGATTGCGGACGGCATCGGCGGGCCCGGCATGGATATGGCCGCAGCCCATGCTGCGCTTGCGAAGGATCGACTGCCTGAGGAGGATCTGCGCGAGATCCATAACGGCTACGGTTGCAACATGGCGGTCCGCATGGCGCCGGTGCGGGATCACGATCTCCGGTTCGATGAACGGCTGCCTTTCTATGGCTGGCTGGAGGACGTGGATTTCAGCCGGCGGCTTGCCGCGCACGGACGGATCGTACGGTCCCAGCGCTGCCGGGGCGTCCATATGGGGGTGAAGCGCGGCCGCAGTTCGGGCGTGCGGCTGGGCTATTCGCAGGTTGCCAATCCTTATTACATGTGGCGCAAGGGATCGCTCTCCGCGCGTTTCGCAACCGTGCAGATGGGGCGCAACCTCGCCGCCAATTTCGGTCGCCTGCTCCGGCCCGAACCATGGGTGGACCGCGCCGGGCGCGTGCGCGGGAACCTGATGGCGATGGGCGATCTTCTGCGCGGGCAGGTCGATCCGCAGCGCATATGCGAGATCAACTGAAGCGGTGACGGCGTTGCAGGCCTTTCCCCCTGTCGCCACGCCCGTCGTGCGGGCCAAAGCGCGGCTCGGCTGGGTCGATGCCGCCAAAGGGATCGGCATCGTCCTCGTCGTCTATGGTCATGCGGTGGACGGGCTGCGCTCGGCCGGGCTCGTGCCGGCGGACGGCTGGGCCGCTTTCACCTTCTACGCCATCTATACCTTCCACATGCCGCTCTTCTTTCTGCTGAGCGGCCTGTTCGTGCCCGGCCGGCTCCAGCGCGATCGCGCGCGCTTCGTCTGGCGCCTGTTCCCGACGATCGCTTATCCTTATTTCCTGTGGTCGATCGTGCAGGTCACGATCCTCTATCTCGCGGCCGCTTATGTGAACGTGCCGCGCACGCACCTTGCCTATGCGGAAATCCTGTGGTCGCCGCCCAGCCAGTTCTGGTTCCTCTACGTCCTGTTCCTGTGCCACCTCGCAGCGGCGGCTTCGGTCTGGAAAGGATCGGGTGCGCTGCTGACCGTGATCGGGATCGCGGCAGCGTTATTCTATTACGCGGCCTATCCGCACGCGACGGTGGTGCGCTGCTTCGCCGAGTTCCTGATCTTCTACGCCGTGGGCGTCCTCTACGGCCAGCGCATCGCCGGCGTGCAAGCGGCGGCGACGCGCTACTGGCGATGGTCGGCGGTGGCGGTCTTGCTCGCCGTGCCCGTCACATGGTTCGGCTTCACCCACGGCTTTCCCTACGGCGCCGCCTGGGTGTTGCCGGTGACGGCGGCGGGGATCGCCGGGACGTTGTCGTTATCCGTGGCGCTATCGGGCAGGCCGGCTGTCTTGTTCCAGTTCCTCGGCCAGCGGGCGATGGCGATCTACGTCCTGCACGTCTTGTTCGTCGCGGGTACGCGCATCGTCCTCGCGAAGCTGCTGGGGCTCGAGTGGGGCGCGCTGCTGCTGCCCATACTCGTCGCGGCGGGACTCTGCGGGCCGGTGGTCGGCTGCGAAATAGTGGCGCGATTGCGCCTGAACGAATGGGCCGGCCTTGGCGGCCTGCCCCGCCGCGCGAAAGCCGCCCATGGCTGAGATCGTCATCAACGGCCGCTTTCGCCGCCAGCGCCTTACCGGCACGCAGCGCGTCGCCGCGGAGATCACGCGCCGGCTCAAAACCCCGCATGTCGTGATCGAGCCAATGGGCGATCTCGGCGGCGGGCGCGGCCATGCGTGGGAGCAATGCGTGCTGCCGCTGCGCGCCAGGGGACGCGCGGTCTGGGCGCCCTGCAACACCGGGCCGCTGGCGATCGGACGACAGGTGGTGACGATCCACGATGCCGCCGTGCTGGAGCACCCCGAATGGTTCGCGCCCAATTTCGCGCGCTTCTATGGGCGGTTGCTTCCTTTGCTGGCCAAGCGTGTGGACCGCATCGTCACCGTCTCCGAATTTTCGCGCGCGCGCCTTGGCGAACGGCTCGGCCTGTCGCCCGACCGGATCGAGGTGATCTGGAACGGCGTGGGGGAGATCTTTCGTCCCACCCCCGCCGGGCCGGACACCCCCCTCCCGCCCGCGCTGGCCGGCCGCCCCTATTTCACGACGCTGTTTACGCAGGAGCCGCGCAAGAATCTCGCCCTCCTGCTGGCGGCATGGCGGCTGGCCCGGCCGCATCTGCCCGCCGATGCCGTGCTTGCGATCATCGGCGGCAAGGGCTCCGCCAGCGTGTTCGGCGAGGGGCAGGAAGGCGTACAGGAGGACGGCATCGTCCGCTGCGGCTACGTGCCCGATGCGATGCTGCCTGTCCTGCTATCGTCGGGGCTGGGGCTGATCTATCCCAGCCTTTACGAAGGGTTCGGCCTGCCCGCGCTGGAGGCGATGGCGTGCGGCTCGCCCGTCATCGTGACGCGGCTCACCAGCCTGCCCGAAATCTGTGGGGACGCGGCGCTCTATGTCGATGCGCGCGATCCCGAGGACCTTGCCGTCACCCTGCGCCGCCTTGCCCACGATGCCGCGCTGCGCGCCGATCTTGGCCGGCGCGGGCAGGAACGCGCCAATCTGTTCAACTGGGATCGCGCCGCATCCCGGATGGACGCCCTCCTCGCGAGCTACGCCTGAGCCCATGAAAACCGCGATCATCCATTACTGGCTCGTCGCGATGCGCGGCGGAGAGCGCGTGCTGGAGCGGCTGTGCATGCTCTATCCCGACGCCGATATCTTCACGCATGTCTATCGGCCTGAAGCGGTTTCGGATCTGATCCGTGCGCACAAGGTGACGACCAGCTTCATCCAGAAACTGCCCGGCGCCACCAGACGCTATCAAAGCTATCTGCCGCTGATGCCGCTCGCGCTGGAGCAGTTCGATCTGCGCGAATATGATCTGGTGCTCTCTTCGGAGGCCGGGCCGGCCAAGGGCGTGATCACCCGGCCCGACGCACTCAGCCTCTGCTACTGCCATTCGCCCATGCGCTATATCTGGGATCAATATCCCGTATATCGGCAGCAGGCCGGTGCGCTCACCCGCCTCGCCATGCCGTGGCTCAGCCACCGCCTCCGCCAGTGGGACATGGCCAGCGCATCGCGGGTGGATCGCTTCGCGGCCAATTCCGCGTTCGTGCGCGGCCGTATCCGCAAATATTACGGGCGCGACGCCGCAGTGATCCACCCGCCCGTTCCAGTCGACGATTTCAGCCCCGCCGAGGCAGGCGACCATTACCTTTGGGTGAGCCAGCTGGTTCCCTACAAGCGGCCCGATCTGGTCATCGATGCGTTCAACGCCAACGGCCGCCCCTTGCGGATCATCGGCGACGGCCCGTGCGCGGCCGAAATGCGAAAGCGCGCCCGGGGCAATATCAAGTTCGTGGAACGGCTCAGCTATCGCGCATTGCGCGCCGCTTATGCGGAGGCGCGCGCCCTGATCTTCACCGCCGAGGAGGATTTCGGGATCGTGCCGGTGGAGGCGATGGCATCCGGCCGGCCGGTGATCGCCTATGGACGCGGCGGAGCGACCGAAACGGTGATCGACGATGAGACCGGCCTGTTCTTCCACGAACAATCGGTAGCCGCGCTGAACGATGCCATCGCACGATTCGAGGCATGGCTGCCGCGCTTCGAGCCGGAATTCGCCCGCGCCCGTGCGCGTCATTTCGCGCCGGAACGGTTCGACGAGGCGATAAGGGCTTTCGTCGCGCAGGGCCATGGCGGCGGGCGTTTCCAGGCATGACAAAGCGTAACGCCATCATCTTCACCACCGACGCGGGCTTCATGATGCCGACCATGTCGGTGGCCCTCCAGTTGCTCACGCAGCCGGAGGTGATCGCCCGCGCCGATATCCTCATCTATCTGGTGGACATAACGGCGAGCCAGAAGCAGCGGCTGGACGAAAGCTTCGCCGGCCTGCCCCTCACCTTCATCGATATCCCGGCCGACCTGATCGCCTTGCCCGACAGCGTCCGTTTCAACCGGACGCACGTTCCGCGCTCGACGCTGGCGCGGCTCTCGCTCGGTGCGCTGATCCCGCGCGATTACGTCCACATTCTCTATCTCGACGGCGATATTCAGGTGCTTGGGGACATCCTGCCGCTGGTCACACATGAGGTAGCCGAGGGCAGTATCGCAGCCGTCAACGAAGCCGTCTGGATGTACGAAGGCGACGGCGGAAAATATTGGCCGATGATGAAGGCCTATCTGGCCGGCCTAGGCATCGGATCGCCGCGCGATTATTTCAACGCGGGCGTGCTCGCCTTCCGGCGCTCCACTTGGGAACAGGCTTCCGCCGAGGCGCTCGATTTCTTCCTGCACCGCTCCGACATCTGTCTTTTTCACGATCAGAGCGCGCTCAACGCGATTTTCAACGGTAGGCGCGAGATTCTGTCGCCGGTCTATAATTACAGTTCCGGATATGCCGATCTCGGGCTGGACGGAAAGCTGGCGCCGCGCCTTGTCCACTTCACCGGCGCGGCCAAGCCGTGGTTCAGCAGATGTCGCCCATGGAACGGCCGCTTCCTGCCTCATTATGCGAACCTGATCCGCCGATATCCGGTGTTGGCCACGTTCGCGGCGGCCAGGACGCCGGCGCAGATCGCATCGATCGAACGCGAGGTCGCCACACGCCGCCGCCGGATGATGCTGACGACACCCTGGCGGCCAGCTCTGCGGCGACGGAAGCTGCTGCGTTACATGGCGACGGAGGCGTTCGCGTGCTGATGCGGGAAGATGTGCGATGAGGATGGTTGCGCTGCTCGATACGAGCATATCCTCCAACAATCTGGGCGACGAGATCATCATGGACGCAGTGCGCGCCGAGCTGCGCGCCTGCATCCCTGACGCCTATCTGGTTACAATCGTGACGCATGATTATTGCGGAAGGATCGCGCGCAAGCTGCTTCGTCCGTGCGAATTCGGCATATTGGGCGGCACCAACGCCTTGTCGTCGGCGATGCTGCGCGGCCCGAACTGGCGGATCACGCCGTTCGATCTGGGGGCGATGAAAAATATCGTGCTGATGGGCGTCGGCTGGCAGGATTATCACCCCAAAGCCAGCCTCTATGCCCGCTTCCTCTATAATCGGGTGCTGTCAGACCATCATTTCCATTCGTTCCGTGACGGCTATACGCTCGGCAAGGCCGCGCAACTGCACAAGAAAGCGCTCAACACTGCCTGCCCCACCATGTGGCAGCTCACGCCCGAGCATTGCGCCGCGATCCCCACACGCAAAGCCAATAACGCCGTCACCGCACTTACCTATTATCGTCCCGATCCGGTGCACGATCGCAAGATGCTGGACCTGCTGTTCGCGCATTACGGCAAGGTCTATTTCTGGTGCCAGCAAGCGCAGGATTGGGAATATCTCCAATCCCTGGGGCAATATGACGTCGAATTGATCGATCCCAACGTCCATGCCTACACGCAACTGCTTCAGGACGAGAATGTGGACTTCGTCGGCAGCCGGCTGCACGGCGGCATCCGCGCGCTGCAGCAGGGCCGCCGTGCGCTTATCACCATCGTCGACAATCGCGCAGCCGAGATCGGGCGCGACACACATTGCCCGACCGTGCCGCGCGCCGATCACGCCGCCATCGCGCGATGGATCGCGGGCAGCGATCCGGTCCGTATCACCCTGCCGACGGAGGCAATCGAAACGTGGCGGGGGCAGTTCGCGCCCGGCTGACGATCACGCGCCGCGCAGCGTCGCCCTGACGTCGCGGATCAGGGGACGGACGGAGCCAAGCGCCAGCGCCCCGTAAAGCGCGGCTCCGGCACCGGCCAGCAGCGCGATGCGGGAGACCGCGCCCAGTTCATGCAGCAAGGGCTTGCCCACCAGCAGCAGCGCCGCCATCGCCGCGGCGGCGGCCAGCGGATGGGCGATCGCCACCAGCAGGCTGCGGCTCCCCACGCCCGTATGGCGACGGAGCAAGGCAAGGCTGACCGGCAGCGTAAGATGGGTGCGTAGCACATGCGCCGTCACCACCGCGATCAGGCCGA
>Ga0164242_10006061_pt1 | contig 13372 bp, 12 predicted proteins | sample OricomgcompostMG_FD_108783 | JGI IMG/M metagenome (GOLD analysis project Ga0164242, IMG submission 108783) | Miracle-Growth compost microbial communities from Emeryville, California, USA - Original compost - Miracle growth compost (MG) ...
CAGTGTTACCGGGCAAATCGCGTTGCAAATACACCAGGGCGGCGGTATTCGCGTCCGTTGGAGAAATATCAAATTACAAAAACTGTAAGGACCGAAAGATGGATCAAGACAATCGGGAACTCCTCTTTATCGACATGGACGGTGTCCTGGTGGATTTCTACCGGGGCATCCGCGACAACTATCCGGACTTCGACAGCTATACGCATGAACGCCAGCGGGAAATCACGGCAGAACTGAGTGCGAGAAGCGGATTCTTTACGCGGCTACAGCCGATGCCGGGTGCACTGGACGCCTTCCGGCAACTTTCCGCACATTACAATACCTATATTCTTTCCACACCCGACTGGCACGGGGTCAATTCCTGGACCGAAAAGCGCATCTGGGTTGAACAGTACCTGGGAGATCTGGCTTATAAAAGACTCATACTGACCCATAACAAAGGACTGTTTTCCGGCAGGGCACTCATCGATGACAGGCTCCGCAATGGAGTAGACCAGTTCAAGGGCGAACATATCCATTTCGCCAATGGCCGGTTCCCCGACTGGCAGACAGTCCTGGACTACCTGCTGCCCCACGGATAAACGCTCCGTCACGGCTGATCTTCCGGCGGCAAAGTGAGGATGGGTATTGTGCTTCTGAACAACATGGCCTTCGTGTGATTGGCCCCCAGCAGTTTCTCCAGGAAGTCATGCTTACGCGGAATAATGGCAATGAGATCCGCCTCGTGTTCCCTCGCAAAATCCTTGATCCCTGCGATGATATTTCTTTTGGAAATTGCATGAAAGGAGTGCGGTATGCCTTCAAGCATGCCTTCAAGCGTTTCCTTTTCCGCTTCGGCTTCCGGGGAAGGTTGTTGCGGCCGCTGGATATTCAGGACAAGCAGTTCGGCGCCCAGGAGATTGATCACACGGCGTATCCGGGAAGCCGGAACCGTGGTGGCCACATTCCACAGGTCGCAGGCAAAGACCACTTTTTTAATGGGACGGAAAGTCGCGTGCGGAGGCACCGTAAGTACGATCCGGCCTACGTTGTTTACGATGCTCAGCGTGTTGCTACCCAGAAAGAAATTAGCCATGCCCGCACCCGTCAGGCCTATCACCACCAGCTGCGAACCCGGTTTTTCATACATTTCCTTGATATGATAAATGAGATTGCTGCCAAAAGCGACGGTCTCTATGGGTACGCCCACACCAAATTCATGCTGGAGCGCCACTTTTCTTTCCTCGAGCCGCTTGACAATATGCTCCTTCATGGTATCAAAGTGGATCGTGCTCAACTCATATTCCGAGATCGCCACCGGTTCCTCGTACACATGCATCAGCAAAATTCCCGCATCGAGTTGTTTGGCCAGCTGTATCGCATACTCAGCAGCACTTTGCGCATTGAGCGAAAAGTCCGTAGGCACAATGAATGTCCTCATACTCTCCTGGTTTGGTGATGGTCAAGATACAACATTTTCCCTTCATTCCTTTAGGGGTGCCGGTTGCCGGCTACCCCTAAAAAGAAAGCTTTATCTACCTGACTTGCAGCGCATAACCCAAAACCGCGGTAGCTGCGCCCGTATTGTTCTTGCCGTAGACCTTCTGGATATTGACAAAACCATAGTTACCGCCCGCATGCACGAAGAGGTAACCCTTGCCAAGGAGCGCTTCGAGTTCGACACCACCCTGGGCGCCAAAATTGGCCTTGCGCAGCTGGTCCTTGATGTCCGTCGTGCCATCGAAAGAGACGTCCGGCACCAAAACCTGTGTTTCTTCCTTATCGGCATACACGGAGCTCGTGCCACTGGTATGGTTCTTGGCTCCTACCAGGAAACCTACGTAGGGGCCTGCATCCAGCGCCAGGTTAAAGTGATCGCTCAGCCGGAAGGTAAATTTGGCCAGCACGGGCACTTCAATATAATTCAGCTTGGCAACGCTCTTAAAATTGGCGTAAAAGTTAGTACCCGCCGGAACCTGTGGATTGTATTCATTGCCTGGCACCGCCTGCTGGCCATTCTTTTTTCCGCCCTGGGAAGAGTAATTTACTTCGGGCTGGATAGAGAACAGATCACTGAACTTGTACTGACCGAAAACACCGAAATAAGGGCCCAGCCTGGAAGAATATCCTTCGGTGACCTCATTGTCCGACCCGGAATGCAGGTTGGGAATACTGATACCACCCTGGACACCAACATAGATCGGGGACTGGGCGAAAGCCTGTCCCGCACATAAGGCCATCAAGGCACTTGTCATTAAAATAATCGTTGCTTTTTTCATACTGTTATGTTTTAAGGCGGGAAGTCATTTCCCCGCCGGAAAGGCTCGTTGCCGGACAGTGTGCCTGGCCTGCCAAGTGAAAATTCCGTCCTCGGTGTCAGTGCGCCCCCACCGGCAGGTTGGTGCTTTTGGTAATCTTCTTTAAGTATAACAACGGAATGACCAAAAGGAAAAATATTCCCACTACCCAAAAGACGTCCGCATAAGACAACAGAGCGGTCTGCTGCATCAGGGAACCATCCAATGCTTTCTGCGCCATCTGGGTAGCCTGATTCTGATCATATCCTTGCGACACGAATCCATGGAATATGCCCGTGAATTTGTTGGTATAGGCCGGATTATAATTATTCATGTTTTCCACCAGCCGGGAGCGATGAAAGAACATCCGGCGGTCCAAAAACGTCGTAATCAAAGCTATCCCAAAAGATCCGCCCAGTTGTCTCGCCATATTGTTCAATCCCGTTCCCTGCCCGATCTCCTTGCCGCGCAAATCCTGCACCGCCAGGGTCGTAATGGGAACGAACAGCATGGCCATCCCGACACCCCGGACGATCAACGGCCAGAAAAAGTCCCCGGTCCCTGCGACCGCAGTGGTATTCCACACCATCATCAGACAGAAAAGGAAGAAGATGATAAATCCGCCGGTAGACAGAATTTGCGCGGGTACCCCTTTCTTGAGCATGATCCCGATCCAGGGCATCATCAGAATCGTCGCGACCCCTCCGGGCAAGAGGATCAGACCCGTTTGTTCTGCGGTAAAGCCCAGTATATTCTGACACAAGATCGGGAATACGAAGACCGAGCCGTACAGTCCTAACCCCAGGATAAAGGACGTAAACATGCCGATCGAAAAACTCCCGTGTCTCAGGATCCGGAAGTTCACGATCGGATCCTTGGCCACAAGCTCCCGCCAGAGAAATAACAATCCGGCCACCACCGCAACGGCGGTCAGTATCACAATAAACAGGGAATTAAACCAGTCTTCCCGCTCCCCTTTCTCCAGCAGGGTCTGCAGACAACCCACCGATACTGCCAGCAATCCGATCCCCCACCAGTCCACCGGCTTCCCTTTACCATACCTGGGCGTTTTCCTGATAAAAGTCAATACCAGGACGGACGCAATTGCACCTACCGGCAGGTTGACATAAAATATCCAGGGCCAGGAAAAATGATCATTGATATAGCCTCCGATGGTAGGACCCACGGTAGGACCCACCACGGCACCCAGCCCAAAAAGGGCGGTTGCCACACCGATCTCTTCCGGAGGCCAGGCCTCCAAAAGGATCGCCTGCGCGGTAGACAGTAATCCGCCCCCCGCCATACCCTGCAGGATGCGGAACAGGATCAGTTCATTCAAACTGGTTGCGTTTCCGCAGAAAAAAGAACAGGCGGTAAAAGCGATGATGGAGAATAAAAAATAATTTTTCTGACCATAGCGCTGTCCCAGCCATCCAGACATGGGAAGCACCACGACGTTGGCTACTGCGTAGCCGGTAACAACCCAGCCCACTGAATCCAGTGTAGCACCCAGGTTGCCCATAATATCGGGAAGCGAGACATTGACGATGGTTGTGTCAATGAGCTCCAGCAATGAAGCAATAATTACGGTAATGGTAATAATCCACTTTCTAAATCCTGTCTCTGCCATGAAATTCCTCCTGTGCGCTTAATCTCGGTAGTAGTAATGAGCTTGTAATAGGGTTGATGCATCCCGGTTCAGTGGGCTGCCATTGGGGTCGTTTGCGGTTTAAACTTTTGGAACAGTAAAAAGGGGATCAGGATCAAAAAGAATATGCCCACGATCCAGAATACATCCGTATAGGACATCAAAAGACTCTGTTTCATCACCGTTCCCTGTACGGCCCCGTAGGCCATGTGTTGGGCCTGGCCCGGCGTATATCCCTGCAACATAAATGAATGGGTGATTCCCTGTATCCTCGAGAGAAAACTGTTGTTATAAGGATTTGCATTCGTCACCAAAATATCGCGGTGATAAGCCATCCGCCGGTCCACAAAGGTGGTAATCAGTCCGATGCCAAAAGATCCTCCCAGCTGCCGCATCATCGTGTTCAGTCCGGTACCCTGACCGATCTCCGCGCCACGGAGATCCTGTACCGCCAGTGTGGTAATGGGAACGAACAGCATGCTGAGCGCCAACCCCCGAACGGCCAGCGGCCAGAAAAAGCTTTGCATGCCATAATCCAGCGTGGTCTTGTCCATCATAAAACAAAAGACGATAAAGATGATGATCCCCATACAACCCAATATTTGTCCCGGCATCTTCTTCTTCATCAGGGTGCCGATCAGTGGCATCATCATAATGGTTACGAATGCACTGGGAATGGTTACCAGGCCTGTCTGCTCGGCCGTGAAGCCGAGGAGATTCTGGAACATCAACGGATATACGAAGACGGATCCAAACATCCCCAGCCCGAACAATAGGGTGGTAAATATGCCCAGGGCAAAACTCCGGTGACGCAGTATCCGGAGATTCACTACCGGATGATCCGTGGAAAGTTCCCGCCAAATGAACACGATCCAGCCGACCACCGAGACGGCAGTTAAAACGACGATATAGGTCGTACTGAACCAATCTTCTTTTTCCCCGCGCTCCAGCACGATCTGGAGGCTGGCCACCGAAACGGCCAGCAGCAACAATCCCCACCAGTCCACGGGTCGTCCGCGCTCCCGGGGCGTATGCTTGATAAAGGTCGTGATGAAAAATACGGCGATGAAAGCCATGGGGATATTAATATAGAAGCACCAGCGCCAGGAAAAATGATCGGTGATATAACCTCCTAAGACGGGACCGATCAATGGCCCCAGGACGGCACCCATGCCGAACATTGCCATCGCCATCCCCAGATCTTCCGAAGGCCAGGTTTCAATCAGAATGGCTTGTGCCGTCGGAGACATGCCTCCGCCCGCAAGTCCCTGAATAAAACGGAAAAGGATCAGTTCATCCATGGTCTTGGCATGACCGCAGAAAAAAGAGGCCAGCGTAAAACAGATGATGGAAGCCAGGTAATAATTCTTTCTGCCGAACTGCTGGCCCAGCCACCCGGAAATCGGAAGGATCATGATAATGGCAACCGAATAAGCCGTGACGACCCACCCTATGTCATCGAAACTGGCACCCAGATTGCCCATCATATGGGGCATCGCCACATTGACAACCGTTACATCCAGCAATTCCATTAAGGTGGAAAAAACCAGCGTAAGGGTGATAATCCATTTTCTAAATCCTACTTCAGGCATGATGCATGACTGATTGCAAATAATGGTAATGATATATACGCTTTGTCTTTCCGGGGGTATGGCCCATATGCCATTTTACCAGTACAGCTTCCTTGCTGATGAATCCATGGCCATACGCACCCTTTGAAAGACTTTATTTAAGCCCGGCTTACCGCACCTTCACCTTCACAAATACGCTGAGACCGGGCCTGAGCCTGAGCTGCCATTCTCTTGGCAAACTATCGAACTCGATACGGACCGGCATACGTTGCACGACTTTCACAAAATTGCCTGTTGCATTATCGGGTGGCAACAGCGAAAACTTGGCACCCGTCGCGCCTGAGAAAGAGGCCACCTTTGCATTGAATTTCTGGTCGGGATAGGCATCCACATCAATTTCAACCGGCTGGCCTGGTTTCATTTCTGCCAGCTGGGTTTCCTTGAAATTAGCCGTTACATAGATACTGCTGCCATCGACGATCGCAAACATGTTCTGTCCGGCTTGTACAAGTTGCCCGATCTGGATGTTCCGTTTGGAAACGGTCCCCGAGACGGGCGCGGTAATCACCGTATAGGACAGCTGCAATTTGGCAAAGTCGATCGCCGCCAGCTGGCTGGCAATATCAGACTTAGCCGCCGTTACGCGCTCGCGTGTTGAACCTACTTGTTTGCCGATGGCTTCCACCTGGGTCTTGGCCGCCGCAAGCTGTGCTTCCGCCGCTTCCTTTTCAGCCTTGACCGCATCAAACTGCGACTGGGTAATCGCCTGTCCCTGCAAAAGGTTCTGGTAGCGGTTATAGTCCTGGTTAAGTTTCCATACCTGGGCCTGCAAGGCTGCCACGTTCGCCTGTGCCGGCGGAACATTCGCCTGCATGCTGCCAACCTGTGATTGAGAAACACCTACCTGTGCCTGCACCGATTTAAGGGCGGCCTGGGCCTGTTCAAGTTTGATCTGATAATCCCGGTCATCCAGGATCACCAGGGTATCGCCTTCGTTCACATGCTGGTTATCTTTAAACCGAATCTCTTTCACATATCCTCCTACCCGGGCCACTACGGGGCTGATATCGCCGTCGATCTGGGCGTCATCCGTTGTGTCAAAATGCCTGTAATAGATGTACTCCCGGATGCCGAAAATTGCACCCACAACCAGGACAATAACCAGGATGATGGGTACGATCTTTTTCGCAGGGCTTTTACTTTTTTTAGCGGCTTGTTCCATGATGTATTTTAATTGAAGAATTAAAGCGTTGAGTTAAGGGTGCCCGTCGAACGGAGCAGTTGATAATAAGCGTCGGCAGCGTCGGCCCTGGCAAGTTCCAGGTTCACGAGCGACTGGTAAAGCATGGTCTGGGCGTCAATCCGGTCGGTAGTCGTAGCCAGCTGATTGCGGTACTTGAGCTCCATGATACGATCATTCTCGCGCGCCTGCGAGACCGCGGTGCCAAGCACCCGTATCTTTTCCAGTGATTGCAGGTAATGATGATAGTCCTGGTTCACCGCTACACGGATTTTATCGGCGGTAGCGCGCTCCCCGATCTTGACTTCCTCCTGCTGTACCTGCGCTTCTGCAATCTTATGCTTCGACGTATAGAGATTGGAGATATTCCAGCCCAGGTTCAGCCCCAAGGTAATGGGCACCAGAAAATTATGGGTAGGGGGAAAGAATTTTTTCGTGGGATTTACATAATAAGTGGAGAGCCCTGCGCCCAGGGTCGGCAAATTATCCGCCTTGATATTACGGATATTCACATCGCTCAGCGTATTGCGGTATTCGTAGGCCTTCAGCTCTTCCCGCTGCTGAAGCGCCCGGGAAATCAGGTCGTCAAGCGCCGGTATCTGATCATGCTCATGTCCTACGCTGTCTACCTTCAGCACGGTACTGCCGGGAAAACCCAGCAATACATCCATCGCATAATTGGCGACCGACCGGTTATTCTGCAGGTCGATCTGCGTCAGCTGAACGTTGGCCCGCTGCAGCTGGAACCGCAAGACATCGTTTTCCGTGGCCAGTCCCTGGTTCTTGAATTGGATCGTCTCGTCCAAACGGCCCTGTATATCCGAAAGATTCTGCTGCACGATCTCGAGATTTTCATCAATCTTATACAGGTTGATATAGGATTCCACGATCGTCATGGCAACATCCTGCTTGTCACCGGTTACATCCAGCTCCGCGATCCTTTTCAACAAATCCGCGGACTGCTTGGCATATTTCAGCTTATTGCCCGCAAAGATCGCTTCGTTAATGCTCAGGGTTCCCAGGCTGATCATGCTGGTGGAAGGCAGTTTCAGCGCGTCCTTCATCAGTCCTTCGATCTGGATCGTCCGGGTCGGGATATAGGCTTCGCTGGCCATAAAAGAGGCCTTGATGGTAGGGAGCGCCTTATCCTGTGCCTGCTGGTACCGGGCAAGTGCCTCCTGCACCTTTGCCGACGATATCTTTACCTGCTTACTGGAGTCCAGGCCCCGTTGAATCGCTTCCTCCAGGCTGATATACGTGGAATCCTGTGCATGCAACGGTAGCGCAAACACAAGCAGAAGCGGCAGAAACAGGGTGATCTGCCTTGTTTTTGAAAAAAGAAACATATTAAATCTGGATTTTCTGTTGGTCATGCTGATGATTTTTGGGGTGGTCTCATTTCACATTATCGGTGCTCAGATGAGCCCGCAGCAGCGATTTTAAATGTTGTTTTAATTTGGACCGGACTTTCTTAAAGTAGGCTGCATCGTCTTCGGGATCGAGTTTCATCAGGCTGCAGTAAAATGGCTTGGACATCGATACTTGCGAAATCGTCCCCATCACGGTACCAATGGTCAGCCCTACATTTACGTTCCGGAATATTTTTTTACGCTGCCCTTCGGCGATGATCTCCGCAATCATTGAAGAATTCTTCATTTTGGAGTTGATCAGCATTTCCCGGAAGACAGGATCCTGGTCCAGGGACATCTGACGGCTGATGATGTTATGGAAATTCCGGTTATCCAACATCTTGTCTACGTAATAATCTATGATGCGGTCAATCTTCTCCCACGGATCCATTTCCCCATTATGGCTAAGGTCCGACAAAATCATGCCGGACTGTTCCATGCGCTGCTTGATCAGTCCCAGCAGCAATTTATCCTTTGATCCGAAATAATAGGAGATCATGGCTACGTTCACATCGGCTTTATGCGCGATGTCCCGGACGGAGGTTCCTTCGTAGCCTTTGCTCGCGAAAAGTGCTTCTGCCGCAAGCAATATCTGCAATTGTTTTTCACTCCACTCCATGACGAACTGTAGTTTTCGTTAATCGGGGCGCAAAGTTAAACAAATGTTTGATTTAAACAATCGTTTGATCTCTCTGTTAACAAAAAAATTACAGAGAAAAGCCTAGATTAGTGCATAAAGTGCAGATTATGAGCGACAAAGCTCATAATGGCCACGGAGAAAAAAAGCAGGGTCCAAACGATCAGCTGGACGGTTTTTTCTGAGTTTCCTTTGGTTCTTGGGTAATACATCGTCTACAATTTGATGTAAAAGTACCCTCGTGCCAACGTCAGGTCAAGCGTTCCTCGGCCAATCCCGGATATCCGTCGGTGAGCGGCCGGTTCGTCGCCGTAGTTCCGTCTCCGTGTGTGCTGCTATCAACAGATCCGGGGGGAATTTCCCCGGACCCTTGCTGCTGGCAAATGGGGCACTTTGTCCCCGCAATGGCGAGCGATAATTTCCTTTACCGGGCGCGTGAGTAAGTTTTGTAATTTTGTGTCCTCCCCTGCGTCCGGAACACACGCCTGCTTCGGGACAGGGGGGAAGCGATGCGTTTTACCGAGGGAGCGATCCACCGCTATTACATCGTGGCGCCATACATCGTTCAGCAGCTTAAGCGATATGACCAAAAAAGAAAGATTCCGGTTCGTGCTGGATTATTTTGCCAGGAACAACCCCGACGCGGAAACAGAACTACTGTACGACAATCCCTACGAATTGCTGGTAGCCGTCATACTTTCCGCACAATGCACGGATAAACGGGTAAACATGACGACGCCCGCGTTTTTCAGGCGGTTCCCCGATATCCGGGCGCTGAGCCAGGCAAGTCCCGAGGAAATATTTCCGCTCATCCGCTCCATCAGTTATCCAAACAACAAAGCAAAACACCTGGCGGGAATGGCAAGAAAAGTGGCGGAGGACTTCGATGGGGAAATCCCATCCACGGTAGAGGCCCTGGTGACTTTGCCGGGCGTAGGACGGAAAACAGCGAACGTGATCACCTCCGTGATCCATCAACAGCCCAATATGGCCGTGGATACGCATGTTTTCCGGGTGTCGGCGCGGATCGGCCTGACCACCGGCGCAAAAACGCCCCTGCAAACGGAAAAGCAGCTCATTGCCCACATACCCTCCGAACAAATCCACATCGCCCATCACTGGCTCATCCTGCATGGACGATATATCTGCGTCGCACGGCGTCCCAAATGCGAAATCTGCGGCCTCCGGCCGGTCTGCAGGTATTATCAGAAAGAGATCAAAAAAACACTTCCTGACCATTCATCCTTCCAGTAAGGCCAGCACGCCTTTCTTCCACCCCGCCCTGAAGGCTTCCCGGCTAAACGTCAGACTTTATCAGACCGAATACCGTAAACGGATTTGTAGTTTATACACTTTGATGTACTTTTGCGAAATCAACTGACGAGGGGTTTTATGTTATCCTTTCATTATTTTCTCCTGGATGCAGCGTCATCCGGGCCAAGTGATTACCTGCCTGTCATCTTACAACTGATTATCGCGGGTTTATTTGTAGGGGGCGGCATCGCTACCTCACAGCTTCTGGGTCCTAAACGCAGGACCAAGGATAAGCTGGTCAATTTCGAGGGGGGCATCAACCAGACGGGGAATGCACGCCAGCCCGTAGCGGTCAAATACTTTCTGACCGCCATTCTTTACGTACTTTTTGATGTGGAGATCGTTTTTTTCTACCCCTATGCCGTGAATTTCAGGGAATTGGGGTGGGAAGGATTCATAGCGGTATTACTCTTCGTGGGTTTTTTCCTATGTGGATTCATTTATATATTAAAAAGAGGTGCCCTGAAGTTCGATGATTGAGCGGCAAGGATAGGGCACGCTGGGTTCAGCAATGACGGACTTTAACGTTCAATATTAAAAAGGAGCATATCATGGGACGTCCTGTTAGATTCAATACGAAAGTGAAGATGGTGGAAATGCCCGAAGGGCAGACCGGTGAGGGATATTTCGCCACCTCCTTTGATAAGGTGATCGGCCTGGCCAGAAAGAATTCCCTGTGGCCTTTGCCGTTTGCCACCTCCTGTTGCGGGATAGAATTTATGGCTACCATGGGTTCCCACTATGATATCGCCCGGTTCGGATCCGAACGTCTGGGATTTACTCCCCGGCAATGCGATCTTCTAATGGTAATGGGAACCATCGCCAAAAAGATGGGGCCTATTCTCCGGGAAGTTTACCTGCAGATGTCGGAACCCCGCTGGGTGCTGGCCGTGGGCGCCTGTGCCTCCAGCGGAGGGATCTTTGACACCTATTCGGTGTTGCAGGGCATCGACCAGATCATCCCTGTGGACGTCTATGTACCGGGATGTCCGCCCCGGCCGGAGGGAATTCTCGATGGGTTGATGCGCATCCAGGAACTGGTCGGCAATGAAAGCCTGAGACACCGGAATTCAGAACAGTATCAGGATCTGATGGATGCTTATGGTATTCAATAATAAAGGTTAAACGGGCCATGAGGCCCCGGCACCTTTTATCATCAGTATTACCTCGAAAAGAGACGAACATTTATGGCGTTGACCAATGAAAATATCACCCAGCGACTGACCGAGAAATTCGGAGAAGACCTCTCGGAGGTGGAAGAGCCTTACGGCCTATTAACCTTCTCCGCCCCTAAATTATTGAATCTCAAAGTATTGCAATTCCTTTATGACGACCCGGAATTGCGATTTCAGTTTTTAACTGACCTTACTGCCGTCCATTATCCGGACAGGAAAGGCGCGGAGCTGGCCGTGGTGTACCTGCTCCATAATATGCGGGACAACATCCGCATCAGATTTAAGGTATATACCGACATCCGGGAACCGGACGTATTTTCTGCTACCGCCTTGTTTGCCTCGGCCAACTGGATGGAGCGGGAGACCTTTGACTTTTTCGGTGTCCGATTCGTGGGGCACCCTAACCTGAAGCGCATTCTCAACGTGGACGAAATGGATTATTTCCCCCTGCGCAAGGAATATCCCCTGGAGGATCAGACGCGGGTGGATAAAGATGATGACATGTTCGGCAGGGGAACGGACAAATGGTTTCAACCTTAATCATGAAAAGCGTCGCCAAGCTATGGAAGATCAAGTGGTAAGCACACAACAGCATATGCCCCTCAGCCAGGATTCCCTGGAAAAGGAAACCACCACCCTCAACCTGGGCCCTACCCATCCTGCTACACACGGGGTTTTCCAGAATGTGCTGGAAATGGACGGGGAGCGTGTGGTGAGCGCCGAGCCGACGGTCGGATATATCCATCGCGCGTTTGAGAAGATCGCAGAGAGAAGGCCGTTCTACCAGGTCACGCCCCTGACCGACCGGCTCAACTACTGTTCCTCCCCTATTAATAATATGGGGTGGCACCTGACCGTGGAAAAGCTGCTGGGCATCGAAACCCCCAAACGGGTAGACTACATGCGCATCATCATTATGGAACTGGCGCGCATCTCCGATCACCTGATCTGCAATTCTGTGGTCGGCGTGGACTCGGGCGCTTATTCGGGGTTTCTCTATGTGATGCAGTACCGTGAGCTTATCTATGAGATATACGAAGAGATTTGCGGCTCGCGCCTCACCACGAACATCGGGCGTGTAGGCGGGTTCGAACGCAATTTTAATGACACCGTTTACCAGAAGCTGGACCGGTTCCTCCGGGAATATCCCGATGTGCTCAAAGAATTTGAAAACCTTTTTAACCGTAACCGGATCTTTATTGACCGTACTGTAGGGGTCGGCCGGATCACACCCGAAAGAGCCCTGAACTATGGATTCACGCGGCCTAATCTGCGCGCCACCGGTGTGGACTACGATGTTCGGGTAGCTACGCCTTACAGTTCCTACCAGGATCTGGAATTTTCGGTACCGGTGGGATCCACCGGCGACAGCTACGACCGCTTTTTGGTTCGTAATGAAGAAATGTGGCAGAGTCTGAGCATGATCCGCCAGGCACTGGCATTAATGAAAAAGGAGCCTTCCGATATCTATCACGCCCAGGTTCCCAAATATTACCTGCCCGAGAAAGCGGATGTATATACGAAGATGGAAGCCCTGATCTGGCATTTTAAGATTGTGATGGGAGAAACCGATATTCCGCCGGGAGAAGTATACCATTCCGTGGAAGGGGCGAACGGAGAACTCGGTTTTTACCTGATATCGGATGGCGGAAGGGCCGCTTACCGCCTGCATTTCAGGAGACCCTGCTTTATTTATTACCAGGCATACCCTGAATTAATCAAGAACGCACTGCTGAGCGACGCGGTGGTCTGCATGAGTTCGCTGAACCTCATAGCAGGCGAAATGGATGCATGAGCGGGCAAGGCAGCAAAAGCAATCGTGGCCCTAAACTGAAATTAAATAGTTGTGAGCGATATTAAGTTTTCGGAAGAAAAGTTGCAGCGTGCAAACGAACTCATTTCCCATTATCCGGAAGGGAGACAGAAAAGCGCACTCATCCCCATTTTGCATCTTGCCCAACAGGCGAACGGCGGATGGCTGAGCGTGGAATGGATGGATTACGTCGCCGGCCTGCTGCAGCTGGAGCCCATCGAAGTTTACGAAGTGGCTACTTTCTACACCATGCTGAACACCAAACCCGTTGGCCGGTATGTATTTGAAG
>Ga0164242_10006062_pt1 | contig 13371 bp, 10 predicted proteins | sample OricomgcompostMG_FD_108783 | JGI IMG/M metagenome (GOLD analysis project Ga0164242, IMG submission 108783) | Miracle-Growth compost microbial communities from Emeryville, California, USA - Original compost - Miracle growth compost (MG) ...
GCCGTCAACGGCGGGGACGACCCGCGGCGGGCGACCGCGCTGCGCGACGCCATCGCGCTCGCTCTCGACGTGGCCGACCTGCCGCTGCGCCCGGTGCGTCCGCTGCCCGGCGGGTCGGTCGCGCTGGTCGGTGGCGGGCCGGGCGACCCGGACCTGATCACCGTGCGCGGCCGCCGGCTGGTCGCCGCGGCCGACGTCGTGGTCGTCGACCGCCTCGCCCCGCGTGGCCTGCTGGACGGTCTCGACGACGACGTCGAGGTCATCGACTGCGGCAAGGCCGCGCACCGGCACAACATGACCCAGGCCGAGATCAACGACGTGCTCGTCGAACGGGCCCGGGCCGGCAAGCGCGTGGTGCGGCTCAAGGGCGGCGACCCGTTCGTGTTCGGCCGCGGCGGCGAGGAGTGGCTGGCCTGCGTCGCCGCGGGCGTGCCGGTCACGGTCGTCCCCGGCATCAGCTCGGCGCTCGCCGGGCCGGCGGCGGCCGGGATCCCGCTGACCCACCGCGGTGTCGCCGCGGACTTCACCGTGGTGTCCGGTCACCTCGACCCCGGCCGCTCGCCCGACGACGGCGTCGACTGGCCGGGACTTGCCGCCGGCGGTGGGACGCTCGTCGTGCTGATGGCGGTCGAGCGGCTGGACGTCATCACCGCCGCGCTGGTCGAACACGGCAGACCGGCATCGACGCCGGCCGCGGCGATCCGCAGCGCGACCACCGCGGGCCAGCAGATCGTGCGGGCGCCGTTGGGGGACCTGGCGCACGCCGTCGCCGAGGCCGGCTTGACGGCGCCGGCGGTCGTCGTGATCGGCGACGTGGTGGACGTGCTTGCCGGTTAGGGCGGTCAGGGCGGTTTCGGCGGTCTGGGCATTGGGGCGGTCCTGTCGTACCCGAACCGCATGCTGGGCGCCAGAGGTTGCCATGTTCGAACGGACGAGCTAATATTCTCGAACGAGCGTTCGACAGGACCTGCGAGGAGGTTGCGATGGCGCGACAGTTCGTTGGACCAGCTGCCCGGCAGCCGCGGGCGCTGCCCGGTTCGGCCGAGGCCCTGCTGGGCCAGGCCCGGCTCGTCCTCGCCGACGCGGCCGTCGCCGACGACGCGGGCGAGCGGTTCCGTCTCGCCCACCTCGCCGCGCTGCGGGTCGCGGCCGCGGTACTGGCCGAGCGCGGGCGCCCGGCCTCGGCGCGGCGCCGGCTGATCAGCGCCTGGGTGCTGCTCGAGGCCGTCGCGCCGGAGTTCGCCGACTGGGCGAGCTTCTTCGCGGCCGGTGCGCCGATCCGCGCGGCCGTCGAGGCCGGCGCGGTCCGTGCGGTCACCTGGCGGGTGGCCGACGACCAGCTGCGTGCCGCGGACGAGTTCGCCCGGCTGGTCGAGACCTCGCTCGGCATGCTGGTCGCGCCGCTCGCCAGCTGATCGCCCGCTCGCCAGTTGATCGCGCCGTACGGCCGCGCTGTCGGTGCGCGTCGCTAGGCTGCGGGGCGTGCCCGCGAATGGTCGGCCCGTCGATGGTCGCAAGGTGCCCGACGGTCGCAAGGCGCCTGCCGACCGCGACGGTTCGGCCGTCGCGCTCCGCTCGCACCGCAACGGCCTGGTCGGCCGGCTGCTGGGCGAGGTCATCGCCGCCCGCGCTGCGGACGCGGGGCGTCCCACCGTGCTCGACTGCGGTGGCGGCAGCGGCACCTTCGCCGTCCCGCTCGCCCGGGCCGGCGCCGCGGTGACCGTCGTCGACATCAGCGTCGACGCGCTGGCCACGCTGGCGCGGCGCGCCGCCGAAGCGGGCGTCGCCGACCTGGTCACGCCGGTGCAGGGCGACGCCGAGAGCCTCGACGACGCCGGTCTCGGCAGCTTCGACCTCGTCCTCGCCCACGGCATCCTCGAAGCGGTCGACCGTCCCGACGTCGCCTTCGCGGGCATCGCGGCCCGCGCCGCTGCCGGCGGCGTCGTCAGCGTGCTCGTCGACAACCCGGCCGCGAGCGTGCTGGCGCGAGCCCTGGCCGGCGAACTCGACGCCGCCGCCCGCGAGCTGGACGCGCTCGATTCCCCGACTCCGCCGATCGATCTCGCTCACGTACGGCGACTGTGCGCGCAGGCCGGGTTGACCGTCGAGCAGGTGCACGGTGTCGGCGTCTTCAGCGACCTGGTCCCGGGCGCCGCCCTCGACCTGCCCGGTGCCCGCGACGCCCTCGCCGACCTCGACGCGCGCTGCGCGACGCGGACCCCGTTCGCCGAGATCGCCGGGCGCGTGCACGTCCTCGCCCGGCGTCCGGGCTGACCGGGACGGTGGTGCCCGGTGGGGCGTAGTGCCGACCTCCCGCGCGTCCCCGGTGACTTCGACGGCGACGACACCGGCTGCTCGATCCTGCACGTCGACATGGACGCGTTCTTCGCGAGCGTCGAGATCCGGCGGCGCCCCGAGCTGACGCACCGCCCGGTCGTGGTCGGCGGCGGCACCCGCGGCGTCGTCGCGGCGGCCTCCTACGAGGCGCGCAAGTACGGCATCCGCAGCGCGATGCCGATGAGCCGGGCGCTGCGGCTATGCCCGCAGGCGGTCGTCCTGCCACCCGACCGTGCCGCGTACAGCGAGGTGTCGGCGCAGGTCATGGCGATCCTGCGCTCGGTCACGCCACTCGTGCAGCCGCTGTCGCTCGACGAGGCGTTCCTCGACGTCAGCGGCGCCACCCGGGCACAGGGACGCCCCGGCGTGATCGCCGCGAACATCCGCGCGCGGGTCCAGGCCGAGCTCGGGCTGACCTGCTCGGTCGGCGTCGCGCCCACGAAGTTCGTGGCGAAGGTGGCCTCGGCCCGCTGCAAGCCCGACGGCATGCTCGTCGTGCCGGCGGCGGGCGTGCTGGACTTCCTGCACCCGCTGCCCGTCACCGCACTGTGGGGCGTCGGCGCCCGGACCGCCGAGGCGCTGCACCGCCTCGGCATCCGCACCGTCGGCGATGTCGCGGCAACCCCGATCGACGCGCTGCGGCGAGCCGTGGGCCCCGCGGTCGCGCAGCACGTCCGTGGCCTGGCCGACGGCATCGACCCGCGCCCGGTCGAGCCGGACGAGGTGGAGAAGTCAATCAGCGCCGACCACACCGTCGAGCGCGACCTCACCGACGCGGCCGAGGTTCACCGCGAGCTGCTGCGCCTGTCCGAGGAGGTCGGCGCGCGGGTGCGCGGGCGGCACTTCGTCGCGCGCACCGTCGGCATCAAGATCCGGTTCGCCGACTTCCGCACGGTCACCCGCGTGCGCACGCTGCCCGCCTGGACCGACTCGACCGAGGCGATCTACGCGACCGCCCTGGAGCTGTACCGCGCGCTGGACCTGGACAAGCCACGCATCCGGCTGGTCGGGGTCAAGTGCGAGGGCCTGACCGAGGCGGGCAGCGTCGCCGAGCAGTTGAGCTTCGACGACCTGGTCGACCCCGGATCCGGCACGGCCGGACGGCCGACCGATGCGGTCATCGACGCCGCGACCGCCCGGTTCGGGGCTGGTGCACTCCGGTACGGAACGCTGCTCACCGCCGGGCAGCGCGAACGCTTCACCCGCCAGGTCGACCGCGAGCCGCCGCAGTCCTCCGCTTCGTGACGCCCGTCCCCGCACCGGTCGCCCGGCCGGTGGTGGGGATCGATCGAGGTCGCGACACGAGGACATCCCGAATCACAACTTTCGATCCGCCCGAACGACTCGTATGCTCGGTGTAGACAGGCGCTCGAGGTGGGTACGTCCGCAGGGGAATCAGCTCCGGCGGAGGGAACCAGTCGAGTTCAGGTCGATCTGCCGTATCACGTCGAAACATCCCGGTGACGCGTCGCCACCGGCAACGAAGGAGGGCACCGTGCCGCTCTCCGAGCACGAGCAGAGGCTGCTGGACGAGATCGAGCAGGCTCTCTATGCCGAGGACCCGAAGTTCGCGTCTGCCGTCCGGTCGGCGCGTCGACGAGGACGCGTGCGCAGCAGCGTGCTGCTGTCGGTCCTCGGTGTTCTCGCCGGTCTCGGGCTGGTCCTGATCGGGCTGCTCGCCAACATCATCGTGCTCAGCGTGGTCGGCTTCGTCCTGCTCGTCGCCGGCGTCGGCATGGCCGTCCAGTCGGTGCGCGCCCGCCGTGCGGGTGTTGCGCCCGCCGGCACGCCGAACGCCGGCCGCCGCAAGAACGACGCGGGGCTGCGCTCGCGCATGGAGGACCGCCTCCGCCGCCGCTTCGACGAGAGTTGATTGATCTTCGGTCAGTGCTTGCGGCGGGAGGGGACGCGTCCCCAGCCGAGTGACGCGGGCCAGAGCCGCGACCGCAGCCGCTGACCGAGCGGTTCGCGGAAGGCGAGCCGTTCCCGGACGTCGGCCAGCGCCTGCACCAGCGCGCGCCCGTCACCGGCGGCCGCGGCGCCCTGCGGCGAGAACCGCACCCGCTCGACCGCGCTCGCGAGCGTGCCGAGCGACCCGGCCGCGGTGCCGGACGGCTCGCGCAGCCAGCGCTCGACCTGCCGCGGAGTACGCGCCGGCGACCAGACATAGCCGAGATCGACCGCGGTGTCGGACAGCTCCTGCCACAGCGCGTCCACGTCGCCGAGCCGGCCGCGCCGCAGCCTGCTGCGGCGGCGGCCCAACCGAACCGCCGCCGGCGTCAGGCCGAGCAGCAGCAGGGCGAGCACCACGCCCAGCGCGATCCAGGGTGCATCCGAGCCGGGGCCGGCCTCGCCACCGCCGTGGTGTGCTCCCGCGGCGGCCGCGGCCGTCGTGTCGCGGTTCGCCGGAACGGTCACGGTTGCCGTCCGGCCCACGGACGGCTCCTGCGACTGGTGACCCTTGCCGCCGGTGAAGGTGCTCTTCACGTGCTTGGCCCACGGGAAGTCGTTGGTGGCGCCGCCCGCGATGCCGTCGAAGGGCGTCGGGTCGAACGGCACCCAGCCCGCGCCGCCGAAGTACGCCTCGACCCAGGCGTGCGCGTCGTCGGTGGTCACCGTGAACTGGCCGTCCTTGGGCACCGGGTGCGTGTAGCCGAGAACGACGCGCGCCGGCACCCCGGCCATCCGGAACATGACCGCCTCGGTCGCCGCGTACTGCTCGCAGAAGCCCAGCTTGTTCTTCAGAAAGTCGACGATCTTGCTGCCGGAATCACCAGGCTCGGTCGACAGGCTGTAGCCGAAGCCGTTGTTCTCGTTGGTCAGGTAGTCGTTGATCTTCTTCGCCCGCTCGTACGTGCCGTCGCCCGGCGAGACGAGGGACGCGACGAGCGTGCGCACGAACGTCGAGCCCTTGAACGCCGGCAGCTGGGTCCACTGCGCGAACTGGCTGCCGCCCGGCTGTGCCTGCTCCAGGTCGGCGACGGTCGGATCAGGCTGGGCGAACGTCTCGTCGTAGGCGCTGCCCTTGGACACCTTCGCGCTGCGCAGCACCTGGTTCTCGGCGTCCCACTCCATGTCGGAGGTCAGCCCCTGGAACGCGTCCGGGTTGGCGAACATCGGCGCGTTCGCGTTCAGCCCGGTGATCATGATGCGGGCCTCGAACAGTGCCGACGACCCGCCGACCGCCCCCGAGGGGACGGCGGCGAAGTGGTTGTCGCGCACGCTCTCGGACGGCGTGTGCGTGCCCGGGTTGCGCCAGCCGTCGCTCGTGAACTGCGACAGGACGTTCATGCGCAGGTAGCCCGGCTGTGTCGCGCTCTGCCGGTCGACGGCCGTCCCGCCGGGCTCGTTCACCACCTGGACGGTGAACAGCTTCAGCGGGCTGCCGCGGTTGAGCTGGCCGGACAGTGCCGCGAACGGCTTGATGCCGCCGCTGCCGTCGCCCGTCGTGCCGAGCCCGTCCGCGGCGATGTCGCTGTGGTCGTGGTGGAACAGGTTCGCGACGACGTTGCGCGAGTCGGACGGCACGGCGAGCGGGACGAGCACGGCGACGGCGATCGCGATCGCGGCGATGCGCTGCCCAGAGATCGCGCCGGCGGCGCCCGTGCGGGCCGTCCAGCCAGGGCGTTGGACGTAGTGGCCCCACCGGTGCAGGTCGTCGCCGGAGTCCAGCCCGAGCAGCATGAGGAACGCGGCCGCGGTGATCACGAACAGCCACCACGACACCGGGTGCCGCGGCACCGCGCCGGACACCGTGAAGATCACCAGCAGCGGCACGCCGGCCAGTGCGCCGCGGCGGGCCACGACAGCGAGCAGGTCGACGAGCGCGGCGACGAGTGCGAGCAGCGCGCACAGCGCGAGCCGCACGGCGTCGGTCTGGTGCACCGGCGCCGACTCGTCGGCGGTGATGCGGTGCAGCTGCGTCAGCATCGTGCCGACGTCGTGCCACGCGCCGCCGAGCGGCAGCAGCCCGAGTACGGCGTGCTGCGGGACGAACCGGGCGGTGAGCCAGAACAGTGCGAGCACGAGGCCGAGCACGGTCTGCCAGGCGGACGGGATGCGGTAGCGCCGGATCCAGGCGGCCGGCAGCACCACGATCGCCATCGTGATCCAGACGTCGATCAGCCAGCCGTCCTCGATCACCAGCTCGGTCAGCGGGACGACGCCGAGCGCGGCGGCGAGCAGCGCGAGCAGCGTGCGGCGGCTGTCGCGGGGGAGCACACCGCGCGGCGCGCGGGCGGTCCCGGCGCGCGGCGGCGCCACCTGGCGATGCGATGCCATCAGCGCACCCCCGCCGCGAGCCCGCCGAAGCCGACCAGGGCCCGCCACGACTCGTCGATCCGGTCGCCGCAGCGCACGACGCGCACCTGCCAGCCGGCAGCGCGCAGCACCCGGGCCGCGACGTAGCAGGGATCGGTGTCCGGCGACGCGGGCGCACCCGGGCCGCGGTCCCAAGTGCCGGTGTCGAGCACCATCGCCAGCGCCGCCGTGGACGAACCGCGCGGGTGCACGCCGGCCAGCACCCGCAGGCTCGCCGGGTCCAGGTCGCCGACGACCGCGATGATCGTCGACTCGCGTGCCTCGGCCGTCAGCGCGCTCTGCAGCCCGGTGAGGTCCTGCTTCGGCGAGGCCCGCACCGTGGACAGGTGATCGGTCAGCTGGCTCGCGGTCGCGACGCGGCGGCGGGTCGGCGCGCCGGGGTCGTCGAGCAGGACGAGGTCACGGCCGGCGACCAGCGCGTGCGTGCCGATGCTGGCCGCGGCGCTGATCGCCCACTCGAGGCTGCTGCGCAGGCGGTCGTCGGCGCTCCCGGTCACGTTCCCGGCCGAACCGTCGGGGTCGCCGTACTCGCGACGCTCCGCGGTCTCGCGGTCGAGGTCGGCGTGGCCGCGTTCGCGCAGGTCGAGCAGCACGGTGATCTGGCCCTGCCAGGGACGTTCTTCCTGCCGCACCATCAACGTGTCGAGCCGGGCCGAGGACCGCCAGTGGATCTTGCGGAGGTCGTCGCCGGTGCGGTACTCGCGGGTCGAGGCGTCGTCGGCGCCGCGCGCGCCGATCGAGTGGCTGCCGACGTTCTCGCCGACGTCGACCGAGCGCGGCGGCTCGACGTCGGGCAGCGCCTCGACGATCGGCGCCACGACGATGTCGTTGGTCGCGGTGAACGAGCGCCGGACGTCGACCAGGTGGAACGGGTCGGTCAGCCGGATGTGCAACGGCCCCGCGCGGTACCGGCCCCGCGGCAGCCGGGGCATGCGGTAGGACACGGTGCGGCTCTCGCGGCTGTGCAGCCCGTCCAGCACGAACCGGGCCTGGCCGCGCAACTGCGCGGGCAGCTGGTCCTCGAGCATCAGCGGACCGGTGCTGAGCACCGAGCGGTTCGACATCGTCAGGTTCACCGTGACCGTCTGCCCCGCCGCGGCGCGGGCCGGGTCGGCCGTGCGCCGGTTGGCCAACTGCACCTGCGACCGCAGCACCACCACCGCCGAGATCAGCGGCACCGCGACAGCGAGCACGCCGGCGCGGGCGAGGTCGACGATGCCGAGCGCGAGACCGCAGATGAGCGCGGTCAGCCCGGCCGCGATCAGGCAGCTCGCCCGCGTGGTGAAGCCCGCGCGACGCACAGCAGGCCTCAGCGGGCCCGCTGCGGCGTGCCGGCGTTGGCCGGTCCGGGCGCGGGAACCGAGCGCGCGATGTCGGCGAGGACGTCGTTCGCCTCGCGACCGGCGACGTGCGCGTCGGCGGTGAGCAGCAGGCGGTGGGCGAGTACCGGGACGAGCACGCGCTGCAGGTCGTCGGGCAGGACGTAGTCGCGGCCGTCCATCGCCGCCCACGCCTTGGCGGTGCGCAGCAGCTGCAGGGTCGCGCGCGGCGACCCGCCGAGGCGGACGTCCGGTGCGCGGCGGGTGGCCTCGACCAGGTCGACCGCGTACGCCTTGACGGTGTCGGCGACGTACACGCTGCGCACGCCGTCGATCAGCCGCCGCACCTCGGCAGCGTCCGAGACCGGCTGCAGGGTGTCGAGGGGGTCGACCGCGGCGTGCTCGCCGAGCATGGCGATCTCGGCCGTGCGGTCCGGATAGCCCATCGAGATGCGCGCGGTGAACCGGTCACGCTGGGCCTCGGGCAGCGGATAGGTGCCCTCCATGTCGATCGGGTTCTGCGTCGCCAGCACGAGGAAGGGCGACTCGAGCCGGTAGGTCTCGCCGTCGACGGTGACCTGCCGCTCCTCCATACACTCCAGCAGCGCCGACTGGGTCTTCGGCGACGCGCGGTTGATCTCGTCGCCGACGACGATGTTGGCGAACACCGGCCCCGGCTTGAACTCGAAGTCGCGCTCTTCGCTGTTGTAGATGCTGACGCCGGTGACGTCGCTGGGCAGCAGGTCCGGGGTGAACTGGACGCGCCGGACCGAGCAGTCGATCGAGCGCGCGAGCGCCTTGGCGAACTTCGTCTTGCCGACGCCGGGGACGTCCTCGATCAGCAGGTGGCCTTCGGCGAGCAGCACCGCCACGCCGAGCCGGACCGTGGCGTGCTTGCCCTCGATGACGCGGTCGATGTTGGCGGCGATGCGTTCGGCGGCCGGGCGCACGGTCGCGACGTCGGTTCCGCCCGGGGCACCGCCGCCGCCCGTGCCGTTCGGGACGGGCGGATAGGCGGGACGGTCGCCGGCCGGCATGGAATCCACGTACTCCACCCATTCCCCCCGTAGGGATCCATTCCGAGCCGCCGCCTCGTCGCGACGTATGTCGAGTATCGCCGACCCGGGTGACACACCGCACGCCCCGTTTCACGACGCACGGTCGGGGTCGGTTCGGCGGGTCGTGGGGCGAAGTCGTTGACCGTGGCGGGTAGTGGGTTAGAGTGGGGGACAGTGGGGGATGAGGTGCGGTGCGAGCCGCTGAGGGGGTGGTGCCGGTGTTCCTCGGCACGCACACGCCTCGGCTCGACGACAAGGGCCGCCTCGCCCTCCCGGCGCGATTTCGACCCGAACTGGAGGGCGGCCTGGTGATCTGCAAAGGCCAGGACCGCTGCCTGTTCGTCTTCCCGACCGACGAGTTCACCCGCTTCACCGCAGCGCTGTCCGCCGCGCCGGTCACCGACCGCCGCGTCCGCGACTACAGCCGCGTCCTGTTCGCCAGCGCGTCGCGCGAGACGCCGGACGGGCAGGGCCGCATCACCGTGCCCAGCCAGCTGCGCGAGTACGCCGACCTCACCAAGGACTGCGTCGTCATCGGTGCGAACAGCCGCATCGAGATCTGGAACGCCGAGGCCTGGCAGGCCTATCTGGACAGCTCCGAGCAGGCGTTCTCCGACATCCAGGAGGAGGTGCTGCCCGGCATCCTCTGACGCTCTCCTGCCTGCTGGCCTCCACCCGTCCGTGCAGACGCACCCCGGCCTCTGGCTTCCTGACATCCCTTCCCCGGTGCCAGGCAGCCGGCGGACGGGCGGGGACCAGAACGCAGGAGACCCGACGGCCATACCAACCGGCTACTCGACCCGCTATTCCGACTGCAATTCGACTGCAATTTCGACCGCAATTTCGACCGCAAGGACGCGCGCATGGAGCACCGCCGATGACCGACGACGAGGTCCCCACCGCCTCGTCGGCCGTGCACGTGCCCGTGCTGCTCGACCGCACCCTCGCCCTGCTCGCACCCGCACTGGAGGGCCCATCGGTCGTCGTCGACGCGACGCTGGGGCTCGGCGGGCACGCCGAGGCGCTGCTCGAGGCGCACCCCCAACTCACCCTGGTCGGACTGGACCGCGACCCGGTCGCGCTGGAGCGCAGCGGGCAGCGCCTGGAGCGGTTCGCCCCGCGCGTCCACCTCGTGCACGCCGTCTACGACCGGATGCCCGAGGCGCTGGACGATCTCGGCTTCCCCGGCGTCGACGGCGTGCTGTTCGACCTCGGCGTCTCGTCCATGCAGCTCGACGTCGCCGAGCGGGGCTTCGCCTACGCGCAGGACGCGCCGCTGGACATGCGGATGGATCCCACCACCGGACCTACGGCCGCGGACGTCCTCAACGAGTACCCGGTGCCTGCGCTGGCGCGCGTGCTGCGCGAGTACGGCGAGGAGCGGTTCGCGCTGCGCATCGCGCAGGCGATCGACCGGGCCCGCAAGGTGCGTCCGCTCACCTCGACCGCCGAACTCGCCGAGCTGGTGCGCGACGCGATCCCGGCCGCAACCCGGCGGCACGGCGGCCATCCCGCGAAACGGACGTTCCAGGCGCTGCGCATCGAGGTCAACGGCGAGTTGGACGCGCTGCGTTCGGCCGTGCCGTCCGCGCTGGCGGCGCTGCGGCTGGGCGGCCGCATCGTCGTGCTCTCCTACCAATCGCTCGAGGACCGGATCGTGAAGCAGAGCATGGCCGCGCTGGCCAAGGACACCACCCCCGTCGGGCTGCCCGTCCCACTCGCCGACCGGGGACCGCAGCTCAAGCTGCTGACCCGGGGCAGCGAGCCCGCGACCGAGCAGGAAATCGCCGAGAACCCGCGCGCGGCCTCGGTGCGGCTGCGCGCCGCCGAGCGGATCCGGTTGTCGGCATGACCCGCCCTGCATCCGCCGGCCGTGGGGCCGGCCCGAAGCACGCCCCCGGCGCGAAGCGCACGCCGTTCGTGCTGCTCGTGCTCGGTCTGATCGTCGGCGGCTTCTGCGCCCTGCTCGCGCTCAACACCGTCTCGGCCGCCAACGAGCTCAAGCGCCACGACCTCGCCGCGCGGGACCAGAGCGTCGCGAACTCCATCGTCGGCCTGCAGAACGACGTGGCTGCGAGTGCGGCACCGAGCAACCTCGCCCGCGCCGCCGACCAGCTCGGCATGGTCCCTGCCGGCAATCCCGCGTTCCTCGTGATCGGCAAGGACGGCTCGGTCACGGTCATGGGCAGCCCGGCCGCGGCCTCCGCGTCCGCGTACGTCCCGCCGAGCGACCCGAGAACGTCGACCTCCACGTCGACAGCGCAGACCTCGACCGCGAAGACGTCGACCGCGCAGACCTCGACCGCGCAGACCTCGACCGCGAAGACGTCGACCGCGAAGACCTCGACCGCGCAGACCCCGACCGCGAAGCGCACGGCGACGTCGACCCCGACCACCCCCTCGTCGACCCCGACGCCACAGCTGACGCTGCCCGGAGGACCCCGGTGACCACCACCCTGCCGCCGCGCCGCACGAGCGCACCGCCGAGCAGCTCGGCACGGCGCCCGAGCGCGCCGCCGCCCCGGCGCCGTCCGCCGGCCCGCCGCGCGATGCGGTTGGGCATGCTCGGCCGCCGGCTGCGCGTCGGGCTGGCCGCTGTCGTGGTCCTGCTGGCCGCGATCGCGGTGCGCCTCGTGCAGTTGCAGGTCTTCGACGCGCACGCCTACGCCGCCGCCGCCACGGCGCAGCGGATGAACACCGTGCCCGTCCTCGCCAAGCGGGGATCGATCGTCGACCGAAACGGCGTCCAGCTCGCCTACACCTCCGACGCCCAGGACGTCACCGTCGACCCGTACCAGGTGCAGCACGAGGTCGCCGCGGCCGACCGCGCGAAGTACCCCGCACTGCTCGCCCCGCTGGTGGGCAAGACTCCGGCCCAGGTCGAGTCGATCCTGCAGCAGAAGACCCAGTACGCGGTGCTCGCGACCGCCCTGACCCCGACGGCCGCGCAGCGGGTCACCGACGTGACGCTGCACGGCAACCCGCTGGTCGGCGTCTACACCCAGGCCACGACCGCGCGGCAGTACCCCGGCGGCACCACGGCCGCGAACGTCATCGGCACCGTGCACTCCGACGGCACGGGCGCGGCCGGCATCGAGTCGGAGTTCAACTCCCTGCTGGCCGGCAAGAACGGCAGCGTCACCTACTCCGTCGACGGCCAGGGCAACATCAACCCGAGCAGCCGCACGGTCACCGACGCGGCGCGCAACGGCGGCACGGTCGCGCTGACGATCGACCAGAGCCTGCAGTACACGGCACAGCAGTACCTGGACCAGGCGGTGCGCGAGTCCGGTGCGAAGGACGCCGAGATGGTCGTCCTGGACGCGCACACCGCGCAGGTGCTGGCGATGGCGTCGTCCGGCACGTTCGACGCGGCCAACCCGAACACGATCAACCCGAACGTCCCGATCGACCCGCCGGTGATGTCCGCGTTCGAGCCGGGCTCGGTGCAGAAGTCGATCACGTTCGCGGCCGCGCTGCAGAGCGGGCTGATCACCCCGAACAGCGTGTTCAACGTGCCGGACGTCGAGAACTTCGACGGCGTGGAGATCCACGACGCGTGGTACCACCAGACGAGCCCGTTCTACGCACGCGGCATCCTCGCCGAGTCGTCCAACGTCGGAACGCTGCAGATCGCGCAGAAGGTCGGCCCGACGACCTGGATGAAGTACGAGCACCTGTTCGGCGTCGGCAAGAAGACCGGCATCGAGCTACCCGGCGAGAGCAGCGGCTACCTGCCGCCGCGCAAGGACTGGTCCGGCTCGACGTTCGCGAACCTGCCGTTCGGTCAGGGCGAGAGCATGACCGTCCTGCAGCTCGCCTCGATCTACCAGACGATCGCGAACAACGGCGTCCGCGTGCCGCCGCGCATCGTCCTGTCGACCACATCGTCCAGCGGGGCTGTACATCGCACGCAGCAGCCGGCCGGCATCAAGGTGATCTCACCGCAGACCGCGAAGACGCTGCGGACGATGCTCGAGTCCGTGATCGGCCCCGGCGGCACCGGTATCAAGGCCGCGGTGCCGGGCTACGAGGTCGCCGGCAAGACCGGCACGGCCCAGCAGCCGGACCCGAACAACGGCGGCCGCTACTCCGACACGATGAACTGGGACACGTTCGCCGGCATGATCCCCGCCGACAACCCGCAGTTCGTCGTCGCGATCATGGTCGACAACCCGGCCCACGGGGTCGAGGGTGGTGACGTCGCCGCACCGTTGTTCAACCAGATCGCGAGCTACGAGGTGCAGCACGCGCACATCGCGCCGACCGGCCGGACCGCGAAGTACCGCCCGCTGCAGGACTGCGCGAGCCAGAACCCGGCGTACCTGCCGGCGAAC